>Ga0181527_1003704_pt1 | contig 13486 bp, 9 predicted proteins | sample PEATcosm2014_Bin_30_FD_119762 | JGI IMG/M metagenome (GOLD analysis project Ga0181527, IMG submission 119762) | Peatland microbial communities from MTU Mesocosm Facility, Houghton, MI, USA - PEATcosm2014_Bin06_60_metaG | ecosystem: Environmental > Terrestrial > Soil > Wetlands > Peat | place...
CTCGACGCAGATGGCCATCGCCGCCGCGCACCATACGGCCGCGCCCCACAGGACGCCATGGGCCGGGTCTATGCGGACCGGGACCGCGAGCATCCAGAAGAGGAGGGGCCCGGGGTCGAACGCCATATGTCGGGTACATCTGGTGGCCTGGGTGAACTCGCCGAGCAGTGACGAATGCGAGGTGAATATCGCCCATGACCGGATGGCGATGGCGGCATCATCCAACGTGGGTCGCCAGCCCTGTACGACCTGGACCAGGGCAACGAGAAGGAACGGCACCTCGGCGACGGCGTGACAGGCGACGCGAGTGACCTGCTCCGCTCGGCTCCGACCGCCGTGAGGCGCGAAAGCTCCGGCCCGCTCAGTCAGGCGAGCGGAAGCCGTCTCCTCAACTCCTTCTGTGTGCATGTGAACGCACCAGTGACCCACGGCGCCTGCGACGCACGGCGAAGATCGTCATCCCGGCGACGGTCAGTAGCGCCACCAGGCTGACCACCCAGCCGATGCGGAAGCTGGCAGGGTCGTAGGAGAACTCGACGCGATGGGTCCCGGGTGGGAGGGTCACCCCGCGCAACAGATAGTCGACCCTGTCGATCCGGGCCGGGTGACCGTCGACGGTCGCGTGCCATCCCGGGTAGCAAAGGTCGGACAGCACGAGCTCCGAGAGCCGGTTCGCGTGAGCTTCGATCGTCACTTGCTCTGCACCGTAACGAGACAAGTGTGCCTCTCCGGGGGAGGAACCTTCCGAGGCTCCCTGAGACAAACCTCGCAACCTAGTCTCGGTGATGACAACTTTACGCGGATCGAACCGGGCTGACACAACCTGTGTCAATGCCGCGTCTTCGCCTCGAACCACATCCTCACCGTCAACGAGCCACACACGCGGTAACGCGTCGTCGTTGGCATAAATCGTGGCATCAGGACCACGGTAGACGGCTCGCAGATCTGTCACGGTCGGAGGCGGCTGTCCCTTCTGCTGGAGGATGTCGCGCACCCCCAGGAGAGAGAGGACCCGTAGCGCCGTCGGATCCAACTCGAGGTTGAGCAGGGGAACCGCAGGAGTGTCCAACCACAGCAACGGAGTAGGTCCGGCGACGTAGCGGGTCCACAGCAGAGCAAAGTGCTTGTCAACTGGATAGTCGTATCCCCGCGCGTCATAGAGGCCGTAGTTGATGTTCACATCTGGCGGCAGCGGATTGACGCCCACGGTCGGTGTCACCGCCACGTAACGCGCCGGCCGCTGCTCTTCGAGAAAGCGGATCGCCGGCGTGATGGGTTGTTCGGCGTGGCTGTCGGGGATAGCGGGGTTCTCGCCCATGCCGGCTTGGAACAGATCTCCCACGACCAGTACCACGGCCAGAACGGCGAACAACCAAGTCGCGAGCCCGCGCCGCATTCGCAAGTACAAAAGAACCCCGGCCGCCGATGCGACAACCACCCAGACGATGAGACCAGCCAGGTGGATGACCGGCAGCGCGTTGTGCATGCCCGGCTTCGGCCAGGCAATGAAGCCGAACGCGGCACGAAGAGCGTGGCCAAGAAAGCGAATCGACGTCCCGTGGCTCGCGATCACAACAATCACCGGCAGGATGAGAAGACCTGCCGTCACGATCCCGGTCACTGGCGCGACCGCCTTGACCGGGCGACGACGGACGAGATCGTCGAGCCCCCAACCTGCTAGCAGCGCGACTCCAAGGAGGTACAGGATCGTCAGTCGACTGACGTAGGTCAGGTCGAAGCCAGGTGCATGACCCACGATCCCGAAGAAAGGCTGGATGCCCAGCACGACCAAGAGGCTGACCGCCGCGAACCCCGCCACGGCCACCCGTTCCACGCGCGGCCGCAACAAAGCGATGACGCTGAGGATCAGCGGAAGGGCGCCGGCATAGAACGCGGTCTCGATCTCGAACGCCGTAGGGTAATAGCCGGGTAACAAGGTGGCGAGGAAATATTTTGGCTGTACATATACGCCCGAACGCGGGCGGGCGCTCAGATCATTGGAGTTGTGCAACAGCTCGAGGAAGGGCACGATCACAATCGCAGCCAGAGCAGTTCCCGCGACGAGCGCGAGGATGAAGGTGATCAAAGGCCCGCGCGTAGTCCGTCCCAATGCCGCGAGTCGAGAACGACCCTGGTGTGCAGCCGCCTTCATGCTTTTTACCACGCCGCCTCCACGTGACTGGAGAACCCGTAGCACGAAGAATGCCCCGGTCGCGAAAAGGGCCTGGAAGCTCGACTCGGGATGTCCGCCGAAGAACTGCAGTGCAACGACTACCGCTAAGCCAGCGCCGGATATCGCACCCGGGCGCTGCACCACACGCTCACTCGCTAGCAACAGCCAGGGGATGAACGGGAACACATTGGCGAGAGGCCAAGGAAGCCAAGCCACCATGAACAACCCGAAACCGAAGACCGTGCCGGCGACAAAGGCTCCAGCGAAGCGCATCCGCAGCGCCCTGGCCAAGAGGAAAGCTCCCATCGCCGCGACGAGGAGCTTCAGCACCGCTATGACACTCAGCGACCACCAGAACGGGAGGACGTATGCCGGAATGCTGAACGGCGAGAACACCGCCGACTGCATATCCGCCAGGTATGGTGTACCCGCCATGATGTATGGGTCCCACAGCGGGATATGTGGGAGCTGGGACCTCGTGTATTCGAGGAACGGACCGAAAACTGTGACTGGGTCGACCAGCTGATCATTGGAACCGAACAGCGGTGGATTGAAGCTCACCTGCGGGACACTTTTCGGCCTGACGGTGTTCCACGGGGCGGCGTTCCACAGATAGTCCGCACCTGAAGTCGTGTGGCCCGGCAGGAGCCCTGGCGAAAAGAACAGTATCGCCAGGAACGCGTAGAGGATGAGGGCCGTGAGCTTCGGCCGCTGGCGCGCCCAGCTCAGTAGGCCAGAGGCGATCCGGTACATAGAAGACAACACGCTAGCGACGCGCTCGCAGAGCAGTACACTCTTCTGACCGTGGAAGATGGCGCGTACAGCGAGATGTACGCACAGGAAGACTTCCATTGGTGGTTCCGTGGCCGCCGCTCTCTGATATGGGCGCTCCTCCGCCATTCCCAACTACCAGACAAGGTCCGCCTCTTGGATGCAGGCTGCGGCACGGGACGGAACCTCGTCGAGTTCGGCTCGCTCGGCAAGGCCACAGGAGTCGATGCATCACGTGAGGCCGTCGAGTTCTGCCGGCTGCGTGGCTTGGACAACGTCCGCACCGGCACTTTGGATGCGCTCCCGTTCGGATCCGGTGAATTCGATCTTCTCCTCGCGTGCGACGTGCTCGAGCACCTCGATGACGACCTGCACGCTCTGATCGAGCTGCACCGTGTTGCAGACCGCGGAGCACACCTCGTGATAACCGCGCCTGCCTATCAGTGGATGTGGACAGAGCACGACATCCAGCTGCACCACCTACGTCGCTACACCCTTCGAACCTTGCGCTCACGAGTGCTGGGCGGTGGCTGGAAGATCGTGCACGACACCTATTTCAACACGATCCTCCTGCCAGGGGTCGCATTCACGCGATTGCTCTCGCGGGGGTCGGCGCGCCGTGGGCATACCGACCTCGACCGCACTCCAGCCGCTCTGAACAGCGTCCTCGCGCTCCCCTTGCGATTAGAGGCGGCCGCGATCGCCCGAGGCGCACACCTGCCAGCCGGTACCTCGCTGGGATTGCTCTGCCGGAAGGTCGATGGGCCCTGACCAAGAGCTCGAATCGTCCTGACCAAGAGCTCGAATCGTCCTGACTAGAGCTCAGTCGGTCCTGGCCGACTACGTATGTCTCGCCTACACTGCCCCAATGCCACCTTCGATGTCGATCGTCATTCCCGTTCTCAACGAGGAGAACCAGATTGCCGACATCCTCGACGCGGCCCGCTCCCTCCTCGAGCGCCGGGGAGGAGACTGGGAGATTATCCTCGTCGACAACGCGAGCACTGACTGCACTCGCCAGCGCGCGGAACCGTTTCTCGACACGGAGAGGATCCGTTACCTGCGCAACGACTCCAACAGGGGCAAGGGCTACTCGATACGGAGAGGAATGCTCGAGGCGAGCGGGGAGCTGCGGCTGATGTGTGACGCCGACTGCCCCGCATCGTTGCCGTCGCTCCCCCACCTCGAAGAGGCACTCGCCGACGCGGACATCGTGGTGGGATCGCGCCTCGCGCAAGGAGCACGCGTCTCGCGTCAACAGCCACTGCGCCGGCGGGTTGTCGGGCTCGGCTTCTTGACTCTGACCCATCTGATGCTGGGCCGTCTGACTCACGACGTGTACTGCGGGTTCAAGCTCTGGCGCGCCGACGCGGCGCAGGCCGTCTTCGAGCGCGTGAAGGTCGACGGGTGGGTGTTCGACGCCGAGGCATTGGCGATCGCCCAGCGCTTCGGCTACCGAGTGCGCGAGGTCGGAATCGATTGGACCAACCGTCTCAGTTCGCGACTCTCCATCCCCGACGTCCTGCTCGTGGCGGTCCGAGAGCTCGCCGTCGCGCGCCGGACCGTACGGCAGACTCCATCGGTGCGATCAGTAAGCGAGCACAGCTTCGCGCCCTCTGCGGAGCTCTGACGCTTCAAGGATTAGCGACGATCGCTGAGCTCGAGTGATCTGCCACGGGTAACGGCGCGTCGCGACCGGTGCCGCTCGAGGCGCGGGTGCCTGGGCTCTTGGCGTCACGGCTCCCTGTCTTCTCCTCCTGGTACTCCTCTTCGACGTTGACGGCCCAAATGTCGTGGCGCGCGCCATCCACGAGGTTCTCGACCGTGAGCATCGCCGTGTACATGGAATGGTCCTGGTTGTTGTACTTGTGCATGCCGTTTCGGCCAACGGCGTGCACGTTGGGTACCTCGGCCGCCAACCAGTGGCGGATCGTCTCCACGGCCGCGTGGTAACCCTCGTCGTAGACCGGATAGGCCTTGGGCACCCGGACTACGTACCCGCGCTCGACCGTCTCCGCGCTCGCCAGGCCGATGGCTTCGAGCTCCTTCGTAGCGAGGTCGACCAGCTCGGTGTCCGGCGTCTGCCACATCTCGTCACCCTCCATGACCCAGTACTCGAGGCCCAGACAGGTGCGGCCGTCCTTGACCAGGAAGGGAGACCAAGAGGCGTAGTTCTGGACCCGTCCCATCTTCACGTTCGGGTCGTGGATATAGATCCAATTGTCGGGGAAGCTCGCCGACTCGGGCACGACGAGCGCGACGGTGAGGAAGTCGCGGTAGTGCAAGTCGGCGGCGGCGGCGAGCACTTCGGGAGGTGGTGGTGGGTCCATCGCGCGCGCCAGCTCCGAGAACGGCATCGACGAGACGACGTGGTCGGCAACCACCCGGACCTTGGCACCCTCGTTCTCGTACACGACCGCCTCTGCCCCTTGCGGCCCTCGTTCGATGCTGTGCACCGGGCTTCGCAAGCAGACGGTGCCTCCGGCTGCCCTCACCAGCTCGCAGCATCGCTCCCACATCATCCCCGGGCCCAGCTTCGGGTACTGGAACTCCTCGATCAGGCTCGTCACCTGCTTCGATCGCTCTCTGCGCCCACCGAGCACCTTGGCCCGCACCGGCTCCCACACCGCCTTGAACAGCGACATGCCCTTGATGCGTTGCGCCCCCCAATCGGCCGAGATCTGAGATGCCGGAACTCCCCAGACTTTCTCGTTGTACGTCTTGAAGAAGTGCGAGTAGAGCCGCCTGCCGTAGCTGGCGACTATGTAGTCCTCGAGGCTCCTCTGCTCCTTTGGGGGTCGCATCCGTACCCACAGGTACGAAGCGACGCAGAGGGCGGCTTCGCTCGGTCCCAGGTTCCGAAGAGCGTTCAAGGGACGTATCGGGTAGTCGTAGAACTTCCCGTCGTAGTAGATGCGACTCATGCGCGACCTTGTAAGGAAGTCACCCTCAGGAAGGATCTCGTGCCACAGGTCCTCTACTGGCTGCACTTTGGTGAAGAAGCGATGACCACCGATGTCGAAACGCCAGCCGTTGCGCTCCACCGTCCGGCTTATCCCACCGACCACCTCGTCGGACTCGAGGACGACCACGGGACGCCCGGCCTTCACCAGCTGGTAGGCCGCCGTAAGGCCCGCCGGCCCGGCACCGATCACCACCACTGGGCGTCTCGCGCCCGAGGTCGGCTCGGTCCTGGTGTCACTCACGACTGCACATCCTTGAACGCAGGTTACGCCAAGCACATACAGCGGCCCGTGGCATTGATCTCACACGGTGCTTTCGAGCTGACACGTTCGCATCGGGTGCCTTCGCGATACGGCACGCTCGACCCGAAGAGCCGTACCGAGGTGATGACCATGGATTAGCGGTACTACCTCATCGCCCTCAGAAGTGAATCAGCCCTCGGGCGGAAGGCTCTCCGACACAGGTCCTTGCGGCGAGGCTTCGTCTGCGGCCGCCGGCTGCGAGCTCTCCTCGTACTGCGCGGCTTCTGGCGGATCGGCATGCCCGCCGGTGTCCTCGACCGCGATGTATCCAGCGCCCTCAGCCGGCCCCTCGACTGGCCCCTCGACTGGCCCCTCGACCGCGCCGCCGACCGGCCCCTCGACGACTGGCCCCTCGACGACCGTTCCTTCGACAGCACCCTCTGCTACGGGTCCTTCGCCCCCGTCATCGACCCACGCCGCCTGCGCCTCGGTCTCGGGCGTGAACCCACCTCCGGCGTAGTCGTACCCGATGTAGTTGCCGTGCTCGTCGTAGGCGTGCTCGCCGAACGCCTCGCGGTACTCCTCGGACACTTCGCCACCCTCGGCGGCCTGCTTGATCGACAGGCTGATGCGCCGACGCTGGAGGTCGACGTCGATGATCTTCACCCAAAGCTCCTCGCCGGGTTCAGCGACCTGTTCGGGGGACTCCACGTGGTGACCTGCCATCTCCGAGATGTGCACGAGGCCCTCGATCCCGCCGCCTACTTGCACGAACGCACCGAAGGGGACGAGTTTCGTGATCCGGCCATAGACCAGCTCGCCCACCTGGTGGGTGTTCGCAAACTCGTGCCAGGGGTCTATCTGGGTCGCCTTCAGCGAGAGGCTGATGCGCTCCTTGTCCCTGTCCACGTCCAGCACCTCGACCTCTACCTCGTCACCGACCGCCACGACCGACGACGGGTGATCGACGTGCTTCCAGGAGAGCTCCGAGACGTGTATGAGGCCGTCCATCCCGCCAAGGTCGACGAACGCCCCGAAGTTCACCACCGAGGACACCGTCCCTCTCCGCCTCTCTCCGGGCTTGAGGTTCACTAGGAACTCGCCACGCTGCTCCTTTTGGGCCTCTTCCAGCCATGCACGGCGGGAAAGCACGACGTTGTTCCGGTTGCGGTCGAGCTCGATGATCTTGGCCTCGATGGTGCGCCCGATGTACGGCTGCAACTCGCGCACCCGGCGCAGCTCCACCAACGAAGCGGGTAAGAAGCCCCGCAGCCCGATGTCGACGATGAGGCCCCCCTTCACGACCTCGATCACAGGACCCCTCACTACGCCACCAGACTCCTTCACCTTCTCGATGGTGCCCCATGCCCGTTCGTACTGTGCCCGCTTCTTCGAGAGGACGAGCCGGCCTTCCTTGTCCTCCTTCTGGAGCACCAGCGCCTCGAGGCGCTCGCCGAGGCTCACGATCTCTCCGGGGTCGACGTCGTTTCGAATCGACAGCTCGCGCACGGGGATCACGCCCTCGGACTTGAACCCGATGTCCAAGAGCACCTCGTCCCGGTCGATCTTCATCACTGTGCCCTCGACTATGTCGCCATCGTCGAACTCGACGATCGTGGCGGCGATTGCGTCCTCGAGTGAGCCGCCCGTGAGGTCGTTCTCGACGATGAGGCGACCGACATAGTTGCCGGTCTCGTCGAAGGTACCCATAGGGCCGTCCGACAGCAGGGCTACGGTTCCCGGAACTTCGCGTGCCAAGGCCGCTGAGACGTCTGGTCCTGAAACCTTTCGTCGGGAAACCTCCCGCCCGGGAACCTCCCGTCGGAGAACCTCTCGTCGGAGAACCTCTCCTTCTGGAACCTCCCGTGCGGCAGTCACGGGGCCGGCGGACTCGGAGGGAGCTTCAGTGTCATCAGAGGATCGCGGCGTAGAGCTCGAACTTGGACGGGGGCTCGGTTCGGGAACAGCGCTTGCGCCGGTGCCAGAGCCGGCAGCAAGGTTCGGGGCGGCATCGCGGTCACTTGTGGACCCGGTGCCGCCGTTTTGGTCGGGCATGGACTTTGACAACTCGCTTTCGGTGGCTTTCGGGACGGGGCTCCCCAGACGCGTCGCGCGCAAGAACCGGCCGCCGACCGGCGGCCCGGACACACTCTACCAAAATGCTCGCGCCTTTCGGTGTGCCGCCGCAGGCTTCTCAACCTTTCGCATCAGCCCACGACCTGCCCCAGGCGCTCGACACCTCCAAGGGAACAGCCAGACCGACCACGCTCGCCACGTCTGCCATCACCCGTGGCACGAGGTCGCCCACGGCGTCCTTCTCGGGCTCGGGCACCTCGACGATCACCTCGTCGTGAACCTGGAGCACGAGCCTGGCTGCAAGCCCCCCTGTCTCGAAAGCATCGTCGAGCCTCACCAGAGCCACCTTGAACAGGTCGGCGGCCAGACCTTGGATGCCGGCGTTCATGGCTTGGCGCTCGGCTGCCATGCGCAGGTTCCGGTTCGGCGAGTGCAGGTCCGGAAGCGGTCGTCTCCTGCCGAAAAGCGTCTCGGTGTAACCCTTTGTGCGCGCCTGTGCAACCGTGCGGTCCATGTACGCGCGCACCGCAGGAAACGCCGCGAAGTAAGCGTCGAGGATCGACTGTGCCTCTGCGGTATCGATCGACAGGCGCCTGCCCAGACCGTAGGCCTCCATGCCGTAGGCCAGCCCGTAGGACACCATCTTCGCCCGGTTGCGCTGAGCAGAGCTCACCTCCTCTGGTGACACGCCGAACACCTGGGCGGCGGTGGAGCGATGCACGTCGCGCCGTTCGGCGAACGCCGCGACGAGCCCGGGGTCTTCCGACAAATGCGCTATGACTCGCAGCTCTATCTGGTCGTAGTCACAGACGAGCAGGCTCTGCCCTTCGGCAGGGATGAAGGCACGGCGCAGCCGCCTGCCCTCCTCGGTCCGCACCGGGATGTTGTGTAGGTTCGGCCGGTCCGAGGAGAGACGGCCGGTGCGGGCGACCGTCTGCTGGAACGTGGCGTGAATGCGCCCGTCGTCTGCGACCTCGGCCAGCAGGCTCTCGCCATAGGTGGAGCGCAGCTTCTCCACCTCGCGATAGCGCAGGAGCGCGTCCACTATCGGGTGTTGGCCACGCAGCCTCTCCAGGGTGCTCGCGTCGGTGGAGAACCCTGTCTTCGTCTTTCGGCCAGGAGCGAGCCCCAGATGCTCGTAGAGCACTCTTCGGAGTTGCAACGTGGAGTTGACGTTGAAGCTCTCACCCGCGAGCTGCTGTATCTGCGTCTCGAGCGAGCTGCACTCGGCCACGAGGTCCTTCGCGATGCGCCTGAGCTCCGCCACGTCGACGCGTACACCCTTTGTCTCCATGCGCGCGAGCACCCGCACCAGCGGTCGCTCCACCTCGTCGTGGAGACGCTCGAGGCCCGCTGCTCGAAGAGCTTGGCGCAGCGGCCTGGCGAGCAGGCCGACCGCTACCGCCCCTCGCGCGCCCGCCGTCGGCTCCTCGCCCACCTCGGCGCTTGCGAGATCGAGCTGTCCTGCCGGGACCGGGACGCTCGAGCCGAGTGTGAGCCCCAGCCGAGCGTCGAGCACGTCCTCGATCTTGTAGCGGCCCGAGGAGGGATCGAGCAGGTACGCGGCGACCGCCGTGTCCATCTCGAGCCCGGCGATGTCCACTTCCGCAGGCAGAAGCGAACGCATGATCTCTTTGGCGCCGTGAGCCACCACTCGCGCACCGCCCGGTCCTAAGAGCGCGCGAAGAGCGTCGAGCACCGACTCGTCGCAGAGCGCCTCCTCGTCCAGCCACAGCGCTGACATCGGTGGAGTTGACCCTGACATCGGTGGAGTTGACCCTGACATCGGTGGAGCTGACCCAGCCAAGGGCTTTGCGCCGTCGCCCGAGGCCCACGCTGGCGCTCTGGCGACGGCCAGGCCCGCCAACCGCGAACGCCCGGGGTCCCCGACCCAGGATGCGAACAGGGCGACGAGCGCATCGGGTTCGGCCTCTGGCAGGGCTTCGCATTCGAGGAAGCTCGCGACTGCCTCGGCGGCCGCCGCAGGGTTTGGCGGGACCAGCGCTTCCACACGGCTGATGTCGACTTCGAGCGCCCCCGGTGCGGTGCTCGACCTCGGAAGGCGCCCCTCAGAACCCTCGCCGATGACCACAGCGAGCCGCTGCCACAGTGAGCGCAGCTCGAGCTCGCCGAAGACGCGCTTGACCTCCGCTGGGTCCCACTTGCCCACGGCCAGATCACCCAGGCCCACGTCCAGCGGCACATCGCGCACCAGCGGGGTCACAGCGGCGTTGGCCCGGACTTGGTCCTCGTGGTCGAGCATGCTCTGGCGAAGCTTCGGGGTGAGCTCGGACACATGGGCGAAAATGGCGTCGAGGCCCCCGTAGGTGCTGACGAGCTTGGCCGCCGTCTTGTCGCCCACGCCAGGCACACCGGGCAAGTTGTCAGAGGTGTCGCCGCGAAGAGCGGCGAGCAACGGGTACCAGCGCGGAGGCACGCCGTAACGCTCGGTGATGCCCGCTTCGTCGTAGACGACGGTGTCGGAGATCCCCTTGCGGGTGTACATGACCTTCACGTGGGGATCCTCGACCAACTGGAACGCGTCGCGGTCGCCTGTGACCACCACCACGTCGCGCCCGGCGTCGCGAGCCTCGGTGGCAAGAGTGGCGAGGATGTCGTCGGCTTCATAGCCCACCTTCTCCACGCACGCCACGGCCAGGGCGCCGAGCACCTCACGCACGAGAGCGAATTGCGGAATGAGGAGATCCGGCGTCTCGGGCCGGTTCCCCTTGTAGTCGGCCACCACCTCATCGCGGAAGGTCGGCTCGGGCCGATCGAAGGCCACGGCGACGCCGCTCGGGTCGTGGTCACGCAGCAGGTTCACGAAGATGGAGCTGAACCCCAAAACGGCGTTGGTGACCTGCCCACCAGTCGTGGCCAGATCGGTAGGGAGCGCGAAGAAGGCGCGAAAGACCAGCGAATTCCCGTCGAGCAGGAAGAGCGGCCCACTGCCGGCCATCAGCGGCAGCCTACGGCGTCAGGGTTCCGTCGACGATGTCCTGGGCCACCTGGCGCATCGGCGTTCGCCGGTCCATGGCCGTGCGTTGGATGAAGGAGAAGGCCTCCTTCTCGCTCATGCCGTCGCGGTCCATGAGCACTCCCTTTGCTCGATCGACGAAGCGTCGAGTCTCGAGCTTGTCCTCCAGGGAGGCGACCTCCTTCGAGAGCCGGGCATGCTCCTGCTCTATGGCGCGGAATTCCTCGAAGCGGGCCAGCGCCACCTCTATCGCCGGCACGAGCTCGCCGCTCTGGAAGGGTTTCACGAGGTAGGCGACTACTCCGGCGTCACGCGCGTCCTCGATCAGGTTTCGTTGGCTGAAGGCGGTCAGGATCAGGACGGCCACGTCGTAGTGGTTGGCGGTGATACGCCGCGCTGCCTCGATGCCGTCGATGCCCGGCATCTTCACGTCCAAGATCGCGAGATCCGGGTGCAGCCTTGCAACGAGGTCGACCGCCTCGTCCCCCCTGGCGCTCTCCCCGACGACCTGATAGCCCTCGGCCTCGAGGATCTCCTTCAGGTCAAGGCGGATGAGCGCTTCGTCCTCCGCGATGACTACGCGCTTGGCGACGTCACGATGTGGCATCGGCGAGCCCTCTCCTTGCGGCGAGCGGTCTATCGGGGATCTGCGACCAGCCGGCCGAGAAGTTCGTCCTGCCGTCGCTCGAGCTCCCCGATGCTAGCAAGCAGAGAGGCCCGCTCACGGTTTGCCGCATCAGCGGTGCGCTGAGCGTCCGAGTAGTCGTGCCCCGCCAGGGGGGTCTCGGACACGAGCGACCGTATCCGGGCCTCGTCGGCCGCGTCGTTCAACACCACGAGCTGCTCATCGAGCACAGCGAGCTCCTCGCGGGCGCGCACGAGCCGGACGTGGACGTCCCGCAGCGAGCGTTCGACGAGGGCCCGGCGCATGGGAGGAAGATTCTACGTGCAGCCCACGTCCGTAGCGCCCGCTCTTGCCCGACCGGCCGGTGCAACCCAGGTCGCACTCAGGCAAACACCTGTTCGCCACAGCGCCACCGAAGACCCCGCAGATCGTGGCGAAGCGAGTGCGTCACGGACAGGACCGAGTCAGAACGGTGCTGGATCTCGTCGAGCGGAGCCACAGCTTCTCGGAGATCTCACATCAGCTGGAACCGACCAGGACAACCGTCACCTGAGGGGCTGTTCCGGCCTCGGATCGTGTAGACATGTCGACGGCAAATATCTAGCATCGTGCCGCCGGACTCGAGTTGACAAAAGAGACGACCAGCTACTCCATGAAAGGTGTGAGGGGCGCAGATGTTCAATAAGACCCTGCTCGTGCTCGCATCACTCGCACTGGCACTTGCACTCGCAGCTTGCAGCTCGTCGCCCTCCTCTTCCACGCCGCCATCCACCAGCTCCACCCCAACCACCGCCTCCATGCCGCCGTCCCCCAGGTTCGCGGCAGTGAATCGCAAGTACCTTCCCGGCACGTCCCAACCGACCTGGTTCGCTTTTTCGGCGGTCTCACCACCTAGCCCAGCTACCGGCGAAGAGGTCACGATGGCCCCAGTCCTTGCGACATCGGTTGCCCTGTTCGGTTTTGCTTCGCAGGCAGACGCGACCTCCTTCTACAGCGCCCCACCACCAGCCATCCCCACCTTCGTCTTGGGAGCGCTTGGTTACTCGCCTCTCAACGCGTCGACCGGGATCGCCGCTCCCTCACGCGCGCTCGACCTGCGGTCTTGTCCCAGCGAAGGTCATGGACCCTCCCTTCTGCCGTCTGGTCAGTGCAGCAACGGCAGCCCGTCGTTCTCGATCGGGGTGAGCGTGATCTTCCAGCGAGGCGACGTCGTCGGCTTCGTCGCCTTCCTCACCAGCAACAATCCAAGCAAAGGCAACCCCGCACAGCTATCGAAGATCTCGAAGTACATAAAGAGCACTGTGAACCTGCTCGCTCAACTCGGACTCTCGTGACCTGTGCCGAGAGGTTGACCTGACCCTTGAAACAAAGGCCACCTGCTACGAGGCTCACGCACGCCTTAGGCCAGGAGGTCGGATCTTCTCGATTGATAGCGTGAAGACACCCTGCCCGGATGGCGCAACGGTTGACGCGATGGACTCAAAATCCATTGTCCGAATGGACGTGCGGGTTCGAATCCCGCTCCGGGCACCGCTTGGCCTAGACCCCATAGGCCGAGCCAGCGATATAAGAGTTTGGTCGTGAGCTACCAGGAGGTAGTCCATGCCCAAGCGTTATGCGAGGGAATTCCGCCGGGCGGTCTGTGAGCGCCTGGTTGC
>Ga0181527_1003717_pt1 | contig 13464 bp, 14 predicted proteins | sample PEATcosm2014_Bin_30_FD_119762 | JGI IMG/M metagenome (GOLD analysis project Ga0181527, IMG submission 119762) | Peatland microbial communities from MTU Mesocosm Facility, Houghton, MI, USA - PEATcosm2014_Bin06_60_metaG | ecosystem: Environmental > Terrestrial > Soil > Wetlands > Peat | place...
CGCGGTGGCGAGGACGGTCGAGGACGACCAGCGCAAGATTCCGCTCTTCATTCTTGCAAGCACGGGCGAGAGCCTCTCCGTACAGATGACGATGAAGAGGAGGCTCATAAAGGTGAGCTGAAACGAGGGGGTCAGAAGGGAGTGGGGGTAGATGAGCAGGATGACGCACGCGGCCAGGGCCATGGTATTGTAGAAGTGAGTTTTCCTCTGGAGGAACAGGGCGAGCATGAAGACCGTGATCATGATCGTGGCCCTGATGACGGAAACGCCCGCCCCGGCAACGAGCATGAAGACGAAGGGGAAGGGGATGGTGACGAGGGCTGCGTATTGCCTGTCCTGCCCACGGAACCGGAAGCGCCGCACCCTCCTGAAGGCGGTCCTGGCGATGAAGAAGAAAAACCCCGAGATCACGCCCACGTTGAACCCCGATATGGCGAGTATGTGCGAGGTGCCCGTATGGAGGAAGAGGTCGTTTGTCTCCTGCGGTATCGCTGCCCTGTCGCCGATGGTGAGCGCCTTGAGTATATCCGCCCGGGGCGCGCCGGCGCTTTCGATGTTGTTCTTGAAATAACGCCTCATGGCTGCGATGGGGTCATCGCTCGGTGCCGCGGAAAGGACCTGTCCCCTCACTTCGTAGCCGACGCCCTCCAGCTTCTTGAGCCACTTCCAGGAGATGCTGCCGGGGTTCTTGAATGAAGGGACGAGCGGCCTGACCCTTCCGAAAACCCTCACCGTCTGAGACACATCAAGGTCGGCGCCGGAGGGGAAGGCCACGCGCATGCCCTTCAACGCAGCGGGTCTGGACAGAGAGAGGACTTTGACGTGCGGAGAGCTTTCCATGACCAGCCCTTCAAAGATTGTGTCGGCCGCGTTATCCGGCACGGTCTGGCCTATCCCCATGAAGGCGAGCCTGCACGCGCCGCAGAGCATGAAGCCGGCGAGGGTAAGGAGGGCGCACGCCTTGCCCCATCTCGTAAAAATGGGTACGGCGGCGGCTGCGGCGAGGGTGGCGAAAAAGAGAGGTGCGGCGGGCGCGGGCCAAAATGCCTCAAGGGCGATCCCGCAGGAAAGGGCGAGGACCGCTGCTACGAACAAGCGGGGTCGCCGCCAGGAAGTGCAATCGAGTCGCGGTTGGTGTCGTGTGCCGTCCTCATTGCCTTGATGTGTAGAGTAGCACTATTCGGTGGTGATGAGAACAGGATTTGTTCGGTAGGCCGAGTGCCGCAGTCTTTTAGTGAAGAATGCGCCTCCGCCGCCACCGTTTTTGCGGTCGTTATGGCAGAACAGCGTGCGGCGACGAGAAGCAGGGCTATTTCCTCCGGGAGATTTTCTCCTCAAACTCGTTCCAGAATACTTCGTCCGGTTTCCGCCAGTATGCGCCCCATCGTTTACTGAACACGCCTTCGCACTGTTTCAGCACACGCCGCCACACGCTGCCGTACTCATGGGTGAGCACATCTTCAAGAAAGGGGACGAGCGCGCCCAGTCTTTCCTTCGGAAGGTAAGCCCGGGCACCCAATTCTATGGACTTCTTCATAGCCTCAGGTGTCAGGGAGTGGGCGGTAAGCATGACCACCGGTATGCGCGCTTCGCGCCCGGCCACCCGCTTGAGGATATCGAAGCCCCGCACCCCCATGATATCCAGGATTACCAGGTCATAGGTCCAGGACGCGAGCAGTTCTATTGCCCGCTCGAAGGAGCCGGCCGTATCGACCGTACAACCGGGAGCCGCCATCCCTATCTCCCCCTTCAGCACATCCAGGACGTCCGCCTCATCATCCACCGCCAGGATTCTCTTCTTTTCCAATACCGATGTCTTTGACATATACTCTCCCTTCCCTATCGATTTCCGGCCGCTCAGACGCCCAAGTAGGCGCTCTTTACGGCATCATCCTGCAGCAGCTCGGCCGCTGCCCCGCCGAGGGCAATGCGTCCGGTCTCGAGCACGTAGCCCCTATGCGCCAGCTTCAATGCCAATTTTGCATTCTGTTCCACAAGGAGGATACTCACACCCTCTTGGTTGATCACGCTTATGATCTTTACGATGGTCTGGCTCATGAGAGGAGAGAGACCTATGGAGGGCTCATCGAGCAGCATGAGCCGAGGTCTGGCCATGAGCGATCTCCCTATTGCGAGCATCTGCTGTTCGCCGCCGCTCAGGCTGCCCGCGTGCTGTTTTCTACGATCGCCGAGCACAGGAAAATACTTAAAGACCCGCGTAAAGTCCCCTTCCACGTCCTTGGTGCTGCTCCGCAGATAGGCGCCCATCTCGAGGTTTTCCATCACGGTCATCCGGGGAAAAAGCTTTCTTCCTTCAGGGACCTGACTCACTCCCAGCTTGACGATATCATGGGTTAGTAACCGGTCAATCCTCTTCCCTTCAAAATAGATCTCTCCCGAAGCGGTTTTATTAAGACCCGAAATCGTCTTCAGAATCGTGCTTTTACCGGCGCCGTTTGCGCCTATGAGCGTAACGATCTCGCCCTCCTCAACGTCAAAGGAGACGCCTCTTACCGCGGCCACCTTACCGTGGTTCACGGTTATGTTCTTGACATTGAGCATCATTCCTCAACCCCTAAGTATGCCTCAATGACCTGAGTGTTCTTCATGACGTCCCGGGGCAAACCCTCGGCAATCTTCTCGCCGAAGTTCAAGACCACGACCCTGTCGCACGTGCTCGTGACGGCCTTCATGTTATGCTCCACCAAGAGGATGGTGATCCCCCCGTTGCGTATTTTCCCTATCCGGTCGAGCATGTCTGCGAGCTCTTCGTGGTTCATCCCCTGGAGCGGCTCGTCGAGCAAGAGCAAGGTAGGTTTGGTCGCGAGCGCAATGGCAACTTCAAGACACCTCTGCTGCCCGTGGGGCAGGTTCTTTGCGAGCTCGTTCCTCTGGTCCTTCAATCCCATGAATTCAAGGATCCCCAAAGCCTCCTCCCGGCTGTCGGCTTCCCTATTTCTCGACCCGCCTGTATGCAACAGGGACGCCCATAGTCCGATCCCGGCCCGGCAATGGTTGCCGAGGATCACATTTTCCAGTACGGTCATGTTGCCGAAATGAGTGCTCAACTGGAAGGTCCTGACCACGCCCAGCGCTGCGATCTTGTTTGTCTTGAGATTGCTGATCTTTTTGTCCATGAATCGGATTTCGCCGGAAGTCGGCCTCATTGTTCCGGCTATCATGTTGAACGCTGTTGTTTTTCCCGCCCCGTTCGGCCCGATAAGCCCTACGATCTCCCGTTTCTTCACGTCGAACTCCAACTGGCTTACCGCAACCAATCCGCCGAAGCGCTTTGTAATGTGCTTGACCGCCAGCAAAGACATCCGCTTTAGCCTTTAACCCCCCTCACGGTTTTCTCATTCTCGAAAACAACAGCCGGGGCGCGCTGATGATGCCTTCCGGCATGAACCTGATTATGAGGACGATGATGATCCCGTACAACAAAAGCTCAAAAAATCCGAACTGCCGGAGGAAGAAATTCGACAACACCATAAGGACCGTAGCCCCGATCACCGGTCCAAAGACATTGCCTATACCGCCCACGACCACATAGGCAATCGGTGCAAACACCGAGTGTATGGCGAAATCGCCCGGCGTGATGATACCCACAAAGTGGGCGTAAAGGCTGCCCGACAGACCGGCAAAAAGACATCCTATCGCGCATCCGAGGACCTTGAACTTCATGGTGCTGATCCCTATCGATTCAACGAGCACGTCCGACTGCCTGATGGCAGTGAATATCATGCCGATTCGTGACTTATCTACCCTCCTCAACACAATGATCGTAAAGACCACGAGGCCGACAACCAGGTAATAAAAAGCCACCTTTGAGCTGAAATCTACGTTGACCAGGTTTCCTATGTGGATCGAGGGTTTCGGGATGTTCGTTAAGCCCGGGATACCGCCAAAAAGCCCCACGCCGAAGTTGCTCAGGAGCACCCTCATCAGTTCGGCAAAGAGGAAGGTGAAGAGGAGAAAATAGGCCCCCTTGAACCTGAGGGTAAGGAAGCCGATCAGAAGTGAGACTATGGACGTGACAAGCATGGCAAGGGGCATGGCGATCCAGAAGCTGAGGTGGAGACGCATCACCATTACGGTCGATGCGTACGCCCCGATGCCCATGAACGCGGACTGTGCCAGGTTGAGCTCCCCGATGTTGAGGATCGCGTTCAAGCTGCATGCAAAGATCACGTTGATACCGATAAGGCAGAGTATGTGGATCACATATTCCTGCTGAGTGATGAAGGGTATCAAGAATAAGAGCGATAGGAGGCCGCCATAAGCGATGTATTTCATCATTGTTGTCCTACTCACGGCCCAACAGTCCCTGGGGCCTCACGATGAGGATGAGGATAATGAGGGTAAAGGTCATCACGCTCATGACCGGCACGGAAAAGAAAAGGCCCCCGTAGCTTTCGAGAAAACCGAGCACGAGGCCCCCGAGCATCGCACCCGGTATGCTTCCCATCCCACCGAGGATCACGACAAGGAAGGCCTTCAATATTACTTCTCCGCCCATAGAGGGGCTGACGATAAAAATGGGGGCAATGATGGCACCTGCCGCGGCAGCCAAGCCGGTGCCTATGCCAAAGGAAAGGGAGCTTATGCGCGCCACCTGTATACCTTGCAGCGCGGCAGCCTCTTTATCCTCTGCGACCGCACGGATGGCTTTACCGAATTTGGTTTTCAGCAGAAACAGGTTGAGCAGGAGCACGAGCCCGATACCGATAAGAATTGCCGCGAACCGCTCCCACGTGATCATCATACCGCCAAACCTGATAATGCCTTTGAAGACAGTAGGGATATCCTTATCCTGTTCTCCGAAAAAAATCATCGCGAGCATCTGGAACACCCATGCCAACCCCACTGCGGCGATCAGGGATGTCAAGGCGGCTTCGGGACGGTTTGTGAGGGGGCGAAAGATCGCTTTCTCAAGAATCATACCCAGCAATCCGATTATGAGCACGGCTATCACGAGGGTCGCAAAGTAGTTGACCCCATAGACGCCGAACAGGTAGTACGTAATATATCCACCAAGCATGAACATCTCGCCGTGCGCAAAATTGACTATGCGCATGATTCCAAAGATCAGGCTCAGGCCCAGAGCGACAAGCGCATAAGAGATCCCTAGCATGATGCCGTTCAGCGCGCCCTGAGCAAGGAGTGTCGCATCCATCTAATCCCCCGTTGAATTGCACATCCTCTTAACCTGCGACGGGCCGATCGCTCATCGGCCCGTCGCCTCTTTCGCTTTTAATACGCGGGTAGACCTAAGCCCGGCAAGGGCAGCCATTCTATCTCAACCAGTTTTCCTCCTCTTGCCTGGCCGAGCATCATGCGGTGCACGAACTGCCGGTCAATCCCGTACTTGTGTTTGCCCACGAGGACAAAAGGCCCGAAGGAGGTGTCGAACTTCTTTGTCCGCTCCACGATCTTCACGACCGGCTCCGTATCGGTGGTCTTGGCCTGGACCATGGCCCTGGTAAATATCTCACACATCGCATATGAGGTGACGTGGTGGGGAGCGAGAACCGCATTATATTTTGCAAAGTACCTCTTCGCAAGGGCCCTTGTTTCCGGAGTGCTGCTTGGACCGTCCAGTATCTGGCCGTAGGCGAACCACAACCCCTCGGCTCCTTCCGGCCCGCACAGCTTGATGATCTCGGTGGGGTTTGTGCCGCACGTCCATGCTTTCGCGCCTTTATAACCCAACTCGAAGAGCTGCTTCACGATAACCGCGCCGTCCCCAGGCGCGGTGACTGCGACATCGATCAGGTCGGGCTTCTTCGCGAGTATCCTCGTGAGGAAGGGGTACATATCCTTTGTGCCCCTCTCGAAAAACTCCGACGCCACTACCTTGATGCCTTGGGCCTCAGCCGCCTCCTTGCACGCTGCCGCGGTATCCCAGCCGCTCGTGTCATTGGGGTTTATCAACGCGACGGTCTTTATATTCGGATTGTTCTTTTTTATCCATGTATACATGGCCGGCGCTATCTCTATCTGGGAGATGGTCTGCCGGAACGAGTAAGGTTTGTCCGGACCGAGGATCCCCTTGCCCCACCACAAACTCGTGGTCACTACCTTAGCAGGCTGCGTGACCGGAAGGACAGCCATGCCAACCGCGGCAATGACACCACCGATAAGGTACTGGATCCTGTCCTGGGAGACCAGCCTCGTCGCGTCCGCGGCCGCCTCTGATGGAGCCCCTTTGTTGTCATACGCGATAGCCTGGATCTTATACACATCATTCCCTATCTTGAGGCCTCCCGCCTTGTTCACATCCTCGGCAAAGAACTCGTTCATGCGGGCGAGGCCGAGGCCCCAGTCCGCGGCAGGGCCGGAGAGCGGCTCTGTCGTTCCGATCTTCAAGATTTTCTCGGCCCCTGACGCTTCCCGGAAGCCCCCGTTTGCCAAGAGAAGCACTGCACACGCGAATAACAAAAATAAAACCCCCAGAGTTTTGTTCCTCATCGATACCCCCCCTTTTTTTGTTATGTGCCGATCTTCCCGGCTCGACTGTTCCTAAGAAGATCGAGCCCTGCAATATTGTTTCCCCCCTTTCCGTTCACCGATTCGCCTACTGCCCGCGCACTCGTATCAACGGTGTTTTATACTGGGTCCTCTGCAGTGTGCCCGGTTGAACAAAGGTTACATCAATCCGCACCGTCAGAAGGTCTCTCACCCTGTTCTCGATATCACGCTTCAGCTTCTTGGGATCGCCCGCGTCGGGCTTCAGCTCCACATCCACCGGGATCGCATCGTCGAAGCGCACCTGCTCGGGCATATCCTTCACCACCTGCATATATCCGGTCAGCGCCGGCTCGAAATATTTCATGATAACATCCCTGATCGCCGATGGGAACACATTCATTGCCTTGTAAATGAGCATGTCGTCCACACGCCCGATGCACCTTATCTTCGGAGAGGTCCTGCCGCACCTGCAACCCACACCCTCCACCCGCACATAATCGTGGGAGGCATATCTCACCATGGGCGTTGCCTCTCGGCCTATGGTCGTGTATATCGGTTCGCCGCATACCCCCGGCTCCCACGGCAGGTGTTCTCCTGTATCAGGATCGATCAATTCCACCATCACGTATTTCTGCGAGTTGAAGTGCATCCCCGACTCATCCTCGCACTCGGACCACATGCCGGGCATCACATCGGCCAGACCCATCACTTCCCGGACCGTGTCGGCAGCCCACAGTTCTTTTATCCTCCGCCGGATCGGCTCCTCTCCCAGGCCCGCTTCACCTCCGCCCAGCATCGTTTTGATCCCGAGGGTTTTTGCCTCGACACCGATCAGCTCCCTACAGGCCTCACCCAGGTACAGGTCAAAGGAGGTGGTCCCGAGAATGGCTGTACAGAACATGTTCCGCATCGTTTCCGCCAGTTTCTGCGTCGTCTGGCCCCCTGCCCAAACCACCGTCGCACCTATGTGTCGCATGCCTTCGAAGTAGGGCTGACCGCCCGCAACGATGGGAATGCCTACAATGTGAAGCACCACGTCATCCTTTCTGATGCCCGCCGTGTAGGCGAAGTTCGCGATGGCGTCTTTCCACGCTTCGAGGTCTCGTTGGGTGATACCGTAATACACGGGCCGCCCGGTAGTCCCCGACGAGGAGATAACCTGCACGATATCCTTTGTCTTTGCCGCCTGAATAGACCCGAGAGGGAGCTCCTTTGTACCCTTCACCTGGGCGTCACGGATCTCGGTCTTGGTCATGAAGGGAACTTTTGTGATTGCATCGAATGATTCGATGCCTACGGGAACATCTTTCAAGTGGCTCGCGTAAAATTCCGAGTTTGTTTTTACGTATGCGGTGAGGTCCCTGAATTTGTCAAGCCAATAATCGTGAATGCGACTCCACGGCATGGTCTCGAATTCGCTATTCCAATAATCGCCCATACGTGCCTCCTCTGAGAGATTCTTGACAACCTCAGTGCTGATGGACCTTCTTGTATTCCTCTATGAAGTCTTCGACCATCGCGTCCAACGAATAGGAAGGCGTCCATCCCCATTCGGCTTCGGCCTCGTCACTCCTGATTACACGGGGAATGGTCTTCAGTATGTCCATGACAGAAGGATCGGGGTTAAAGGTGATACGGGCGTCCGGGTAGAAGCGCTTGATCGCGTCTACCAGGCCCTTGGCTGTGGGGGGCGGCGTAATCTGGCCGGCGTTGTACATCCTGGTAGCAATCCTGTCCTCCGGTGCATCGTACAGCATGACGAGGCTTCGCACTGCGTCTTTGATATACATTAAGGGCACGACCGTATCTTCCGGTGCCCATATCTCGAAAGGCTCCCCTTTGATTGCCGCCTCGATCACGAGTGGGTTATATTGGCCGACACCAGGCGTCCTCACACCGGGACCAATGAGCGAGGGAAGACGCACGCCCCGAAAGTCGATGCCGAATTTCCTATGATAATACAGACCCAACAGCTCACCGAACACCTTCGAAATGCCATAGATATTGATCGGCCTCTGCACCGTCTCGTTGGTGACGACCGTATCGCGGCTTACGCCGTACGCGCCTATCGAACTTGTGAAGAGGACCTTTTTGACTTTGAAAAGCCTGGCCGCCTCAAGGACGTAAAACGTGCCGAAGGCGTTCACATTGATCGATGCCCATGGGTTGGCCTCAGAGGGCACGGTCAACATGGCGGCGAGGTGAAAGATGGTCTCGACGCGGTGACCCTTGACGACATTCATTACCTCCGGCCAGATGCCGATGTCGCCCTTTACCAGAATCAGATTTTCAGATTTCAAATTCCTGAGAGACTCATCGAAGGCGATGTCGAAGATTACGACCTGCTCGCCCCTCTTCCTGAAGACATCGGCAAGCCTCGAACCGGTAAATCCCCCTCCCCCCGTGATAAGAATCGCCATGCTCACCTCCAGCGCAGCTACGCTATACCTGGTCAACCTCGAAGTCCGTGCTCCATCAAATGTTCCATACTACTAAACATAGAGAATTTTCCTCGGCTTTTTGTTTGGTATTATCAAACATTACATTCAAATTTTTTTTGCCCTCCCCTACAGTCTTTTATACGAGTAGATGACTAGCAATAGTTTGGCCTCCTTACCCCCCAGACTCCTGCCGGAGTGTGGTTTATCCGCATCAAAATAGACGTGATCGCCCGCTTCGAGGACACAGTAGCTCTTGCCATCGTAAAAGAACTCCAGTGTCCCTTCGAGCACGTAGATGAACTCTTCCCCTTCGTGACAGAAGTCTTTTTGAACGTCGATCCTTCGATTCGAACCGACGGTGACGATAAAGGGCTCCATGTTCTTCCCTTTCTTGTTCGATGCAAGATCTTCATATACGTAGCCGTACGGCGTCCCGGCCCCGCTCAGTAATCTGTGCTCGTCGCACCTGCCCACTATGATCTCCTGATAGGGAACAGTATCCGCGTGTGTAAAGAGCTCCGAGATATCTATACCCAGCGCGTTCGAGATGCGGGAAAGCGTATAAATGGGGGGAGGCTGGTCCGAGTTTTCGATTTGAGAGAGGTAGCCCTTCGAGAGACCCGTGAGGGCGGCCAGTTTTTCCAATGTAAGTTTCCTGTGTAACCTGATTTCCTTCAATCTTTTTGTGAGAAGTTTGTCTTCCATAAACACCTTTTCAAATATGTTTACTTAAAGAAAACATATTGTCAATATATTTTTTCGATTTCTGTTTCGCAGCCTGCCTGAAGTTATGTAAGTCAGCACGGAGGCTGTTGATATTCGATCTTCTTCCGCCCGCATACCGCACCGACCGGTAGGGAGGGAAGGGTGCACAAACAAGCATAAAAACGGTCGTTTTTTGGCATTTTTACTGCGTTTTACCCTCCTTTTACCCTCTTCAGCACGCAATTGTCACCAAACCGTCTCGGCACCCCTCTTAGGATTCCCTTCTCTTGCAAGCCTTTCAGAAGGGGGGTTGACAAAAGTGCACAAAAGTTGACAGTTTCAGGGGGGGGGGACCGAGCGCCTTTCGCGCCTAATGCGCTCGACCGCGGGGCCGCGCGATCCTCAACGTAGCGAGCTACGCCTCCGGTCGGCAGCCCTTTGTCTTACACATTATCCATCGAAACTCGCCCGGCCCCCGAAAGCCCCTTGTACAACACTCCGGTGCGGGCCGGGCACGATTTCGCGCCATCCATCGAAAATCTCTCCGGCCCCCGCTTATAGGAGGGGCACCCGCACCCGTTGGGCGCGGGTCGGGGCTCAATTGTCAAAGAGCAACACCGGTTTACGGAAAATCCTGAAACCGGCTGAAACAGGCCGGGCTCTGTCATCTCTTTAGGGTCTCTCAAAATGACTGCCCGCTCTCATAAGATTTTCCGTCTTTTCCGCCCTCCTGTCAAAGTGACAAGGAGGGGCGACAATCAGGGGTGACATGGAGAGATGACAACCAGGAGTGACAAAAAGTGTAAAAGTTAAGCTCTTCCCGGACACTTTCCAGCAAAGCAGTTGGCAGTCAGCGTTCTCTTCGGGTAGGATGTTTTTAGCCAGAAAACACCACTCTAAGGAGGAACGCATGACTGCCGAAGCAAAGATAGCACAGGGGAAGATGACATTGCTACAGCTCGCGGAGCGGTTGAGGAACGTCTCGGAGGCGTGCAGGAGGCGCGGCGTCTCGCGGAGCTAGTTCTACGAGTATAAGCGGGCAGTCCAGGAACAGGGCTTTCAGGGCCTTATGGACCGTCCTCCCGTACCGAGGTCCTTTCCCAATGAAACGTCCCCTGAGGTCAAGGAGAAGGTCATTGCCCTGTCCGTTTCCCATCCGGCATGGGGACGGAAGAGGATATCGGATCATCTGAGGTTGGGACATCGAGGGGACGTTGTTTCCCAGTGTGATTTGTATCGCAGAAAGGAAGAAAGGTCGGGAGCACCAAACAATGAACATTGGGAAACAACGTCCCCACCGGCACCCCACTCCTCTCGTGACATTCACATTGACAGACCGCAACTATATGATATAAATTTGATGCTAATGCAAACTCGTAAGAATCTATCTCGACCAAATGTTTTCGTCTCGATGTTGCTGAGGCCCCAGTATATGAGGAGGATTTATGCGTAGTAAAAGCACAGCGAAAGAGATGATAGAGATTCCTAAGGATGAATATAAAATTCTGAAAGAAATCTACAAGACGGTCAAGCGGCAAAGACTATTGTTCCGAATTGAGGAAGCGGAGAAGAACTTCAGGATGGGTAAGGTGGAGAAGATGTCTGTCGATGATTTCATAGAAAACATCTGATGGATTTCAAGCCAAAGTACCTCTTACAGGATAAAGCTTTTAAGAGGACTTTCAGCAAGTACCGGAACAGGTTGAGTGACACGGACCGCAGCAAGCTCAGGAAACGATTCGAAATATTCCGAGAGAATGTCTTTGATAACAGATTGCGAACCCATAAGCTGAAGGGCGCTCTCAGCGAGTATCACGCATTCTCTATTTCCCCTTCAGACCGTATCGTTTTCAGGATTCTCGATGACGGTGGTATATTGTTGGTCGACATCGGCAGCCACGATGAAGTGTATTGATTGTCCATTATCTTTCACTCTTACATTTTTCTGATAATGGAGGATAAGGAGATAGCGGCGAAACGGATCATTGAAGAAAGAGAAGGGAAAGTGTGATTGCAAGACCCCACATGCCCTCACAAGGGTTTTTTCACACGTTCAGGAACGTGCTCATGAAACTGGAGCACGTCCAGGCGGAGGAAACGTATCTATTTTCTTCCCTTATGGACGTTGTGAAACACCTGTCCAAGCAAGACCTCGGCGTCACGACTAAATGCCTTCTCGCCATCTCTGTCTTTCACGGAAAGCTTGAAATAGTTATTGTAATTTTGCGGCATTCCTCTGATAATGGAGGATAAGGAGATGGCGGTCGGAAAAGCTGACAGGCCGGTCCGGTGAATGAGAATGTACAGAAGGAAACAACGTTCACACCGGCCCACAAATCACATTGAGAAACAATGTACCTACCGGCTCCGGTAGATGCGTGCACCGAGAAGACCAGAAACGGCACCAGCCAGGCGCCAGCTCTCTACTCTATCCTTCTCCGCCCAGATTCGTTGGCTCCTATCTCACACGCAGCCGTCTCGTTTTCGTCGATAGACGAGAAGTTTGTAATCTTTACCTTACCGTCAGGGAAACGGGCAATGATGTCGAGAGTTCCACCCATTGCCTTGATTGTTTCGCGTAGCGTAGAAATGTAGATATCGGTACGCTTCTCCATCCTGGCTACGTGAGGTTGTTTGACGTGTAGCGCCTTAGCAAGTGTTTCTTGGGATATTCCTCGCGCGCGTCGCAATTCGTGCAGTGGCATCATTTTCGCAGCCATTTCTCGATAGCGTGTGTCAGAGCGGGCGATTGCCTCAGCCGACATTTTTGCTTCCAGTTCAGTAAATTTATGAGTCATCTTTCAAACCCTCCTTGCGTAATGTTTCCAAGTGTTCATCATAGAGGCGATCTGCAATGGGCACATATTCTTCATACCAGCGATCCTTTCCGGTTTTTTCACCACCGATGAGCAAAATCGCGCATTGGCGAGGATCGAAGGCATAGAGCACGCGATAAGGTCGGCCGGCGTGCTGAATGCGCAGCTCACGCATGTTGCCGTGCCGTGACCTTGTAACACCGCTGGAATGGGGAAATGGAAGTTCGGGGCCAAAATCACCCAAAAGCCTTATGCAGGCACGCGCCGATTCTTGTTCTGCCTAGGTCAAGCAGTCCCACCAGTCTCCGAACTCATCGGTGTACTCAACGTCCCATTTCATGTCTAATAATATACCTCACAGGGCATATACCGTCAAGGGTATATATGTATCCCCTACAACCGGACGAATATGCCAGCAAAATATCTTGCCAAGAAAGCCACTTCAAAATAGGGCATTGAGGCCCTATTGTTTTAAGCAGTTACAGAGAGCCATATCAACACGTTCTGCGAACGGCTAGAAGTGCATCAGGGTACGTATAGCGTCCTGGAATAGAGCTTCTCTCCTAGTTTCCATGAGTGCTGTCTTTCACGGAAAGCCTGAAATAGTCCTTGTAATCTTGCGGCATTTCTCTGATAATGGAGGATAGGGAGATAGCAGTCGGAAAGGCTGACAGGCCGGTCCGGTGAATGAGAATGTACAGAAGGAATATAGGATGTCCCTACCGGCTCCCCCGGCGCTGTTCACCATATAATGGTCAGAGGCGTCGCAACAGCGCGATGGGAACAACTTGTGAGGGAGAAGGGATTCAGGCTGCCGGAAGGGAGAAAATGATAATTTAATGGGCGTCCGTCGTGTCCCTTAAGTCAAGAATAAAGATTTGACCCTTAATCCCTAAAGATTTGACCCTTAATCCCCACCCTTAAGTCAAGGATAAACAGCCTGTTGAAAAACCGCCCTCCACGCAGGTTTCATATCACCCCACACCATGTGTAACCCTCTTCTCCCTGAAGACTTAGGACGAGGAGAAGCA
>Ga0181527_1003719_pt1 | contig 13455 bp, 6 predicted proteins | sample PEATcosm2014_Bin_30_FD_119762 | JGI IMG/M metagenome (GOLD analysis project Ga0181527, IMG submission 119762) | Peatland microbial communities from MTU Mesocosm Facility, Houghton, MI, USA - PEATcosm2014_Bin06_60_metaG | ecosystem: Environmental > Terrestrial > Soil > Wetlands > Peat | place...
CCCGTGTATTGCACCTGCGACCCGCCCTCCGCCCATGCCGAAAGCGATGACTACGCCGACGTTCCCGTTGCGGCGCCCTACTTTTCAGTGGATTTCACGGCGCCGGCCGGCATCAATACGGGACGCCGCCGCACCCTGGCCGAGATTGAGGCCATCGTCGATCGCCAACACCAGGCCTACGAGCAGTCCGTCGTCGCCGCTGGCTCTTCGGCGCCCATTCTCGATGCTATTGAAACCACGCTCGGCTGGGACACCATCTACGAGCCCAACCTGCGCCGCGTCATCTCCCCGGTGAGCCGCGCCTGGAATCTGAACTTTGGCGGCTACGTGCTCTTCGACTGGGATACCTTCTTCGCCGCCACTCTGGCCGCCATTGGCGACCGAGACCTGGCCTACGCCAATACCATGGAGATTCTGCGCGAGGAAACGCCGAATGGCTTTGTTCCCAACCTCGCCCGCCCCGGCGGCTGGAAGACCTTCGATCACTCCGAGCCGCCGGTGGGCGCCATCGCCGTGCTGGGCCTCTATCAGCAGTTTCACGACCGCTGGTTTATCGAGGACACCTTCGAGCCGCTGCTGAGCTGGAACCGCTGGTGGGACCAGCATCGCCAGACACAGGGCTACCTGGCCTGGGGCAACGACGGCCCCACCGATCCCACCAATCTCGACGACCGCTTCCGCGAAACCGGCGCGGGGACCATCTACGAATCCGGCCTCGACAACAGCCCGATGTACGACGGCGCGGCCTACGATCAGAAGTTGCACCTGATGGAAATTGCCGATGTGGGCCTGATGAGCATGTACATCGCCGATTGCGACGCACTGGCCAGGATTGCCGATGAGCTCGGTCGGTCAGCCGAAGCCCAGGAGTTGCGCGCGCGCGCTGACCGCTACCGTGCCAGCCTTGTCACGCTGTGGAGCGAGCCGGACGGCATCTTTCTGAACAAGGACCTGCACACCGGCCAGCTCAGCCACCGGCTCTCGCCCACCAACTTCTATCCGCTGCTGGCCCGCGCCGCCACGCCCGCCCAGGCCCAAACCATGATTCAGAAGCACCTGCTCAACACTGATGAGTTCTGGGGCCAGTGGGTCATTCCCTCCATTGCGCGTAACGATCCCGCCTTCCATGATCAGGACTACTGGCGTGGCCGTATCTGGGGTCCCATGAACTATCTCGTCTACCTTGGTCTGCGCAACTACGACGACCCTGAGGTGCGGCGCGACCTAGCGCAGAAGTCCTATGAGTTGTTCCTGAAGGAGTGGAAGGAGAACGGCCACGTGCACGAGAACTACAACGCGATAACCGGCAGCGGCGACGATGTAAGAAGCAGCGACCGTTTCTACCACTGGGGCGCACTGCTCGGCTACATGGAATACATGGAGCAGACACAGCCGACGCCGGCCGCGCCGCCCGCGCGCTAGAGAGTTTCCGCAGTTGCTGTAGCCGTCGTTTGGACCATCATTTACGACGAGAAGTCGTCTGCTCGTCAGTTACTAGTGCGACTTCGTCGCGCTGGTTGATTTTGGGGAGTGGGCGGATGGGCTTTTGCCGGGGTGAAATCTCTTTTCCCAGGGCTTCGCACTGGGCGATTTTCGCTGACACTTTTGGGGGCTGGGTGCCAGGGGTCTTGCCAGCACTTTCAAGCAATCGCCTTAGTGTCGCGGGCAGGCCGTGGCGTTGGCGCCGCGGATGCGCGTATTCTTGAATGTTGCACCACTTTCGTTGAAGACAAGGAAAACTATGGCGGAGAGAACCGTTGAGGGCACCGAAGTTCCTGCGCAACTGCCGCAGGTGCGCGTGGCCGTTCTGGGCGCGGGCAAGATGGGCGGCATTCTGTTGCAGGCATTTTTGAAGCAGAACCTATTTGCGCCAGAGCAGATTCACGCCACCGTGGGCCACGCCGAGCGGGCGCTGGCGCTGAGTACGCAGTGGGGCGTGGACGTGACCACCAACAACCTGGAGGCGGCGCGGCAGGCAGATCTGATTTTGCTGGGCGTGAAGCCGCTGCAGGTGCCAGGGCTGATCGAGGAGATTCGCCCGGCGCTGACGACGGCCAAGACGCTGATCTCGTTTGCGGCGTCGGTGAAGACGCGGGCGATTGAAGAGGCGGCGGGGATGGAGATCGCGGTGATTCGCGCCATGCCCAATACGCCGTCGGCGCTGGGGGCGGGGGCAGCGGCGCTGTGCCGCGGGCGCTTCGTGAGCGCCGCGCAGATGGAGCTGGCCGAGCGCATCTTCGAGACCGTGGGCAGGGCCGTGGTGGTGGACGAAAAGCATATGGACGCGATAACCGGCCTGAGCGGCTCCGGGCCGGCCTACATCTACATCATCATCGAGGCGCTGGCCGAGGCGGGCGTCAAGGTGGGGCTGCCGCGCGACATCGCCACCGAACTGGCCGCGCAAACGACCTTTGGCGCAGCCAAGATGGTGCTGGAGACCGGCTACCATCCGGCGATGCTGAAGGATGCGGTGACCACGCCGGCGGGCAGCACCATCGACGGCATCATGGCGCTGGAAGAGGGCGGGCTGCGCGTTACGCTGATCAAGGCAGTGATGCGGGCAACGGAGCGGGCCAAGCAGTTGGCGACGGGGTGAAGCGCGAGGGACTAGGGACCAAGGGACCAAGGGACTAGGGACTAGTTTATTCGTGCTTGATTGGAGTTTGTGTTTTTCCAGGTCTGAAAATCCGGACCTGGGGCACCTTGCGACGGGATAGGACGTGGATTGGATGAAGTCGTGATGTATGTTCCCGATGTGGCTAAAAGAATTCAACGCTGGGGGCTGGAGGTAGTTTTTGTGTCCCTGCTATTCCTCGGCGCATCGGTTCTACTAGTCTGCGTGCTTGTAGCCTTGACTATTTTGCCTACCTCCATTTTGCAATTCAACGGCAAGCTTCAACAACTGGTGCTGGAGTGCCTTTGGCTTGGCGTTTCGGGACCAATAATCTGGCTGGTTGGCTGGATTCTGGCGCGGTTCGCCAAAAATAAAGATTGAGCAAAACCACTTGAGACCACTAAACCCACAATTAACTCTCCAACGCCCAACTTGGCTACCCACTTATCTGCCGGAACTCGACGGCCTGCGGGGCCTGGCGATTCTGGCGGTGGTGCTGTATCACTGCGACTACAGGCAACTGGAGAGGACCCGCCTGCACGGCGCGGTGGAGTGGGGATGGGCGGGGGTCATTCTCTTCTTTGCGCTCTCCGGCTTCCTGATTACCTCGAACCTGCTCAGCGCGCGCGACAAGCCGCATTACTTTCATAATTTCCATGCGCGCCGGGCGCTGCGCATCTGGCCGGTCTACCTGCTGGTGCTGGTGGTGGTCTATGCGCAATCGGATTGGTTTATCGGGCCAATGCCGTTGGAGGCCATCAAGGCTGCGCCGTGGTGGGCTTACCTCTTCTGTGTGCAGAATCTCTTTCATCTGACGCTGCCGCCGGCGCTGGGGCCGACGTGGGCGCTGGCCGTGGAAGAGCAGTATTACTTTTTCTGGGCGCCGGTGGTGCGCTGGCTGCGGCGGCCGTGGATGCTGGCGGTGGTTCTGACGGCCGCGCTGGTCTGCTCGCCGCTGATGCGCCATTTGAACCCGATCTGGCTATGGGGGCTGCCTTCGCACACGCTGATCAAGCTGGACGGCATCGCGGTCGGCAGCCTGCTGGCGCTGGCGCTTTATACGCTGCCGCTGGCGCGGCGGGTTTGGCTCTGGGTTGGCCTGGGCGCGTTTATGCTGGGCTTTGCGGCTGCCGCTACGGTGGCCGGCGGGACTTCGCTGCTGGATACGGCACTGGCGCTGGGCTTTGGCGGAGCGGTGCTGGCATTGATAGCCACGACCGGCGCGCGCAACCCGCTCAGCGCCGTGCTGCGCAGCGGGCCGCTGGCCTTTTATGGGCGTATCAGCTACGGCCTCTACATGACGCACATCATGGTCTTCATCTACTTTGGCTCGTTTGACAAGAGCATGGAAGGTTATGGGGCCGCGGGCATTCTGGCGGTGGTGGCGCTGCGGCTGGCTGCTACGACCGTGGTGGCTTCCGCGTTGTGGTACGGGTATGAGTCGCAGATCCTCAAATTGAAGCGCTATTTCTAGAATGAGTTGCCGTTCTGGCTGGTTGTGACATTTATCACCCCGGCTGTAACATTCGGCTGATAGGCTGGACGTATCACGCTGTCTTCCCCTAGTGAGGTGAACCATGAGCGAAGCAACGAGTAACGGCCCCCTGAGCCCAGAACTCCTGGCCAAGATGAACGCCTACTGGCGCGCCGCCAACTATCTCTCCGTGGGCCAGATTTATCTGAAGGACAACCCGCTGTTGGAGCGCCCGCTGACGCTGGACGATGTGAAGCCGCGCCTGCTGGGCCACTGGGGCACCACGCCGGGGCTGAATTTTCTGTATGTTCACTGGAACCGGCTGATTCGTGAGCGCGACCTGAACATGATGTACATCATCGGCCCAGGGCACGGTGGGCCTGCACTGGTGGCGAATACGTATCTGGAAGGCTCGTACAGCGAGATTTATCCGCATATTGAGCAGAACACTGACGGCATCAAGCGGCTATTCCGGCAATTCAGCTGGCCGTATGGGATTCCCAGCCACGTTGCGCCGGAGACGCCGGGGTCGATTCACGAGGGCGGCGAGCTGGGCTACTCGCTGGTGCATGCGTATGGCGCGGCCTTCGACAATCCGAATCTGATTGTGGCTTGCGTGGTGGGCGATGGCGAGGCCGAGACTGGGCCGCTGGCGACGAGCTGGCATGGAAACAAGTTCATCAATCCGGCAACCGACGGCGCGGTGCTGCCGATTCTGCACCTGAACGGCTATAAGATCGCCAACCCCACGGTGCTGGCGCGGATTCCGCACGCCGAGCTGGAGAGCCTGATGCGCGGCTACGGCTATGAGCCGTTCACGCTGGAAGGCGATGACCCGCTGACGATGCATCAGCAGGCCGCGGCGGTCTTCGACACCATCTTCGACCGCATCGCCGAAATCCAAAAGTCCGCCCGGGAGGCCGCGGCCAAGGGCGAAACCCTGGAGCGGCCAGCGTGGCCGATGCTGATCATGCGCACGCCCAAGGGCTGGACCGGTCCCAAGTTTGTGGACGGCAAGCCGGTGGAAGGCACCTGGCGCGCGCATCAGGTCCCCTTCAGCGAACTGCGCGAAAAGCCGGAGCATATGCGCCTGCTGGAAGATTGGATGCGCAGCTACAAGCCCGAGGAACTCTTCGACGAAAAGGGCTGCTTCCGCGCGGAGCTGGCGGAGATTGCGCCCAAGGGACGCCGCCGCATGGGCATGAACGCGCACGCCAACGGCGGCCTGCTGCTGGAAGCCTTGAAGATGCCCAGCTTCCGCGATTTCGCCGTCAAGATTGAAGGCCGCGGAGCGAAAGACGTGGAATCGACGCGCGTGCTGGGGCAACTGCTGCATGGCGTGATGGAGGCCAACAAGGAGCAGAATAACTTCCGCGTCTTTGGGCCGGATGAGACCGCGTCGAACCGCCTCGGCGACACGATTATCGGCACTGGCAAGGAGTGGATGGAAGAGACGCTGCCGGTGGATGAGAACCTCTCGCAGACCGGGCGGGTGGTGGAGATGCTCAGCGAGCATATGTGCCAGGGCTGGCTCGAAGGCTATCTGCTCACCGGGCGACACGGCTTCTTCAGTTGCTACGAGGCCTTCATTCACATCATCGATTCGATGGCCAATCAGCACGCCAAGTGGCTCAAGGTGACGCGGCATATACCGTGGCGCAAGCCGATCGCGTCGCTGAATTATTTGCTCAGTTCGCTTGTGTGGCGACAGGATCACAACGGCTTCAGCCACCAGGACCCCGGCTTCATCGACCACCTGATGAACAAGAAGGCCGAGGTGGTGCGCGTCTATCTGCCGCCGGACGCGAACACGCTGCTCTCGGTGGCCGATCACTGCCTGCGCAGCAAGAATTACATCAACCTGATTGTCGCCGGCAAGCAGCCGGCTCCGCAGTGGCTGACCATCGACGAGGCGGTGGCTCACTGCACCACCGGAATGGGCATCTGGCCGTGGGCTTCGAATGATGCTGGCTCGCCCGATGTGGTAATGGCCTGCTCGGGCGATGTGCCCACGCTGGAGGCGCTGGCCGCCGTGGTTCTGCTGCGCACGCTGGCCCCTGACCTGAAAATTCGCGTGGTCAATGTGGTGGACCTGATGGCTCTGCAGCCGCCGAGTGAGCATCCGCATGGGCTGCCCGACGAGGACTATGACAATATCTTCCCGCCAAAGACGCCGACGGTCTTCGCCTTCCACGGTTATCCGTGGCTGCTTCACCGGCTCACCTACCGGCGGCACAACCACGACAACCTTCACGTGCGCGGCTACAAGGAAGAGGGTACGACGACCACGCCCTTCGATATGTGCGTGCTCAACAACATCGACCGCTTCCAGTTGGCGCTGGACGCGATCAAGCGCGTGCCGCGCCTCCGCGGCCAGGCCGACGCCGCCGAGCAGTGGTACTCCGAGGCGATTCAGCGGCATAAGCTCTACGTGGCGGAGAACGGCGACGATCTGCCGGAGATCCGCAACTGGCGCTGGGCACCTGCGGTGCGGCCGGTGGCCTCCGGCTCGTAGTCTTGAAGATTGTGAATCCTAACTACTGGGTGCCCCCGGTCCGGATTTTCGGACCTGGGTTTCTACCACGCACCTCGGCTAACTCCGCTAACACGCGCGCAGCGCGGCTAACAACGCTAACTCCGCTGACTAACTCAGCCCCAACCTCAAAGGATTAACGAATGTCTTCTTTACCCGTATTGGTTTTGAACAGCGGTTCTTCTTCCATCAAGTTTTCCGTTTATGAGGCTGGCGACGGCCAGCGCACCAAACTCCACGAGGGCGCGGTGGACGGCATCGGCACAGATCTGGGCAAGTTCTGGATCAAGGACGCCGAAGGCAACAAGCTCGTCGATCAAACACCGGCTTTGCCCACGCGCGCCGTGGCCTTCAAGCTGGTGGCCGACGCGCTCCACTCCGGCGAATTCCCCGCGCCTGTGGCCATTGGCCATCGCATGGTCTGCGGCGGGCCGACGGTGCAGGAGAACCAGCTCATCACACCTGAATTGATTGACGAGATGGAGCTGTACACCGCCTTTGCGCCGCTGCATACGCCCATCGCCTGCTACATCATGCGCGAGTCGCTGCGCCTCTTTCCCGATGTGCCCAATTACGTCTGCCTGGATTCGTACTTCCATCGCACCATGCCCGAAGTGGTTTCGCATATGCCCATCCCCGCCGAGTATTCGGCGATGGGCGTGCGCCGCTACGGCGCGCATGGAATCTCCTACGAATCCATCGTCTATCAGTTGCAGCCCAACGTGCCAAAGAAGCTGATCGTCGCCCACCTGGGCAACGGCGCGTCCATCACTGCCATCCGCAACGGTGAGTGCCTGGACACTTCGATGGGCCTCACGCCGACGGGCGGCATCATCAGCGGCACGCGCACCGGCGACATCGATCCCGGCGTGCTCTTGTTCATCCTGCGCAAGATTGCCGAGACAGGCGTTACTGCTGCTGAGGCAGCCGACAAACTGGAGGCTGTGGCCAGCAAGAAGGCCGGCCTGCTCGGCGTCAGCGAACTGTCCAACGACATGCGCGACCTGCGCGAAGCCATCAAGGAAGGCAACGCCAAGGCGCGGCTGGCCGTGGATAAATTCACATGGACGATTGCCAAGTGGATTGGCAGTTATGTGGCCGAACTGGGCGGACTGGATATGCTGGTCTTCACCGGCGGCATCGGCGAAAACGACATTGCCGCGCGCTCCGAAATCTGCGCGGGACTGAGCGCCCTGGGCATCGTGCTTGATCCGCAGCGCAACAATGTTCGCGGCGAAGCCGTCATCTCCAGCGAGCACTCGCCGGTCACCGTGCGCGTGATTCCGCCGGCCGAGGATTTGATTATTGTGAACCACGTGATCCGGCTGCTGGGGAAGTAAGTGCCTATCCGCAAATTGTTGCGCCGGTTTCCTGACCTGCTGTACTGGCGGCTTCCAAGCCGCCAGTACCACTCCAGCAGACTGATAAAAATATGCAAATTAGGACACTACCAGCATGGGAGAAAGATGCCTCAATCTAAAGCGAATAGGTACTGCTTTCGCATCGGCGTAACCGGCCATCGCCGGCTGAACGATCCGGCGGCAGTGGAGGCGCTGGTGAAGAGGGCCATCGAAGCCGAGGCCGGGAAGCTGTTCCCAGCGAAGTTGCGGAAGAAGATCGAAGACGGCAGGCAGGCAGGGACGGCGCCGCTCTCGTTTTGCGTGGTGAGTCCGCTGGCGGAAGGAGCGGATCGCGTGGTGGCGCGGGCTGTGCTCGAATCTCTCGATGCGTGTCTAGATGCGGTGATTCCCCTGGCTCTGGAAGATTATCTCGAAGACTTTGCCACCGAGGAGTCGCGGAAGGATTTTGCGGAGCTGCTCAGTCGATGCGGCGAACCGGTCTTTCTGCGCACGCGTCTCATTCGGGATGAGCGGGTGGATGCGGGCGGCCGGGCTGAACTTCGCCGCGATGCCTACGCCCAGGCGGGCCGGTATGTGGTGGATCATTGCGACGTGCTTATTGCCGTTTGGGATGGGCAGCCGTCAGGCGGCCACGGGGGAACTGCCGAGATCGTCGAGTACGCGCAAAAGCAGAATCGCCCAGTACTGCGTGTGTGGGGAGATTCGTTTGAGGCGTTGAACAGAATCGCGTGACACTGCGAGCCGCGAGGCGGAACGACGGATGCCGCTCCCCTCGCGATGGCTGGTCTACGCTGCGGGGCCTTCAGTCTGGCGCGGCACAATCTTGAAGCCGGCGAGCCGAAGATTTTTGGAATAATTCAAAACAGAATCGCGGTCCTTTTTCATCTCGACTTCTGGCAATTCTTCGTACGGGACAAGCAGGTTATGGATCTTCTTCTCCTCGTTGAAAACGGGTCCTGGAACCCAGCCTTCCAGGCGTGATTGCTCGTCCCAACCGAGATGTTCCGCTTCGGCGAGCAGTTCAAGATTATCTTTCAACTTCTGCTCGACCTGCTCCTCCTCGGTTACTGTTGCTGTACCTTTCTCCAGTTCATAGCCAATTAAACCGAGAATCGTGGAGATTCGCAGAGCTGCCGCAATGTTGGTGGCCTTGCATTTGTCATCGAGTTGGTCGTATGGCTTGCAGAAGGGTCCGCCTCTTTCACGTCTTGCCTCCGTAATATGCTCGTACCAATCCGTATGGATCGCTCTGGCAATCACGTCCGCCTGGGCCAGAATTTCATAAGAGCTATGGATCAGAGCGTGAAATTCATCCACATTATCCACGTAGAGAGCCAGCAGATTGTCCTGAGGCAGATGCGAACGACGCAGAGGCAACTCGCCCCGATCCTTCATCTGCGTAACCAGCTTTTCCATGGATCGCGCGCCGTTCTTGTAGTGCTTGATCTTCAGCAGAGCCGTCAGCAGCCCATGATCGATATCGAGATGTTCGTTCTCTTTGTCCTTCACCAACCCCAGCAGGGAGCGGAGCAAAATGGCACGCCGCACCGGGAAGGCCAGGTCTTCCGGGTCATCCTCCCACGGATTCAGCCCTTCCCTGGCGGCATCGTCATTGTATTTCTGCCGGGGATTGGGACCGAGCACATCAAAGTAACCCGCCAGCCTGCTTTTGAAGTCCGGCCCCTTCTTCATGACGAAATCATGGCGAGCCTTTTGCTGCGCCTCATTCTCTTTCGACGCTGGCTTATCGGGCGGACCGAAATGCGCGAAGTCGCAACTGGTTCCTCCAGCAAAAACAAAAATGCTTTTGCCGACCGGATGTGTCAGCTGGCCATCCTGGAAGGTGCCGTCCTGCATCGGCGCCAGCAGGTACTGAAGCCACTTGTACTCGCCCGAATCAAACTCATCCCAGAAGACCACCGGCGTATAACCGGCCAGAACTTGATCGCGCACCTGATGATAGGCCCCAATCAGCTCCTCGGGCCCCTTGAACTGCGACAAATTGAATTCCAGCACGGGATTTTTATCCCCGAAGACGCCGGCCGCAATTTGCTTCAAGCCGAAGGACTTGCCTGATCCGGGCGCGCCAAAGACCGCCAGCGACAAGGGATGCTTCTGCGGATTGACCTTTTTATAACTCAGCATTAATTGCCGCATGGCGCGCAGATCCTCGATCTCTCGCCGGTCCATCGTCAACAGTTTCCCAAATCGCGCGCAGGGTATATTTTCCAGCGCAGCCGGTCCCAGCAAAGCCTGCCGCCGGCCCAGCCTGTACAGCGGCGCTTTGAAGGTGTCGGAGTGCGCCACCCGGCCCAGCATCGTCCACTTTTTCGCCTCCTGCTCACATCCCGATTTGCAGCACTTCCCGGAACACGGCACTTTGGATGCGGCATATTTTTCCGACGGCGACAGAAGTTCACCGGCCGCCTTATCAAAGGGGAATCCGGGTTCGCCGCCTTTTTCCGGCCCATGGCCGTAATCGCGCAGAAAGCGTGTCGCCGACAAGCCCGCCTTGAGAGCGGGGACGAGATCCACTGCGTCACTGGTTCCGGTTGCATGAAGATCCCATGCCAGCGCCGCCGTCATCGCCGACAAAAAGCCAAACGCATTGCCGCTTTTTTGAGCATCCTCCCACTCGCCTTCACCCCGCTCGGGGTCGAAGACCAGCCGGCAAGGCCCATGCTTCTCACTTCCCGGACCATCCAGCCAAAGCGCCGCATCGCCACGCAAGGTGACAATCAGATGGCGGCACTCTTTCAACTCGCTGATCGCGGGATTCGATTTGATCTCCTCCACCAGATCATCCACCGTGCTCTCCCACGACAATCCGCGGCTGACGCGAATATCCTCGCGGCGCAGATTGTCGGCGCTGACCACGACAATCAGACGATCCTTCCATCTCTCCGCCAGCGTTCTCCATAGATCCCCGCGGGCCAGCGGACGCGACATCTTGAGAAGGATCCATAGCAGCTCCGGCGCACTTCCGCCTTCCTTCAAAAACGCCGGCCAGCACGCATCCGCCGCCTTCGTGCGAAAGCCCATGCCGCCATCGTCGATGACCACCACCTGCGGATTGACGTCATTCAATCCAGGCGCGGCCGTGGCCGGGTACGCGGCGTTCTGCCTTGTGCCATAGCCGGCGCTCTTGGAAAGCCGCCATTGATGCTGATCCTTTTTGGGGCCATCGAAGATCTCCCAAACCGCGCCTACCTTGAAATCGATAGGCCAGTTCTGCAAAGCGTCCTTCGTCGCCTCCTTGATGCCAAAAAAGATCTCCTTGGAAGCGGATTCGGCGTCGGCTGCCGCTGGACGGGCAGCGCTGAACATAGCCTCAAGCAGGCCATAGGTTAATGCGGCCCCGCCCGGCTGCGACCGGTAATGCATTCCCAAAGCCGCATCGGAATCGGATGCCAGCCGTTTGCCTGCGTAGATATTGTGATCTAGAACCACATCGCCCGTGACCAGAATCATGCTCTTCTCCGCTCTCCGCCTTTTCGTAACCAAAACCATTGGCCTGGAAATCGAAGAATCAGTCTACTACGCAAAACCGGCAGAGCAACAGCACAATCTTCGCGGCTGGGATCGGCATCAGAGCGGCGATTGTCCTTGTCCTCTCGCATGGGTGGGCGGCGCAGTTTCCCATAAGTAAAGATGGGTGGCCCAAGTCTCGCATTTGAGACCTGGGAGACGATGAACCAGCGGCTTTGTATCAGTACACGTGACCGGCGGTGTTCGCGTTGGACGATGATACAGCCTATCTCTCTCATTCTCAGAGTCTTATCTGACCGGGATGAACCTCACCACATGTGATTGCTCATGGCGTCCGCAACTCTGCAACGATGTAGGCCATAGTGAGGTCTTTATTATGGCGGAGCTGTTGTTTGGAGTGGAAACCGAGTATGCCGCTGCTGGCGTCTCGCCCAACGGGAGCGTGAGTCGCGAAGGGATTCTGCGCAGTCTGATCGAGCTGGCCCGCGAGCGGCTGGTGAACCTGCCCGACCTGCACTCCTCCGGCGGCGTTTTTCTGGAAAACGGCGCGCGCTTTTATGTCGATTGCGGCCTGCATCCGGAGATCTGTACGCCGGAGTGCGCGAACCCGTGGGATGCGGTGCGCTACATTCTGGCCGGTCATCGAACGCTTGCCGGCCTTGCCGCAGCGATTGAATTATCGAGCGCGCCGGGAACGGAGATTCTCTGCTTCCGTAATAACGTGGATTACAGCGGTACGCAGGCGTCCTGGGGCGGCCACGAAAGCTATCTGCACCGCATTGCACTGGACGCGCTGGAACCGCAGATCGTTCCTCACCTGGTAACGCGCCTGATTTATACCGGAGCGGGCGGTTTCAATCCACTCTCCAGGGGGCTGGAGTTCACGCTCTCGCCGCGCGTGGCGCATCTGGAGTTGGTGGTCTCCAGAAGCTCGACCAGCGAGCGCGGCATCTGGCACACCAAGTCCGAGCCGCTCTGCTCGGGATACAGCCGCCTGCACGTGCTCTGCGGAGAGAGCCTTTGTTCGGAGACCGCGACCTTTCTGAAGATCGGCGCAACCGCATTGATTGTCGCGATGGCAGACGCGGGATTCGCTCCCGGCAGCGCGGTGCAGTTGGCCGATCCGCTGGAGTCGATGCGTAAGATTGCTGGCGATGCGACCTGCAAGAGAGCGTTGAGGATGGCCGATGGACGCCGTATGACAGCGATCGACATTCAGCGCCACTATCTGAAGATGGCCGAGGCTTATGTGAGCACAAGCGTTATGCCTGCGTGGGCCGCGGAGGTCTGCCGCCGCTGGCGCGCGGTGCTGGATCAGCTCGAAGATGCGCCAGCAGCCGTGGACAAAACGCTGGACTGGGGGATCAAGCGCGCTCTCTATGCCGATCACGCGCGCAGCCTGGGCATTCGCTGGGAGGATCTGCCCTACTGGAACGATCTGATTGATCAGATGGTTCTTGCGCTTGCTGCGCGCACAGGCCGCGCACGAGAGATTCCCCTGGAGCTTGCGATCCGGCCGCATCGGCGGATTCCCAAGGACCTTGCCTTTGTTGAGCCGATCCTTCAATCCCGCGGCTACAAGCCGGACGACCTGCGGAAGGTGCTCAACAGCCGCCAGAAGTTTTTCGAAATTGACACGCGCTTTGGGCAGCTTGGTCCCAGGGGAATCTTCGAGACGCTCGACCTGGCAGGCGTGCTGCGCCACCGGGTCAGTGGAGTGGACAACATCGAACACGCGATGAAGGAGCCGCCCGCCGTGGGCCGCGCGCACATTCGCGGACAGGTGATCGAGCGCCTGGCCGGCGGCAATGCGCAATGCGACTGGCAGAGCATTGTCGATTACGGTGGAGGGCAGGTGCTGGACCTTTCCGATCCCTTCACTCGCGAGGAATCGTGGAGCTCGATGAGCCGCCAGGAAAGCATCGATGAGCAATTGGATTTCGGACTCGTCAACAGCAACGATCCGTACACGCGCAGACAGGAC
>Ga0181527_1003720_pt1 | contig 13449 bp, 13 predicted proteins | sample PEATcosm2014_Bin_30_FD_119762 | JGI IMG/M metagenome (GOLD analysis project Ga0181527, IMG submission 119762) | Peatland microbial communities from MTU Mesocosm Facility, Houghton, MI, USA - PEATcosm2014_Bin06_60_metaG | ecosystem: Environmental > Terrestrial > Soil > Wetlands > Peat | place...
CCGCGAGCACCGGAGCCCTCAAGATCCCCACAATGGTGACCCAAGCGAAAAGAGAACCCCCCGATAAGTGGCCGACTTACCAGGGGGAACTGTCTCGCCTCGGCGTTCCTGACGGCTACTGGCCTGGCGAGGGCGGCTGCGGAACGACTGTCATCCACCCGCCCGAGCACTGTTGGACGTAAGGATAGTAGCCCTGTGGGTTTTGGCAGTAATACCAGTAATTCGGCTGCTGGGGCTGAGATTGCGACTGCTGGATATAAACCGACGGATCCTGCTGGACGGCCACAGGAGGTGCTGCATAGTACGGATCGGAGTAGTAAGGGTATGGATAGTAGGGGTATCCGCCGCCATACCACCACGGCCCCCAGAATCCTGGACCGACAATGACTCCGCCGCCCCCGTGCCACCCCCAACCACCGCCCCCACCATGCCAACCACCGCCCCCACCATGCCAACCGCCGCCCCCACCGTGGTACCCGCCGCCTCCGCCCGCCGCCTCGACAGGGAGGGTGGAGCCAGCCAACAGCAACCCCACCACCACGATCGCCCAGGTCATCTGCTTCATGGTCAGTCCTCCTGTGCCGTGCCCGAGCGGTGTATCGGGCTCCTCCCGTTTCCTGCGGCCCCGTCGGTGGCAGCAAGCCCCGCGTGTCGGCGCCCGTCTCCCAGCCGGTGCAGGGCAGCCCCCCTTGGGCAGTGTCTCTGAGTCTCTCTTTATTATTATACTCCGTTAGGGCCCGGAGGGTTTCAGGTTTTCGGGTCTCCTGCCGGCATCGCCTGTCGTATCGCAGGGTCGCGTCGGAGGCGCAGTCGGCGCGCATGGTACTTACGGGCGTTCATCGAATACAGTCCCGCGCCCTTCGACTTTCCAAAGGCCCTCGAATTCCGCTGGGAAGGGAAGTACTCACTGGCGACGACCCTTCGCCACAAGGACCATCCCCTGGATGTTGAAGGCGAGAGCCGCTGCCACCACCGGGCGTATCCCCCTCATGATCCGTGATTTAACTTCCGCCCTAACTCCCGGGCGAGAGATTCCCGCTCCGCCTGCAGCGGCAGAGTGGGTGTGACGCTCGCCATCGTCCATCCGTAGCTCGGGGCGGGGGAGACCAAGCCTCAGCGTCACACACAGTGACACGGGCGAGCGGACCAGGCTGACCACGAACGCGAGTAGCGCACGAACGATAGGCTTCATGATGCAGGATCCTTTGAGTGAAGCGAATATCCGAGGCGGGCAGCTTGATGCAGATCGTCGAAAGAAGCAACTGGATCGATGACTATGAGTTTTCGGGAACCACAGGCGGCTGCACTACAATCGTGGTCCATACTACCCCACCTCGCTATGTGCTTGAAAAAGCGAAGGCGCGCTGTCGATCCAGCGGTACCGCGGGGGTCTTCCCCTGCCGGACGCGCTGAACGAGGGCCCTCACGGAGTCAGTTCCCAGCGCTGTCTGTTGGAAGATCCACGGTCCGTCCGGCAGCGGGTGTTCGGCGGTGATCTCCCCGCGCTCGACGGCGAGCCGCAGCGTTCTCGGACTCAGCCCCAAGAAGCCCGCCGCCTCCGTCAGATTCAGCCAGCCTTCCGCCACCCGCGTCTCCCGGCTATAGCACGCGATGTGGTGATGGCTCCGCAGGGCGGTGACGCGCTCCTGCGTCCAGCGGTTGCCCCGCCCCGTCTGGAGGCCGTTACGGTTCAACATCCCCGCGATCAGCTTGTCGGGACAGATCCGCGCCAGGCTCGCCACAGCCTCGACGATCGTGGGGGGCGTCTGGCCGCGGTGCTGGCCCCGCCGCCGCCGCGGCACGCGCAGCTCGGTGTGTACGCCCCCGGTCCAGTGGAGGACGAGCTCGATCGTGCCCCCGGTGCTATCGACCTCGACCAGCACTTCCTGGAGAAGGGTCCGGACGATCCGCTTCTTCAGGCGAACATCCGTGCCGGGGTCGTGCCAGACCGCCTCGAGCCGCGCCGCCAGATCTGCGAACTCCTCCCGGGTCGGGGCAGGCGGCCGTTCCGTGCCGAGACCTGCCGTGTGGTGCGCGATGCGGGCGTCGATCTCCTGGACCCGTCGCAAGGCTTGGTTCCAGCGCTGTTCGAGTTCCCCGGCCACCAGGCGGTTCTCGGGATCGGTCGCGTCGTACTGCCGCTGGGCGCGCTGGGCCGCATAGCGGGCCGCTTCCAGGTCCCGCCGCAACGCTTCCACGACCTCGTCCTGCCGTCGTGCCTCCTGCTCGCTCGCCACGATCGCCGCCTCCACGGCCGCGGGCTGCACCACGCGGAGCACCTCGCGGGCGATGGCGTCGTCCACGGAAAGGCCGCCAAACGCGAGACACCGGGGTTCCCCGTTATCCAGCCAGCCCCGGTTGCACACGTACCGGAGCACATCGTGCCCGCTGCCCGTATACCGGACGGTCAGCTTACGCCCACACCGCCGGCAACGCAACAGCCCCGCCAAGAGGGCTGCGCCGCGCCTGGCCGCGCCCACCGCGTCGGTGCACAGGCTATTCGCAGTGATGGCCTGCTGGATGTGCTCGAACTCCTCCCAGGCCACGTAGCCCTCGTGGGCCTGCGGGATGAGGGCGAGCCACTGGTCGCGGGGGTTCCGGTGTGACACGTGGCGCGGTTCGCCGTGGTCGTAGCGCAGCCGCCGTTCGGTCTTGCCGTAGGCATACGCGCCGCCGTACACGGGACTGGTGAGTATCCGATAGACGGCCCGGTAGCTCGGGCGCCGCCAGTGCGTGGTCCCCCGCGGCGTGTGCGCCGGGAGCTCCAAGCCGTGCTCCAGGAACCACCAGAGCGTCTGCCGCACCGTGCCCAGCTCGGCGAACTTCCGGAACACCAGCGCGACGGCCTGCTGGACCCGGCGGTCCGGGTCCTTCTCCAGGTGCTGGTCCTCGGTCTTCACGTACCCGACCGGCGCGGCCTGGAGGAGGGCGCCCCGCCGCGCCTTCGCGTAGCGAGCTTCCACGGAGCGCTGCCGCAGGAGGTCCAGCTCATACTCGTTCAAGCTGCCCTTCAAGCCCAGCAGGAGCCGATCATTGCTCTGCCGGGGGGCGTAGACCGTGTCCTGGTCGACCAGGACGGTATCGACGATCCGACAGACCTCCATCAGTTGCTGCCACTCCCGGCTGTTCCGCGCGAAGCGGGAGACCTCCCGCGCGGCCACGGCGCCCACCTTGCCCAGGCAGACCTCCGAGACCATGCGCTCGAACCCCGTGCGCGTGACCGTCCCGGCGGCCGACCGGCCCAGGTCCTCATCCACGACCTCGATCTCGCGCCACCCGAGCTGCCGGAGCCGGTCCTGCATGGCGTACTGCAGCTTCTGGCTCTCCAGGTTGTGGGCGACCTGGTAGGCGGAGGACTGGCGCACGTAGAGCATGGCTTTGCGGGCGACGTGCTGCGCCTTCACCTTGTCACTCATGGCCCGCCTCCCGGCCGGCGCGGATCGTGCCTGCCTTCTGGGCATGCTCGCGCAGCAGGCGGGCCAGCAGCGGCACCGTCTTGCGGTAGACGTCTGGCGGCATCGCCGGGGTGGGGGGGGTCGGCCGGAACAGCTCCAACTGGGGGACCCGCGACCGCGATGGCTTTGGCATCAGCATCTCCTCGCGTGAAGGGTGGATGCTGAGCTTCTACCACATCCGGGTCCCGGCGGCTCTGCGAGCCAGCGAGCAGCGCCGCGAGGGCTCGCAATGCCGCGAAGTCGACGCGGGCGGCGTCAGTCACCTCCCCCGTACCGCCGGCCTCCGGTTCGACCATCCATTGCGGGATCTCCAGTCCTGGGAACCGCGGCCGCTCGAGGGTCGTACAACGAACTACACGTAGGCCGTTCCGGCCGCGCACTGCCTGGACACGTACCTGGCGCCCGTACCAGGGGTGCCACGGGTAGCGCACTTCCAGAACGTCGGTATTGTGGGTGCTCGGTCGCTCGGTTGTACAATCGCGGTCGGCCTCACTCGAGTCTCGGCCCTGGCCTTCCCGCGCCACCGCCCGGGCTGCCCGCAGTCCCGCTCACCGGCCACCGTCTACCGCGTGATGTGCGAATCATGGTGCGGCCGATCCTGGGCGGGCTCTACCATGAGTATGGTCTGGAAGAACTAGCACGGTGACCGAGCGGAGATTCTTGCGGAACACAGGTGGCTCTACGAGACGCTGGGCCTGTATGGCGACTATCGCATCAGGTACCGGCGAGCCCCGTTGAAAGCACTCCCCACCGGATAGGTCCCATAACCCTTGGGGTGAAGCGAGCAGGAAAGCCCGGTGCTGGAAATCGGCTCGCCGGGTTTGATGTGGCGGGGACTGGAGACGGGCTCACGGCCTCCCCTAAACGGGCACGAAGCTGGAAACGGCGGACACGGCCAATGGGGCGCCTACGGGGTACTCCGCCAGTGCTCGACCCTACCAGGCATTCTTTGCCCCACTCCTGCCTCGTTCCGGCAGGCAACCGCTTTATTCTGAAATCCAGACATTTCAAAATCCGCATTGGCCTCCATGGGGCTCTTTAGGATACCTTCCCATCCGGCGAGTGGTTAACCGGTTACCGTCAAACCAATTTCCGTGGGGGCCTTGGTATGGGAAGAGTCGAGGTCATCGAGAAACTGAAGGAGGTCAATCTCCGGACTCCATCGGAGGTCATTATCCAACAGTTGCGACAGCTCATCTCCGACGGCACCCTCAAACCGGGCGATCGGCTTCCCTCCGAGCGCGAGCTCGCGGAGCGATTTCGGGTCGGTCGCGGCCACGTTCGAGAGGCGTTCCGGCGGCTGGAGTTCTACGGTATCCTCAAGACGTACCCGAACAGCGGCACGATCGTGGCCAGCCTCGGCGCCAAAGCCCTCGACGGCCTGATCTCCAACATCCTCGAGCTGGACCGGAACGATCTCCAGTCGCTTCTCGAGACGCGCGCCCTGCTCGAGATCCACTCCGTTTGGCTTGCGGGGCAGCGGGCGACGGACGACGAGATCGCCACGCTGGAGGAACTGCACGAGCGATTCCGGCTCCAGGTCGAAGCCGGTGGGGTGGGCCTGGAGGAGGACATCGCTTTTCACTTCAAGATCGCGGAATGCTCCCGGAACTCGGTGCTTCGATCCTTGATCTCCCTTATCTCTCCAGAAATCATCGAGGTCGCCCAGCGCTATCAGACCTGCCGGGACGGTCGGGCCAATCGGACCGTGGAGCAACACGCGGCGGTCCTGCAGCATCTCCGGCAACGAGATTCGGACCAGGCGGCGGCGGCCATGGCGGCTCACATGCAGCAATTCCTGGATGCGGTCATGCCGGGCCTCCAGCTCGACAGTCGCGACCAGCCCATGATCACGATCGCATGGCCGCCGGCGCGGCTCGGCTGATGACTTCCACAACCACGTCGCGGGGCTCGCCGCCGCGTGCGGCCGATGACGTGCTTCACCAATGCGGTGAGCTGTGATCGGATTGTCTATGCCGTAATCACGCACCTCAATGCCCAGTGGGACCGACATCCGCTCAAGGGATTTACACAGAAGACTTGACACTACCCGTCGCCGCCCGCGATGAAGCGGCACTCAACACCCATCCCGTCCAACCATAGCTGCCGATCCTCAGGGTACGTGCCCTGCCCTGAGGATGGTGCCGACGAAGATGAAGGGGGGCACTTGCGTTGGAAAACGGGCGTCAGGACCTACACCCCGGAGGAGAACCCATGCGAAAGCTCAGTCTCGTGCTATCCGTCTTGCTTGCCGTCGCCGTCTGCTGGGGGGGCGCCGCAACCGCGGGGGAAGTCGTGCTCCGTGGCGCGACCAACAACCCCAAAGGCAGTGGCCACTACAAGGGCTTGCTCATCTTCAAGGAGCTGGTGGAAGAGCGAACGAAGGGCGCGGTGAAGGTCGAGCTGTACAGCGATGCCGTCCTCGGTGATGAGGAGCAGATGGCCGAGGGCATGAAGATGGGAACGGTCGACGTGATGATGGCCGCCTCGGCCAAGTACGCCAACTTCGTGCCCGAGCACGACCTGTACAGCCCTCCCTACACCTTCAAGAGCTGGGACCATCTGAAGGCTGTCATCGCGAGCGATGTGAATGCCAAGATCGAGAAGGCGACCAAAGAGCGGCGTGGCGACATCATGCTCGGCGTCTTCACGGATGGGCTGCGCAACATCTTCACGCGAAAGCCCATGAAGACCCTGGCCGATCTGAAGGGCATCAAGCTCCGCACCATGACTGGTCCGAACGAAACCAACTCGTACAAGGCCCTCCTGATGAACCCGACCCCGCTGGCCTACACCGAGCTCTACTCCGCGCTCCAGACCGGCGTGGTGGACGGGGCCGAGAACACGATGACCTCGATCCTCGGGATGAAGTTCTACGAGAGCTGCAAGTATATCCTGCGCACGGAGCACAACTACCTGACCCTGCCCTGGCTCATCAGCGCCAAGGCCGTCGAGAAGATCCCCGCCAATCTGCGCGACATTGTGATCCAGGCGGGCCGGGATGCGGCCAAGATGCAGATCGACTGGGCCATCAAGAACGATCTCGAGAACGAAACGGTCCTCAAGACCACGTACGGCGTCCAGGTCTTCGAGTTCAGCAAGGAGGACATGCAGAAGGCGATCGATCTCGTGAAGCCGGTGCAGGACGAGAACGCCAAGCGCATCAAGATGGAGGCCGAGTTGGCCAAGATCCGGGAGCTGGGGAAGAAGTTCTAGCGAGAAGAGCCGCCCGCAGGGGCGGGGCTCGCCCCCGTCCCTGCGGCATGCCGAGGAGGCGACAGCGTGAGCAACCATTGGATCAGACGGGCCATCGACGCCCTCGAGCGCGGAGTCGCCTGGGTAGTGGGGGCCATGGCCCTGATCATGATGCTCTCCTTGATGTGGCAGGTCTTCACCCGTTTCGTCATCAAGATCCCGTCCATCTGGACCGAAGAGATCGCCCGCTATTCCTTCATCTACATGGCGATGCTCGGGGCGGCGGTGGGCGTCAAGCGCTCCAAGCATTTCGGGATGACGATGTTCAGCGATAAGCTGACCGGCACGGCGCGGCGGTTCTACCAGAAGTACGTCGTGAACGGCATCATCCTCGCGTGCTCTGTCTTCATCCTGATCTACGGCTGGGACTTCGCGATCAAGTACGGACTGACTCGGGTCTCGCCCACGTTCTTGGTCCCCATGATGTGGGCCTTCCTGTGCATGCCCCTCAGCGCCGTCCTGATGATCCTCTTTGCGCTCTACAACATCCTCTTCGAGGAGTTCGCCGAGGCTCCTGAGGCTGGCCCCTCCCAGTAGCCGAGAAGGGATGCCACATGGTTGAGACGTTCTTGATCTGGCTGTTCGGCAGCTTTGCCGTGCTCGTCGCCCTCGGGATTCCGCTCGCCTACTCGCTCTTCCTCTCGTCGGCCCTGGCCATGGGCTTTGCCAGCGACCTGCCTCCTGTCCTCATCATGCAGCAGATGCAGAAGGGCATCGACGCCTTCCCGATCCTGGCCATCCCGGTCTTCTTCGTCGCCGGCGACCTCATGAACCGCGGCCAGGTGTCCGAGTATCTGATCAAGATGTGCCTGGCGCTGATCGGATGGATCCGGGGGGCGCTGGCCCATTTCACCGTGATCGTCGCCATGATCTTCGCCGGCACGACGGGCAGCTCGGCCGCCGAGTCCGCGGCGATCGGAGCCGTCTTCATCCCGAACCTGATCAAACGGGGATACGACCGGGCCTTCTCGGTCGCGCTGGTGGCCTGTGCCTCCGTCATCGGGATCATCATCCCGCCCAGCACCTTCATGATCATCTACGGCTCCTTCGGCAACGTCTCGGTGGCCGCCCTGTTCATCGGCGGCATCATCCCTGGCGTTCTCATCGGCTTCAGTCTCATGGCCATCTCGGCCTACTATGCCAAGAAGTACAACTACCCGAAAGAGCGGGAAACGATCGCTTCCCCCCGCGAGATCCTCCAGGTCCTGCGCACGGGAATCTGGCCCATCGGCGTGCCGATCCTCCTCATCGGCGGCATGGTGGGCGGGATCATGACCCCGACGGAGGCGTCCCTGGTCACCGTCGTGTACACCCTGGCGATCATCTTCTTGGTTTACAAGACGCTCCGCCTCCGGGACCTGCCCTCGATTGTGGTCGATAACGCCCTGGGGTCCTCCATCCCACTGTTCTGCCTCGCGTGCGCCGGCGTCTATGGGTACCTCTTGGCGTTCTACAAGGTTCCGGATGCGGTGGGAGAAGCGGTCGTCGTGGTGACGCGCAATCCCCACATCATCATGGCGTTCATCATCGTCGCGTTCCTCGTCATCGGAACCTTCATGGACGGCACGCCGGCCATCATCATCATGCTCCCGATCACGCAGAAGTTGGGGGAGATCGCACACTTCAACCAGCTCCACCTGGGCCTAGTGGTCTGCCTGACCATCGCCCTGGGGCTTCTCACGCCCCCCTACGGCCTCTGCACGCTGATCAGCTGCGCCATCGGCAAGATCCCTTTGATCGAAGCGCTCAAGCCCATGGCACCCATGTTCATCGCCATGCTCCTGGTGGTGCTCGTGATCGCGTACGTGCCGGATCTCGCCCTATTCCTTCCACGACTGCTCGTGCCGAATCTCGTGTCATCACACTGACGGCTGGCCACCGCACGAAGCCAAGGAGGACACGCGTATGATTCGCGTCGGAGTGCTGTCATTCTCGGACGGGCGGAAGCGGGTGCACGATGGGCTCGCGCCCTACATCGCGGAGCAGGCCAGCCGGATCAAGGCCGCGCTGGAGGCCACCGGCGAGGTCGAGGTCACGCTCGCCGAAGAGATCGTCTGGCACCCGGCGCTGGCCCGCGAGCAGTCCGCCGCCATCGCCGCCGGGCGGCCCGATGCCGTCATCCTCAACGTCCCCGTCTTCGCCTTCCCCAACCTCTCGGCCATTGCCGCCTCGTCCCAGTCGGTCCCCTGCTGGCAATCGCCCCCATCAATGGAACGCTGCCGGGCCTGGGGGGCCTGCAGGCGGCCAGCAACTCCATCCGGCAACTCGGCCGGCAGTGCGACAAGATCTGGGGGAACATCGAGGAGCCGGCCGTGACGACGAAAGCGCTCCGGTTCCTGCGCGCCGCCCGGGCCGCGACGCGGCTCCGCGGCCAGGTCTTCGGCCTCGTCGGCGGCCGGAGCATCGGCATGGTGAACGGCGCCATCAGTCCGGACGTGTGGATGCAGACGTTCGGCGTGGACTGCGACCACGTGGACCAGCTCGACCTGATCCGCCGGGCCGAGCAGGTGGACGAGGTCTCGACGGATCGGGCGCAGGCGTGGCTGACGGAGCGGCTCGGCTCCATCCGCTACGACGGCGATAAGCTCACCGAAGAGTCGTTGCGCTTCCAGATCAAGTGTTACATCGCCCTCAAGCAGATCATCGCCGAGCGGCAGTTCGACTTCGTCGGCGTGAAATGCCACTACGACCTGAGCGAGTACCACGTGACCCAGTGCATCGCCGCCTCGCTCTGTAACGACCCCTACGACTGGGACGGCCCCAAGGAGCCGACGGTCCTCTCCTGCGAGGCGGATGCCGACGCCGCCCTCACCATGCAGGTCTTCAAGCTGGTCGCGGGCCGTCCGGCGCTGTTCTTCGACTTCCGTCATTACGACCCGAAGGAGCAAGTGTTCGTCTTCTGCAACTGCGGCGCCATGGCCACCTGGTACGCCGAGCGGAGCGACGACCCGGCGGCCAACCTGAAATCGGTCCACCTCTGCCCCGTCATTCCCAAGTACGGCGGGAAGGGCTGCCACGTCCAGTACGTCGCCAAGGAGGGGGAGATGACCCTGGGGCGACTCAGCCGGGTCATGGACCGGTACACGCTCACCCTCTTCCGCGGGGAGGTTCGCCGCTTCCCCGAGGCCAAGCTGAAGGAGACGTGCCCGGTCTGGCCCCACGCCTTCATACGGGTGCAGATGGACCCCATGGCCCTCGTCGAGCGCTACGACAGCCATCACATCCACGGGGTTTCCGGCAACCACATCGCCGAGCTCGTCAAGTTCTGCGAGCTCACCGGCATCGCCTGTGAGGTGATCGAATGAAGATTGCCGTCGCCATCGCCACCGAGAACGCCCTCCCGACGGCGTTCGTCGTCTTTCGCGGGATCGAGGAGAGCATCCGCAAGGCCGCCGAGATGGGCTATGACGGCATCGAGCTGGCCTTGATGGACAAGGACCAGGTGAGCGTGGAGCGGGTCGAGCGTCTGATCCGGGAGCACGACCTGGAGATTCCCGTGGTTTCCACCGGTCAGGTCTTTGCCGGGCACAGGCTCTGCTTCACCGACCCGGATGCCTCCAGAAGGCGACGGGCCGTGGAGATCTTCAAGGGGCTGGTGGACGTCGCCGCGCGCTTTCGGGCCATGGTGAACATGGGCCGGGTGCGCGGCTTCATCGCCGAGGGGGAGACGGCCAGGATCGCCGAAGGCCGCTTCGCCGAGGCCGTCCGCGAAATCGCCGCTTACGCGCGACCCAAGGGCGTGGACCTGATCCTGGAGCCGGTCAACCGCTACGAGATCAACTTCATCAACAGCGTGGACGAGGGGGTCGCCCTGCTGGAGCGGCTCGCCATCCCCGGCCTCAAGCTCATGCCGGATGTCTTCCACATGAACATCGAGGACGCCTCCATCGAGGGCACCCTGAAGAAGCACATCGCCCACATCGCCTACGTCCACTTCGCCGACAGCAACCGCCTGGCCCCCGGCTGGGGCCACCTGGATTTCGGCTCGATCGTGGGCGCGCTGAACGAGGTCGGCTACACGGGCTGGACGTCCGTGGAGATTCTGCCCAAGCCGGACCCGGACGCCGCCGCGCGTCAGGCGATCCGGCACCTGCGACAGTTCATCCCGAAGACGCGCTAACGGAGGGCCGCATGGACCCCAACACCATCCTGATCGGCAACGACCACGGCGGATACGACCTGGTGCCCCACATCCTGAAGCTCTTGGGTGAGAAAGGGATCCCCGCCGAGCATGTGGGATCGTACTCCGGCGAGATCGTTCGGTATCCGTACTATGCGGCGAAGGTGGCCAGCGCCGTCTCGCGGGGCGAGATCCAGCGCGGCATCCTGGTCTGCTCCACTGGCATCGGCATGAGCATCATCGCCAACAAGTTCAAGGGTGTCCGGGCCTCCCTGTGCACCAGCACCTATATGGGGAAGATGACCCGGGCGCACAACGACTCGAACCTGCTCTGCCTGGGTGGGCGAATCACCGGATACCTGGAGGCGCTGGACATCCTCGAAGCCTGGCTCGCCACCCCCTACGACGGGGGCCGGCACGACATCTCGCTGGGGCTGATCGCTGAGGCCGAGGGGACGCTCTGCAACCCCGGAGGCTGGACGCCGAGCGGCCCGATGAAGTAGCGGGTTCGGTGCCGGAGGACCGCTACCAGGATTCCGGGTGCCGTTTGTTCCCGCCGCTTACGACTTGTATCGGCCCTACCCAAGTTCGCGGCGAAGCCCCGTTTGATCTGCCGTAACGTCTGTACCTCAGGCAACCGTGGTCTGCAAAAACTTCTTCCGCCCCTGGACGGGCTGATTGACCTTCAGCTAACCTGCTACAAAAACAGCAGAAGTTCCCCTTTCCAACCCAACACTTCTGCCCAGCCCGAACCGTGCGCACAACGTTGGTGCCGCCCCCCCGGCACCCTAACCAATGCCGATCACCTTCCAGTGCCTGCCGGTGGCGGATCGGATGATTCGCTCCATCGGCATCAGCGTCGCTGGGAGTCGCTCCTCCGACCCTTCGCCGCCAATTCATATACCGGCCTGCATCGAGCCCAGATCACCGGTGCTGAGGCACTCTCTCCATGAGCTACACGGCTGCGGGTAACGTGGGTCTCCAACATCGGCCGGCGGGAGAGGTGATCCGCTGTTCCATTAGGGGACCGTTCCGGCGGTCCCAAGAGCTAGCCGACTTCTTCGACGGGGTGTGCCCCTCGCCCCCGCGCGGGAGCGCGTGCGCTGCCAGGCGATGACGGTCGCCGGTTGCACGAAGACCACGACCTCCCGCCAGCGTGACCACCCCTCAGACAGCCACGACCAGAAGAGCCGGCCGCTGGGGCGCACACGAGGCCGCCGGATCGATCGGTGGTAGACCGTGAGTTGATGCCGGAGTGCCAGGATCTCCAGTTGCAGGGAGACGCGCGACCGGACCAGGCTACCCGCGAACGCGATCAGCGCACGAACCATGGGCTTCATAATGCCGGATCCTTTAGGCGAAGAGGGGATTATCCGAGGCAGGCAGCTTGATGCAGGTCGTCCAGAAGATCAACTGGAACGATGAGCTCCAGTAATCGGGAACCTCACCCGCTACGGCGCGAAATCCGCCGAGCGGATCTTGCCAAGGGTCTCGCTTAGGCCGACTGCAAACGGAACGCCGTGGGCAACCATGACTCCTCAGACTGGTGCTCGGAAGGCTGATCGGCGATAGACTAATGGCGTAACTTCCGTATTTTTCAATGGATTATACTATCAGGAGTATTTCGCTTGACATAGTCCGCATTATGCGATACATTCCTCCCGCATCTCAATGGTGCGCGCGTGGGAGCCCCAGTGAACAAACAAAGGAGGAGGTTGAACCATGAAGACGCTCGTACTGGTTGCAAGCTTGGTTGTCACCCTGTTCGTTGCGAATGCCGCCTTCGCTGCAGCAGGTTCTCTGGCGAAGGGGTCTTGAGGGTTCTGAGGGGCGGCTTCCTCCCGATGCGTTGCAACTAAGCTGCATCGAACGGCCGGGCATTCACTGACCCCCCATCACTCCGCACACCGGCCGTTTCGGAGGGTCACACCTTCGGACGCCCGGTGTGTTTTCTCTCCCCGGGAAGGTTCGCTTCCCAGCCGACCGCTCCTTGGGCGAGGCGAGATATCCCCAGATTGGCCACCATGCCTACCCTCCACGGGGATAAATCCCATTTTTTGGTGTCCCGCATCCGAGGGCACCGGGTCCACGGCCACTTCTGGCTGGACGAGGCGGCAGAACAGCTTCCCCCGGGAGCGGGAGGTCCGGCGGCTGACCCGGAACGTGCACTCGTCGAGGTGGCAGTCGAGGTGCTCGTCGCTCCCGGCCCCCTGGTTGGTTCCCATCATCCAGGGCGTGCGCAGCGCCACCACCTGGTGGACCCGGGGCAGCAGCCCGGCGTCGCCGGCCTTCCAGAGCGTCCCCTCGTGGGTGGAGCCGTACCGCTCCCCGCCGCCATGGCCCCCCCATCCGTTCGGGTAGACCACGCTGCCAGGTGCGATGGCCTCGCGGATGAAGGGGTGCAGGCTGACAGCGGAGGCACCCGGGAATCGGCGCCTCCGGATGCGGCCGATGCCTTGGCCATCCTCGAAGGAGCAACCAGGGACTATAGATACGCGTTCCCGGAGACAGCCTTCGGAAATCGGCAGCGCTATTTCCATTTCCCTTACACTCGTCCGGCAGATCCTCGCCCACCTGGGCCTCCCCACCGCAACGCCCAGCCTCCGCGCGCTGCCCGAC
>Ga0181527_1003727_pt1 | contig 13433 bp, 12 predicted proteins | sample PEATcosm2014_Bin_30_FD_119762 | JGI IMG/M metagenome (GOLD analysis project Ga0181527, IMG submission 119762) | Peatland microbial communities from MTU Mesocosm Facility, Houghton, MI, USA - PEATcosm2014_Bin06_60_metaG | ecosystem: Environmental > Terrestrial > Soil > Wetlands > Peat | place...
ACCATCTCCCCCACGACAGGCTCTACGACGACTGGCGCCCCCACCGCTGATTCCCCGGCAGGTGATTCCACCGACATCAGGCTCTGAGCGTGAGGTTCTGCCAGTTTCTCGACGGAAGCTTCCGCAGACGCGGGCTCCTCAGCGGGAGGTCCCGCATTGGGAGGCTCTTCGACCAGAGATTCCGCGGGCGCTGGTGCCGCGGCGAGAGGTTCCGCATGGGCAGGTTCCTCGACGTGAGATTCCGCGGGCGCCGGTTCCACGACAGGAGGTTCTGTGGGCGCCTGCGCGGCAATCTCCACCGGCGCTTCTACCACGGACGCCTCGTGCTCTGTGGGCTCCTCCACTTGTGTGCCGGGCTCGTCGCTGGAAAAGCCGCCACTCAGCGCAATCAGTCGATCGATTTGCGCACCGGCAAATTCCGCGAGAATCATCAAGGCATTGACCGGGAGCGGATCGCCTTTTTCGCCGGGATCCGCATAGAAGATGGCCGCAACCGTTCCGGCGGAACGGATCGGGACGAGGAGGACGGGCGCATGAGGTGCGGGTTTGAGCTTGTCCAACACGTTGCGGTTCTTCTTCAGCGTATCGGCGCTGGCCTCTACGTGTCCGGCGGTTTCGCAGACTTTGCGGAAGGGGTTGTCCTGATTGAGCGGAACGATCAGGGCGCGCAGGACCTTTTCCGAAAGCGCGGGCCCGAAGCCATGAGCCGAGGCGCCCCAGGCCGCTTTGCCCCGCACGTCGAAAATCGCGGCGCGCACGCCCCACTGTGAGGCCTCCTCCGTAAGGATCGCAAACACCTGCTCGGGAATTGTGCAGGTCATCAGGGCACGGACGGCCCCCAAAACATTTTCCAGCGCCGTCTGCGCCGAAACCTGCGCCTCGGCGGCGGCGGCAGCCAGCGCGGCGGCGGCGCCCGCCGCGGCCACGTGCGTCATCGCATCCCATTGGCGGTTAGCTTCCTGCTCGGTTCGTTCGTGAAGCTGCTGCAATTCCGTCAATTCCAGATTGAGTTTCTGGATATGCTCGGCCTGCGCGCGAAGCTCCAGCGCCAAACGCCGGCGAGCATCCCGAATTGATTCCTCAAACGTAAAAGGTTGATTTTCAGCCAAGGGAGACACCTCAGGAGGATGAGCCACTTGTTCATTATGAATCAAGCCACGGCGCAGGCGCAACGGCGAAGTGCGGGAGAGGGGATACGGGATTCGGGATGCGGGGTTCGGGATTTGGGGTTCGGGATTCGGGCGGCATTATTGGGCTATGGCGCAAGCACGAAGAGGGAGCGCGGGCATCTTGCCCGCTATGGCACGGGCGTGCTGCCCGTGAGCGGACATGGCCACGATGCCATGGCACGAAAGGCGGGCGGGACGCCCGCGCTACAAGTCGTAGCGCCGGGCTTTAGCCCGGCACATGCCGTCCTAAAGGACGGCGCCACAAAAGGCGCGTGCTGAATTACGGTTCAGCACTACAGACCCGCCAGCAAGTTGGCTCACGCGGTGGGTTCGGCCGACCTTTGAGGTGCGAGCGTGAGCCGCTCGCGCCGCCGCGGCTTGAGTTTGAGTTCCAGCGCTTGGGCGAGCAGGTGAAGGATGGGGGCTCGGTTCTCAAATAGGACGCGCGTCCAATCCCGCCGCTTCATCTGGGGGAAATAAATTCCTCGAAACGCCAAACGGCTGAGCAGATAAATGAGGCGGTCGGGAAGTGACTTGGACCCCAACCACTCCATAGAAGAGGCGATGGTCTCAGGACTGTAGGCCGACGTCCAGGCCTGCCGAATCTCCGCCTCCGCTTCCTTAACGGTAATCCCCAAAGGTTTGAAGGCCATGGTAAATGGCTTGAACTCCAGCCAGTGTTTTGGCCGCGTGAGCCGTCCGGCCTTTGCCAATCCATCGTAGAGCGGAGTCGCCGGGTAGGGCGTCAGCAAACCGAATACCGGAAGCCCGGGCGGCCAGGAGCGAATGGCCTCGAGAGTGCGCTGGGCAACACCCGTGCGGTCGCTATCCATCCCAAAGATGAACGAGGTGATGGCGTAAAGATTGTGGCGGGCGAGTCGCTCCAAAACCGCCTGATATTCGTCCGGCTTGTTGAATCCTTTGCTGACACTCTTGAGGTTCTCCGGGTCAATCGACTCAAGGCCCATGAAGATCCACTTGCCGCCGCTTTGGGCAATCAACGAAACCAATTCCTCATCGCGCAGCAGGTTCATGCTGATTTGCGCCGTCCAGGGCACCTGAGCGCCGCGCGCGATGATCTCGCGCAACAGGGACTTGGTGCGCCGGGGATTGATAGCGAAGTTGTCGTCGATAAAGAAGACCGCGATCTTCCCTTTTTGACGCTTCTCCAGCGCTTTCAGCATCAGCAGTTCATTGACCACGCTTTCGTTCGACCGGAAGCGGATGGAGTCGCCGAAAAAGCCCGTAACAGTGCAGAACTCGCACCCATAGGGACAGCCGCGGCCGGACTCAATCGGAATCATGTGAAAGCTCTGCCAGGTCATGCCGACGAGCGACAGCATGCGGCGCGCCATCTTGGGAAAATGCCGGATCAGGTTGAACTGGTCAAGGTCCATGCGGTCCCATGGGATCACCGGGTAGTCATCGAGTGAAGGCTTCACCTCTTTGCCGTCGGGATTCAGCGGGGCGTAGATTTCTTTCAGTGTGCCGCGCTCGGCATCGGCAACGATGGCCGACCAGGTCTGGTCGGCTTCTCCCAACGCGATGGCGTCGGCGTGGCGAGGTTCGCCGTCGCGTCCCAGCGGTTCGTCGGGCACCTCGGTGACATGCGGGCCGCCCATCACCACCGGAACGCCCGCCGCACGCACGGCGTCGGCCATCAGGTAAGCCTTGCGGATCATGCGCGTCATGGCGCCAATCCCCACCAGGCCGATGTGATTCTCCCGGACGTACTCGACGAGTTCCTCCTTGGTCAATCGCCGCGCGTTGCCGTCAATGAGAAACACCTTGTGGCCGGGCGGGGTGAGCGACTTCAGCAGGAACATCCAAAGGTGCGGCATGAAATTGTTGGTGATTTCATTGTCCGGGTTGTAGAGAAGAATATTCATTTGCTTCTCGCCTCAATGGACTGAGTTATGGGGTGGGCCCGATGTCAGGAACCACTTGAGTATGCGCGTTGTGCGCACAACAATCAACCTGGCAATTTTGGCACTTGAAACCTTGTTTCGGAAAACGGTGATTTACCGCAATCCTGCCCCACGGCAGGCTAAAGCCCGCGGGCATGGAAATCTGGTCAATATTGCTCACATTTCAGAATATGTGAATCGGGCTTCGCAGCTTCCGCGGATCATATTGTCGAATATGTAAATGGGGCAATGCAGCTTCCGCCGAAAGCCCTTCAGGGCCGTTACCCGGCAAAGTGCCCGGCGTGACGATACCTCCGTCGATTAGTAAATCCATGGCGACTTGACATCAGCAATCGGCGAATAGGTCCTCTCTGACGCCGGGGGGGTGGAGGTACGGCGACATTCTTCCCGGCGACAGGAAAGGAGGCCGTTGCCGATGCCAAAATCGCGGAAGAAGAGAGAATCGTGCACGCGAGGACAGGCGATGCTTTTCGCTATATCTGACCGCAGAGCATGGTCACCGGCCGGGGTTTAGGGTGTGATAGACTTCGGGCTACTCCGATTGAGGAGGGCAGGTGTGGAATACGCTCCCGTTTCCCGCAGACAATTCCTGCACAGCATCGCGGCAGGTTCGGCGGGCGCGGCGTTGGCGTTCGCGCGGCCAATTCTTGCCTCTCTGCCGCAGGAAACTTCTGCGCGTGAAAAGCTCCGCCTATTTCGTTACCGGGACGTCAAGTTAACGGGTGGGCCTCTGAAGGCGCAATTCGACAGCATCCATGCCTATTATCTGACCGTAGACGAAGATGGGTTGCTGAAGGAGCTTCGGCTCCGTGCCGGACTCCCGGCGCCGGGGGACTACCTGGGCGGCTGGTACGACCGCGACGGTTTCGCCCCAGGCCACTGCTTCGGCCAGCTCATTTCCGCATTGGCAAGATTTGCCGACGCCACCGCCGATGAGGCGACGCGCGCCAAGACGCAAAGATTGGTAGAGGGCTTCGCGGCGACGGTTGCTCCCGACGGCTACTGCTACCCGAGCCAGAAAGCATCAACCAACTTCCCCGCTTACAATTACGACAAGTACGTCGTGGGTCTTCTGGACGCCTACCAGTTTGCGGGAGTGTCGTCCGCTCTTGCCACGCTCGGCCGCGCCACTCAGGGCGCTATCCGCTACATGCCCCCCGCACGCCCTCGACAGAAACCTCGATCCCCACCCTCAGGCCCCGGATGATGAGTCCTACACGCTGGCGGAAAACCTGTTCTACGCCTACGAGGTGACGGGCGAGAACACCTACCTGGATATGGCCAGGAAGTATCTGCTGAATTCGACCTTCATTTCTTTTATTACTCGGACTACCACCCCACGACGCAGAAAGGTTATTTCCCGGAAAAATGGCCCTGCTGCGCGGGAACGCTGCCCCAAGTGGTCGCCGATTATCTGATCAGCATCTACCTCCGGAGCGACGCGGGGATTTACGTCAACCTCTTCGTGCCCTCCGAAGTGCGGTGGGAAATCGAGGGCAAGCCCGTCCGATTGGTCCAATCCACCAGCTATCCGGAAACTGAATCCACCGAGTTCAGGGTCGAAGTTCCTTCCCCCACCGAGTTCACGGTCAACGTGCGGATGCCGGGCTGGCTCGAATCGCCCGCGTCCATCAAGGTGAATGGAAACGACGCCGCGGTTCCCACCGAGCGCGGCGCCTTTGCGGCCATTCACCGCGTGTGGCGTAACCACGACACCCTTGAGGTTGATCTGCCGTTTTCCATTCGCGTGCTACCCGTCGACAACCATCATCCGAACACCGTGGCGCTGATGCGGGGTCCGCTATTCTTGGTGGGGCTCGGTCCACAAGTGAAGCTGGACCGGAACGCGCTGCGCTCGCCGCAGGCCCTGAGAGCGGTTCCCCACGCCAGACAGACGTATGAACTGGCGGCCTCGCCCCCAACGCTCCGCTTTGTGCCTTTCTACTGCGTCGATTCCCAGAACTACACTTCCTATCACGAGCTGGCGTAGTAGGGGCACGCCGGGAGTTTCCACATTATCTTCTTGTGCTCAGTACCCAGACGAATGAACCGCCACCACGATGAGCAGAATTACCGCAGCAACCGCCGCGCAACATGGATTGTGGCTTCCTCTCTGCCGTTATCGGTCCACGCGACGCAGAACGACCGGGATGCTCGAGGGCACTTCCCACGTGGCATCAGTCGAAGGATCGGATCCATCGGGCGCAGGCCCGATCTCGGGTCGTCCCGGCTCCTCCTTCGGAGGCTTGGGCGTTTCCCATGGGATATTAAGAGAGCGCTGCAATTCAATCCGATCGCCTTTGATCGTGCCCGTGAAGTTGCTGTCTCCGGACTTGAAGGCCACGCGATCACCGTTTACTGTGCCTTCCACGATCGGAATGGGCACATCGTCGCCACCGAAGAATCCGGCGATCCCTTCGACAATTCCAGTGAGTTTGCCGCCATCCTGCCGCAGTGAGAACACGGCGTTAGTACCCGCGATCATCGAAATGAAATCGTCCGACGTACCCGGCGAGACTTGCACGGGTCTCCACAGACCCGTTACTCCTGGGCCAGAGGGCACCTCACGTTCCCAGGCCGCAACCTGCGGACGGAGTGTTACCGCCTTGGCAGGGATGGCGACTGAGGCGGAGGAGAGACCAGTGGAAGTCGCCTCGACAGTGATGTTGCCCGCCGTTTTTGAAGACTGCACGAGCGCCATACAGAAACCGGAGAACGCCCTGCGTGACGTGCCCTTGTCGGAGGCGTGATCCGTCGGGTCGCCATTGCCGACGCCGATCAGCTTGCCTGAACCCGAGACTCGGAATGTCACCTCGTTGTCGGTGATGGGCACAGTGCGTCCCTGCGAATCTTGCACCTCGACCGCAAGCATGACAACGTCCTCGCCGTCGGCGGAGACTGTCTCGCGATCCGCTCGCATAACCAGTTTCGACGCGGAGCCGGTGGTATCGCGCTTGGTGGTCATCACCTGCTTGCCGTCTTTCCATCCACGGGCCTCGAGAGAACCGGGCGCGTATTTCACGACCCAAGCGGCATGCGAGTCCTTCTTTAGGTCCTTCGCGCCGAGGGTCTTACCGTTCAGGAACAGCTCCACGCGATCGAGGTTCGAGTACGCCCAGACCGCGATCTCCTTGCCTTCCATCCCCGGCCAATTCCAGTGGGGAAACAGATGGAGCACGGGCTTTTGGGTCCACCACGACTGGTAGTAGTAAAAGGAATCCTTCGGGAAGCCGCACGTGTCGATGATCCCGTATTGCGAACTGATGTTCGGCCACTGATTAGGCGAGGGTTCGCCACGATAATCGAAACCTGTCCAGACGAATCCACCCGAGAGCCAGGGCCGGGCGTTGCAGAAGCGCCACCAGCCCTCAGCCGAGGCTCGCCCGGTGGTGGTGTAGGGATCGTACGAACTCACAAAGCCTTTGGTGCGGTCGGTGATGTAAATGCCGCGCGTCCCGACGGCGCTGACTGTTTCCGTGCCCATGACCGGTTTCTCAGGGTGAGTTTTGTGGAACTCCTCAGCCTCGGGGTCCATGTAGTTGTAGCCGGCAACGTCGCCCACTGCCAGACCGCCCGTGCCGATGGCGCCGGCAGGAGCTATGGAAACTGGCCGTGACCCGTCGTGACGAGCCGCGACCGCCTTCATCGCGCTCAGGATGAGCGTGCCCCTGGCCGTGTTCGCTTGGCCTTCCTCGTTTCCCATGGAATACATAAAAACGCTGGGGTGATTGCGATCGCGCCGCACGAGGTTCTCAAACTGGCTGAGGCCTTCCGTGTTCGAAGACATCATGCGCGTTTCGTCGAAAACCAGCATGCCCAACTGGTCGCACGCGTCGAGCAGCTCGGGAGTCGGCGGATTGTGCGACGTGCGAATCGAGTTGCAGCCCATCTCCTGCAGCTTGCGGACGCGGTAGACCTGCACGGCATCAGGGAGGGCGACGCCTATACCGGCATGATCCTGGTGATTGCAGGTGCCCTTCAGCTTGACGGCCTTGCCATTCAGCAGGAAGCCCCTCTCGGCCTCAAATTTCACGGTTCGAATCCCGAACAGAGTTTCATAGCGATCCACAACTTGCCCGTCAGCTTGAATCTCGGTGACAAGCGTGTAGAGGTCTCTCTCTTCCAGCGACCACAAGCGGGGCCGCTGCACGACGATCTCCTGTCGATAGCTCAGGTCGGCGCCCGGGGCAATCGAGGCGACAGCCGCAGCGTTCTTGCCAACCACCTGGCCCGAGGGATCGAGAATTGTTGACACGACTCGCGCTTCACGTGTCGCCGTTCTTTCTTCGTTACTCACTTCCGTCAGTATGGAGAGCGAGGCTTCGCCGGAACGAATCTGCGACGTAACCAGCGTGCCCCATTGCTTCACATGCAGCGGATTCGTCTTCACCAGCCATACGTGCCGGTAAATTCCCGCGCCTTCATAAAACCAGCCGTCGCTCTCGGTGGCATCGACTCGCACCAGGAGAACGTTTCGCTGGCCGAAATAGGCGAAGTCCGAAACGTCAAAGCTGAAAGGATCGTAACCACCGCTGTGCCGCCCGATGTAAAAGCCGTTCAGCACGACCATGGTCTCGCGGTATGCGCCGTCGAACTCGATGGTGATGCGCTTGCCGGCATCTTCGGCGGGAATTTCGAAAACGCGGCGGTACCAACCGACGCTAGTGGCCGGGTATTTACGGCCTAGCGGGTAAAAACCCTTGTTCAACAGGTCAGGATCGTTCTGAAAAGGCAACTCAACGGCCCAATCATGGGGCAGATCGAGCCTCCGCCAGTCGCCATCGTCGAATGCAATGCCGCCAGCGGGCATGAAGTTTCCGGTCTTCTGAAAGTTCCCCCACGTCGCGCCGCCGAATTCGAAGTCTTTGCTCTGATCGTCTGCATGTCCGAAGTGAAAGCGCCACCCGAAATCGAGCAGCAAGCGCTCTCGACCGGCACCCGAGGTTGGCGACGCAAACGTGTTGTTGGGAGCGAGAGCAACGGAGTCTCTCTTCGCCACATTCATTGCGCCATGGGAAGGGCCGATTCCTTTGGCAGCAGCGACCGCAGGTGCGAGTAGGCTGGCTTTAAGTACATCGCGGCGGGTTGGCATGTCTCCTCCGGGGTGAGGATTTCGATCTTCGAAGGCACATCTTGATGGGAGATCGAAACGACGGAATTATTTCTGAATCCAGAAAGCTGTAATTCTCAACCATGGTCTTCGTATAGTTGCTCCAAATGCTTCAGACACCTTGGCCGCCTTCTCAGGGTTGGGTGAGCAATCTCCCCAATTCGGTCTTCAAGCCGCACCAGAGCCCGCTACTATACTCCTCCTGGAAGTGGGGAGCGACACTTCGTGCAGCCGTGACCGCGATTTGTTCAGATTTCCAGCTCCTGCCGCGGCCGTGGTCCGCGCTGCAATCTTTGAGGGTCTGGCCCGGGGGTGGCCCCTTCGAGATTTCCGTCTTTCGCTCTACATTTTCGAAGGCGCCAACTAACCTGGCACGCTGCGGATCTCCCCCCAGCGGGCCGACGGGGCGGCTTACCCGATCCTCTAGCGCATTCTTGTCGTCTGGCCGACCCTCCGCGCAGGGCAGGTCCAACTCGGGCTTAGGATTGCCAGCGCCGCCATCTTGACGGCTCCGGTGCCGGCTGGAAGCCAGCGCTACATCCGAAACCAGGACGCTGAAAAACCGGGAAACGTAGTGTCTGCCCTCCGACATCTTACTCCTTTCATTTCAATAACATCACGGGTTAAGAACGATAAGTGTCTTATTTTTCATGAACATCACGGGTTCGGAGCAAAGTCGATTTTTTTGACGTTTGTTTTCATCAACATCACGGGTTATCCCTACGTTTTTCATATGCTTTCTTTCATCATCGTAGCCTCTCGACGATTCTCGCAAGTCCTTTTATTTTCAATGGCTTGATTTTTGTATGGACCATTGGGATTTCGTTGTTTCGTCGCTAAACGGCTTCTTTTCATAAATATCACGGGTTCAGTGGGGCAATGACCTGCTGACTTGGTCGCGGGTTTGGCGCCTCATCTTCAGCAGCAGGTTGGTAATCCGCCAGATTTGGCGAAAGCTGGGCTCTTCCAGCCTCTGCATCAGTGCTGCGTCGGGGTGGGAGAGGGCGATTTCCTTCCACCTTCTCCCGAGTCGGGCTGGGCACTGGGGGCTGGGCGCTGAGTTACCGAGCCTTCATGGGTAGCCGGCCGCCTGTATCAAAACCCGCTCTGCGGTGCGCTTTTTTACCCACACGACAATACTCCGGCAGATATGGAGCACGATGGCGACCAGAGGCTAGGCGAATAGGGACAAATTTTCCGACGGGAGGAAATTTCTGTTGATTTAATCTCGTAGGGGCACTCCGCGTGGGTGCCCAGAGGGGTGAGAGAAATGGTGTCAGGGGGACTATCGCTTTTCCCTCGATAGTAAAATGGTTTTGACACCATTTCCCCCGGTTTTCTTTTCGTCACGTTAGTGTTACCCTCGGAAATTGGAGATAGCATCTCGGCATGGCTCAGATCAGAATTCCAATTCCCGTAGAGCGTGTCCGCGCTTTCTGTCGAAAGTGGAGAATCGCTGACCTCTCGGTCTTCGGTTCGGCGCTTCGGGATGACTTCCGCCCCGACAGCGACGTCGATTTGTTGGTAACGTTCGCTCCCGATGCGCAATGGAGCCTTTATGATTGGGTAGACATGATTGCCGAGCTGCGAGAGATATTTGGCCGCGAGGTCGACCTGCTCTCCAGCCAATCCCTGCGAAATCCCTTCCGTAGGCACGAAATCCTAGAGACCTGCGAGAGTTTGTATCCAGCCTGAGGCGAAGGATGCCGCGTATTTGTGGGACATGCTGGATGCGGCCCGGACTATCCAGAACTTTGTTCTGTCGCGCTCATTCGAGGATTACAACAGAATGCTTCGCGGGGCCGTGGAAAGGCATATCGAGATCATCGGTGAGGCCGCGAATAAGTTGTCGCGAGGCTTTCGCGCCGCTCACCCGGAAATCCCCTGGCAGCGAATCATCGCGCAACGCAATGTTCTGGCGCATGAGTACGCCGAGGTTGACGACTCGCTGGTATGGAGAGTGGCCACCTCACGCATTTCCTAGCTCATCAGCCAGATCGAGCCCATTGTCCCGCCCCTGCCCTGAGGGCCACTCCTGTTCCAGCAGAAAGCAGAGGCGGTGTACTTTTGCCTCCGCCGCCCGTCATCTGGCCCCGTGTACCGAGAGGCTTTGCCATGGCCATCAAACGCGGGTGCTCTCGCTGGGTGGCGCATACATTGGTTCTTATGTATGCGTCCCCTCTCCGGAAGTTCCCTGCACCGGGCCGAGGCGACGGCTCTGGTCGCATACATGCACACCAATGTATGCGCCATCCGTGAATTTATAGAGTAGTTGCGAGCAAATTATGTCTGCGCCACCCCGCGTGCTGTTAGCAAACCGATTAGTTATTTAATCGCCCTGATGCTGTTGTAGAAGCGCTTCTGGATTCTCCGCCATAAATTCGTCGTACAGCTTTAGCACTGCTTCGTGAATCGCTTGTGCATGAGGCAACTTACTGATTTCTTCCGGAACGGAGCGCGGGACTTGGACCAACCCACCCGCGGGGAATGGAACATGTCCGTTATTTTTCTCATAGACAGCCAATTGCACGCGGAGAACATAAATGAGAGATTTGACAGTAGGCCACGGCAACGAGATACCTGTATGCTGAATGATGGCATTCGGGCCCACTGAAGGGTCTACTCGTCCAAAGAGTAGCTTCAAATCCCATCCGGTCGGTTCCGTACCGACATGGTTTGCATATTTAAGAGCAAAATCCTCTTCTCGCTTCAAATCGAGGACCGGGGCCGACAGATCAATTTTTTTGGGGGGAAGTTTCTTGGAATTCATAAGGCTTCTCCGATATTTCAGTATGTGAAGTCACGCACTGGGTTGTAAGGTGCGGCCAACTGCAAATCGTATTTTGGGATCGGAATGGGCTCTAGTTCCTCTCGCTGCTTTTCATCTGCAATCGCCATCCATTTGCAATTAAAATCGCGGACATAGTTAAAGTACTGAGAGGTAGCCTGCGTATTATTAAAAGAAACAGCTAATCCCACTCTAGTTTGGATTATCGGTTCCAGTGAACCCACTCCACCCATTACCGCTGCCGCGTTCGCGGTCGCAAGACTATTTGTGAAAGCTTGGGCGCCCGTTCCAGCCACAACCATTTTGTTCTGAGGATGGATTCCAGATTCAAACGGGATCGTCAAATGGGTAGTTTTTTCTGGAGCATTGATGCTTATTTTTTCTCAATTCTTGCCCGTGCAGCCGCCAAGGGGAAACGATTTGAAGAAGCGAAATCGTCTTCCACACGATACTTTAAGTTGAGTGCCCTCAAGACCGAACGGAAGCTTGATAAGCGAGGATTCCCTTCCTCTGAAAGCATTCGGTAGAGATTTTCTCTGTTGACTTCCGCCTCCTCAGAAATGCGCGTCATTCCTCTCTGCACAGCTGCAACATCTCGCAAAGCAAGGAGGAATGCCTCGTCAGAGTCTTCAGCCGCAGCATTTAGGTAATTGATAGCATGGGCTCTATCCTTTAGGCGGTCCGCCAATCCTATCTCGTATTTCCTGGATCGTCTTGGCATTAGCTGTTGAATTCCTTCCAATAAGCCTTGGCGCGATTTATATCCTTCTGCTGCGTACGCTTCCTTCCCGCCCAGAGTATGAGAACATTATTTCCATCATCCACGCAATACACTCTGTAGCCGGGACCAAAACGAATTATCAATTCAATTATGCCGTCTCCAACGTCGTCCAACTCACCTAAAATTCCGCGGCGCAGTTTATTGATCCTAGCTTCTATTATCGCCTTCCCTTTTGAATCCTTTAGGTCACCCATCCATTGATCAAAGGGACTCGTATTGTTTGGAGCGACATAGGTTTCGACATTTCTGGGCGTACTTCCACGGCTTGTCGCAGTAGTGGCGCATGGTTTTGATGTAGCGTTTAAACTACACGAAAACCATAGCACCACCTAAATGAGATTTCAAGCACCATCCGTACTATTACTTCACGATCCACTCTGTAGCTTATAAGCTACGATACCAGGAAAGCGTCGTAGCGGCAAGAATTAAATTTCTATTTTATTCGTTTGTAAGTAGGGGGATGGGGACAGACCCCACCGTCCCGGTGCTTTTGAAAGTGCGGCTCGGGGTTGTGGCTGATGGCTGGAGGGACAGGACCTTTGGTATTCGAGCCCCGCCGGCTTTCGCGGACGCTCGCCATGGCCTCGCTGCGTCACAGGGTGCGGAACATTCACGAGCACCACCCGAGGTTGACGTGACCTGCCCGACTCCTGGCGAGAATACGCTCTGTCCCTCGCCCTGCCCTTTGCTGATCCGAATCTTCCCACTCGACGAGCACAGGTGATGTCATACGCCTGGCTTAGGGGGGCGTCAAGAGAAAAGGCAGCCACAGAGTTAAGATGCCTGAAGAATCTGTATACGGAGAGACCTATTGTCGCTCACGAAACCCGGAGAGGGAAGGGGGCGCGGTAGGGACGGTCATTACCCCCCCAGGGTTCCGGCGGCTTCCCCAGCCAGCGCCATAATCCATCAAAGGCGTTGGCAAGAGCTGGAATAGCACCGAGGCAGTGCAGAGCGCCAATCGGGCGGGTTTCAGAAGAGGTGGGGCGGTATCTTTTTCGCCTAGTGAGAGGGCCTGACAACCTTTCGCCCGGTCAGGGAAGTTCATCGCCGTGGCGGGGTGGCTCGTTGCCGGCGCGCCGCAAGAGCTTGCGCGCTTTGGCGAGGCTGGCGTGCGCTCCGCGTTCGCGGAAAAATTCCTCGGTTCGCAAGGCAGAAATTTTCTCCGCCACCGCCAGATTGATCAGTTGATTGAGGGAGACTCCCTCGCGCTCGGCGGTTTTGCGAGCCTCCATTTGTAAGGAGGAAGCTAGCCGAAGTGGAAAGCTGCTTTGTCTCACGCCATTATCCCCCAGGTCATTCATCGGGATGCGCCCGCACTCGCCGCAGCGCCTCGGAAGGCCGCAGAATCTTAAAAGCAAACTTCTTGGCGGCAGGCGCGAAATCCGCTTCGTTGAACGTCACCAATCCATCGGCTCGGCCGTTGACCGCGGTTTCCAATACCATATCGTCAGACGGATCGGACAAAAGTGGCCGCCACAGAAATCTGATCTGCACCGATTCCGAGATGCGAATCAGTGCATTGACCACTTCGATCACTTCCTGGACGCTCAGACCGTGCACATTTCTGTGCTCCTCGCGAATCAGCACGGCTTCGTATTCGAGAGCGAGCGGAACCGACAGGAGAAGCGTAAACCTGCGGGTTAATGCACCATCG
>Ga0181527_1003728_pt1 | contig 13432 bp, 14 predicted proteins | sample PEATcosm2014_Bin_30_FD_119762 | JGI IMG/M metagenome (GOLD analysis project Ga0181527, IMG submission 119762) | Peatland microbial communities from MTU Mesocosm Facility, Houghton, MI, USA - PEATcosm2014_Bin06_60_metaG | ecosystem: Environmental > Terrestrial > Soil > Wetlands > Peat | place...
GCGCCTCGCGCGTTTGATCGGGTCCGGTTTCAATCATTATATGCCCTTGTGCGTCTGGTTCCGCGCCGACGACTTCGACCTCCGCGCCCTTTAAACCGCTTACATCCAGCGTGAAGCGCCGCGCCTCCGCAGTCATGTTGGACAGGCGCGCCGTATAAGCGTTGCGCACACTGCCGTCTTTCAGCTTTACGGTTAGTGGATTGCGGTCGTGGAGCAAGCTCAAGCGAACGTCGCTACGCGTTGCCAGGGTGAAGGACATGAAACCACCAATCGCGAGGATAAGCACGGCGTATGTTACCGTACGCACGCGGATCGGACGATAGATCGAGGCCTTGCCGCATTGGCGCCGCTCGATGTTCATCTCTGTGTCGTAGGCGATGAGCCGCGAAGGTCTGCCGACCTTGGACATAACCGCGTCACAAGCGTCGATGCACAGCCCGCATTGAATGCAGCCTAGCGAGGCGCCTTGGCGAATGTCGACACCGGTCGGACAAACCGCGACGCATTGCCCGCAATCGATACAATCGCCAGCGGGCGCGCCTTGGTCGCGTAGCGCCACCGCATGTTTGAGCGACTCGCGCGGTTCGCCACGATCGAAACGATAGGTGACATTGAGCGCGTATTCGTCTGTCAGAGCCGCCTGAATGCGTGGCCATGGGCACATATAGAGACAGACTTGCTCGCGCATGTGGCCTGCGAGAATATAGGTCATAAAGGTGAAGATGCCGATCCAGACATAAGCCTGGCCAGCGCCGGGCGCGAATGTCGCGAGCTTCCATACGAGCGTCGGCGCATCCGCGAAGTAGAGCACCCAGGCGCCGCCGGTCCACCAGGCGGTGAGCAGCCAGACGACATGCTTCGAAAGCTTCTCGCGAATATGTTGCGCCGTCCAGGAGCCCGCGTCCTTGCGTGCCCTTTCTCTGGAATCGCCTTCGATCCAGCGCTCGGTCATCAGGTAGAGATCGGTCCACACCGTTTGCGGGCACATGTAGCCGCACCAGATGCGTCCTGCCACGGCGTTCATCAAGAACAGCATCAGCGCCGCGAGAATGAGCAGACCCGTGACGTAATAAACCTCCTGTGGCCATATCTCGATGAAGAAGAAGTAGAAGCGGCTATGTTCAAAATCGACGAGCACGGCCTGCGAGGGTTCATTTAACCCGCGATTCCAGCGCACGAAGGGCAGCAAGTAATAGACGGCGAGAGTGAAAAGCTGTATCCCCCATTTGATGCGGCGAAATTGGCCATCGATCTTCTTGACGTAGATTTTCCGCCCCGGCGCATAAAGCGCGTGGTCGCCGGACGTGCCAACCCCGGTCGTATTGGTCGTGGACATTATCAAGGCCTTTTCTTGTTCATCGATCCCGTCGCGCCGCTCACTCGCGGAACGTCTCGCCTACGTTACAAACGGGGCTTCAACAAAAGCGGACCATAGGCGATCGCAAATCCCAGAAACGCGCCGATCCAGGCGACCCCGCTGATGATTAGCAGCGTCATTGCGTGATCTGGTTGGAGCGCCGCGGCGATTCGGGTCAGCGCGGAAATGAAGACCGCCATAAAAACGCAATTTGTGATCAAGTCGGCGCGCAATTCACGACCCGTATGGCCAAGGCTAGCTCTCGTCATCACGGCGAGAATCATGCCGCCCATCGCGCCAGCGGTCCATGCGTGGACGCCGGCGCTCGATGAAATGATGCTCGGATAGAAAGCGGCGGTCGCCGACAGCACGAAGCCTACCGGAACGAACGCATAGGCCGCGTGAAGAACCAGCACGAGAGAGTTGCGCCAGGCGCGCCATCCCCGCCAGCTCGCCAAACGTGTCGCCTGCGCCACCCCCGCGAGACCGAGGGTGATCCCGGCAAGCCATGACGAGGAGTCGATGACCCATGCCAACAGGGCGGCGATCGTTGTTGCAATTATCGCCTGATCGGCGCCTTCAGCCAATGCTGGCATCCTGTTGTCACACGTCTTCGCGAGCCAGTTATGCGTAAAGCTCGGAACGATGCGCCCGCCGATAACAACAACGAGTATGAGCACGACAGCGACGCCAAAGCGCTCCGCATAAGCGACGCTTCCCGCGTAATGCGCTTCCAGATGAAAGGCGACGTTGCTCGCCAGCAACAGGGAGAGAATCGCGAGAACCTTGAGATTTCGCCAATTCTTTCCGGCGACGATCTCACGCGCAATCGCTGCTGCGACCACCATGATGAAAGCGCAATCAAATGCCATCGCCGGCAACCAGCCGAAGAATCCGGAAAAGGCGATTGCGATGCGACCAAGAAACCACACCAACAGAAGAGCAAGGAGGGGTGCCCCCTGCAACGGAAGTCGTCCTGTCCAATTTGGAATGGCGGTCAAAAGGAAGCCCGTGATGATGGCGGGGATGAATCCAAAAAGCATTTCGTGCGCGTGCCACGTTAACGGCGAAAATACGGTGACGAACGTCAGTTCCCCGAAATACTGCGGCAGCCACATCAGGATCGCCACCGCGGAATAGATTGCGCCGACGAGGAAGAACGGCCGAAAGCCATAACTCAGGATTGGAGGACCGTCGTATGCCTTTTTCCTGGGGATCGGCATTGTCATCATGATCCTATAAAGATTGCCGAACAACGGTCACGCCGAATCTCGCGGTTGGTGACTGTCGAGGGAAAATGCCGTCGAAAGGAGCCTTAACCCGAACTGAGCAGGTCATTCCGTTCGAAGCGGAGAGGTCTTTAATATCCGGATCAAGCCCTTGTGAGGTTGCGCTGCGACAAACAGATGAACGATGACAATGCGAACGAGCATGAACGCGAAGTGAATGGACGCGCGCCGTGCATCTGCGTCATGGCTAAATCATCAATGATCATAGAGGTTTCTAAAATGCCAGCCGTCGACCGATCTCTCGTTGCCAGATTGCCGATCTTTGCGGAATGCTCGAGCGAAATGATCGACGACATTTTGTGCAATGCTCGATCCGCCCACTTTACAAGAAACTCAAACGTCTTCGAAGAGGGCGAGAAGGCTGACTCCTTTTTCCTGCTGCTGCATGGTCGCGTCAAAGCCTACAGACTCACTCCCGCCGGCGAGCAGGTCGTCATCCGCTTCATCGCGCCGGGCGAAATGTTCGGCGTTGCGATGGCCATCGGACGAGACACCTATCCCGCGACCGCTGTCGCGGTCGTGGATTGCGTTGTACTCGCTTGGCCGACCAGCACCTGGCCGGGCTTGCTGGCTCGCCATCCTGCCCTTGCTGTCAACACCATGCAAACGCTCGGCGCCAGACTTCAGGAATCGCAGTTGCGGGTCATGGAGATGTCGACCGAAGAGGTCGAGCGCCGCGTTGCTCACGCCCTTCTTCGTCTCGCGAATCAAGGGGGGCGGAAGACGAACGCGGGCATTTTGATTGATTTTCCGATCTCCAGGCAAGACATCGCACAGATGACGGGCACCACCTTACACACCGCAAGCCGCATCATGAGCGCTTGGGAAACAGCCGGCCTTGTCTCGGGCGGCCGCCAAAAGGTCGTGATCCGAGACCCGCATAAGCTCTATCTGTTGGCCGAGTCCTCGGAAACATGAACTCCGGTAATCGAGTTGGCGGGAGCTCCTTGACCGGCGGCCGCGCGAAGATCCGAGAGGAAGCATACAGGATCCGCGTTGTGTTCTCGGCATGCGTCGTGAATCGTGTGAAATGGACCTATTGGACACCCCACGCATTTCATGCGGTACCGCAGAAAGACCGGGATGGTCGCGGGCCAAGTCCGCATCACGTCGTCGACGAGACTTTCGGTTTGAAGACGCATGATCCAAAACTCCACAGAGTGGAGCATACTATCCGAGTTGCTTATGGGATCTTTGCGCTTCCGCAATAAGAAAGCGACTTTGGGCAACCCCTCCTTTCGAATGAAGGGGAGCCCGGTGACTTGGATTTTGCAACCGCCGACCGTCGCAGATCAGAAATGCGCTGACGCAAAAGCCAACTGTCGATCATCAACGAGAACGAACGCCGAGCAATTGGCGGAATGAAGAGACGTTCGAGCGATGGGGCAAGAAGCCTGAATTTTTATTGTATGGCCATCAAGGTCATCGCATGACGGCCGAACCCGCCTCGTTGAGGCCGAGCGCCTGCCGTAACCGTTTCGATCCGCCGACCGCATCGGCGAGCGTATAGCGATCCAGCACCTCGAACCAGGCGTTCAACGCTTCCTTGAAGACTCGTTGCAATCCACAGCAACCCGTGATGACGCATCGTTCCGGGGACACGCCCATGCACTCGGCGAGTGCAAAATCGCTTTCGAGCTTGCGCATTGCCGTCCCAATCGAAATCCGTGACGGTTCCATCGCCAGTCGTACCCCGCCCCCGCGCCCACGTGTTGCTTCCACGAAGCCAATCTCGACCAGACGCGCCACCACCTTCCGCAAATGGTTTTCGGAAATCGCATAGGCCTTGGCGATTTCAGGAATCGTGCCGCTGCGCTTATCCGCCGCCGCGAGAAAAATCAGGGTTCTGAACGCCAAATCGGCGTGAAGGGTCAAACGCATTGCCGGAGTTCCTCTTGCAATTGATCAGCCTTGCCCTTAAAGATGCATGTTATATACCACTTTAAGAACCGGAGGGGAAATGTCCACATTATATGAACGCCTGGGAGGTGCGCCAGCAGTCGATGCCGCAGTCGACATCTTCTATCGCAGGGTGCTTGCCGACGGGCGCATCGCCCGCTTCTTCGATACCGTTGATATGGAGCGGCAAGCGGCCAAACAGAAGGCCTTCCTCACCATGGTGTTCGGGGGCCCTAACTCATACACCGGCAAAGACATGCGCGAGGGCCACAAGCATCTCGTCGCCAGGGGGCTCAACGATTCCCATGTCGATGCGGTGCTCGAGAACCTTTCCACGACGTTACGCCAACTCGGCGTCGACGAAAAAGACGTCCAAGAAGTCGCGGCGCTGGCCAATTCCGCGCGCGACGACGTATTGAACCGCTAAGAAGGCCGTCATCTATGACCATCCTGACCCTTGGCGAAGCGCCAATCGAAATTGCCGAGGGCCAAACGGTGCTCGCCGCCTTGTTGGCGGCGGGCGTCGATGCGCCCTACTCGTGTCAGGCAGGTGTCTGCCAGACCTGCCTACATCAGGCGATAGAGGGAGCGGTCCCGGAAACGGCGCAAATCGGCCTGTCCGACGCGCAAAAGGCGCAAGGCTATTTCATGGCCTGCGTCTGCGTGCCGAAGGAACCTCTGAAAATCATCCGCGCGGGCGATCTTCACGATCGGATTGACGTTTGCGTCGCCGCCATCGATCGCATTTCTCACAATGTCATTCGGCTGCGACTGGAGCCGGATCAGAGATTTGCCTACCGGCCAGGACAGTTCCTCGCCTTGACGGCGCCCGGCGGCGTAACCCGCAACTATTCGATCGCCAGCCATCCCGACGTGGACGCCTTCATCGAACTGCACGTGCGGGTCATTCCCGGGGGGCAAATGAGCGGTCTCATTGCCGAGAAACTGGCGCGTGGCGATCGGCTCCAGGTGTCGAACCCCACGGGAATGTGCTTTTACGAGGGTGCCGACCCCGAACGGCCGATTGTACTCGCTGGCGCGGGGACGGGCTTGGCGCCGCTGTGGGGCATCGTGCGGGACGCGCTCCAGCAACAGCATCGCGGGCCTATCCGGCTCTATCATGGAGCGCGCGAGCGAACTGGCCTCTATCTCGTCGAGGAATTACAGGCGCTTGCGGATAGGCACGAGAGTTTTTCCTATCGACCCTGCGTTCTCAACGATTCCGAATCCGGCGCGAACGACCTCGCGACCGCAGTGGTCGCCGCGGAAACCGATCCCACGAACACGGATTTTTTCCTGTGCGGCGGTGCCGATCTGATTGGTCGCCTGAAGCGCGACCTGTACCTAAAAGGCGCGAAATTGCAGCGGCTGCGCACGGATATATTTCTGCCGGCGGCCTGACGCCAAGTCACGCCGACGAAAGACGTGCGTCCGGTTGCGCTGTTCGATTGAAACGAGGCGTCCCCGTGAAGCCACGTTATATAAGGAATACGGAGCGGCCGAGGTTCTAAGCAATAAGCCGGTCCACAAGGCGTCTCTGCTCGGGTCCATTCCATCGCCTTGCGGTTGATCCCGGCCATCGGCGGGGTCTGAAGAAAACCATGGAGACAAAAGATGGCGAAACCGACCCAGATCGAGGCCGAAGCAGCCGTAAGGGTGCTGATCGAATGGGCGGGTGACGATCCCAGCCGCGAAGGCCTGATCGATACGCCCAGTCGCGTGGCGCGGTCCTACCGCGAACTGTTCGCCGGCTACGCCGACGAGCCCCGCGACTATCTCAAGCGCACCTTCGAGGAAGTCGGCGGTTACGACGAACTGGTTGTGCTGAGAAATATCCGCGTGGTCAGCTTTTGTGAGCACCACATGCTGCCCGTGATCGGTCGCGCGCATGTCGGTTACCTGCCAGCGAACCGTGTGGTGGGTATCTCGAAGCTGGCGCGGGCGGTGCATGGGTTCGCCCGTCGGTTGCAGATCCAGGAAAAACTCACCGCCGAGATTGCCGAAACGATTCAGGACATTCTTGAGCCGCAGGGGGTGGGCGTGGTGATCGAAGCCGAGCACAGTTGCATGACGTTACGCGGCGTGAACACGCCCGGATCCACGTTGACCACCAGCCGTCTGCTCGGCGTGATCCGCGATGACGCCCGCACGCGCGAGGAGTTTCTTGGCCTGGTGCGTGGGGCGTAGGGGCGCACACTCAAAATTGTCTTTCGGATAATTCGCTGATCACAGTGAACGTCGAAAACGTCCATAACCCGGCAGACAAGCGTGCGGCGCCGGTCGAACCACCAAGGGAGACGAAAATGGCTGAAGACCAAGCGGCGCCGAGCGGTCCCGATCTGACAAGCGGCGTTGAGCTGACAGAGCTTGCCGACGGCGGCAAATTGGTCGGGCATGTCGGTGACGAAGAAGTTCTCCTGGTGCGTTGCGGGACGGAAGTGTTCGCCGTCGGAGCGCATTGCACGCATTACCATGCGCCTGTCGTTGACGGACTCGTGGTCGACGGGTCTGTGCGTTGCCCGTGGCATCATGCTTGTTTCGACCTACGAACGGGTGAAGCCGTGCGCGGCCCGGCTCTTAGTCCGATCGCCTGTTGGTCGGTCGAGCAGCGCGACGGCAAAATCTTCGTGCGGGAGAAGCGGAAACCTATGACGATGGCGCCACGCGTCGTGACCTGTGAAATGACTCCCGAAAAAATAGTGATCATCGGCGGCGGCGCCGCCGGGTTCGCGGCGGCTGCGAGGCTGCGACATGAAGGCTATCAGGGAAGCATCGTTATGTTGAGTAACGAGGATGCCCCGCCGATTGATCGACCGAATCTGTCGAAGGATTATCTCGCTGGCGGTGCGCCTGAAGAGTGGCTTCCTCTATGTTCGGGCAGTTTTTTCTCGGAGAATGACATTGAACTGCGGCTCGGCGCGAGCGCGACTGGCCTTGATGCGCGTTCACGCGAGATCACGCTCGCCGATGGGAGCAAGCTTTCCTATGATCGGTTGTTGCTCGCGACAGGCTGCGAACCGATCCGCCTTACTATTCCGGGCGCCGATCTGCCGCATGTGCGCACGTTGCGCTCGCTATCCGATAGCCGGGCTATTATCAAACTCGCGGAAACGTCGCGCCGCGCCGTGGTTCTTGGCGCGAGTTTTATCGGACTCGAAGTTGCGGCCTCCCTGCGCGCTCGTGGGATTGAAGTTCATGTAGTCGCGCCGGAAAAAAGGCCAATGGAGCGCGTTCTTGGTTCGCAGATAGGTGATTTCGTGCGCGCCCTGCATGAGGAGCACGGTGTGGTTTTTCACCTTGAGGATATAGCGAATGCAATCGCCGAACATCACGTGACGCTAAAAAGCGGCCTCGTGCTCGAAGCGGATCTCGTCGTCGCGGGCGTCGGCGTGCGGCCGAGAATCGAACTCGCGCAAATGGCTGGTCTCAGCATTGATCGTGGTGTCATCGTGGACGCGTATCTCGAAACGGGCATCCCTGGGATCTTTGCGGCCGGCGATATTGCGCGCTGGCCCGATCCGCATAGCGGTGAGAACATTCGCGTCGAGCATTGGGTGGTTGCCGAGCGGCAGGGGCAGACGGCGGCGCTCAACATGCTCGGCCGACGGGAGGCGTTTACCGCTGTTCCGTTCTTCTGGAGCCAGCATTACGATATTCCAATCAACTATGTTGGTCACGCAGAGAAATGGGATGCGCTGGAGATCGAGGGCAACATCATGGGCAAGGATTGTCTCCTGCGCTTCAAGAACAATGGACGTACGCTCGCCGTCGCCTCGATCTTTCGTGACCTCGAAAGTCTGCAAGCGGAACTGACGATGGAGCGTATGGGCGCGCGCTAATAGATAATCTCGTGCACGCGCTCGATGAAGGGCGCGTGGCATGGGTTCATCGAATTGTCCAGGAAACATCGCCAGCCAAAATGGGATGGTCTCGCCCGTCCAAAAGCGCTGAGTTCAGAAAGCACGGACGGCAACCCGCTGAAGTCTGGGCGACGCCAAGAAGAGGCCGAAAACGTGGAATCTCGAAAGTTGGTGTTCGCTGTCTGTCAATTCGACCTTGCCCACATTCCGACTGCATACGGCAGGTTGACGATGCTCGAGGATCAGCCACGTAAAGCGAAGCTTATCTTGCGGACTGCATCAGCCATAGCTCCAACGGTGAACCCGATGAATGACACGAATGCCATTAGGGCCGCGGTAGGACGAGGACAGCGGGCAAGATCGGCTTCCGTCACGGCAAGATCGAGATCGAGCATCTGCGGCTTTCCGGCCTTCGCCGGGAAGAAGAACGTTCGAGCCAGATGGGAGAGCGCGGTCAGCCGCAGTCCCGGAGATAGTGTTCGCGTAATAGCCACCTTGCGGGATGGCCAACGCTCAGGGCTGATGACTCTTTCCTGGAGTCGGCGCGGCAGGAGCCTGCCTCAGTTACTTTCGGCGCCTTGTTGCCCCGGCAAGATTTGCGAGACGGCCTCTGGAGGATCGACTTTGCCAATAATCAATGGACGAGCATGAGACAAAGCCGCGCGCCATCAGGATTCTTGACACAGCCCAATCAGCTTTGAGGTTCAATTTGGGATGCCCCTGATTTACCCCGCACGCCTGCGCGGTTGGCGCTTCATCCTGTTCAACGGGGCGATCGGCTTGGCGAATGTCGTCGTCCTGTCAAACGTGCCAGGCTACACGATTCTCGCGCCTTACGCGGCCGGGAGCCTCGGGGGCGTGACGCCAAGCTATGGCACTTGGGCCACGACGGATCATATGATCGGGATGGCGCTCGGATTTCCGATCGCGCGCTGGCTTGCGGCGCGTTTTGGCGATTACCGCGTCTACACGACGGCGCTGGTCGTTTACGCCATCGTCTCCTTCTTTTGCGCGACGAGCGAAACCATGTGGTCGTTTCTGCCGTCGCGCATCGTACTTGGTTTCGCGGGCGGCATCGTTCTACCTGTCGGACAGGCTCTCTTGCTCGGTGAATATCCCGTCGCAAGGAGGACGATCGGCGTCGGAATCTGGGGTGTGCTCAGCATGATGCCCTTTACGGTCGGCGTCTTTCTCGGCGGCTGGTATGCTGAAAATCTCGGCTGGCGCAGCCTCTTCTATTCGAATATTTTCGTCGCCCTGACGGTCGGCGGAGTTGTCGGCTCCTTGCTGTATGGGCGCGGTTTTCGAACCCGCCAGACGCGTTTCGACGGCATAGGCTTCTTTTTGCTCGCGGCCATACTCTTCGGCCTGCAAACCATCTTCAATCAAGGCAATGATTTCGATTGGTTCGAGTCGCCGATCCTCGCGATCACACTCGTCGTAGTGATTGTAGCGCTGCCATGCTTCGTCATTTGGGAAATGGCGGAACGCCATCCCGCTATCGATCTGCGACTCTTCACCTATCGCAACTATGCTGTCGCGATGATTTGCTCCGCGCTGGGCTTCCTCGTCATCCAAGGATTGCTGTCCGTCTTTGTCGGACAGCTTCAATTGCTGCTTGGCTATTCGTCGTCGCTCGCGGGCGGCCTCTATTTGTCAATGATCCTTCTTTCCGCGCCCTTCGTGGCGATCATTCACGAAGTGACCAAAGGCGTCGACCTGCGTCTGATCGCCTGCACAAATTTCATCTTGTTCGCGGTGACGCTGACGTGGATAGGCCTCTTCGATAAGGTCGCCTATTTCGACCAGATCACCGTCCCAATGATCTTTCTCGGCTTTGCCCTTGCCTCGTTCTTCGCTCCCTTGGCGACGCTGGCCATGCACGGCCTACCGGGCAAGCAGATCATCCGCGCGGCGCAGGAGCTAACGCTCTTCCGGACCGTGGCCGGCGCTTTCGGCATAACATTGCAAGCCGTGGTACAGTTCCGGCGCACGCCCTTGCATCAGCTCGATCTCTCGGATCATTTGGGCGGGCGGCGCTTCGCGTCATTCGATCCATTGTCGCAACTCTCCCTCAAGCTCCAAGAGTCTGGATTCACGGAAGCCGCGGCGCAAAGCCAGTTGGGACGTCTTATTCGGCAAGAGGCGGCCCTTCTCGCCATGAACGACGCTTTTCTCTTGGGCGCTTGCGTCTTCGTGGGACTAGCTGTCTTCGTCTGGTTCGCGAAGCCAACGACAGTTGCGCCGACGCCACACGCGGAAACGCTGCGGCAGGCCGAAGCCGAAGAATTCGCGGAGCAACCATGAACCCGTCGGTCCCGCTGTCGATTGGCACTTCGATGCGGGACTATGGAGGTTCGACGGAATTTCGGTCACTTCATGTGGGATTCTGGGGTTCCCGGTCTCGATTGGAATGGCATAGCACTGCACGGGATTCTTTGGGCCAAGTTGAGGGTGCGGTCTGAAATGCATGGGTCGATCGACCGGTCGATCAATCCCATTTTGAGTGCTCAAAATGCTTGCAGGAGTCTCGATTGAAATGCCCAAAGGGGCATTTGAGTCTCAGCCAAGCCATTGAAATTTAACAATGGGGTAGTCCAACCTTGAAATGCCAATCGACAACCGGCCTTGAAGAAACTTAGCGCGAAGTTACATATTATAGTTTCATAGCTCGAATTATGTTCTTGACCTCTAGCACTAACTGCTCTTCGAACCACGGGTTTCTAAGAAGCCATGGCTGGTTACGTGGGGATGGATGCGGCAGAGGCAGATAACCATGCGGCAAATAATATTTCCATGCTTTGACGGTCTTGCAAAGCGTGGCCTTACGGCGATCGCCTAGATAATAAGCTTGTGCATGCTGTCCCACAAGCAAAGTAAGCGTGATGTCAGGCAAGTATGCATTAAGCATTTCATGCCAGCGGGGAGCGCATTCTGGACGGGGCGGGTTATCGCCGGAGGCGGCTTTGCCCGGATAGCAAAAGCCCATTGGGATAATGGCTGTCTTGCGCGGGTCATAGAATTGTTCCGGCGTTAGACCAAGCCAATTGCGCAGCCGATCGCCGGACGGATCGTTCCAGGGGATGCCGGTTTCGTGGACCTTTCGACCAGGCGCCTGGCCAGCAATACACAGTCGCGCCGATGTATGCGCCTGCAAGACAGGACGAGGACCGCATGGCAGGGCGTTGGCACAATGTGCGCACGCCCGGATATCCCGAAGCAGTTGCGGCAGGGTCATGTGCATTTTCCATGAGGTGAATAAGCATGAACTACAACGGTAATGTAGCTTGTCCGGGCGGGTAAGTAATTCGCGTTCCTTCAACCTGCGCGAAAGGCGTGAGCTTAGTAAGCGTCACAGCGCGACCACACTGACAATATTGCCGTGAATCGGCGATGATTGCTCCGCGATTAATGCGGAGTGATGCGATGAGGAATGATGATAGCGATAAGGCTAGCTTTACGCATAGCACGATGCCCGGGGAGCTTCGGCGGGTCGAGGTGATCACGGGGACAGCCCGGCGTCGAACTTGGAGCGCACATGAAAAGGCCCGCATCGTCGCCGAGAGTTTCGAGCCGGGCGCAAACGTGTCGGAAGTCGCGCGTCGCCATGGCGTCAATCGCGGGCAGTTGTTCACTTGGCGGCGGCAAGCGATGAGAAGCGGTTCTGCCGATGACGGCTCGAACGCGCCGACATTCGTTACGGTCTCCATGGCGACGTCTGAGGAGCCCGCCGTTGGACAATCGTCCAGCATCGAGATCGAGATGGGCAGCATCCGCATCCAGCTTCGCGGCGGCGTGAATGGAGCGGCGTTGCGCACGGTTTTATTGGCGGTGCGGAGCGTACGGTGATTACGCCGGGCATGGGGCTTCGTATCCTGGTGGCGACGCAGCCGGTCGACTTTCGGCGCGGCATGGATTCTCTCGCAGTGCTGGTGAGCGAAGCGTTACGAGATGATCCATTCTGCGGTGCGCTGTTCGTCTTTCGATCGAAACGAGCGGATCGAGTCAAAATCCTGGCCTGGGACGGAACAGGCCTGTGTCTGTATTCGAAGCGTTTGGAAAACGGGCGCTTTATATGGCCGCCGATCCGCGACGGATCGATCACGCTGAGCGCTGCGCAATTGTCCTCGCTCATCGACGGTTCGGATTGGCGCCGCCTGTCCGCCCATGTTGTGAAAAGACCATCGCGAGCGGGCTGAACACCAACAAACATATGGCCTTTTTAGATGCGCGTGTTACGCTTTTGCTATGGTCATTCGAGACGATTCGCCATTTGATGTGCGACTTCTAAAGCAGAAGATCGCCGAGGCGACGCGCGCCGTCGAAAAGCTTCAAACCGAAAAGCAAGCTCTCTCGAAAGAGCGCGACGAGGCGATAGCGCAGCGCGACGCGGCGGTGCAAGAGAACGAGAAGCTGTTGCTCATTCTCTCCCAATACAAGCGCGCAATTTTCGGTCGGCGTTCGGAAAAGATCGACCCCGATCAATTGCAACTGCTGCTTTCACAAAGCGAACAACCCGCCGTTGGCGCGGCGAACGAGAACGAAGCCCAGGGCGCGGGCGAGAACGAAGCTGAAAAGCAGCGCGCCGCGTTCGGGTCGACGATACGGCCGCGCCCCAATCGCAATCGCGGCTGTTTGCCTTCTCATCTGCCGCGCGTTGATGTGATCATCGACATCGCCGACAAGAGCTGCCCATGCTGTGGCGGCGGTCTGCACAAGATCGGCGAGACGCAAAAGGAGATGTTCGACGTCGTTCCGATCCAATATCGGGTGAAGCGGATCATCCGTCCGCGTTACGGTTGCCGGGCTTGCGAGAGCGCGGTGGTTCAGGCGCCGGCGCCCGAACAGCCGGTCGACGGCGGCATGGTGTGCGAAGCCTTCCTTGCCCATATCGCGACGATGAAGCACGCCTACCATGTGCCGCTCTATCGGCTCGAACAGATGCTTGCGGCGCAGGGGATTGCTCTCGATCGATCGACACTGGCGCTATGGATGGGCCGAACGGCGTGGTGGTTGAAGCCCTTGCA
>Ga0181527_1003730_pt1 | contig 13429 bp, 17 predicted proteins | sample PEATcosm2014_Bin_30_FD_119762 | JGI IMG/M metagenome (GOLD analysis project Ga0181527, IMG submission 119762) | Peatland microbial communities from MTU Mesocosm Facility, Houghton, MI, USA - PEATcosm2014_Bin06_60_metaG | ecosystem: Environmental > Terrestrial > Soil > Wetlands > Peat | place...
AAGAGTTCGAAGAATCCCTCCACCCAAAGATGGATGATCCAGAAGCGCCAGTTGTCGATGACGGCGAAGTTCGTGTGAGGTCCATAGAAAAGGGCAGGCAGGTAGAAGAGAGGGATGGCCACGGCCGCGTACAGAAAGAGTGAGGATAGTTCGCGCTTGTCAGGGCTCTTGAATGCGGGCTTAAGCGCCCGAAACATCAGAAACAGCCAGAAGAGAAGACCGACTGCCAGCAGTAACTGCCAGAACCGCCCGAGGTCCAGGTATTCGGAACCCTGGTGACCGAACCAGAACCAGAGCTGCCCCAGCTTGTCGTTGATGCCGAGGGCCTCGCCTGCCAAGCTGCCGACGACGACCACCACCAGCGCCCCGAGGAGCGCGTAGACGCCGGTCCTCTGGTGTCTGGGCTCCCCGCCGCCCACCCACGACGCCAGGAAAAGGCCGCCGCCCACCCAAGCCGTCGCGATCCAGAAGATGGCGAGTTGGAGGTGCCAGGTGCGCGCCAGGTTGTAGGGCAGCCAACGGGCGATGTCGAGCCCGTAAAAGGCTCCGGGCTCCACCCGATAGTGGGCGAGCACGCCTCCCAGAAATGATTGTGCCAGGAACAGGAGGGCCACGATGCCGAAGAACCATCCTGTAGCCCACTGGCTGGGCGTGAGCTTCAAAGCGAGGGGAGCAGAGTGCATAATATGGGAGCCAGCGCCCTCGCCCTTCCAGCCCAAGTAGTCAAACTTGCCGACGACGAAGAGGATCAAACCCAGCCCTGACAGGAGGGTGATGAGACTCAAGGCGCTCCAAACATACGCCTCGGTGGAGGGCCGGTTTCCCGCGATGGGTTCGTAGGGCCAGTTGTTGGTGTAAGAGTAATCCTTCCCAGGGCGATTAGCCGTTGTGGCCCAAGCCGCCCAAGCGAAATAGGTGGTCAGAGCTTTAAGCTCCCCGGGGTCCTGAATATAGTTGGCTGGTAGCCCGGGAGCGGCGTCCTTCCTGGTGAAGTATTCCCTCCATTCGGGAAGCTGTGTGCGGTAGGCAGCCACCTCGCCTGGCGAGAGTCGGAGAGTTCGCGAGGCAGGTTCGTACTGGTTTTCCTTGAGCACCGTCACCGTCCGCGCGGATGCGATGCTTTGCTCGTCCGGCGAGAGCTGCGCAAAGAGTTTGCCGTACTTCTCGACGGCGATCGTGTCCAGGGTTATCTCGCCGAGCCTGTGCAGGTACTCCGCACTGTAATCAGGACCAAGGTAAGCCCCGTGGCCCCACAGGCTCCCGTGCTCCATGAGACCGTACTTGAGGAAGACCTCCTGGCCCATTTGGATGTCGGCTCCGGTGAACACCACAGTACCCGTGATATCCACGGCCCGCTCTGGGATCGGGGGAGCGTTCGTGTAGGTCAGAACAGTGACCAAGGATAGAACCGAGAAGCCAGCGATCATTACGAGGATGACCGAGTGTCTCCACCACGGAGAGAGACTCGTAGGCTCGGCAGGCGTGTTGATCTCAGCAGTCGTGTCGATCATGATATGCCACCTTATAATTACTACCAGGATTTCCAGAGGGCCAGTCCTACTTGAGTGATGAATCGATTCCGGATACCTTCCGTTCGAGTTCCGCAACCACCTTATCGAACCCCTCAAGCACATCGACCCCAAGTTCGCGCTCGACCGTCTCAAACTTGTCCCTCAGCTCTTGTTGGTCTTCCGGGGTGAGTACCTTGCCGGCCAGCGGGAATAGCAGGTAATCCTCTTTCCAAATGTGGCTAGGATAGAAGGCCACGAGCGCACGCAGACTCTTAATGAGATTCTCTCGCGCGGGAGGTTCTCCCGCGGCGTAACCGCGGATAGCATCGGCCAACTCTCCAACCATCACCCGTCCTTTTTGATGCTCCATGGTCAAGCCGCCTATTGGACAGCCGTGTGACGGCACCCCGCGGCGTATCAGGGTCGGGAACAGGAAATTCTCTTCTTTACCGTGGTGGCAGCGGTCGGCAAACGTGCGCAGGAACACCACGATACTCTCCAGGAGCGAAACATCCACCGCTTCGCCACCTTCAAGCTGGTCTGCCAGGACCGACATGCCAGCCACCATCTTTTGGATAACTCGATGTTCGGCCTCCAGCTCTTCAATCGGCGTTGCCTTGTTCATTTGATTTCCCTCACGATCGTGAACAGAAGCTCACTGTCCGCCAGTGCCTCGATGTCATGCATAACTGTCTTATCCCTCGACTGCTTCGTAAAACTTGGGCGTAGGTTTGCCATCAAACAGTGGTCTCACCTGCTCGCCTGCTTTATCGTGGATAGAACTGCTATGCATCGCCTGGAAGGCCGCTTGATTTTCAAATTCAACTATAGCCGCGTAGTTTCCGCCTTCTACAGGCTTCAGAAGCTTTCTGCTTATGAAGCCCTTAAAATTAGAGAACGTCTGGTTTGACGAGGCAAACCATTGTTGAAAGTCAGCATTCTTGCCATCTTTAATGGATGGAAAAGAAATAATCACCATAAACATAAGACACCTCCGTATATTTGCGTCCACTCACTTTCGAGGTTACGCACAGAGATTGGCTACGTAGATGACTTTAGTCACACCGGTGCGTACTGCCCTGAACATCCAGTTACCCAACGAGAATTCTCAAGTATTTAGGTTATCCTGCCTGAATCACAAGCTGACCGAATCCCGTCACTTCTGAACAGTACAGAGGCTGTCTGACCGTCTTGTGTGCTTCTCGCATGAGCAAATCTGCTGAGGCGGGCCCGAAGCCTTATTCTGGGAAGTCAGCCGTGAGTCCGTTGGTGAGTCACGGACTACTCGCAAATTGGCGATTACGAGCCGCGAACTTCAACGAGAACTTGTCCAGGCACCTGGACTCCAGTTTGAGTGGCTAATGCGACTGCGTGCTTTTGAAGATCTGCATGTTGCCCGCGGGGCTAAGCGCTCGAAACACCGTTCCGACCGACAAGCCAGTTTCCTTTGAGATTGCCGCAAACGAAGCGCCTTTGTCCCGAAGCTTCGCCAGATGCCCTGCATCGACCTCGACCCGCGGACGGCCGAATTTCACGCCATGCCGGCGCGCCGCCTGTTGGCCAGATTTCACGCGGTCGGTGATCAGACTGCGCTCAAATTCCGCGATCGACGCGAAGATGCCGAAAGTTAGGCGGCCAGTCGGAGTGCTGGTGTCAACGCCTTCATAGAGCGAAATGAAATCGATTCCGAGGGAATCAAATTCGGCCAGTGCATTCACCAGTTGCCGGAGCGAACGCGCAAAGCGGTCGTATCTGTAGACCACAACTGCGTCGAACTTCCGGCGCCGTGCGTCGGCCATCAGCCGATTCAGCCCAGGGCGAGATTCTTTGGATCCGCTAATGCCTGAGTCGGAGAATTCCCCGACGATCGTAAATCCGCGGCGTTCGCAGTAAGCGTGGAGTTCTTCAAGCTGCATGCGGACAGTTTGGTCGGTGGTAGAAACTCGGCTGTAGATCGCGCATTTCATTTTGTGCCTTCATTTTTCTTTGGTGGCCGCCCACCAAGCTTTCCATTGGCCCGTGATGCCTTGGCCTTGGCTTTTGAGCGCTTGGCGCCCAGGCAGGCCGGACAGATCAGTTCAACTTTATGAATGGGGCACTTGTATTTCATAACCTATCGGCTAGGTTTATAAACCGAACTGATGGGTTTGTCAAGCGCAGAAATCGGGCATTCCAAAAGTCTGCTTGCGAGGCCCGTTGTAAGTTGTTGATCTGGCTGGGTTGATTTTGAGCCAACTTACGTTCCAGAAGTTGAAACCTTTGGAACGCGCGCCACGGCGATGTGGCCGAGGGATCTGAATTTCCATGACGATCGGAAACAAGGTCTGTAGCCGGCTTTGCATTTTTGGGTCACCCTGGTAACGAGTCCTCTATTTCCTGCGAGGTAGGGGGGCAGGGGAGACCCCTCGGCTGGCTCCGCTGCCCTTGGGTTGACCTAGAGACGGGGCGCAACCCGCGTAAGTGGCTGAACATAAGCCATGCCCGACAGGCGGATCAGGCTTCGATAGTCCATACGCGTCCAGCCATCTCCGAAGCATAATTTTATGATGAACCGCGCAAATATTTGCTCATTCGCGGGTTTCTGGAAATGATATTGTTTTCGCGGATTGCTGTTTGTGCCGACGAGCACGAAGAGCGCTAGCAATGAATGTGCAGAGGAGGTTCAAGAACATGAACATTTTCGGACATGCCGCAGGGTCTCCAAGGCCTCACTTGAGAAAGCAGATTTTGGTTCCCCTGTTGTCATTGGCTCTGTTGTTCGCGACTTGGCCTCAGAACCTGTTGGCCTATCAAGATACGCAAGTCCCGATGCCGCCCGCGCAGCCCGCGTCGGCACCGCCATACACGCAACAGACTCCCGAGCAGTTGCAGCAGTTGGTAGCGCCGATTGCGCTGTATCCGGATTCGCTGGTAGCGCAGATCCTGGCGGCATCCACGTTTCCCGAGCAAGTCGTCGAGGCCGACAGATGGGTGCAGGCGCATCCTGATTTGACGGGCGACGCTTTGGCTCAAGCCGTGGACCAACAACCCTGGGACCCGAGCGTCAAAGCGCTCGCTGCATTTCCGTCCGTGCTTGGAAACATGGACAAGAACCTGTCCTGGACGTCATCTCTGGGCGACGCCTACTACAACCAGCAAGAGGATGTGATGAACGCCATACAGGTGATGCGCCAGCGAGCCGAAGAAGCAGGAAGTCTTAAGACCACGCCGCAGCAGACCGTAACCACCCAAGGTTCGACGATCGCTATTCAGCCTGCTAACCCTGATGTCGTTTACGTCCCCGCCTATGATCCGTGGATAGTCTACGGAGGGCCAATCGTCGCGTGGCCGGGATGGTACCCGTATCCTGGAATCTGGTTTGGCGGTCCGTACCTCTCGTTCGGAATCGGCTTCGGAATCGGTTGGTTCGGACATTTTGGGTGGGGCTGGCCCTACTGGGGATTCGATTGGCATCACGGATACGCAATTTATAACCACAACAGGTACTACTCTCAGAGCAGGACGTTTTATAACCGGAACAATTTCTACCGAGGAGGAGGCGGAGTTTACAACCGTCCCGGCGCGACGACCCATCCTTTCAGCGGAAACACCCAGGCTGCTCGAGGATATGCTGAACCCCGCGGTCAGAGCAACGTCCGCTCGGGGGCATTCAGCGGCTACGACCATGGCGGACAAGCAAGGAGCTTTTCCTCGCGTGGAAGTGCCAGCGTAGGTGGCGGAACAGCGCGTGGTGGCGGCGGAGCACCGCGTGGCGGCGGAGGCGGAGGAGCTCGTGGTGGCGGGCGTCGCTAATCAAGATTTTGTGGCGTTCCTGTTAATGAAATTTAGAAATGGAGAGAAGTCATATGCGGCAAACGATGCTGAACTTCAACAAATTTCATTGGGCCAATCTTCCTAAATTAGCCGCAGTCACGATTCTTTTGATGGGGTGTTTTTGCACCCGTTCCATAGCGCAGCAACAGGGTCAGAAAACATTTTCATCGCCCGAAGACGCGAGCAACGCACTCGTCACGGCGGCGCAGGGGAATGACGAAGAAGCAATGCTCGAGATCCTCGGGCCGGACGGTAAGCAAATCGTCTCCTCGGGAGACGAAGCTGAAGACGCCCATAACCGCGCTAATTTTGTGAAGAAATATCAAGAAATGCACCGCTTAATGAAAGAACCGGACGGGACCGTTACCTTATATATCGGCGCGGAAAATTGGCCCACGCCCATACCGATCGTGCACAAAGGTAATTTGTGGTATTTCAACACCGCGGCCGGCAAGAAAGAAATTTTGTACAGGCGAATTGGCCGGAATGAACTATCGGCTATTCGCGTTTGCCAGGAGCTCGTGGCGGCGGAAAAGGAATACCGCTCCACACACGACGAGTACGCCAGGAAAATCTTCAGTGATGAAGGGCAGCACAATGGCCTTTATTGGAAGGCTACTGGTGGCGAAACCCAGAGCCCGATCGGACCGCTGGTGGCAGCGGCCTTTACTGAAGGCTATGCCAAAAGCCAAGCCGGCGCTCTAACTCCGTACCGCGGTTACTATTACCGCATCCTCACGCGTCAGGGGAAAAATGGCCCGGGGGGTGCGAAAAGTTACATCGAAAACGGCAAAATGACCGCGGGTTTCGCTTTCGTGGCCTATCCAGCGGAATACAGGTCGTCTGGGGTGATGACATTCATCGTGAACGAGGATGGAGTGGTATATCAGAAGGATCTCGGCAAGAGGACCGATGCTCTCGCCAAAGCTCTGACGGAATACAACCCCAATTCCACTTGGCGAAAGGCTGAAGACCAGCAGGAGGAGACTGCTGGCGAGCAGAAAACCCGGTAACCGGAAAGCAGACTGTTGAAGCGCGACTGCCGGAAAATGATCCGGTACCGGGATTCCTACTCGGTCCGGCGGTGATTCTGGGGAGAGGTCCAGATGCCTGGACTCCTAATTTGTCTAATAAACGATCGATTGATGACCATAAAACGCGGAGCGATTAAGTGGTTTGTTTTTCGTCGCTGAAGACCGGCAACCTCGCTACCGTTTTTTGACCGGCCCTGGCCGTCGGTCTAGATCGGTGATGGAATTCCCGCGTTCGCCCGTGGCAGCCACCAGGAGATGTGCTGGATTGTTAGACGCGGTCAGGGTTTATGCCCGGCTGTGAGAGATGACGAACGCTGGCAACCGGGCCTCGGCAGGAGCGTGACCGCGTTGTCGCTCACCCCGTTGTGCAGCACGCCGTGTACCCGGTGAGGCGGACCGCCGGCCAGTTTTCTGAGCAGCTTTTTCCGCTCCTGCGCAATTGTGGGTCCCTTTTTTCGGCGAAACGCCCACCCCCGGCAATGGCCCCCTCGACTGGCTGCACTGCTCCTAGGATGACCTGGTAAACGCAGTCGGGTCTTCTCAAAAAAAAATTTTACAAGAAAAACTCAGAAGTTGACACTCGCATCCAACTACCGCCGTCGGTGCTGATAGCGCTCGCAAAACCAACTGTAGCGATGCCCCTCGGGATTCGTTTGCCGGCATTCTTCCCAGACCAACTGCAAAGTCAGATGGCGATGCTGTTGCAGTTGCTCATGAATGGTTTTCCAATCGGGTTCGCATCTATCCCTATGGAGTCAATACCCATCTTCATACGGCCAGCAGCGATGCCAAACTGGACTATGCGAAGTCGTTCGGCCTCGACCACGGCATCAACTACCTCCGCGAGGACTTTGAAGCTGCAGTTCAGCGGCTCACCGGTGGTAAAGGAGTGAAGTTCGTGCTTGACTCGCTGGGCGGATATGGACTTCGGAAGGGCGTACGTTGCCTGCAACCCGGCGGCCATGCTGTCACAATCGGAGCAGCTCAAATCGTACCCCCGGCACAGTTTCGGCTTGGCGAATGGACAAGGATTATTGGCGACCTGCTGCAAGGGGGCGTTTTCCACCCGTTTTACTTCATGGAGCGAAACCGCGGCCTCTCGGGCGTACAGATCTTATTGTTTTGGGACCAGGTGCCCTATCTTCGTGGCATCGTCGAACGCCTGCTGGCGCTGTATGGCGCAGGGGCAATTAAGCCGCCGATCTCCGAAATCTTCCCACTAAGCGACGTCGCCGCTGCCCACCGTCTAATCGAATCGCGACTTTCGAAGGGCAAGGTGCTGCTCTCGACGTAATCAAATGCCGCAGTCGAGAACTAGTGCGGACGCTTGTGACGAGCGGCTTGCCCTGGCGGTTTCCCATTCACGAAACTTTGCCCGCACGAATTATCTTTTGAACAACCCGGTAGATAGCGTCGTCGTCGATACCATCTGCAGGGATTTCAGGGCGAGACGTAAACAGCCATCGATCGTACGGTGTGAACGCGATCAAGATCCCCACATCATCGACGCTGTACACTACCTCCTTCTGGCACGTCGCCGGCGAGAGGCTTTCCTGCTCAACGTCGCAATCAAACCAACGCAGCAGAGCGGCGACCGCTATCGCCTGCTCACAGGGTACTTCGTCGATCGTGCCGTCGGCGCGCCGGATCCACAACATCGCCAGGCCACCCGGCGTGGCGCTGCGAAATTCCTGAATGAAACCACGATAGGTCATACATTCCCCTTGCCACCCGGACCGCGGTGGGCCTTGCGAGCTCGAGATGTTGATTTCGGCTTGGCCGAACGAGGTTTCGCGTCCGAATCGGAAGTCTCGTTCTCCTCTTCTTCGGGAGCTGGCCGGAGGTCAATTGGATACCGCTTTACCCTCATCACGAACTGGAGAAAGTTTTTGTTGATGTCGAGCTCTTTCGATTCCGTTGTCGTGGATGGATTCTTCGGCATGTCATTTGGCTTGTTCTGATCCATGTTGTTTTCCATTCTTCGGGGTTGAATTGCTCAGGCCTTGTTGAGACAAAGCTTGGGGTTCGACCGACCTCGCTGGTGAGCCAGCCGGATTGTGCCCGGCTGCGCAGGACAGCCGCTTAGGCGATCGTCAGCCCGGCTTCATTCATGCCGACCGCCAACGCCCAAACGTATCGATGTTCCACGACCAAAGCGTCGCCGTACCAAGTGGCATCCGGCTGGACGTGTTCATCAATCCACGCTCTGGCTCTCGGTGTGCGCGGGCACAAGAGGAATAGTGTTCCCTCATCTCGGACGATTAAATCTGGTATTGTTTTCATGTTTGCGGGCCCTTTACACCCGCCACATCAGCTGTGAAGCTATCGCACCGTGATGGCACATTAAGAATCTCTGTGTCCATTCGGTTGCGGGGCACGAAGCAAGTCCGTGCCGCTCGTGATGTCGTATTTAGGCTAACTCCGCCGGTCAGAGCTGTCAATTACACGTTGTGTCACCCTTGCGTTCATTTCCGGACAATCGAATCGATGCTGCTGTAGCGATTATGCGCCAGTTCTTGGCGACCTTGTTGGATCGCTATCAGCTGCAGGTTTATTTGCTGGTGTTATGGAAGGCGTGACCGGAGAGCAATAGCCTTCGCTTGAGGCAATTGTCTCGATCAGCGTCGGAAGAGAAGCTACTTGTGTTTCTGGTTAATACCCCTCATCAGCTGTGCGACCGTCATCTCAAAGCTCGTCGCGATAGTCTCGACTGTGCGCAGGCAGGGCTCCTTCTTGCCCGTCTCAATGTCATGCACGAACGTCTTAGCCAGACCGCTGTGGACGGAGAAATACGTCAGGCTCCAGTCGCGAGCCTCCCGCAGCCGGCGTACGCGCTTGCCAAACCGCACACAAATGTCCGCTGAAATGCCCGTTGCCACATGCTAATGATGGGCGTAGAGTAGTGGCGCTGAATTCCTCTATAGAGGTACGGTCATTTCCGTTGGGCCTGTGACAGTCATCTGGCAGTGATTCGCTGGAGCAGGAGGTGCTGAAGTGACACAACCAGAACTTCCCTGGGGTCTGAAATTTGGTGCTGTCGTTCTTCTCATGCTCTGTCCTGTGGCGGTTATAGGCGGGTTGGCTTCTGGGGTTACGGGCCTTCATGCCTTTGGCCCTGTCATGCAAGGCATCGTAATTCTCACAACAAGTAAGTGAAACAACAAGGAGAATTCTTATGAAGTACATTTTAGGATTGCTGCTGTTAGTTCTGATATCAACTGGTTTGCTATTCGCTGATTGCACAACACAGTGTGGTTACGGATATCACGCCGTTTGCTATCAAGAATGTAACCCGGCGCTGCTTCCTTTGTGTGTACCCATATGCAGATGCCACTGCGTGCACGATTAAAACCACCAATCAGGCCGGACTTATACCGGCCTTTCCACCAGCCTTGAGACCAGACAATTCACTGAGTATCATTGGCTAAACAGGGCTATCCGCTTCTGTGAATTTAGTTCTCCTTTACGAATTAGCTGGTGGGCACCCCTTATTATCAGGCGGTTGTATTTCCCGATAATTTGCTGCGTGCGAGCGAACTCGGGAGTGCTCTGGATGTCGTGAGGGTCTGGGGGGAGTACGCGAGAAGGCGGAGAACTGGTCGGCCGTCCAGGTACATTACCGTCGAGCCAGGCAAGCGCGACGACAGATGGTCGCCGCTGATACCCCAAGTTGTTAGTGACCGCCGCGATCGAAAAGCTCTGAGCAAGCAGCGCGCGGATTTCCGCAGGGAGCCGGACACCCGCGGTCCCAAGCTTCCGCCCTTTTGCCCGGTTGTTGTGGAGGCCGGCGCGCACCCTGGCACCCCTAAGATTGGGAGAACTTTATGCTTGAGGAAAACACTATCGTAGAAATCCAATGTCCGTATTGCGGATTGGCGGACTGCTCGCACCTCTTGGCAATGATCGATGTGTCCTTCAATGACTGGTGGGAAGCAGGGTACGCAGGTGAAGATGAGCGTTACTATGAATTTCATAGAGTCATCGAAGATGCATTTCGGCAGTTGCTTCGAAAAGGAGTGCGGGAATGTCCCATGACGCACCCGAAACTGGCTGAGTTATGGAAATACGCACTGCTGGATTATTCTCCCGGACCCAAGGTGCCTTTGAAAGGAGAAGATGAAGAGATTTCACTCTACCCCAGCCTTTTGAATACGCTCATCATCGAACTGTTCGAAAATGCAGGTGCGGCTGCGCAGGACGGCATTGATGACCATGGCGCACCGGGATTTTCCTCAGCTATGACTATCTTGCACGCCGAGAATCCACAGGCCGTATTCGACGCTGCTCTTTTACAACTCAGGCAGCTCCTGACCTTGGTACCGACTTAATCTGGTGGCGATTAACAACAACCGGGTCTCGTGCTCACGCGCGAGACGGATTATCTACTAGCTGACCGCTCGAGCGCGGCGGCAAACTGTTGCCGCGGAAACGCCAAGTTGTTCGCCAACCGCCGTCATCAAAATGCCCGGCGCAAGCGGAGCGTGGATTTCCGCAACAGAGCCGGCTACACGGGGTTACCCAAGTTTCCGCCCTTTTGCCCGGTTGTTGTGGAGGCCGGCCATCGCTGCCATCACCGCTAACAACGTGGTGGGTTGGTATCCCGCTGTCGGCCGGCAAGGCACCGGTGCGGTTAGTTGAGGAGACTATAGTCCAGGTCCCGGACTCGCTTTCTGCTACAAGAATCAGAAATCATCCACGTCGGGAATGGATGTGACGAGATTCGCGTCGGGGCGGAGTCGATCACCGAGTGAATCCCGCCGGCGAGTTAGCACGGTCAAGTACAGTGCAAACGGTCGATTTCCGGATTGCACGACCAAGTGTGGATCTTGTGGCGATCTGAACTCAAAAAACGAGGAGCCGCTGAGCTACCAGACGTTTCGCTCCGCTACTTGTTCGCAAGCGTCGCACGCTGATGGAGTCTCGGAGAAGCCTCCGTTGCGGCGTCGGTTTGTGTGCCTCCTTGAGCCGGACTCTCTGTCGGCATTGAAGAGAGTTCAGCCTTCCCATATTTCGGCTCACTCACATAACCGTGTATGTGGTCCTTGCTGATCTTGTTAATTACGACCTGAGCAGGCTGCTCATCATCGCTGGTGTAAAACATTGCGGGCTCGTAAATGTTGACGTGCTTCTTGGTGACGACGCGATCATCCACCAGCAAGTCGAGGTCAGCGTACTGACGCTTAGCGTCGGACTTGCGGAGCTTAATGCTCATACTGCCGGCACGGTTAAACTGCTTCGCCTTCTGAATGTCGAATTCGTAGTACCGCCGTTCGCCCTTGCGCTGAAGCACGACGAGTTCTGCGTGGGTGCGAGCGATAGAGCCTTGGAGTTCGGTGCGGGTGTTCGATAAATCCTGCTGGGTTGAAGAGATGGATTTGCCCTGCTCGTCCAACTGCGACTGTACTTTTTGCCAACGCGGATCGTCACGGACCAAACGATGCGAGGGCGCGTTGTGTCGCGTACCGGAGCTAGGCTTCGCTTTCCCGATCGGCTCACTTCTCGGCGGCGCTGGGATTTCCACGGCTTGCGGCTTGGGAGCCGACACCTCGTTCAGTTTCGCCGTGAGCTGCTCCACCTGGGCGTTAGTGCTTTTGAGCGAAGCGGTGATTGCGGCGTTCTGTTCGATTGCTGCGGCCGCAACCCTGTGCTCGTGGACGGTATAACCACACAATGCCGCGATACTTAGGGCGATGACGGCGGCAATGGCAATCCGGAGGCCTGAGAGCAACCGGGGCGCCGGTTCTTGCTTGATCTGCGCGTTATCCGGAAGTGGTTCAAACATTGGAGATCCTCCCTGCAAACACACGGGACTAAGGTGCAAACGTCATGCCAATTTCGATGTTGAGCTAACTCGTTTGCGAGTAGCTGCTTACGAAGAATGTGTATGGGTGCTCTGGTGAGCGACAATGGAAAAATTACCGCAGAGCAAGCAGAAACGCTTCGGCTCTGCCGATGTGGGATCAGCCGGGACCAGCGGGCCGTCACTCGATATTTTGGGCTTTGGTCCCGCAGCAGCAAAGGAGAGAAAGTTGTCGGCCGTCATCGGACTTCCCGCGAAAATACGAAGGGCCTGCTCCGCCGGGAGGACGAGCGTTCAGCTTGAAACACGGTCCCCCCGGGCCGCATGTTGTCGTGCTCCGACGCGTCCCGACACAAAGTCCAGGGACCTGGACTTGAACTCATACCACCCACGCACCCGGTGCGCGTTTAGTATTTCGGACTCGCTTCCTGCCACAAGCAACAGCAGCTTCAAGAGTAAACCAGCAGAGACGCCTTCTCTAATGAGCCGAAGCAGACTTGGTGAGCACCTGCTCACTTCGATAATGAGCCCGTCGCCGATATTCGGCATCCCCGGCTTTGAAATCACAGCGCATCTCGTTTTGCAGGACGAGTGGTATTGCCCAGAACCGCATCGTCGCACGAGATCGCCGAATTGGAAATTCTCTGGCGCTGGTCCGGGCGACATAAATGAAGTAGCCCGCCTTGATACTTGAATACTTCGGGCAGAATGTTTGCAACTTCATCCAATCGGCTTCTGCAGCGGCGCGATTGAACGTACGAGTGTCTTTGAGCTCGACCCAGAACCGCGGGTCGTCATTCTTCCAAATCAAAATGTCAGGGACCACGTTGCTGCCCGGAAGTCTCGTTTCACAGGTAATGCGGTATCGTTCGGCGGTTCCCCTAATTTTACTTAGCTTCGTCTGGATTGCGAGCGCAACGGCCGTCCGGAGAGCGCCCTCCGACAAAATCTCGAATCGCTCATAACCCCGGATAATCTGGTGCTTGAAGTGTGGACCCCGCAGGTAAAGGTTAAGCGCACGCGAGCTGGTCATCGTAGTCCTCGTGTCTTCCGAAATCCGACTATGCCAGTATCTATCTCAAAAGAATTCGGGTCCAGGCTCGGTTTTGAATTCCAAATCGGGTAGGGACGCAGTGAATGCCGACATGGGCCGCTGGATTCCAGCTAGAGTGAAGTGAACCGGCGCCACCGAGAGCCATCGAGCGTGCATCATGAGGCATTGAGGGAGCTCGAATTCGGTCAGTTAAGCCCACTTTCCTGGGCCTCCATAA
>Ga0181527_1003731_pt1 | contig 13428 bp, 9 predicted proteins | sample PEATcosm2014_Bin_30_FD_119762 | JGI IMG/M metagenome (GOLD analysis project Ga0181527, IMG submission 119762) | Peatland microbial communities from MTU Mesocosm Facility, Houghton, MI, USA - PEATcosm2014_Bin06_60_metaG | ecosystem: Environmental > Terrestrial > Soil > Wetlands > Peat | place...
ACCTCGAGCCCGCCGGCCTGCGGCCGTTGGACCGGCGAGGGCGCCGGTCCGCGGGCGAGGGCGCCCGCCCCACGAAGGCGCGTCTTCATCATCTTTGGTGGCCCGCAGGGCCATGGGGCACTCTCCAGAGAACCACTGCGCAAGTCACTGATCTAGCGGGACTAACGTCCCGCAGGGCGAACTGAAGTTCGCCGGGCCCGTGCGCCACGAAACAACCGGCCAGCGAGTTTCCCCTTCGATCGCCAGCAGGCGATTGTACTTGGACAGGCGCTCGGATTGCGTGATGGAGCCGGCCTTGAACTGATCGCCGCGCCAGCCCACGGCCAAGTCGGCGATCCAGTTGTCTTCCGTTTCGCCGCTGCGCACGCTGACGGTCACCTGCCAGCCGGCTTCGGTGGCGAGCCGCCAGGCTTCGGCGGCCTCGGTCAGCGTGCCGATCTGGTTGGGCTTCAGCAGCAGGGCGCTGCAGGCCCGCGCGTCGATGGCGCGGCGGATGCGCTGCGGATTGGTGCAGAGCAAGTCGTCGCCTACGACCAGCGCGCGCTTTCCCAGAGCCTGCCGGAGAGTGGGCCACCAATCCCAGTCGTCCTCGGCGAGGCCGTCTTCGACGCTCACGATGGGATAGCGCTCCACCCAGCGGACGAGGCGGTCGATCATCCCGGCGCTGTCGAGTGCGGCGCCATCCAGATGGTATTTGCGGTTGGCGTAGAATTGGCTGGCCGCCACGTCGAGCGCGAGCATCACGTCGGAGCCGGGCCGGTAACCCGCCGCCTTGATCGCAACCATGGCGATCTCGATCAGCTCCTCGGAGCTCTCGCATGGCGGCGCGAGTCCGCCTTCGTCGGCGGTGAGCAGCCGCATGCGATAGCGTTTCAGAACAAGGGCGGCGGCGGCCTGGTAGATGTCGTAAGCCATGGCCAGCGAGCCGTCGATGGTGGTGGGGCGGGCAGGCACGATCAGCACATCCTGGATGGCGACTTGCCGGCCCGCATGCACGCCGCCGCTGAAGAGGTTGATGGTGAGGCGCGGCAGGGTGTCCGGCGGGTGCCCCAGCATTCCGGCGAAATGCGTATACAGCGCAACCCCGCACTCCAGCGCACTCGCGCGCGCGAAGGCAACCGACACGGCCAATATGGCGTTCGCGCCGAGCCGGGATTTATTCGGCGTGGCATCCAGCTCGATTAGGGCGCGGTCCAGTTCGGCTTGATCGGCAAGGCTCCGGCCGGCGAGCGCCTGGTGGATCTCGCCCGAGACGCGCGCGACAGCGTTGCGGCACCCGAAGCCGCCGTAGCGCTGCGGATCGCGATCGCGCAGCTCCAGCGCCTCAGCCGCTCCGGTGGAGGCTCCCGAAGGAGCCGACGCGGATGCGCACGCGCCGCCCGCCAGCATGCAAGTTGCGCTGACGGTAGGACGACCGCGGCTGTCCAGGATTTCGGTGGCGGTCAGACGTTCGATGACAGGCATATTTGCTCCTCAGGCATCTTCAGGCATCTTTCAAACACGGAAATCAGATCGGCGATGGTGGCCGGCACGGACGGGATGATCCGCAGCACCGCATCGCGCTGGCGGACGCGCTCGTCAGGCGAAAGGTACTCCAGCGGCGAACGGCCCACCACCCGTGCCAGCAGGCATGCCAGGGTGTGGCGCACCGCGCGCGGCTCCAGGTCCGCCGCCCAGTCCGGCGCCCCGAGCGCGTCCACGTACGCGCACCAATACTCCAGCGCCGCGGAGGCGAACTCGCGCCGCAGCGCCGGCAGGTGATGCGCCTTGCTGAGGAAGTGCGTCAGCGAGAAACCCAGATCGAAGGCCGGATCGCCGAAGTGGATCACTTCGTGATCGAGCAGCACCAGCCGGTCTTGATGAATGAGCACGTTCTTGGGACTGTAATCGCCGTGCACCAGGGTGATCCGGCAGGCCAGCGTTTCGCGAATGAGGGAGTGCAGAAAAGCCGCGGCGGCCGGCGCCTGCTGCGCGGAATAGCCGTAATAAGGCTCCAGGCGCAACGATTCGAAGAAGGCGCGATCGCCGAATACTTCCGCCAATTGCGCGCGCCGCTGGTAGGCTTCGCGGTGGATGGCCGCGAGCAGCGTGGCGAACTGCCGGAAATGATCGGCGCAAATCGTTCCGCCGAGCAGCACCGTCTTCCAGTTGGCGTGCGGCTGCGGGACAGCCTGCATAGCCAGCAGATGCCGCTCGCGATCTTCGAACAACAACGGCGTGATCGAGCCAGGCGGCGCCAGGCGCGCCAGCCATTGCAAGCCGAGGGCTTCGCGATGAATGCGCTCGGGCGAGCTGAACCAATCCACGGGAACGCGCAGCTTGGCGAGCGCCTGCTTCAAAACCCAGGCCTCGCCCGACTCGCGCTCGACCCACACGGTCCGGTTGGAAACTCCGCCCTGCAGAATCGCGAGGCGCGGCTGCTCGCCGGGCGCGATGCGGCCGGTGCGCCGCAAGTAATCGAGCAGCGCCGGAGCGTTTTCGATATCGAGTGCGTCAGGCAACGGCGGAGTCCGTCTCTATCGCCATGGCCGCGTAGGCGCAGCCCACCACCACCAGGAACATGGTGAGCACTTCGCTGTCGCCCAAGTTGTATTCGAAGACGCCGGCGATCATGGTAGCGATCACCACCGCCACAGCGCCGTGCAGCACGAACTTCAAATCGCTGCGCCCCGGCGGAAGGCGCCAGAGGCGGCGCAGGCAATCCCACAAGATTTGGCCCAGCATCCACAGCATCAGCAGCATGGTGGGAATGCCGCGCTCGGCCGCGTATTGCAGATAGATGTTGTGCAGGTGGCCGTACCAACCCTCCGGCAGCGGGCGCGGGATATCGGGCGGCACATAGCGATCGAACTGCAGCTTGATCTCTTCGGGACCCAGCCCGAACCAGGGATGCGCGCGGATCATCTGGAGGCCCGTGCGCCAGGTGACGATACGGTGCTGGTTGGAATCCACTTTGCCGGGCTTGAGCATGGATGAGAAGCGCTCGCGAATCGACGCCGGGGCCAGGAATGCGATCAGCAACAATACGATCGGCAGCGCCACCACCAGCGCACGCTTCCAGAACCAAAGCAGGTAGATGCCGGCGCCGGCGCTGGCCACCCAGATGCTGCGCGTGAAGCCCAACAGCATCGCGAGCGCCATCAGGAAAGCGCACAGCAGCCACAGCCAAGCCCGCTTGCGGGCGATCGAAGCGAAGAAGAGAAACGCGGTGGTCATCAGGAGCGCGAACATCTCCTCGCCGCCGAACGTCATCCAATGGCTGGTGAAGCCGGTGATGCGCTCGGCGATGTAGTAGTTGTAAAAGCTGCTGCCCTGCGCGTGCGCTTCCTGCACTTTGTGGCCGAACTGCACCAGCCCGCGCAACGCGGTCAGCGTACCGGCGCCCGCCCAGCAGAGGAACAGCCGCCGGATGACGATCATGTCGCGCAGGGTGGAGAAGACTACCAGCAGGGTGGTGAATACGAAGATTTTGCGGACTTGCGGCAGCCCGGCGGCGGGGTCGGGCGAGAGGGCCAGCGAGATCAGCGTGCCCAACAGGAACAGGCCGAGCGGGAGCCAGATGCGCGGCAACCGCATGCGCCCTCCGGACAGCAGCAGGGCCGCCAGCGCCAGCGCCAGCAGGATTTGCGACGCGGCGATGGAAAAAAGAATGGCTACCGCCGAGCCGAAGGTGAGCCATCGCGCGATGCGGAACAGGAGCGTTTCAGACGATTCCATGAATCCCCAGTATAAGTGGGGTAGTATACGCGGGGTGCGCGGGCGCGCCAAGACTGAGCGGCCCTTCTACGAAATGAGCCAAGCGGCGTGTGCGACGGGGACCTCAAGCGCCACCCCGTCGGATGGGCACGGATGTGCGTTTTTGTGCGCGGTCGGCGATTTGGTTTTGGGGTGGCATGAATCTCATTTTTTGACGAACGAAGTCAATAAGTTGTTTAGTTACTTATGGTTGAAAAAAATGGCGAAGCCAATTTTGCCGGGTTGGATTAAACGCGTTCGGAGCCTGGCGGCTTATGGCTGAGGGGCCATGGCCGGCTCGGGCATCGGGTGAAATTGTCAAAGAGCGGGGGCGGATCCGCGCAGGACGCCTTGCGGCGAGTGCGGGAGCCTTCCAGGACAGCGTGGGATATCCGGTTACCTGAGATAAGGGTAGCACGAGTTTTTCCGGAGTCCGGGGTAGCGACGGCGCTTGGCGATTGTTTTCAGGTGGTTAGCGGATGGGTACACTCGGTGATCGATCGCGGGATGGCGAGGTGCGATGAGACATGGTCGGCCAAGTGGCGATTGAAAGGCTCTGGATGCTTCGGCGGGGCAGGCGATCGTTTTATGTCGTCTGCCAGCGCTTCCCGAAGGCGGCAGACCACGAAGTGCGATGGTCTGCCCCACCAATCTACAAAGGTTTGTGCCTTTTATGCCAATAGAACACATTGATTGCCGCTCGTGAAGGTGCGGATGCCTCCCTCGGGGCAATGAATCAATGAAATGAGTCTTGTTGAAACCTCCAAACGCCGCCTTCTTACTTTGGCGGGGGCGATCTCCGTTGGCCTGCTGATCATTCTGATTCTGTTCTTCGCTTTCAGAAGACTGGAAAAGCAAAATGCACAGGCCGCCTTCGAGCGCTTCGCGCAGGAACGGTTTGACCGTTTGGAGGTGAACATTGCCCTCACTCTGAACGACATCCGCTCTCTCGGCGCTTTTTTCGATGTTACGCAATCTGTAAGTCGGCGGGATTATGCCCGGTTAACGAGGCCCTTGTTGGAGGAGAATAAGGCGATTCAAGCGCTTGAATGGGTTCCGAAAGTGCCGAAGAACCTGCGGGAGAGGTACGAGGATGGCGCGCGACATGACGGACTGGCATCCTTTCAGTTTACCGAGCGTTCTGCATCGGGGAGGATGGCCAAAGCGGAAGAACGTCAAGACTACTATCCCGTGTTCTTCGTGGAGCCGCTGAAGGGCAACGAGAAGGCCCTCGGTTTCGATCTGGCATCCGACCCGGTTCGCAACGAGGCACTCAGGCGCTCTGCCGCGACCGGCAGCTTCGTCGCGACCGGCCGGATGAGGCTCGTCCAGGAGAGCGCCGATCAATACGGCTTCCTCGTTTTCCGCCCGGTTTACCGGGGAGGTGTGCAGCCATCGAGCGACAAGGAGCGGCGCGAGCGATTGGCGGGATACGCACTCGCGGTATTCCGGGTCGGCGACATCGTCGAGAGGGCGGGGTCCGTTCAAAACACCGCATCCGGGTTGCGGGTGGCCATTTTCGATCTCGACGCCAAACGTGGAGAGAGACTGCTCTATCCGAAGGGCGCCCAGTTCGATGGAGTCGGAGACCTTCCCACTGGCTCGACGACGAACTCGACAAATGGGTCGCCAGCTTTCCCATCGAGCCACTTCATGCAGGTATGCGCATCGCAGTTTTGCCTTCCGATATTGGCAAACAACGCCTTCGTTCGTCGAATCGGGAGGAAAACGACATCGTCTTAACCGACCGGGCGGTCCGGCCGCGGGCATCCGAATCTATTCTGTTAAGATCAGGCTATGCCGCCGCCTCACGCCATCTGCCGCCGCACCGCGATGCTGACGGTTGCCTCTGCCGCCCTGAGCCATCTGCTGAGGGCCGAGCAGGGCCGCGAACCGGCACCCAGATTCACGGCCAAGACGCTCGATGGGGAGAAGTTCAGCAACGAGTCGCTGAAGGGGAAGGTCGTGCTTGTGCAATTCTGGGCGACCTGGTGTCAATATTGCCGCCGCGATCAATCGTCGGTGGACGCCATCGTTGAGGACTTTGCCGATAAGGGACTGGTGGTGCTTGCGGTGAATGTGGGCGAGCCCAAGAGGAAGGTGAAGCAGTATCTGGCAGAGTCGCCGCGGGCGTGCCGGGTCGTCCTGATGGAGGACACCAACCTGGCCGCGCTTTATGCCGCGCGGTCCTATCCGCTGTATGTGCTGATCGACCGGGACGGCAACGTCGCGGGCAGGCAAAACGGCGCGGCGGGAGAAGACGCTCTGCGCCGCTTGCTGCGCAAGGCCGGGCTGGACGGGGAATAGGTTAGTCCAGAATTGATGGGCCAGACCCCTGGCTACTTAGAAACCTCGCCGCGTTTTCCTCCTGGGTGCGGCAGGCGAATCGAGCGGAAATGGTCTATTCTTGCCGAGCGCCGAAGATCATGCGGGAAGCGGCAAGATCGATCTCGTGAGGTGCCCGTCACATCAACCGGGCGTGTAACGCGCATGTCTCCGAAGTGGACGCCCGGAATTGGCTAATGGGAGGCCGACTGGCGCTCGGCTAGGCCCAAACCGCTAGCGATATTGCCTGTTAAGGCACCATGCGCCGCCCTTTGCAGATCGGGGCCCTCTGAGAACATGGGCTTCCGCACGACAGACCTGGCCCGGCGACCCAATGATCGACGAATCGCGGCCTGGATCGCGAAGCGGAGTACACGCGCGTTAGGGAGCAGACGACTGCCGGCTTGGCGGCGGCGCGGAACCAAGGAACGATTCTCGGCCCCGGAAAGACGCCGGAACAAGTCATAAACACACTGTTTTATTCACAACTTCCGCACACACAGGAGATCGTAACTGCAAGGACCGGCTAAGGCTGCCGCCCTCCGCACCGCAATCATCGCGTTGTCTGACCGATTGCGCTTGCCGACGACGGCCGTGCAGCGGGAGCAAGCGCCAGTCCAGGACAGTCGAACAACAAGCCTCAGCGAAATGGTCCATGCATCAAGTTGGAAGTGCGGACGGAGAAACGCCCTCGCGAAAGTCGGCGTGCGGTAGTCCGATGCCAGCGGCATCGCCGCGGCCCGTTAGTTACGGCGCCCTTCTTCCTTCAGGGACTGCTGGTAACGCACCAGCAGCGTGGCGCGATTATGCCGCAGATCCTTTCCACTCGGCCCGGCGGGATAAGGCTTATCGCCCATCAGGCCTTTCCAGAGGAGACGATTGAAACCGGCGGGATCGACGCGATCTTCCGACGTGAAATCCATGCCTTCGCTGGCCCGCGCCCAATAGGTCGCATCGTGCGACGGCTTTGGCACGACTAAGCCCGTGGGCTGCGGGGGCAGCGGCAGCGACACACCAGGGGCATACAGAAGCGCTGAGGGAGTGGCGGTAAAGCTCCATGCGCTGGGCGTGGTATTGAAGATATCGGCCATGGGTCTGGCCAAGGCGTCGTTCAGATTCATCGGCGGCAGGCCCAAAACCTCTTCCATGGTGCGCACGAAATCGATAGTATTATACGGCGTCGAGATCAAGGCCCCCTGCTTCACGAAGGCTCCCGCGACGAAGGCCACGCTGCGGTGCGAGTCGACATGGTCGCCGCCGTCCTGCGCATCGTCCTCCACGACGAAGATCAGGGTGTTGTTCGCGTACTGGCTATTGGCTATCTTCTGCACCAGCAAGCCGACCGCATAATCGTTATCGGCCACTTGCAGATCCGGAGTGTTCACGCCATCGATGGCGGCGCCGAAACTGCCGGTGTGATCGTGCATAAAACGAACCAGGCTCAGGGAAGGCATCCCCGTACTGCGCGGGGCGGTTTGGCCATGCGGAGCGCACGGGAGCGCGGCGGGTGCGGCGGCCAGCTTGCGCGGCTCCGGCGCGCGGCAAGCGGGCACCAGATAGTTGTTATCGAACTCGCGGGCCCACTCCGCGTACCGGTAATAATCCGGGAAGGCGTTGTCGAATCCGCGGAAATAGGGATCGGTGCGCGGGGCCAGCGCGACATTCGTGGGATAAGCTACTACGATGCCGTCCGCCGCCGGGTTTTCGATCAGGGGAATCGTGTTAGTGGTGGTGTTATAGCGCGTTTGGTCCACGAAAAAGCCGTAGTTCCGCACCGTAAGATTGGCGCGCAGCGCGGCGTCCCACAGATAGCCGGTGTTTATTTCGTTGCCGGGTCCATCGGGCGCGGCCACGTCGGTCTGGCCGGGCAGCAGATCCGGATCGTTGGGCGTAAAAGGATCGGCGTACTGGCGCTCGGCGAGTGTCGGATAGGCCACGTTCACGCTGCGATTCATACCCTCGGAGTCGATGCTGAGCCCGCGTGGCACGCCCACGGCGGCGGAATAGAACACCGGATACTGGCGCTCGATCACGTCGGGGGCGCGCGCGGAAGTGCTCCAAGGCCAGCCGTCGTTGCTGACCTCGGCGGTCACCATGAAATTGTCGAGCGCGACAAAGTTCAACGCCAGGCTATGCTCATTCGGCGTGATGGCCTGGCCGAACTCGGTCAAATCGGGATCGCCATTGCCTACTTCAAGGTCGCCCAGAATCTGGTCGTACGTGCGGTTTTCCTTGAGGATGAAGACGACATGCTGGACGCCGGCGCGCACGGCCGCCATGACGGCCGCGTCGCTGGCGCTCTCGGTGCTCGAAAAGCGGTTGTTCACGGCAACCTGAGCCGTCAGAGTGGCAAGTTGCGCGCTGGTGGGGCGCGGAAAGGTCTGGAGACCGGCTTTCAGCAACTGGGGGCCATATTGGTTTGCCAGAAGGCAACTTGGGTACGTGGGCGCGCCGCCGCTGTAGCAGAAGCCGGGATTCGCGCCGGTCGGCGACTTTCCGTTGACCGCATAAACCCAGGATCCATCGGAACTGAAGCTCACCGAGTTGGGGTACCAGCCGGTGGGAATCAGTCCCACTACCTGGTCGCCGCTATTGGTTCCGCCGAGCGCCACCACAGCGATGCAGTTCAGATTGCCGTTGGACACATAGAGTTGCTTCTCATCCGGCGACAGCGTGGCGCTATCGGAGTTCGCGCCGGTATATCGCGCGAGGGCCGTGGGCAACACGCCCGGTGGAGCGATGACCGGAATCGTCTCCAGGATGGCGTTGCTGGCGGTCGCGATCACATCTACGGTATCCGATTCGTCTTCGACGACATAGAGCAGCGCCTGCGCCGCGTTCAAGGTCATCTTGTTGGGTTGACCTTTCACTGAGATGCGGGCCGTAACCGTAGGCGTTCCGCCGAGGCTCACGACATCGATCTCGCGGTCGCGAACGCTGGATATGTAGGCTGTGGCGCTGGCGGCGCTTCCCTTCACCGCCACCCAAAACGGATATTCACCGCCCGGCACGCCGGCTTGGGCGGGGTTGCTCTTGCCGGGGCGCAGATCGAGCTCCGTGCCCCTAGACCAATTGCCGTAGCCGCCGCTGAATACGGTCATCGAATCGTTGTAGTAATTGGCCACCACCAGCGTCTTGCCATCGTTCGAAATGGCCAGACCGGCCGCGCAAGGCTTCACGCCGACCTGCGCGTTTACAGGGCCGGCGCCCCCTGGCTGCACGCTCAGGCCATTGCCGGCGGCATGCCCCATGGTGAGCGCCGGGCTGGTGGGCTGTTCCTCGGCCCATTTTCCATTGGAACCGAGCGTAACGGTGTGGATGTCATCGTCCGCGCCACCCGCCACGTAAAAATGCATGCCGGAGGGATCGAAGACGATGCCGTTGTAGGTGTTGGGGATCTGCAGGACCTGCTTCTTCACCGGCTGGTGGGCCGAGATGTCGTAGATGAACACGAACTGGCTAGTGGTGGGCGGTGCGGTTGTGCCATTGAAGACCACGTTGAATCCGCTGCACAGAACCAGCAACGTCCTGCCATCGGGACTGACTACGGTGGTCACGGCTTGTCCGGCCAGCCAGGACGGGTTGGCGGTCAGATCCGGGTTCATCGGCTCGAGACGGGAGCCGGGGGGCGCCAGCGGCGTGATCTGCTGGGCCATATTGGGCAGGTCCTGAGAGTCCGGGTTGGCCGTGCCTTGCGCACGGGCGAAGGTGATTGACAGGCAAAACACCATCGTCAAACCCGCCGCCGCGCGCGGCAGCCAGTGCTGCACTTTGTTGGTCATTTGCTGGAGCCTCCGAATTCGAATTAGTGCCGGAAGGCAGTCAATGTTCTCTCGATTATTCATCCTTTAGTTTTGCCTGGTTGACCGGCGCGTCCCTCAAAGTTCAACCGTATTTGTTTACCGCATGAAGTTGGTGCATAGCTGCTGCCGCGCATCGCGAACAAGCGGGTAAACATAGATGTCTTTGACGGCTTGACCGTGAGCTTGATGCTCCCGGTCCATACGGCCTCGTCCGGCGGTTTGCCCGACATAGAGCCAGTTGGCAGCACGGTAGCAGGTTCCGCGAAAGCGGCTAGGGTCCACCATCGTTTCCAGGAGCAGCGGGCGATGACCATAATGGTTTTCCCAATCGCGCGGCACTTGCCGAGCGCCCAGGGCCAGAATTTTGCTCGCGAGTCCGTTGACGCGGACCCACGGCAGCACGAGAAATCTTCCGTTGTTTACGATCCGTTGCAGGTTGCCGCGGCGCTGCGCATCGCTCCAGCCGATCCACTCGTCCCGCGCCTGCATCTTCCAGGCCGGTGACGTCCACAGCAGACAGGCCAACTCCCGATCCTGAGTTCGTACCCAGTAGCGCAGGTGCGCGCCGAACGGCACGCGGCATCCCAGGTAGTGATACCGTTCCACCTGCTCGCGCCACCGGCGGCTCTCGGCGGGGCCTTCCACCAGGGCCATCTCCAGAGGCTCGCACTCGCTGGCGCCGCATTCGATGACCGCAGGTTCCAAGCATGGTCTGGATACATCCGCCCGCCGCGGACCCCTCCCGCCCCGTTCTTGCAGCTCGGGAAGTAGCAGGAAACCTTCGGCCTGGAGTCGCTCCAGCAGTTGCCGACACTCGTGGTTCTTCAACCCTCCGTTGGGCCGTGTCCACTCCAACAACTCGCAGACGGTCCGCGCGATCTCTGTTACGCCGAGGGCGGAAAACTCCAACGTGATCTGGCGCATCAACTGCAGTTCGCCCACGTGGAACGTGCGCCCGCAAAAGGTCAGTGATTCGGGCATGCAATGGGAGTATGGCGCGGCTCAGTCCGCGCCGGGCACAATGTCCAGGATCACCATCCGTGGCGCACGCAACAGGCTCACGCAGCGCGTGAAGGCGTCCTTGCCCTGCTGCCCACAGGTGCGCCGCACGCGGGCCAGGATCTGTTGCGTGCGCGCCCCTTCCCAGGTCCGGTTGCCGCCCCACACCTTGCGCGAGATCACCATGCCGCGAATGGCTCGTTCGGCCGCATTGTTAGTGGCATCTAAACCGAAACAATGCAGGAAGGTGAACAGCCAGAGTTGCTCGTGTTCGAGATGACGCGCCAGCCGATGGTTCGCCGGGTTCCGGCGGCGTTTTTCCAGCATCCGGTCCAGTTTGGTTTCCAGCTTTCCAGTGGCGATCCTCATGCCGCGCTCGGAGACCTCGCCCTGCTCATAACGGTCGCGCAACTCCAAGCTCGTCTGGAGCAAATGCTCTACCGCTCGCGGGAAGGCCAGCGCTGACGGCGAGGCGATCTGCGCCATCTCCCGGCAGCGGTTCAGCAGATGGGCCCAACAACTTTGATGGAAAGCAAACTGGAATCGGTAGTAGGGCGCCCAGCCGTCGTGCAGCAGAAACCCGTCATACTCGGCACCCAGAATGACTACCGACTGCGGGTATCCTCGGCCCGGCAGAATGGCATATACGGTGACCTGCGCGCTCACCGCCACGTGCAGCCACTGGAGTCGCCCGCCCACCTTCCGCCGGACAATCTCTTCCTGGTACTGCGGTTGGCAGCTTTCCGGCTCCACGCCACCGCCGCAATGCGGGCAGCGCTCCGGTAGAGGAACCGCAATCTGTTCATCCACCCGCGAGGGGGTGGGGCGGCACGCTTGGCGGCCGTAGCGGCGTCCTGGCTTACGGCCCGGCCGCTGTGGGTTGGCCTTTGGTGTGCCACGCGAATGAGGCGCGGCTTGACGCTTGCTGGCACGCAACGCGGCTTCCAACTCCCGGCGCAGACGCTCGGCTTCCTGTTTCAGGCGCTCGATCTCTTTGCGCAGCCTCTCGTTCTCCTGCTGCGCTCGATCCAGATCCCGTTTCGGAACAAACTCGATGCTTTCAGGTTTACTGTCTGCGGCGGGCCGGCCAACTGGTCTCATCCAATCCTACGGTAGCCGATACCGCGCCTTTTGTCCAGCAAAATCTTCAGATGGCCGATTTCAGAGGTCTCTCAGGCTGGTAAACAAATACGTGGAAGCGAAGCCGGTAATCGGCTTGTGACCGTCGCTTCGCTCAAAGACCAAAGCAGAAAAAGCGGATGGCTCAACCTGCGGTTGAGCGTATTTAAAATCTGCACACTCTAAAGACTCTGAATTTCTCTGACCTACGGGTCTGAGGTACCCGTGACCTACGGGTCTGAGGTTGCCCTCACCTGAAGGTCCGGGCTCCGATTCCGGCGGCTGGCTTTCCCTAACGCCGTTACGTAACGCATTACGATCATCATCCTCCGGCCCCGACCTCTCACCCGTAAGTACGGGGTTGCTTGTATCCTTTTGTTTCCATTGGATCGGATTCGCGTATTTCACGGTGCGGCCGTTCCATTCCTCCTTGCAGGTCAGCTCGACGCCGGTTGCGCGGTTCACGCGAATGAGCAGTCGGCACCGGCAGAGGGTTTCAATGGCCTTGCGGGCGTGCCGTTCACTCAGATTTGCGCGCTTTGCAATTTGGCTCACTGCTAGTAGGCCCTCGTTGCGGTCACGCTGAATCGCGTGTGTCACCACCAGGTAAACCTTCAATTTCGCGGGCGTGAGCTGGATGAGCACCTCGAGCTCCGACGGGACTTTAAAGAAATAGCCGGTGAATGCTGTGTCAGCGCAGCTTCGGCGGCCCGGTCCGCTGCCAGATCTCATCTCCGGTTTGGTCTGCATGACGAAGCCTTCCAGAGAGCAAAACAGCCCCGCCGGTTGTGGCCGAGCGGGCCTGCTATACGCCTCGGTTCAATTTGTACGTCTGCTTCTCGGTCGAAGCCGCGGACGGCGGTTATGCCGCCAGTGTCCTGCCGGGTAGGATCGCTCGGCTCCTCGTCCTGCAGTTTGAAAAGCGGAGCCGTGATAAGGATCACCTGGTCTCTGGCTCAATCGCGATTGAGAAGCTCGTCCAATGATGCCGCGCCGTTCCGTCAAGGAGGCTGCCAGCGAAAAATGGACAATACGAGGACAAAACTCTGGCTGAGCAAGAGGTCTGGGGCGCCTTCGGGAGGCCTGGAGGGCGGCTAAGCGATAGAAAACTGGTACGCCCGAGTGGATTCGAACCACCGACCTTTTGCTCCGGAGGCAAAGGGCCAATGCCTATGTAGTTGTGTTTTCAGTGCGAAGCTTAGTGAAATTCGCGGAGATAGCGGAGCGTACGGCGCTATCTGCACACAAATTGCACACAAGTTCAGTGTAGCACTAGCGGGAATCGAATACGCTAACGCCAGGTTCAGTTCGGTTCCAGTTCGGTCTATTGAATCTCGCATAATATAGTTACAATATCTCGCGTTTTATAGTGACAAACATGCCGGGCCGCCTTATAATTGAGTCGTGCCCCTTCAAAGCCCACCCCGTCGGGACCTCCGGGCCCTGG
>Ga0181527_1003733_pt1 | contig 13424 bp, 9 predicted proteins | sample PEATcosm2014_Bin_30_FD_119762 | JGI IMG/M metagenome (GOLD analysis project Ga0181527, IMG submission 119762) | Peatland microbial communities from MTU Mesocosm Facility, Houghton, MI, USA - PEATcosm2014_Bin06_60_metaG | ecosystem: Environmental > Terrestrial > Soil > Wetlands > Peat | place...
TACGCATACCAAAGATGTGCATGATCCACTCATGCATAAGGTAAAGCTGCATGAAGAAAGAAAATTGCATGAGGCAAATATTAAAGAGCGCGCAAATATTGCGGGAGAGATCCGCAACCGAAGGTTGTTTTTAAATACGCAGCTGTTTGGCAACATGGGCACGAGGGGCAGTAGTTCATTCTCATACTTCTTGCGCAGTGCGAATGCTTCAGGGCAGCAGGTGAAAATTGGAGTGAAAGATATTTTTGCGCAATTCGGGCAACAGGTTCTTTATGAGAAATATAAAGGAGAGTTTGAAGCGCTCGAAAATGAACATAAAGCATTGAGTGAGCAAGGAGAGATTTTAGTGGTAGCGGTACCGAAAGATCGCGTGAATCAAGATGTTACCTGTATGAATGTCTATGGTGATCCTGCACCACAATACATGATCAACGGCAAGATGACCAATAATGTGCAAGAGATTCTTGAAGCGCGCAAAAAGGATCCATCGATTGGCGATAACGAGTTGAATTTCACGCTTGCAATGACCGATACCGCAGCATTAGATCCAAAGAGTGGAATCAAGTTCCATTCAGTACAGAAAATAGATGAAAAAAAATATGCAGCATGGCAAGGAAAGCTTGATGCATTGATGGCGAAGATAGAAGCAGAATTTAAAGCTTCATGGCAGCAATCATTAAAGGCAAAAGAACGTGGGCATAGAGACCTTTTAGATGCAGTCAGAGCAACGCAGAAATATATGTCAGCGAAAGAGTAATATCCAGGCTTCATTTATCCGGGCCATTCAGGCTCGGCAAATTACGCCGGACAGGGAAAATAATCACAAACACTGACGTGAAACTGGGCGAGGATAATTACTATCTTTCGCCCAGTTTCACTTTATATATCTTACTTTATATATCTTACTTACGTTTTAAAATCGCAAGGAATGCTTCTTGCGGAACTTCAACGCTGCCCACTTGTTTCATGCGTTTCTTGCCCGCTTTTTGTTTTTCAAGGAGTTTGCGTTTACGCGAAATATCACCGCCATAACATTTTGCGGTAACGTCTTTGCGGAGTGCTGCAACGGAAGCGCGGGCGATAATCTTAGCGCCGATTGCTGCTTGAATAGCAACTTCAAAGAGTTGTCGCGGGATAACTTCTCGCAGGCGTTCAACTAAATCGCGGCCAATATAATAGGCTTTATCTTCATGAACGATGCAAGAGAGTGCGTCGACTGCTTTTTTATTGAGCAAGATATCCATTTTTACAAGATCTGCCGCTTCAAAACCTGCTTCTTCATAATCGAAGCTTGCATAGCCTGAGCTGCGTGATTTGAGTTCGTCATAGAAATCGGTTGCCACTTCATTGAGGGGAAGTTTGTATTTGAGAATGACTCGATCTTCATCAAGAAATTGCATGTTGATTTGTATGCCACGTTTTTCTTCGCAGAGCGTGATCATATTGCCCAGATATTCTTTTGGCGTAATGATGGTGGCATTAATGATTGGTTCTTGAATTTCATCAATCGTGCTTGGATCAGGGAAGTCTGATGGACTTTCGATATTTACAAATTCACCCGAATGTTTCATTTTCACTTTATAAAGAACGCTCGGTGCGGTTGCAATAATGGTGAGGTTATATTCTTGCTCTAAACGTTGTTTGAAGACGTCCATATGCAAGAGGCCCAGAAAACCGCAACGAAAGCCAAGTCCGAGTGCTGGTGAGCTTTTCTTTTCAACGGAGACGCTCGCATCATTGAGGGTCAGTTTTTGGATTGCATCAATGAGTGCATCGAAATCTGAGCTATCGACCGGGAATATGCCGGCAAATACCATTGGCTTTGCGGGCTTAAAGCCAGGAAATGGCGTAACCGGTTTTTTGGTGTGAAAAATCGTATCACCAACGCGCGCTTCTTGTACCGTCTTCATGCCAGTGATAACGTATCCTACTTGCCCTGCATGGAGTGCATCCATAGGGTTTAAATCGGGGTACATGAGTCCGATTTCAAGTACTTCATAACTGTTATCAGTTTGAGCGAGTTTGATGGAATCACCTTTTTTGATGGTGCCGTTGTGAACCGCAATCAAGCAGATTACGCCGCGATAATCATCGAACCATGAGTCAAAGAGTAATGCTTTGAGTGGTTCAGAGATAGAGCCGGTCGGTGCAGGCATGCGGGTAATAATGGCCTCTAAGATATCTTTAATACCAATGCCCGCTTTACCCGAGGCTTTAATGATTTCGTTCTCTTTAAAATCGAATAATTTTTCAAGTTGCAGGGCGATCCGTTCTGGCTGTGCATTTGCCATATCGATTTTGTTCATGACTGGCAGGATGGTCAAATCTTGATCGAATGCCAGATAAAAGTTTGCCATAGTTTGGGCTTCAACGCCTTGTGCGGCGTCTACTAATAAGAGTGCCCCTTGGCAGGCATAGAGTGAGCGTGAAACTTCGTAGGTGAAATCGACGTGCCCGGGGGTATCGATGAGGTTAAGGAGATATTGGACCCCGTTATACTCGTAAAACATAGATGCGGTTTGAGCCTTAACGGTGATACCCCGTTCTTTTTCTACTTGAAGCTTATCAAGGAATTGCTCATGTTTTACACGATCGGATAGGGTGCCGGTATATTCTAAAAGCCGGTCTGCAAGGGTTGATTTCCCGTGATCGATATGCGCAATAATAGAAAAATTACGTACGCGATCAGGAGTGAAATCTTGTAATTTGATTGTTTTAAGATCCATTTTTATCCATTTAAGAATTAAGAATGAGCTAAAGGTTATTCGTGTTATTGTGTTCCATTACCCTTCGATACAATTCTCACCGCGCTTCGCGTTGGTTCGAATCACTCAGGGCGAACGGAAGAGAATGTTTTTCCCCGTCTATGCTTTCAGCTACTTTTTCCCCGTCCACGCTTTCAGCTACGTCGGGCTTGCGCCCGTTCGCCCTGAGTGATTTTTATTTTTGTTCGAAGGATAAAAATAAAAATTGTATCGAAGGGTAGGGGATAAAATATATCTAATTTCTACAATTCGCGCATGTAGTGACTGACCGTTAGTATAGCACACTCAAGCAAGTATAGATATATCCCCGATAACATTCATTAGCAAACGATATTGCCCCGTCTCCCCTGAGGAGTTCTGAGGCGCAGTCCTGAGTTTGACGAAGGATGAGACGAAGAATGGCGCGAAGGGCATTCTTGCATATTTTGTATTAAAAACTAGCTCTGAGAAATAATGTTATGCTACCGTACCATTAATCATTAAATCATTAGCATTAAAGAAGGCGCTTTCGAGGAGCCTTTCTTGTGTTATTTGGTTATTCGCGGTATCATAAATAGACATTACAAATGTACATATACCGCATAATTTACGTTATAAAACGATAGCTCATAGAAAAAGGTGGCACTATGGAACCGGAAAATAAGAGCAAGGTGAATAATCTTCGTATTAAGCCTGTGCTGATTGAGGAAGAGCTCAAGACATCATTTTTAGATTACGCTATGTCCGTAGTAGTAAGTCGTGCGATTCCTGATATCCGTGACGGATTAAAACCGGTTCATCGCCGCGTACTCTATACCATGCATCAACTCGGATTTCATTACAATAAACCGTATCACAAATCGGTGCGTGTAGTGGGTGAAGTGCTTGGTAAATACCATCCGCATGGTGACCAAGCAGTGTATAATACCATGGTTGGTATGGTGCAAGATTTCTCTAAGCGATATCCATTATTAGATGGACAAGGAAACTGGGGTTCCGTGGACGGGGATAACGCAGCGGCGATGCGTTACACTGAAGTCCGAATGACAAAAATTTCTCAGGAAATATTGTACGATCTTGATAAAGAGACCGTGCCATTTGTTCCTAACTTCGATGAATCAACTGAAGAACCAGTTGTGTTGCCAAGCAGACTTCCTAATTTGCTCATCAATGGTACCACCGGGATTGCGGTGGGTATGGCAACATCGATTCCTCCGCATAATTTGGGTGAAGTAGTCGATGCATGTTTAGCATTAATCACTAATCCAGAACTTTCAGATGACGAACTATTCCGCCTTGTGCCTGCTCCTGATTTTCCAACAGGCGGTATTATTTGCGGCCGCTCGGGCATTGTAAAAGCATATAAAACAGGCCGTGGGAATTTAATCTTACGCGGCGTCGTTGAAGAAGAAGAAACAAAAAAAGGTGCACGTCTGCTTATAACCGAATTGCCATACATGATCAACAAGGCAGAGATAGCAGTTAAGATCGCTGATTTAGTGCGTACCAAAATTGTTGATGGCATCAGTAATATTAAAGATGAATCAAATAGAACGGGCATGCGCTTAGTGATTGAACTCAAGCGTGGTGAATCGCCGCAAGTGGTTTTGAATCAACTGTATAAACATACTTCATTACAAACATCAGTATCTATATTGATGCTTGGATTGCTTGATCAAAAACCGATGGTGTTTGCGTTACGCGAACTGATCAATCAGTTCTTGTATCACCGTCGTGATGTGGTTTATAAACGTACTAAATATGATCTTAAAAAGGCGCAAGCGCGTGAACATATTCTCGCAGGTTTCATTATTGCGCTAACTAATATTGATGAAGTGATTGCCCTCATCAAAAAATCGCCTTCTGCAGAAGAAGCAATTACAGAACTTAATAAGCGATTCTTACTTTCTGCTGAGCAAGGAAAAGCAATTCTTGAAATGCGCTTGCAACGCTTGACCGGTCTTGAACAAGAAAAAATTCATACCGAGATGGAAGAGCTGAAAAAGACTATTGCGTATCTCAATTCAATTCTTGAAAATGAAGAAGTTTTAAAACAAGAAATTATTACTGAATTGCAACAGTTAAAAACAGATTACACCAATCCGCGTAGAACGCGTATTGAAGGTGCAATCGACATTTTAACTGATGCGGATCTTATTCCTGATGAAGATGTTGTCGTAACATTGACCATGAAAGGCTACGTCAAGCGTGTTACGTTAGAAACGTATGGCGTGCAGCATCGTGGTGGTAAGGGTAAGATGGGCATGGCAACGCTTGAAGGATCAGATGATATTATTCAAGATCTTTATGTTGCAAAAAATCATGATGAATTACTCTTCTTCACTAACTTTGGACGCGTATACAGCATGCAAGTATTTGAAGTGCCTGAAGCTTCGCGAATCGCTAAAGGACGTGCAATTATTAACTTGTTGCCGCTGCAAGAAGGTGAATGCGTGGTTAGATTGCTTTGCATGCGAGATATTGCAGGTAAATTCTTTGTCATGGTTACCAAACAAGGCATTACCAAACGAACTGAAGCTGCAGTGTTTGCAAAAATTCGAACTACTGGTATTCGTGCATTAACGCTGAACGAAGGTGATGAATTGGCATATTGCGCAATGAGTTCAGGCACTGATACGGTTGTACTTGCAACTGCAAAAGGGCAAGGCATTCGCTTTAATGAGCAAGAGGTGCGTGTTATGGGTCGCCAAGCAGCCGGCGTGATTGGTATTCGCTTAAAGAAGGGTGATCATGTCGTTGGCATGGAAGTATTGACTGAAGAAGGTGACATTCTCTTTGCAACTGAAAATGGTTATGGCAAGCGTGTGAAACCTGAAGATTTCCGAGTAGCTCACCGCGGTGGTGTTGGTGTGAGAACCATTCCAACGGATGGACGTAATGGTCAAGTGATTGGTCTTACGCTTGTAACTGATAAATCAAACGTACTCTTAATTGATAAAGCGGGTAAAATTATTCGCCTTGCACCAACTGAAATTCGCACGATGGGACGCCAAGCAAAAGGCGTTCGCTTGATCAGACTTGATGATGGTCAGAAGCTCGTTTCAGTCGTTGCTTTTGAAGAAGAAGAGCATGATGAACAAAATGGTTCAGGTGGCGGAGAAGGCCACATTGCAGGTGCAGTCAAATTAAAAACAGAACAATCGGTGAGTGATATTCTTAAGATGGACTCTTCTGAAGGTTCCGACTTTGCCGAGGCTACATCGGATAGCCCGAGCAGACTTGCTACAGCTGATGAAATCCAATCTTTTGGTGCAGCTTCCGATGAATTTGCAGCATTTGAAGAACATGTGGATTCAGCACTTGATGATATCGTCGCGCAAGAATCGGCAGCGTCCGAAGACAAAGGTTCGATGCTCGATGAGTTCTAAACAATAATTTTAGAAAGGAATTGGATGAAATTGTTAAGTTTGAAAAACGGTCTTGCTCTGAGTCTTTCGCTTCTCATGCCTGGCGCATTGAAAGCAATGGATGAAGCGCAACCTGCAAAATGGAAAACATGGACTCGGTTTTTCTTAGAGCGCAAGCATACATCTGATTTAAAATCTAGTTTTTTTGGAGCAGATAGGCTTTATGCCATTGATGCCGAGGGAAATTCGACATGTGTAGACACTTCTTCTGGAATAGATGATGCCCCAGATCATAATGAATACAGTGTAGTTGCAAGAAATCCTGCATCAACTAATCAACAAGACCAAGCTGATGCTTGCTACAGCGCAAAGGTAACGGTGCTAAAAGCATTGTTAGATGATCGCAAAAAAATAAGCAAACTAAAGATTGAATACTCCATATTCAAAATATCTGGAGATAATCAATCTAAGACATTAGTATCACCAACTGCTCTTACCATTGGGTGTGAGCATGTGGAAAAGATAACAGTCGAAAACCTAGAACCATTTGACTTATATTTCACTACAAACATTTATGGTGTAACAGACATCGGGAAATAATCAACGTGAAGACAAGGATTCGATGCTCGAAGAATTTTAACTGATTATAAATACATAAAAAAAGAAAAAAAGGGGCGTCCGCTTAATGCGGATGTCCCTTTTGGTTTTGGAGACAATCTTACTCCTTACCCATTCGATACAATTTTTATTTTCGGAAGCGAAAATAAAAATCACTCAGGGCGAGCGGAGATGTGTCTTTTTTAGGTAACATTAATTTATATATAAAAATTCATACTATTTACGGGACACAAGTTTATTCCCCGTTCGCCCTGAGTGTTTCGATCCGTCAGGAGCGAAATGTATCGAATGGGTCGGGGATAGAATGACAATCGATATAAATTTTTATTAAGAAAAACATGACCAACAAAAAAATAATTTTACACCTATCACTCATCGAAGGCATTGGGCCATCAACGATTGCACAGTTATGTGCACGCATCAATGAGCATCACGATCTTTCCGATTTATATACCAGTTCAGCGCGCGACATCGTAGAGCGATATCAGATCGCGCCGAGCTATGCAGCAAAAATAGTTGCAGGGCTTGCCGATAGATCGCTCTTTGATCAAGAATATGCGCGTATTGAAAAGCATAACATTTCCTGGGCGACGCCTTTAGATGGCACCTATCCATCCAGCCTGCGAACCATTTATGCGCCTCCCTCAGTTCTTTATTGGCAGGGTTCATTGCCATCTGAAGAAATTCCCAGTATTGCGTTTGTAGGGTCGCGTAAAGCGAATCGCTATGGAGAAACGACTATTCGCACGCTCGTGACGCCCCTTGCGCAGCAGGGATGGTGTATTGTGAGTGGTGGGGCATTGGGCGCCGATAGTATGGCGCATGAGGCGGCATTGCAAGCAAAAGGGCACACGGTAGCGATTTTAGGATCGGGGCTGCTCCGTTGGTATCCCCGCACCAATATTCGCCTGTTTGAGCGCATTATTGAAGCCGGTGGCGCGATAGTGAGTAGCTTTCCGTTGACGCAGGATGCATTGCCGGGGAACTTTCCAGCGAGAAATCGTATTATCGCAGGGATGAGTCAGGGATGTGTGGTCATTCAGGCAGCACGTAAAAGTGGTGCGCGGATTACCGCTCTTTTTGCGCTTGAGCAGGGCCGAGAAGTATTTGCTGTACCTGGTATGATCGATGATGAACTGGCTGAGGGATGCAATGCGCTGATTCAGGAAGGGGCAAAGTTAGTGATGAGTGTTCAGGATATTGTGTCAGAATTTGATCCTCAGGTTAAAAAGGCGGGGATTCCTGCTGAAATGCAGCAGACTAGTCTGTTTTCAGGCGAAGTCCGGCATAGCCGGCCCTTGGTAACAGCTCAGGATGCGCGAGCAAAGACGGAGCATTCTGAGGCGAGCGCAGCGAAGGAGCAACGGGCGGCGCGGCAGGAGCCTGCTGTTCCGGATACGGTTGAGGGCAAGATCAGCCTGATCTGCAAAAATGGGGCAACGGTCGATGAACTACTCATGGAGACGGGGCTCAATCTGGTAGGTTTAAATGAAATTCTCTTTAATATGCAGTTGGATGGGCTGATTGAGCAGAATAGCGCAGGGATGTTTGTGGCCCTTTAGTCTAGGCGTAAGCAGATTCATAGCTACAAGATGTAATACGTGGAATTAAAAAAAGTATATGGGTAATTTGATATTTTCCTCATTTTTCTATATTATTTGTAGAGTCCCTATCAAAATATTACATAGTTTATAGCAACATTCTTAGGATGTATTATGCCAGTACCAAAACGGAAGCGCTCCCGGGCGCGTCGAGATTCGAGATTTGCAAATAAAGGTATACAGGTTAAAGCCTTTACCATCTGCGCAAATTGCCAAGAACCACTTATGACCCATGCAGCATGTATGAACTGCGGTCACTATAAGGGTGTCAAGGTAATGACTACTAAGCTTGATCGAGCGGTTAAGCGCGGACAAACACGTGAAATGCGAGCAGCACGTCAAAAAACTGCGCAACAAGAACCAAAAACAGATGCTACAGCAGAGTAAGCTGTTGTAAATAAAGGATACGCATGATAGCTCTAGATGCCATGGGTGGCGATTATGCTCCCGATGTTACGGTACACGGAGCTATCAATGCAGCCAAAAAAGGAATCAAAATCGGTTTGTATGGCGATCAGATGCAAATTCTTGCATTGCTGGATCGTATAGAACCAACCTGGCAAAATCTGCCAATCACCATTATTCATTGTTCAGAAGTCATCGGGATGGGTGAAGAGCCGACCCGTAGCGTTTTGCGTAAAAAAGATTCTTCCCTGGTGCGTGCCATGGAAGCGATCATCCACGGAGAAGCATCTGCAGTGGTATCTGCAGGAAACTCTGGCGCGGCACTTGTGGCAGGCACACTTATTTTAGGTCGGATTGATGGAATCGTCCGTCCTGCAATTGGTAATTTCTTGCCTCATACCAATGGCTCGCAACTTTTTTGCATCGATCTTGGGGCAAATATCGATTGTAAACCCGAGCACCTTGAGCAATTTGCCTACTTGGGGCATGTCTACGTTAAAAAGGTAAAAGGTATTGCTAATCCACGCATCGCCTTACTTTCTAACGGTGCTGAAGCCTATAAAGGCTCTGCTCTCATTAAAAAAACATATGATCTTCTTGCCGCATCGGGACTGCGATTTGTGGGTAACCTTGAATCGCGTGATGTTTTCGATGGTCGTGCGGATGTTTTGGTGTGCGACGGATTTTCGGGAAATATTTTGATCAAAACGATGCAGGGAACTGCGATAGCAATTGGGCATTGGCTTAAGCAAGAGCAGACGCGTTCAGTGATACATCGCATGTTTTTCGCTCTTGGTTCAAGCTTGTTTTCACGTCTTCAGCATAAAATGAATTATGCGCAGCGCAAAGGCGGTTCATTATTGCTTGGTCTTAAGCATCCGCTTATTGTTGCGCATGGATGTTCCGGCGTTCAGGCTATTGAAAGTGCCATTCATCTTGCGCATGCCACGGTGCGTGATAATTTCATTCCTTCTTTTAATGAAGAGGTTGCCCGTCTTATGCTAGAAAAATGCATAATTCCTTCCAATACTATGAAATCGATACAGCGTATACAGTAGAGTAATCAGCGGGTAGTTAGTATTCCGATTCTTTCATAGGGAGGTATTATGAAAGGTACTCTTCTGGTTATGGCATTATCATGTGCCATGTCTGTATATGCGATGCAAAAAAGTTTTGATGTAGAAGAATTTTATGGGCACATAGGTAGTAAGAATTACAGAATTGTTTCCCAGACTCTCGCCAAATATCCTCAAGCTATTGATGCATGCGACGAAGAAAAAAATACTGCATTACATATAGCTGCATCAGAAGGCAGTGTTGAGATCGTTCAGCTTCTTGTGGAAAAGAAGAGTGAGTTACTAGAGGCACGCAATAATGCCGAAGAAACGCCGCTTTTTAAGGCAGTTATGATGGGCAGTGAGGAGATTGTTCGCGCTTTGATACTCGCTGGGGCAAATGTGAAAGTAACTAAAACAGCGCCAAAGAGTGGAAAGAAATATACATTGCGAGAGCTTGCGAATGCAGCAGGGCACAAAGTGGTAGCGGCCTTATTAATGCAAGCTGAGCAAGGGCTCATAGAATGAAATAATGAGGGAAAAATTGGCTATAATAGAGAAGTGTAGTATGGTTTGTTGTAAAAACATGAATTAGAAGCTATACTATAATATATTATTACTATTATACAAGTGAGATATATATGAAAAAATTATTAGTAGCTATTACATTATTACATCCATTGTCTGCACATTCTGTGAATCTGCAAAAAGTGCATAATTTTTATAAAAAAGTGCTTACTGGTCCTTTGGAAGAAGCAAAATATGAGATTGAAAGCAATCTCAATTTTATTAATAGTGCGCGAGATCATAGCGGGGACATGCTATTGCATGTGGCGGTGTCTACCAGGAAGTATAGGCGTATTAAAGCGTTGCTGGAATTAGGTGCTTCTACTGAAGTGAGAAATGAGGATATGGAAACTCCTTTGCATGTCGCGGTAAAAGAAGGTAATTTAAAAGCGGTTGCATTGCTTTTACAGTATAATGCGAATGTGCATGTATGGGAGCATTATGAATATCGTACGCCGCTTCATTACGCAGTTGAATTTAATCGTATGGGATGTGCAACAATGCTTTTAGATGCAGGGGCATCGCCGGATGCACCAGGATTCTTTGAGAATAAAAGTGATTATCACTATTCTGCAAGAATGTTTGCTGTTGAAGCAGATCTTGCTGTTGATGCAGATGAAGATGAGCCGCAAAATCGTATGATGCAATTACTCGAAAATTATCAGGGTGCGTCACTCAATTGGAAAGAGGCGTTGCATGCCGCGTTCCCTGCAGGAGTGGAAGCGCTTGCTCAAGATTAATTAAGCAGGATTAAGAATTTACTAAAACAATAAGGGTCGATCATTCGGCCCTTATTGTTTTGAATGATTAGTCATTATACCTGTAAATAGGTTGGCTCCACTTTCGGATCTTTATCTTTTTTAAGATTTGTGCTATTTTTTTCCTATAACTAATCAGCTCATTGAAGCAATTACTATCGCTAGCCAGGAGACTAAAAAATGGCACTTAACGCATTAAAAAACCTTGATGAACACATATTAGCATTTTTTGATATTAGCCCTTCCCCGAAGACTCGCCGCATTATGCGCCTATTGAGCATTGGGGCAATGATCACTGCTGCACTAGCAGTATCTTATTGGGGATACCAGCTCTATGCGGGAAATAGAGAAAAAAATGCTCAAAAGGAATTGGCTGCATGTATGGAGCTGTATGAAAAGGCAGCTGGTGCCGGAGAGATGGCAACATTATGGCCGTCTGTTGAAATGGCATGCAAACTCGGCCATGAACGTTATTCAGGCTCTTCATTAGCTCCTTACTTCTTATCATATCAAGCAGATGCTCTGATCAAACAAAACAAAATGGATGAAGCAATTACGATCATGAATGAAATGGTTCATGCGCTTTCTCCACGATCTCCGTTATATCATGTGTACGCAACAAAGCATGCATTAATGCAAATGGATGCAACAGATAATGCAGTACGCGCTGCAGGATTGTTGGCATTAGAAAAACTTGCCGCTGACACCAATAATGAGCAACGAGATGAGGCTTTGTACTATCTTGGACTCTACCATTGGCATAACAATGATGCTTCTCAGGCAAAAGAAGCATGGCAAACATTGATGAGTCTTCCGGGTTCACCAGAATACAATTCGCCATGGATATCATTAGTGACAGAACGTCTTAAGCTTTTAGCGTAATAAATTTTTTTTTGGGGGTTTTCATGAATAAACCATCTATTCGTGTGCGTTTTGCACCATCTCCTACAGGGCATTTACACATTGGCGGTTTGCGGGCCGCCTTATTTAATTGGTTATATGCGCGCCATACTGGCGGAAGCTTTTTGATCAGAATAGAAGATACTGATCTTGAACGCTCAAAGCCTGAGTATACCGATTCTATTCTTGCATCATTTGCATGGTGCAATATCCAATCAGACGAACCAATCGTTATCCAATCTCAGCGTATCGCTGAACACAAGAAAATTATTGAGCAGTTATTAAAAAATAAAAGGGCATATTATTGCTATTGTACGCAGGCGGAAGTTACCACGCGGCATGGCGTTGAGCCTGAAGATCCCTATACTGCTGTAAAATATGATGGCAGGTGCCGTAATCGCGTACCGAGTCCTGATGATGCAGGAAAACCGTTCGCGATTCGTTTTGCATTACCGCAAGACCGCACCACCATTTCATTTAATGATCTGATTCGAGGAACGGTGACGTTTGATATGGATCAGTTTGATGATTTTATTATCGCGCGCAGTGATGGAAGCCCGATGTATAATTTCGTGGTCGTTGTCGATGATCATTATATGAAAATTTCGCACGTTATTCGTGGCGAAGATCACATTTCAAACACACCAAAACAAATTTTCTTATACGAGGCATGTGGATTTCCGGTGCCGCAATTTGCTCATTTACCCTTAATTTTAGGGCCTGAAGGTAATCGTTTAAGTAAACGGGATGCCGCAACATCGGTACTAGAATATCGCTTAAATGGTTATTTGCCGGATGCATTATTGAACTATTTGGTTCGTCTTGGTTGGGCGCATGGCGATCAAGAGGTATTTACACGAGAAGAACTCATTTCATTATTCACGCTTGAAGCAGTGGGTAAAAAGGGTTCTATTTTCGATCAAACAAAACTTGATTGGATTAATAGTGTGTATATTCGTGAACGCACACCAGAATCATTACTTTCCTATATTCATGAGCACATTGATGCAGCATTTGCATCGTTGTGTGAAGGGTGGGACAAAGCGATGATTTGCGATGCGATTGCCTTGTATAAAGATCGTGTTGCAACGGTACGCGAGCTCATGCAAGAGGTGCGTTTACTGCATAATGGACCATTCGAATATACCGATGAAGAATATAGCGCCTGGTGTGTGTCGCCCGAGCAAAAAAAGAATATTAAAACTTTACGCGATGCATGCGCATTGATGACGATTTGGTCTAAGGATGGACTTTCTCAAGAGGTTAAAACATTAAGTAAGCAGCATGATCTTAAATTGGTTGCACTTGCTCAACCACTCCGGTTAGCATTAATAGGGAAGACTGCAGGACCAGGAGCTTTTGATATGGCAGCTTTGGTAGGTCAGCAAGAAACAGTACAAAGGCTTGA
>Ga0181527_1003738_pt1 | contig 13417 bp, 9 predicted proteins | sample PEATcosm2014_Bin_30_FD_119762 | JGI IMG/M metagenome (GOLD analysis project Ga0181527, IMG submission 119762) | Peatland microbial communities from MTU Mesocosm Facility, Houghton, MI, USA - PEATcosm2014_Bin06_60_metaG | ecosystem: Environmental > Terrestrial > Soil > Wetlands > Peat | place...
AGCGCATCGCCGCCGCCCTCCGCGTCGCCCTCGGGTGCAAACGCCCATCTGGCCCCTTCTGCATCCCAATGCCCATGTCCTCGGTAGGTGGCTAGCGTGTGACATGAAAGAAACACTCCTCTCCCACGTCGACAAGGCCGGCAGCGCCCGCATGGTGGATGTGACCGCCAAGATGCCGACCGAGCGCTTGGCGCGCGCCGAGGCCGTCGTCATCCTGGGCCGCGCCCTTCGAATACAACGGCAAGCGCCACCAAAGCCTCTCGAAGCTCGCGAAGATGATCACCGGGACCCGGTCGAACGGGCACCTGTTTTTCTGTACGCAACGCCGCACGCGAGGTCGTTCCATCCATCGCCGTCGCAATCGGCGCATGCGGACCGCGTCGACATGCTTCGGCAAGAAATCGCAGGGCGAGCACCGGAAAATCGTCGACGATCTTGGGGAGTTGGCAGCGCGTGCGCTATGAAAGCGCCAGAGGATTCGCAGTGATTGCGCCCGCCGACCGGAATGCGCTCGCCTTACGCCGCCACTTCGTAGATTTTGGGACGCTGCTGGTTCTGTGCGCGGTGGTCGGAGTGATCGCCGGCTTTGGAGCAGCAGGGTTTCACTACCTGCTCGGGTATTCCAAGCATCTGTTTCTCGACGGGATGGCGGGCTACCGGCCGCGCGGGCCAGGAGGTGAGATTCCGCTTTTCGTCGAGACCGCGCGTCCGCTGTCGCGTCTGGTCCTTTTCGCGCTTCCGGCCCTGGGCGGCTTGGTGAGCGGCCTGCTGGTGTTTTTGCTAGCGCCCGAGGCGGAGGGACACGGCACCGACGCTGCCATCGACGCCTATCACTTTCGCGACGGCAAGATCCGGGCTCGCGTGCCCTTTGTGAAGGCCATCACGGCCGCCATCACCATGGGCACCGGCGGGTCAGCCGGGCGGGAAGGACCAATTGCCCAGATTGGCGCCGGTCTCGGGTCCACGGTCGCAGGCTGGCTCGGGCTCTCGACTCGCCAGCGTCGCACGCTCATGGCCGCCGGATTAGGCGCTGGCATCGGCGCCATCTTCCGAGCTCCGCTGGCCGGCGCCCTGTTCGCCGCCGAGGTGCTCTACCGCGAGATGGACCTCGAATACGAGGTCATCGCGCCGGCCATTCTCTCCTCCATCGTTGCCTACAGCACCTTCGGCTCCATCTTCGGCTGGACTCCACTGTTCGAGACGCCGGATTTTCGCTTCCGAACTCCGATCGAGCTCGGGCCGTACCTCGTGCTCGCGCTCGTCGTGGCGTTCGGTGGCCGCACGTATCCCCGGGTATTCTACGGAATCCGCGACTGGTTTCGGAAGCTGGCCATGCCACCGTGGCTGAAGCCAGCCCTGGGCGGTCTGATTGTGGGTGCCATCGGCCTCTTCGTGCCTGAGGCGCTGTCAACCGGCTTGGGCGTGGTTCAGGGTGCGTTTCAAGGACAAGGCACCGTCATCTCGCTGCTCATCATTGCTTGCGCCAAGATGCTGACCACCTCATTCACGGTTGGCTCGGGTGGAAGCGGTGGCGTCTTCGGACCGGCGGTCGTGATCGGCGGCTCGCTTGGCGGCGCCGTGGGCTTGATCTTCCACGGATGGCAGCCTGCTTTGGTGCCTGACCCAGGCGCTTTCGCCATGGTGGGCATGGCGGGATTCTTCGCAGCCGCTGCTCACGTTCCCCTATCCACAATCATCATGGTCAGCGAGATGACCGGCAACTACCACCTTCTGGTGCCCACCATGCTCGTGTGCATGCTGGGGTTCTTGCTGGTCAGAAACCGGACCATTTACGAAAAGCAGCTTCCGGCGCGCTTGTCCTCTCCCGCGCACCAGCGCCGAATCATCCGAACGCTGCTCGAACGCTCCACGGTCCAGGACATCCTGGCCCTGCGTCCCAGCCCGCCGCCTCTGCCGGTAAGCGAGCGAACGCCTCTCGCTGCGGTCCTCGAACGCTTTTCCTCCAGCGGGCTAACTTGTCTGCCGGTGTTGGGCGAAGACGGCGTTCTGGTGGGTGTGGTCTCGTTCGAGGCCGTGCGATACACGCTGAGCAGCCGTGCCGGCCTATCCAATCTGGTCGTTGCCCGCGATCTCGCCACCCCAGCCGTCACGGTCACCGGCGATCAGAGCCTGTACTCGGCCCTTGCCAAGATGGCCAAGTTCGAAAGCAAAGATCTCCTGGTGGTCGAGGCCCAGGACTCGAAACAGAAGGTGGTCGCGGTCCTTACCCGTGGCGACATCAACGCAATCTACGACGAACAGATCCTCAATCCTTCGCTGCCGGAGCCCCAGCCAAGTCCGCTGGTTCGTCGGGTGCGGGGATGGCTGCCGAAAAGGTGGTCTGATAGTCCGCCGCAATAATTCCGTGCGGACTGCGCTTTGGATTCTGTCATTGCTGGTGTGCCGGTCCATCGACAATCGCCAGTGGAAAACGGCTACTTTGGAGGAGACGCTGACGGTCTGGAAGCTCGACCTGCCTGAACCGCTACGACGCTTCTTCGCGACGACGAACGCCATCGAGAACGTGCTCGGCGTCGTGCGCCGGGTGAGCCGCAACGTCAAGCACTGGCGCCACGGCGCAATGGCCAAGCGCTGGCCAGGCATCGGCCTGGTCGCGGCCGAGAAGCGATTCAAACGGATCAAGGGCCACCGCCACATGCCCGCGCTCGTCGAGGCTCTCAGCCGCCGGGCAGCAAAAGGCATTGACCAGGAAGAGTGCGCAGGGTAGCCATGAACCCGCCGCTGCTGCCTCCCAAGATTAACACACTGGCGGGCAACTCCTCCAAAATCACCCACTCGATCCCGCGAAGAGCCAAAAAAAATAACACCTGGACGAGAATGGCGCCGCGCTCGGCATGATCGGCTCGCCGCCGTTCTTGCGTGATCGCCTCCTGCCACGGATTTCTAGTCCCAAAGACTCGTATCAGGGCGGGGCGCTTCCGGCAACTCCAACAAAACGCGTTCCAGCGCGTCCACGCTTGGCGGCTTCGCGAGGTGGTGCTGGAAGCCAGCCTGGGCGGCTCGCTCCAGGTCCTCGGGCAACGCGTAGCCACTCAGGGCCACGAGGAAGATGGACTGCAACGCCGGGTCGTGCCGGACGGCCCGCGCCACGTCGTAGCCGTCCATGCCAGGCAAGCCGATATCGCAAAGAACAACGTCGGGATGGAATGACCGAGCCCTCTCGATTCCGTCAGGCCCATTGTATGCGACCTCCACCTCATGCTTGCCTAGTTCCAGTGCCTCGCGCAAACTTTCCGCGGCGTCGCGGTTGTCCTCGATGATGAGGACACGTCGGCAGACTCGTCCGGGGGTCACACGTGGGGCCGGCCTTTCGAGCACGGCTCCGGTATCGAGTGGCAGCCGAACGACGAATGCCGCCCCCTTGCCCAGTCCGCCGCTTTGGGCCTGGATGCTGCCCCCATGCATCTCGACCAGGCCCTTGATCAAGGCCAGTCCGAGCCCCAGCCCTCCCTTGCTACGGTCCAGAGACTGATCGGCCTGCATGAAGGGCTGGAACAAACGCGCCACCGTATCAGGTGCCATGCCGACGCCGTTGTCGACCACGCGAATGACGGCCTCACCCGCCTCTGCCGCGACGGAAACATGCGCGTGCCCTCCGCGGGAAGTGAACTTCGCCGCATTCTGCAGAAGGTTTCCGACCATCTGTGCGACCCGGGTTGCGTCTGCGTTGATGGGCACCGGGGTCGCAGCCAGATCGCATGAAAGCCGCACCTCGTTCCGCTCGAAGAAGCTACGGTTGTCTTCGAGAGATCGATGGACGAGTTGGTTGAGATCAAGACTCTGCTTTTGCAGTCGAATCTTGTTGCGTGTGATCCGGGTGACATCCAGCAGGTCGTTGACCAGGTTCGACAGTTGCGTGGCCTGGCGATCGATCACCCCCAGGGCGCGGCGGGCCTGTTCCCCGCCGGGAGCCGCGCGGTCGAGGATGTAGAGACTGTTCTTGATGGGAGCCAGTGGATTGCGCAATTCGTGGGAGAGCACCGCCAGAAACTCATTCTTGCGCCGGTCCGCCTCGACCAGTTGCGCGTTGGCTTCGATGAGCAACTGCTTCTGGCGATAGAGCTGCAGAAACACGCTGACCTTGCTCGCGAGGATACGGGCATCGAGGGGCTTGACCAGAAAGTCCACCGCGCCTGATTCGTAGCCCTTGAATACACGATCCCGATCGTGGAGCCCGGCGGTCACGAAGATGATGGGGATCTCGCGGGTGCGCTCTACGTTGCGCATCAGCTCCGCAAGCGCAAAACCATCCAGCTCGGGCATCTGCACGTCGATGAGAGCCAGCGCCACCTCGTGCTCGAGCAGAAGCTCGAGCGCGCGCTTGCCCGACTCGGCTTTGAGGATCTCGGCGTCGTCGCGCCGGAGCAACCCCTCCAGCGCCAGGAGATTCTCCGGGCGATCGTCAACCAGGAGAAGCTTCGGCAAATCGCTCATTTCGGGCCCTGCCGGGAAGTCTGCCACGTCGGGAGCTGCTGCACCCAGTGGGAGATTCCCCTTGCGGATAGCACCTGCGCGTCCGGGCAAAGGGCGAGCGCCGCTGCCGGCATCGCGCCCTGTGCCGCATCGGCAGGGTCTTGGATGACCACCCAGCCGCCGGCCGCTTGGATGGCGCGCAGGCCGCGTGCGCCGTCCTGGTTCGCCCCCGAGACAAGCACCCCGGCGCAACGCCGACCCAAGACGTCGGCGGCAGACTTGAAGAGCACGTCGATGGACGGGCGCGAGAAGTTCACCGGCTCGTCAACCGACAGGGCAAACGACGGTCCAGGATCGATGAGCAGGTGATAGTCCGGCGGCGCCAGGTATACCGTGGCAGGCGCCAGCGGCTCCTTATCCAGCGGCCCACGCAGGGCAAGCCGGCACCTCCCGGACAGGGCCGCGCCAAGGGCGCTCGGCCTGTGCCTGGGCAGGTGAACAAGCACGACGATGGGAATCGCGAAGTCGGCCGGGAGTGTCTCCAGCAGGAGGGAGACAACCTCGATCGCTCCTGCGGAGCCCCCGATAAGGACAGCCTCCGGGGCTTGGCGCTCGGCCGGTGGGGTGACCTTGCCCGTCATTTTGACATCATCGCCTCTGGTAGATTCTCTCCTCACGTACGAATTCCGTGAACTCCGCGGTGAGGATCGAGAAAGACAGAGTCTCTTTCGCGCCCAGGCCGAGGAAGCCTTTGCGACAGAGCGAGTCTCGGAACAGTGCGACGGCGCGGTCTTGCAAGACCCGGTCGAAGTAGATGAGGACGTTGCGACAGGTGACGAGTTGAACCTCGGCGAAGACGCTGTCGGTGGCGAGGCTGTGGTCAGAAAAGAGCACACCCTCGCGCAGCGTCTTGTCGAATACCGCCGCGTTGTACCCGGCGGTGTAGTAGTTGGAGAGGGAGGCGTGGCCGCCGGCCTCGCAATAAGCCTTGCTGAAATCGGCAATCCGGTCGAGTTCATAGATGCCGGCTTCGGCCTTGCGCAGAGCCTCGGGGTTGATGTCGGTCGCGTAGATGAGCGTGTGGTCGAGCAGCCCTTCCTCGCGCAGCAGGATGGCGACCGAATAGACCTCCTCGCCGGTGCCGCAGCCCGGAATCCAGACCTTGAGCGATGGGTAGGTGCGCAGGTAGGGGACGACCTTCTCGCGCAGCGCCCGGTAAAAGCCTGGGTCGCGGAACATCTCGCTCACCTGCACTGTCAAATGGGCGAGCAGGCCGTGCATGACCTCAGGTTCGCGCAGCACGCGCTCTTGCAGCGCCGAGAGAGAGAGGCAATCGAAATCCTCCAACGCCTGTTCGAGGCGGCGTTTGAGCGAAGAGGTCGCGTAGCGTCGAAAGTCATAGCTGTACTTTTGGTGGATGGCCTCAAGCAGAAGGGGCAACTCGATGTCGAACTCGCCAGACAACGCCGCGCCTCTACTTGGGAATCCAAACCTTGATGAGCGAAAGTAGCTTGTCGACGTCGAGTGGCTTGGCGATGTAGTCGTCGGCGCCGGCGCGCAGGCACTCCTCGCGGTCGTTGGGCATCGCCTTGGCGGTCAGGGCGATGATTGGCAATCTCTTCCAGTCGGACTTCTTGCGGATTTCACGGGTGGCCGTGAGCCCGTCCATCTCGGGCATCATGATGTCCATCAGCACCAGATCTACGGCGACCCCACCGGGGGCCTCGGCAGTCTCCAGAGCGGCCAGTGCCTCTTTGCCGTTGCGGGCGAACCGCAGCTTGGCGCCCTTGCTTTCAAGGACGCTGGCCAGTGCGAACACGTTGCGTGCGTCGTCGTCGACGACCAGAATCTGTCTGCCTTCGAGTGCTGCCTCACGGTTGCGAACCTCGCGCAGAATGCGCTGCTGCTCGGCCGGGAGGCTGCCTTCCACTTGGTGCAGGAAGAGCGTCACCTCGTCGAGTAGGCGCTCCGGCGATTTGGCGCCTTTGATAATGATCGAGCTCGCATAGCGACGCAGCCGTTCTTCCTCCCCACGCTCGAGCGAGCGGCCGGTGTAGACAATGACTGGGGGAAACGAGAAGGCTTCGCCCGCCGCCATCTTGTCGAGTACATCGTAGCCCGACATGTCCGGTAACGTGAGGTCGAGCACCATGCAGTCGAAGGTGCTTTCCCTGAGGCTCTGGAGCGCCTCGGCGCCGGTCGCGACTGATACGATATTCACGTTCTTAGCTTGCAGAAGCTGAACGATGCCCTCGCGCTGAATGGCGACGTCCTCAACCACGAGCACGTTTCGGAGCTTTTGTACGAGCCGCTGCTCGAGCTTCTGAATCGCCTCAATGAGTTGCTCGCGCTTGACCGGTTTGATGGCGTAGCCCACCGCCCCCATCTCGAGGGCTTGCTGAGTGTACTCCAGGGCTGAGACGACATGGACCGGGATGTGGCGCGTTCCTGGGTCGCGTTTCAAGCGCTCGAGGACCGAGAGCCCGGAGTTGTCAGGCAGGTTGATGTCGAGCAGCACGGCGCTGGGGACGAATTGCTCCGCAAGACGCAGACCCTCGGCTGCGGTCGTCGCCACCAGAGCGCGGAATCGCTGCTCGTGCAACAGGTCCCGAAGGATGCGCGCAAACGCCTGGTCATCCTCGACGACCAAAATTGACCGTTCTTCGGGCTTCAAACCGTCGCGGTCGTCCTCCACGGCCGGCGGCGTTGGGGGCGGCTCTGAGCGCACCTTCCGGCCTTGCGCTGCCAGCGCTATGGTGGCCGGCCGCTCCACAGGTGAAGGAGCGGCCATTGCGCGATTGCGCTGTTCCACCGTCCGGGAGTCTTCACCTGCCACAGCCTGGATCGCCCTCGGGATGGTGAGCGTGAAGGTGCTCCCTTTGCCTAGTGTGCTTTCGACTGAGATCTCGCCGCCCAGCCGCCTGGCCAGTTCGCGCGAAATGGTGAGGCCCAGGCCGGTGCCCCCGTAGCTGCGGTTGGTAGTGCCATTGGCCTGGCGGAAGGCTTCGAAGATTATCTGCTGCTGATCCGCAGCGATGCCGATGCCGCAGTCACTCACCGAGAATGACACGCATTCGTTGGGGGCGTCCGAAACCCGCAGGCACACCGACCCCACCTCGGTGAACTTGAACGCATTCGAAAGCAGGTTGCGCAGTATCTGCTGGATCCGCAGCCCATCGCTGGCAATCGACACGGGTGCCCCCGGGGCAATCTGCACCTCGAAGGACAATCTCTTCTGGACGGCCACGGGCAGGAAGGTGCGCTTGAGGGCATCGATTGTGCGCGGCACGTCCACCGCTTCGACCTGAAGCTCCATTCGCCCCGCCTCTATGCGCGAGAGGTCGAGGATGTCGTTGATGAGCACGAGCAAGTCGTTGCCCGCAGAGTAGATGGTGGCAGCGTACTTCACCTGCTCGGGCGTGAGGTTGCCATCCTTGTTGTCAGCGAGCAGCTTGGCCAGAATGAGGGCGCTGTTGAGCGGGGTCCGCAACTCGTGGCTCATGTTGGCGAGAAACTCGGACTTGTACTGGTTTGTTCGAGTCAGCTCGTCGGCCTTCTCGACCAGATCCACCTGCGCTCGGGACAGATCGTCGCGCTGGTGTTCGAGCGCCTGTGCTTGCTCCTCAAGCTGTACGTTGGTCTGCTCGAGCTCCACCTGCTGAGCCTCGAGGCGGGCCTGGGATTCGCGTAAAGCGCGGCTCTGTTCCTCCAGCTCCTCGTTGATAACTCGTAGCTCCTCCTGCTGGGTCTGCAGCTCTCTGGCCTGCCGCTGAGTTGCATCGAGCAGCGTCTGCCGCTGCGCCCGATACCGGGCCGAGCGCAGCGAGATGCCGGCCAGCTCGGAGATCGCTTCCATGCATTCGAGCGCCGCCGCGCCGGGTTCCTCAAGGAAGCCTAGCTCGATCACCCCAATGGTCCGGCCCTCGCCCGAAAGCGGTGCGACCACGAGGTGGCGCGGCCGCGACTCCCCCGTGGCTGTCACGATACGGACGTGCTCCTCGGGCACATCGGAGAGCGAGGCCAGCTTCCCATCGAGCGCGACCCGGCCCACCCATCCCGCGCCCGGCTGGATGGTTCCGGGTGGTGCGCCGTCGCCGCTGCTGGCGCAGGCGAAGGTCGCCGTACGCTCCGCTGTCCCCGACTCAACGATCGTGTAGAGCACGCCGACCTTGGCCCCCAGATAGTGTGCGACGAAGGACAGGATGTGCGAAGCGGTCGTCTCCTCGCTGAGCTCCCCGCGAACCTCAATGGCAAGATCGGCCTGCCCGCGAATGATCCACGCCTGCCGGCGCAGCGTCGCAGCCTTGTCGTTCGCTTCATCCAGAGACTTGCGCAAGGCCCCGCAGAAGATGGCCACGACCACGCCCGAGACCAGCGAGAGGCCGGTGGCGATCAGCGCCGAGCGGTGCAGTGTGAATTCGCCGAAGGGCCGGATGAAGAAGTAGTTACCCGTCGCGGCCGCGAGCAACGCAGCCAGCAGGCCCGGCCCGCGCCCTCCATATACGGACGCGATCGCGATGCCGGCGAAGAACAGAACGAAAGGCGCTAGGTCCTGCTGGGGCACGGTGAAGCGCTGGATCAGCGCCACAGCGGCTACGGCCAGGACGGCCGCCCCGTAGCGCACCGGCGCCAAGCGCCAGATCATACGTGGCACGTCCGGCGCCGCCGCCGGGCCGCCGTCCCGTATCGTTGGAACGTCCCGGTCAGGGAGTTCAGATCCCGGCATGAATGTCTCCTACAACGCGGGGATCGTGGCCATGGCCGTGGGGCTTGTCAACGGTCCTCGTGTTGACTGTAGAGAGCAGTCCAAGTGTCCTGAGCATAAATAGTCGTAGATGCACGAGCAGGCGAATTCCTTTCAAGAATTTCGCCAGGCGGGCGTGTTTGCGGCCCACAAGACACGCAACTGTCCTGGTTCGCAGCCGGGTTCTAAGCCACGTTGCTCGGGCCGAACACCGCTGGCGCGTCGGTCGAGCGCCGCCCATCGCTCACCTGCTCGCGCGGCTCCCTGCCGATCTTGAGGAACGCACGACATTTGGGCCCGGCGTGGACGATTGCGCCAGTGTGTGGGTTCCTGTTCGTCATTGTCGGCCCTGTCTTCGCCATCTTTGGCTACTCTTCCACCTGTGGGTCTCCGGTTCTCCGCTTCGCTTCCGCAAGCACCTGCTCGATTGATTCGATGCTGGGGGGCTTCGCAAGGTGGTAGTCGAAGCCCGCCTCCTGCGACCTGGCAAGGTCCTCTGGGGCGGCGTACCCAGTCAACGCCACCAGGGTGGTGGCGGACAGGCTGGCGTCGGCGCGAATGGCCCGTGCGACCGCATGCCCGTCCATCCCTGGCAGGCCGATGTCGCAGATAACCACGTCCGGCCGGTGCGCGCGAACTTTCTCCAGGCCCTCATCGCCGGAGTAGGCAACCATCGCCGAGTGATTGACGAGCTCCAGCACCTCTCGCAGGCTGTCGGCGGCGTCGCGATTGTCTTCGATGATGAGAACGCGCCGTGGTTGGGTTGGAGGTGGCTCAATCACCGGGCGAGACTCGGCGACCTCTGAAGCCGGTACCGTGGGCAGGACGACCTCGAACTCGGCGCCCTTGCCTGGCCCTCCACTTCGCGCAACCACAGAGCCGTCGTGCATTTCCACCAAGCCCTTGACCAGCGCCAGCCCCAGGCCGAGACCACCCTGGGAGCGGTCGAGTGTCCGGTCCGCCTGTGTGAAGGGCTCAAACAGGTGCGGAAGGATGTCTGCACCGATACCAGCCCCGTGTCGCGGACCCGAATTGCCGCCCGGCCATTCTCACGGCTCTCTACCGAGACGGTGGTGGTGCCGCCCTTGGGCGTAAACTTCACCGCATTCTGCAATAAGTTGCCAACCACCTGGCTCAGGCGGGTTCTATCTGCCTGGACATACAACCTGGCGCCACCGGGCCTGAAAGCAAGCTCGACTCCGGTCTTCGCGAACAGGTCGCGGTGATCATCGACGGTACGGCCCACCACTTCGTCCAGGGCCAGTTGCTCCTTCTCAAGCCGGATCTTGCCGCGCGTGACCCGCGTGACGTCGAGGAGATCGTCGACCAAACTGGTCAGGTGCGCGACCTGGCGCCCGATCACCGCTTCAGCGTGCTGTACTTGCTCGCCATCACCGCGGACGTGTGCAAGGATGTAGAGGCTATTTCTGATCGGCGCGAGCGGGTTGCGCAGTTCATGGGAGAGCATCGCGAGGAACTCATTCTTGCGAGCATCCGCGTCGCGAAGTTCGCGCTCGCTCTCGCGCAGGGCACGTTCGGCGTTGCCTCGCAGGCGCTCGGCTTCGATCGCATCCAGCGCGTACGAAACATCGGCCGCCAGTGCCAGCAACAGCTCGACCTGCTCCGAATCAAAGGCGGCACGCTGCTTCGAATACAGAGTGAGTGCGCCCACGGGCTTTCCGTTCTTGTGCAGAGGGAAGGCTGCGGATGCCCTGATCCCGTGTCGCAACGCCGCCTCACGCCAGGGCGATAGTAAAGGGTTGCCCGCGAAGTCATCGTTCACCATGGCGCGATCCTCGCGGATGCAGGTACCAGTCGGGCCTTGGCCCAACTCGCCCTCCACTTCCACCCGGATGCCTTCCAGGTATGCGGCGGCGGTGCCGCTGGCGGCCACGGGCTTCACCCATCGGCCCTCGACCAGACCGACCCAGACCAATGGGCATGCCATCTGTTCCGCGACGATCCGGCACACTTTCTGGAAGATCTGAGTTTCGTCGCGCGTGCGGACGATCATCTCGTTCGCCTGGCTGAGGACCGCGTAGAGCTGCGTGAGCCGCTGAACGCGATGGACCTGGATCTCGCGCTCGGTCACGTCCCGGAACAAAATCGTCAGGGTGTCCGGACTCGGATAACCAAATACCTCTACCGTCCGGTCGGTGACCACTGAGGGTGCGCGGACGTGGATGGGGGCGCCGGTCTCCATCGCGCGGCGTAACTCGGTCTCGAAGACGCTGCCGCCGAAATTGGGGAAGAGTTCAAAGAGCGAGCGCCCAAGAACCTCTTCGCGCACCCGGTGGAAGTAGCTTAGAGCGGTGTCGTTGATGTGGGTTATGCGCCATTGCCGATCGAGGGCGTAGAATCCGTCGGCAATGCTGTCGACGATGGCCGCCAGCCGCTCCTTTGAGTCCTGCAGCGCCAGCTCGGCATGCTTGCGCTCGGTAATATCACGGCTCGACTGGAGGACTCGCTCGATCCCCTCTTCGCCGCGCACAACTTGCATGCGGGCAGAGACCGTGACCAACCGCCCTTGCTTGGAACGATGAGTCAGCTCCCCTTCCCAGTGGCCAACCCGGGCCAGGATCGCGTCCACCTCGGCCACGGAGGTCGAACCGACGGTCTGCAAGAGCTCATGAACATTCTTGCCCAGAACCTCTTGCTCAGTAAAGCCGTAGAGCGCTTCGGCACCATCGTTCCAGAATTCGATTCGTCCACCGAGGCGGCGCACGTGGATGGCGTCCTGGGATAGGCGCACCAGGCTCGCGTAGCGGCGGACCCGCTCCTCTGCCTGTTTGCGTTCGGTGATGTCCGCCACCGTGCCGACCAGGCTGGTCGCGTGGCGGGCATCGCCCTCGCCCTCGAAGATGGCCAGGCCGTGGGCCTCGACCCAGCGCATTTCGCCATCGAGACGGTTCACCCGGTACTCGGCCGAATAGGGCTTGGGGTCAGCCGGATCGAGCGCCGCCTCCACCGCTGCCCAGACGCGCGGAAGATCGTCCGGGTGCATGAGCTTCAAGATCTCATCGTTCGCTCGTTCGCAGCCGGAAACCCCGAAGATTTCAGTGTAGCGCTTGTCGTAGGTGGCGACTCGGGTGACCGGATCGTAGTGCCACCATCCCATGGCAGCGGCATCCAGGGCGAGCTGCCGCTGGCCGGCCAGACGAGCCTGATCGGCCTCTGCCCGCTTGCGCGCGCTGATGTCGGTCAAAAATGATCGGTAGTGAACGACCTTGCCCTTGCCATCAAGCACGGGCTGGACGAAAAGCTCGATGGGTACGCGCGAGCCATCCTTGCGGATGTATTCCTTCTCATAGCGCACGGTCTCTCCCGTGCGACTGGCCTTGCCCAGAATCTCCGTCTCGCGCTCGCGCCACTCTGGCGGAGTGAGATCGGTAGCCCAGGTCAGTCGTCGCCGCTCAAGCTCCTCGCGCGAGTAGCCGGTCAGCTCGGCGAAAGCGCGGTTGAAGAGGAGCAGGCTCCCATCGGGAGCGCCCACACCGAAAGGCGTGCTCGCGTTCTCGATCACTTCCGCTAGGAAGTGCTCCCGCTCTGTCGCCTGACGGATATCCTCCTCGGCGCGCTTCAGTTTAGTCATGTCGACGAAGGTGACGACTCATGGACACACCTCAAAATGGCCCGTCAACCAGCGAGCGCCTACGAGCCAACAAATCCACCTGGTTCACAATGGGTTGGAGCGGTCGCGTCTCGCCTGCGCGACAGGCATCTCTACCATGCGCCATTTTGGCCATCAGCTTGTTTCTGGCCGCCGGTTGGCTCAGCGCAAACGTGGCACAGCTCCACGCTGGAGACGATCATACGCTCCAGCGGTTTCTGGGTTGCGCTGGCTGGCGAAGATGCCGCCGCGCTCAGCAGGTTCGTAGACCCACGCTTGTCGAAGCTCACTTCCAGCTACGATGCAGGTCGTCGAAAAGACCCCCGTGCCGGCTACCATGGCTGTCCGTTGATAAGTCCATTGATTACGCGGGCCCCCGGTAGTCAGCATGCAGACCGCCGGGCACAGGTCCGATGACAATTGGCCTGATCGGGTCATGATAGTGAATGCCAGACGGTACGTGATGCTATGGACCTATCCTCAAGATTCGGCATGGCGGCAGTTCCCATAACTGACGAGCGGGCGGACGGGCTGCGTGCCTAGACGGTGGACGCCATCACGGTGCGATGACGGACGGAAGACCTGGCTAGAAGACCCAATGTTGGCCGAGTTTCCCGATGAGATCGCGC
>Ga0181527_1003739_pt1 | contig 13417 bp, 14 predicted proteins | sample PEATcosm2014_Bin_30_FD_119762 | JGI IMG/M metagenome (GOLD analysis project Ga0181527, IMG submission 119762) | Peatland microbial communities from MTU Mesocosm Facility, Houghton, MI, USA - PEATcosm2014_Bin06_60_metaG | ecosystem: Environmental > Terrestrial > Soil > Wetlands > Peat | place...
GGCGGTCCTGCGACCTAGGATAAAGTGGCCCGGCTTCTTTTGAGGCAGCGGTGCTCGCCCCACGTGCAGCAGCGGAGGTCCCCATGTTCGAGCTTGTCGATCTCAACCAGCGCATGTCGAAGGAGGAGTGCGAGGCGGTCTTTCCGGACTTGCAACTCCAGCTCGGCCAATGCCAGCGGCAGGCGCGGGTGGCCGGGGTGCCGGTGATCCTCGTGCTGGAAGGTTGGGACGCCGCCGGCAAGGGCACGCTGGTGAACCGGCTGGCGCAGGCGATGGACCCGCGCGGCTTCAAGGTCCATTTAGTACTCGCTCCGACCGAAGCCGAGCGGCTGCACCCCTGGATGTGGCGGTTCTGGGGGTTGCTGCCGGCGGCCGGCAATTGGGCCATCTTCGACCACTCGTGGTACCGCCGCGTGCTCCGCGAGCGGATCGACCAGATTGCCGCACCCTACGAGTGGCAGCAGGCCTTCGAGGACATCCGGCAGTTCGAGCGCCTGGCGACCGACGCGGGGGCCATCCTCCTGAAGTTCTGGCTGCACGTCAGCCGGCGAGAACAGAAGCGGCGGTTCGAGCGGCTCCAGCGTCACCGGGCCACCGCCTTTCAGGTCGGCAAGGACGAGCGGCGGCAACACCGCCGCTACGATGCATGGCTCGGGGCCGCCGAGGAGATGATCGAGCGGACCGGCACGGCCGACGCACCGTGGACGATCGTCGAGGCCACCGACCGCCGCTACGCGCGGGTCAAGGTTTTTCGGACAATCATCGAGGCGGTGCGCGGGGCGTTGGCCCGCCGCGGGACCGAGACGCCCGCCGCAGCCCCTGCCGCGCCGGCGGCCTCCGCAGCGGCTGCCGCTGCGCCCCTTGCCGCAGCCGCGCCGCAGGAACAACCCGCCGCCATCCCTGCCCCAGCACTGCCGCAGGGGAAGGAACAGGCCGACCTCAGCCAGTCACTGCCGCGCGAGGAGTACGAGCGGGATCTCAAGACACTCCAGAAACGGCTGTTCCACATCGAGCACGAGTTGTATCTGGCCCGCGTGCCGGCCGTGATCGTCTTCGAAGGCTGGGACGCGGCGGGCAAAGGGGGTGCGATCAGGCGGCTGACGCGGGGCTTGGACCCGCGCGGCTACGAGGTGATTCCGATCGCCGCCCCCGATGCCTGGGAGAAGGCCCATCACTACCTCTGGCGGTTTTGGCAGCATGTGCCCAAGGCCGGCCACATCACGATCTTCGACCGCTCCTGGTACGGCCGGGTGCTGGTCGAGCGGGTGGAGGGTTTTTGCAGCGAGGCGGAGTGGCAGCGGGCCTTCCAGGAGATCAACGACTTCGAGCGGCAGCTTGCCGATTTCGGCACCGCGGTCGTGAAGTTCTGGCTCGAGATCGACCCCGAGGAGCAGCTCCGCCGCTTCCGCGAGCGGCAAGCGACGCCGTACAAACAGTGGAAGATCACGGAGGAGGATTGGCGGAACCGCCAGAAGCGCGGCAGCTATGAGCCGGCAGTGGCCGAGATGCTCCAGCGCACCAGCACGGCCCACGCCCCCTGGACGATCCTGGAGGCCAACTGCAAACTCTTCACCCGGCTCAAGGCCCTCCGCACGGTCAGTGACGCGATGCAAGCCAGACTGTGACCGCCGAGAGGTGGCAGCCCGTGGGCTAGCCGGGCTGATGTTCGCGGATGCGCCCCGGCTCAACGATCCACAGCTTGCCGTGCGGATCTTCTTGACCGACGGCCTCCAACAGCGTTACCGCCAGGCTGCGCAACAATCGCAATGAAGCTCGCCCCGGGGGGTTTAGCACGACAATCCCCGCCGTTCCCTGCGGCGGATACATGACCACGTTGCCGAAGTCGTGGTCGCTGGTGACCAAGATGCGGCCCTCGGACACCGCCGCGCCAAGGACGACCGGATCGTCCGTCCCACCAAGCCCCTCTTCGCGGGCCATCGCGCAGTCGTGGCCGTGCTCGTGGAACAGGGCCTGGATCGACGTCCCCAGGTTCTCGTCGAGCTTGAATCTCATGCCTGGTTCAACGCCGGCAGCGGGATGAATCGCTCCCGGGCCACCTCCGCAGCGTAGGCAATGCAGGCCCGAATGTCTTCAAGCGACAACTGCGGATACTCGCGGAGAATGTCCTCCGTTACGCTGCCGCTGGCCAGGAGATCGAGGACCAGCGATATCGAAATCCGGGTTCCCTTGACACATGGCCTACCGTGGCAAACGGTGGGCTTGATCGAGATCCGCGCCTGCCAATCGTCACCCATGATCCGCTTCCTCCTTCCTCGCACTACCCTATTCTACCGGCTATAAATGGCCGCACAAGCGGCAGCACCGCGATCAGTTGACCAACTGGTGGACGGACTTCACTTGCGGGCGGCCGCCGTTGGCCAGCGGCTGGCCGCTGAGATGCTCCGCCAGGTAGCGCATCTGCTTTTCCTTCGACGGGTAGGGCGGATGGAAACCGTCCCCCTTGGCCAGGATCGGCTTGGTGTCGGGCATCTGGCCGAAGGTCCGCGCCCCGGCCGGCTGGCAGGGAATCCAGTGCCCGCGGCCCTCGCCATCCACGAGGTAGAACTCGGCGTAACAGAATTCGGGGACCCAGACGGTGCGGGCGGGAATGTTGTTGGCCCGGCACAAGGCGATGAACAGCGACGTGATGTCCTCGTGCGAGCCAACGCCGTCCCGCAGCGCGGCCACCGCGCCTTTGCACGCCCCGGCCTGCTTGTACTGCACCTTCTGGCGGGCCCAATCGTAGAGGGCCTCGACCCGCTCCCAGGCCTTTTCCTTGTCCGCCCCCACCTCCTTGGCCGCCTCGCGGACGGCCGCGGCCCCGACCTCGATCTTCGGACTGGCCGCCAGGTAGCGGCGGACCGAAACGTCCAGCTTCTTCACCTCCGGCAGCACGAAGGCGTCGCGGTCCTTCTTCTCGGGCAGTAACTGCACGCTGCGGCGGACCTCGAAGGTGACCAGGGCCTTGACCGTCTCGTTGGCTTGAATCTGCGGAATCCGCAGCACCATGACCTTAATATCGTCCAGCGGCTGGTAGCTGACCCTGGCCGCCGGCGAAATGTCATGTGCGGCAATCTTGATTTGTTGCTCCGGCCACTCCACCGGCACGGGCATGTAGCCGACGATGGCCTTGCACGCTCCGCCTATGGCCGTGACCTCGAAGCCGGCCTGCCACTTCGACGTGCGGGCCTCGCCGATCTGCGGGCCGCCGGGCTCGCCCTCCTTGAACTGGGCCGCCGCCGGCATGGCCGAGCAGACAAGCAAGAGCGCCAACGAGACAACGATCGACAGTCGCATGGCTACGCCTCTCTCAACTACCTATTTGCGATTTCAGATTTGTGATTTCAGATTTCCAACCCGCGGTGGGCAATCTTCAATCTGAAATCTCAGATCTGAAATCTGAAATCCGATCATTCCCCTGCCGGCTCGCAGACCAGTTTCAGTTGCGGCTGCCCGCCGCCGGGCCGCTGCAAGCCGGTCAGCGTCTCCGGCAAGAAGCGGTAGGTTTCGGTCTTCAGGCGGAAATTGTCCCCCTTCTGCAGGATCGGCTTCTGCTGCTGGACGCTGCCGAAAGCCTGGTCGCTGGCGGCCTCGCACGCGAACCAATAGCCTTGGCCCGCAGCGTCCTCCAGGTAGAACTCGGGGTAGCAGTGGCCGGGGATGCGGACGGTCCGCGCCGGAATGCCCTTGGCGCGGCAGATGGCGATGAACGTGGACGTCAGTTGGTTGCAGTCGCCCGTCCCTTTGTCCAATGCCTCGACGACGCCGGTCAGCGGGGCGTCCTTCTGGTAGTGGATCTTCTGGCGGACGCAATCGCAGATGGCCCGAACCTTGTCCCAGGCCTTCGCCTGATCCGCCCCGACCTCGCCGGCCAGGGCCTTGACCCGCGGGTGCGAGCTCTCGATGTATGGGCTCGGCCCCAGGTACTCCTTCAGCGGGCCCGGAAGCTTCTTCGGATCGGGCAGGACGTAGCGCTCCGGCTGTTGCGGGGGTCCCAGCGACCGCCGCACGATCTCCAGCGTCAGCACCGCCCGCACCTCTCGCCCGCCCGCCACCGGGGGAAAAACGACCACCATCTGCCGGGCGGTGTTTTTGTACGCCTTGAAATTGACCGCGACGCCGGGCGACAGGTCTTGGCCGACGAGCTTCACCTGCTGTTCGGGCCAGTCCATGGGCACCGAGGTGGCGCCGGTCATGCGGGCGACGGGGCCGCCCGCGGCCGTCACGATCATGCCCACGCGCCATCGCGCCGTCTGCGGCGGACCGAGCGTCGGGCCGGCGGACGCGGCGCCCGCGGGCGCCGCGCCGGCCGTGCCGGCCTGTTCCGCCCCCCTCGCAGCCTGCCCGAGCAGGCATGCCCAGAAGATCCAAACCATGATCGCCAACGCAGTTCGCATGGGGTGTTCCTCCGAAACTGGTCCCCCTCTATTCTACTTCAAACTTTCCTCTATGATTTCAGCAGAGCGGGGGGGCAGCAAGCGGGTAATATCTTTCCATCCTGGAGATTCCAGCATGACGACGGACAACAGGCCCGACCGGGAACAGATCCTCCAGATGGCCAACGGTTTTCGCGCCGCCTGCGTGCTGGGCGCCGCGGCCGAGCTGGACTTGTTCAGCGTGCTCGGCCGGGAAACCCTGACGGCGGACGAGGCGGCTCGGCGGCTCGCGGCCGATCTGCGTGCCACCACCGTGCTGCTGGACGCCCTGGTGGGGCTGGACCTGCTGGACCGGGAAGGTGGGCTCTATGCCGTGCCGGAGACGCTCAGGCCGCTCCTGGTGGAAGGCTCGCCCACCACGTTGCTGCCGATGCTCCGGCACGCCATGAACCTGGTGCGGACGTGGTCGCAGTTGGCCCGCGTGGTGACCACCGGCAAGCCGGCCGCGCGCGAGCCCAGCCCGCGTGGGGCCGAGGCCGACCGGGCGGCGTTCATCGCAGCCATGCACGCCATTTCGGCGCCGGTGGCCGATGGCCTGGTGGCCCGGCTTGGCCCGCCGCAGTTTCGCCATCTGTTGGACGTGGGCGGGGCGTCGGGCACGTGGACGCTGGCCTTCTTGCGGGCCGTGCCGGCGGCCTCGGCGACGATCTTCGATCTGCCGGATGCCATCCAGCAGGCCCACGAGCGCGTGGCCCAGGGCGGATTGGCCGCGCGGATCCGGCTGGTGGCCGGCGACTTCTATACCGACGACCTGCCCGGCGGGGCTGACCTGGCCTGGGTCAGTGCCATCGCCCATCAGCACTCGCGCGAGCACAACCGCCGCTTGTTCCAGAAGGTCCATGCGGCCCTACTACCCGGCGGCCGGATCCTGATCCGCGACGTGGTCATGGAGCCCGATCACGCACACCCGCTGGACGGCGCCCTGTTCGCCGTCAACATGCTGGTGAACACCGAGAGCGGCGGCACGTTCACTTTCCAGGAGTACGCCGAGGACCTGCAGTCCGCCGGCTTCCGCCAGCCCACTCTGCTGGTCCGGGACGCGTGGATGAATTCGGTCGTCGAGGCCCGCAAAGCAGAGTAGGTTGCGCCGTAAGACACTAACCCGCACCAGAGGATAATAGCGGCGAGTCGTGCTCGATCTGGAGTCGCTCAACAAGGCATCCGGCCTTCTGGACATCGGCCACAGCGCTACGAATGGCGGATTCCAGGCTGTCGGCCTCTCGGTGGAACCTGACGTAGGGGATGCCGCAGAACGTTCCCGGCGTGCCGTCGTCACAACCCGCATCAAATAGCCGGTCGGCCACCTCCTCGGTTATTTCGGTGCCTTCCTTGAGGATCAATTGAAACTCGTAGGTCATGGTGGCCTCCGCTAGTGAGGACAGCAATCAACAGCCCGTCGTATATCCTTTGCGTGCCACTCCGGCACGCGTGGCGTCGAGTAGACGGCTTGGTCGCAGCCGGCGCGATCATGTCGAGGGCAGTATAGTTTGCCCCAGATATGTGCCCTGGGACCGGCCAGCACCAACCGCCAGCCGTGCTCCAGGGCGTAGTTCACCGCTGCGCGGATATGCTTGTTCTTGTGATCGTTCATATCCTGCAACCTATTCTAGCATGGACGGTTGCGGGAAAAAGGGCGCTGGGCGTGCCGAACGGCAAGCGGCGACGTCCATAAGCATGGTTTTCGATCGACCCGCCCTCGCGCCAACCCCCTCGCAGCGGGAGCGGGCGGCAGTTCTCGGAACGCCCTCTGATAGGCCGCACGCCCCGTTGCTGAGGATCCCAAACCGGTTGTATTCCCGTCCTGGCGGGTTACAATCACGGGAATCCTGCATTTGGAATTCGAGTTTTTCGAGCCGGAGCCTTACCATGCAGCGACGGACTTTCTTGTGGGTGGTGTGCATGATCGCGGGGGCCTTGGCGAGTGGCCGTGCGGCGGAGGGCCCGGCCGGGGCCGCGCCCAAGGCCGCCAAGCAGGGAGATGCCGCCGCCGCCGAGGCGCTGCGGGGCCTGGGCGCCCGGGTCCATCTGGATGCCCAGGGGCGGATTGATTCGGTCCTGCTGGCCAACCCGAAGGCGACCGACGCCGACCTGTCCCCACTGGCCGGCCTGGGCGGCCTGGAGTCGCTGGAAATCGTGGCTGCCGGGATCAGCGACGCCGGACTGGCCCACCTCCGCGGCCTCCCCTTGGTGCGACTCTACCTGCACAACGTCGACGTGACCGACGCCGGCCTGCAGCACCTCGCCGGCGTGACGAGCCTCGAAGCCCTCAGCCTGCAGAACACGAAGATCACCGGCAAGGGGCTGGCCCATCTCGAAGGCCTCGCCGATCTCCAGGTGCTGAACCTTGCGAAGGCCCCCGTCACCGACGACGACCTGAGACACCTGAAGAAGCTGACCGAGATCGAGACCTTGTCGCTGGAGGGCACGCGGGTAACGGGCGCGGGCTTGGCCCACCTGAAGGGCCTGGCGCGGCTCCGCACCCTCAACCTTAGGAACTGCGCCGTCGCCGACGACGACCTGCAGCAACTCTCCGGTCTGAGCAACCTCCGCATGCTCTACGTCAAGGGCACGAAGGTGACCGAGGCCGGCGCCGCGAAGTTCAAGGACGAGATGCCCGGCCTGGCGATTTTCTTTCACTAACACGAAGAGGGAGGTTTCCATGCAGCGCATGATCCGCAGCGTGCTGGCCGCGACGGCCTTGCTGAGTCTGGCTTGCTGCACCCGCGGCGACGCGGACGAGGCGGCCGGCGGCAAGACGCCCGATTGCGTCTACGTCGGCACGCCCAACGACGTGGTGGCCAAGATGCTGGAGATGGCGAAGATCCAGAAGGACGACCTGGTCTATGACCCCGGCTGCGGCGACGGCCGCATGCTGATCGCCGCGGCGAAGAAGTACGGCTGCCGCGGCGTCGGCTTCGAGATCGTGCCGAAGCTGGTCGCCGAGGGCCGCCAGATCGCCAAGAAGCGCAAGGTCGATCACCTGGTCTCGATCGAGGACAAGGACATCTTCACGGTCGATTACAGCAAGGCGACCGTGATTTCGATGTATCTGCTTCCGGAGATGATCGTAAAGCTGCGGCCGGCGCTGGAGAAGATGAAGCCCGGCTCGCGGATCGTCGCCCACGACTACTCGATCAAGGGCTACGAGGCTGACGACGTCGTGGTGATGACCTCCAACGAAGACAACGTGCAGCACACGCTGTACTTGTACACGTTGCCGCTGAAAAAAGAGGCCGCCCAGTGACGCCGCGGCGGCAGGGTTGACATCTCCCCTCGGCAGGCTAGGCTTGAAGTGGGCCGTGCGCCCGCGTGGGTGCCATGCTTGCTAAGCGAGCGCAGCGAGACAGCAAGCATGTCTGCGGCGGCGCCTCACATGCCCACGCAAACGTGGGTATGGCACCCGGGCTGAATTCTTATGCACCGCTTGGGACTGATTCTGGCGGCGGGCACCATGCTCGGCATGGTCGTGTCGGGCGCCCCGGCCAAGGCGGAAGATGCCGCGACGCGGGCCGAGGCCGCGCTGGCGCGGCTTGCCGCGATGTCGCCAGCCCAGCAGCGGGCGTGGCTGGGGCAACTCGAAGAGCGCTGGACCCGCGCCGCCCGCTTGACGCTCGACGCCGCAGAGGCCCGCCGCGAGCAGGCCCGCCCCACCGCACTGCTGGGGCAACCGGGCACCAACCAAAGGCCGGTCGTGGCCCGGGAAGCCCTCGCCGAGCTGCTCGGCCAACTGGACCGCCGGGAGAAGACGGCCATCAGCCGGTTGGTGCGGCAGTATCGCCTGCTGGTCCAGGACAACTTCCGGGACCAGCCGGCGAGCTTCGTCGAGCGCCGCGAGGCATGGTTCCGCGTCTGGTCGCGTTGGGAGGCGGCGGGCAGCTTGGCCGACGAGCAGGACCGGCTGATCGATTGGCTCGAGGCGGCGATCCGCCGGTCCAGGCCGGGCTCGATCGGTCCGCTGCCGCACGAGCCGAGCTTCGGCCTGGGGCCGTCCGTGGCGCCGGTTGCGAAGGTGCAGCCGCCAGCCGCGGTGCCTCTGGAGCCGGCCCCCATACCGGTGCGGCTGCCGGAGCCGGCGGTTTCCGCCCCGCGACCACGCGAGGCGTGGTGCCCGGTGCCGCAGGTCGCCGCGCGGACGGTCCACCGGGCGGGGCCCCCGGCGGACGAGATCCCGCCGGCCGCGTCCCCGCCCCCGGTGCTGCTGCCGGCGCCGAAGATCATCCCCCCGGGGATCCTCAACGTCGAATCGCGCCCGGCCGAGCCGCCCCGCGCCCCTCCAGGAGACGTCTTGGCGATGCTGCCCGAGAAGGCCGAGGAGCCTGGAGCGAGAGCAGGGAAAGATCGGGACAGTCCGGGTCCCGCTCCCCTTGCGAAAGAGGCCGCGCCGCCGTCCTCCCCGGGGCCGGAGGCACCCGGCGGGCAGGTACAGGTGGACCTCCCGGGGCTGGCCGCGCGGATCGCCGGCGTCAACTTGGCCCTGCGAACCCTGGAAGGCGAGCTGGAGGAGAAGCACGAGTGGAGCGCCGACCAGTTGCACGGCGTGCTGAGCCGGCTGGACATCCTGATGCTGCGGCAGAAGGACCTGGGCCTGTTCCGCGATCTGCTGCCGCCGAGAGAGCGGGCCAAGGCGGGGGCCATCGAATCGCCGCGGCAGGCCCTGGCCGGGCTGGCCGCCCGGATCGCCGAGGCCCGCAGCCGGCTCCGCGGCCCGGAGGCCGACGGCGGTGATGCCGCCCGCCCGGCCGCGCTCAGGCGTCTGGACGAACTCTCCGACCGCCTCGCCGTGCTGGCATCCGAGAAATGAGCGCGCCCCAGGACAACCGCCAGGCCGCAGAAAAGGCCCGCAACCTGCCGCAGAAAGCGGGCGTCTACCTGATGAAGGACGCCGCCGGCCGGGTGCTCTACGTGGGCAAGGCGAAGAACCTCCGCGCACGGGCCGGCAGCTACTTCCTCAAGGCCGCGGCCGAGGACCCTCGTACCGCCCGGCTGGTCCGCGAAATCCGCGACCTCGACTACCTCGAGGCCGAGAGCGAAGTCGACGCCCTGCTGATGGAAGCCCGGCTCATCAAGGACATCCTGCCGAAATACAACCGCGATCTCCGCGACCAAAAGACATTCCCCTATCTGGAGATCCACACGCACGAGGACTTCCCCCGCGTCGAGATCACCCGCACGCCGAAGGAGCGCGGCACGAAGCTTTACGGGCCGTTCACCAACCTCCGCGGACTCCGCGGCGCCCTGGTGGTGCTGCAAAAAATCTTCCGCTTCCGCACCTGCTCGCTGGACATCCGCGAGGGCGACCCGCGCTGGCGTTGGTTCCGGCCGTGCCTGCTGGCCTCGATCCGCCAGTGTACCGCCCCTTGCAACCTGCGGATCTCGAAGGACGAGTACCGCAAGGACATCCACCGCTTGCAACAGTTTCTGGAGGGCAAGAAGGACTCGCTCCTGGCGGAGATCCGCGCGGAGATGGCCGCCGCCGCCAAGGAGCTGCGGTTCGAGGACGCCGCCCGGCTCCGCGACGAAATCCACCTGCTGGAAACGCTCGACCAGCGGGGCGAGCTGGAGACCCACGTCCAGCCCGAGGTGTTTCCCGTCGATCCGAAGAAAGGGCTTGCCGGGCTGCGCAAAGTGCTCCGCTTGGCCGCCAGGCCGCGGACGATCGAGGGCGTGGACGTCGCCCACACTGCGGGCAGCGAGACGGTGGCCAGCGTGGTGCAGTTCATCGACGGCCTGCCGTTCAAGCCGGGGTACAAGCGGCTGCGGATCCGCAGCGTCGAGGGGGCCGACGACGTGGCCAGCATTTACGAGGCCGTCGCGCGGCGGTTCGCCCACCGCGGCGAGGATGAAGTCGTGCCGGACCTCTTGCTGGTGGACGGCGGCAAGGGGCAGCTCCACGCGGCCCTAAACGCCTTGCGGGACCGACCAGGCTCCGCCCCGTGCCCGCCCGGACCGCCGACGGTCGTGGCCCTGGCCAAGCGCGAGGAGTTGCTCTTCCCGGCGGGCTGGGACGAGCCCTTGCGGCTGAGCCGCCACAGCTACGCCCTGCGGCTGCTGCAGTACGTGCGGGACGAAGCGCACCGCTTCGCCCAGCACTATCACCACATCCTCCGCCGCCGCTCGACGCTGGGAGAGTGAGGGACTTGGGGATGAGGGGATGACGGGATGAGGGCTCCCGGACAAAGCCCCCTACCCAGCTTCGCTGGGTACCCGGTGTCCGGGGGTTCGCTCTGGGTGTTTTCGGGGAGGCTTACCGCGGGATCGGCTGGCCGTAGACTTCGATCCAATCGAGTCGCGAGCACGCCAGGCTCCCGCCTCCAACCATCAGGTCGGTGCAGCCGATCTCCTCGACGCGGCTGAGGTCGGGGTTGCCGCCGGGCGCCATCTCAAGAATTCGATCGATGTCGAGCTTGCGCCATTTCAGCGCGGCGACCGGGAACTCCTGCACGTGCCAGTCTGCAGTTTCCCCGTCGGATTGCTCGCTGACCAGCCAGGCGCCGTTGGCCAACTTCAGGACAATCCGCAGTTGGCGAAACCCCGATTGCTTGCTTCTCCAGCGGATTTTCGCCGGGCCGCTGAGATCCACCCGTTGCGACTGATGCCGCAGACTGATCGCCCAGTTGCCGGGCGCCTCGCCCGACCACACGTAGTAGGGATCGTCGGGCGGTTGGAGGTGGTGGCTTTTCTTGAGGCCCAATCGACCCGGGCCGTATACCGTCAGGATGAGGTCCGGATTGGCGACGTGGGCTTGAGTGAGCGGTGTTTCCGGCGGCGTTTCCCGCCAGTCCTCGCGGAAGAAGAGCCCGGCGCTGGCCGGGCCAAGGCTGTCGCCATGTGCGGTGCGTCCCGCCGCCGCGGCGGCCTGCGGAGGCCGGGCGCCCTCCGGGTGCCGGCGCGAGTCCGCGGCAACGGCCGCCAGGCACAGCAGTCCGGACAAGGCCGTAACGGCCACGGCGGATCCACGTCGTTGCATTGAAGCTGCGCCCCCTGCAGACGTGGCGGTCGACGCGGCAACGGCCGGAAATGAGTCAGCGGAACTCGAGAGGATAGCCGCTTCTAGGCCGCCATCCTGTGCCACTGCGACCGGGGCTCTTCGATCGGCTGCATCCGGCCCTCCCCAATCTTCAGCACCGACGGCCCATCGCTGGAGCGGCTGCGCAGGGCCCGCACAACCCGACGGCGGACAGCGGGGACCAGCAGCGCCAGCCCGGCGATATCGGTGACGAATCCCGGCAGCAGCAGCAAGAAAGCGGCCGGCAACAGGAGCAGACCGGCCAACAGGTGGTCGTCAACGCGGTCATCGTTGTCCAAGCTGGCAGCCACGGCGCCCCCGTAACGCCAGACACAGTAGAGCCCCACGGCCAAGCCGAGTAGTCCTGTCGCACTCGCATTGAGCAGCGTCCAGCGCCAACCAAAGTACCATCCGCACGCCGCGAAGACTACAACATCAACCACCACGGCCGCAACGAACCACGACAACAACCGGCGAAGTCCAGACATGGGGCGCAACTCCTCTACCGAAACCGGGCGCCTGGGGAGACAACCCTCCCTACGCTAAAGTGCTACAATGCGAGCCAATGTCCAGTATCGCAGTTAATGCCGAAAGAATCGAGCGCCTGTTTCTGCAATCGTAGACCGTTTTCTGAACCCATCGAAATGGTTACCTAGGCGTTTCCTCCGGTCCGGGAAAGAGGCCGGCTCGGACGTCATCGCGGTAGCGGCGGATGGCGTCGATGGCGGCGGTGTGCAGGTCGGCGTAGGGGCGGACGTGCCGCGGCGGGCGGCCGGCCGTCAGCCCCAAGAGGTCGTGGAGCACCAGGATCTGGCCATCGCAGCCCGCCCCCGCGCCGATCCCGATCGTGGGGACTCTTGCGGCCGCCGTGACCCTTTCCGCCATGGCGGCTGGGATACATTCCAGGACAATGGCGAAGGCCCCAGCCTCCTGGACGGCCCGGGCGTCGGCCAGCAGCCCCTCCTCGTCCCGCTGGACGCGATAGCCGCCCAGTTGATGGACGCTCTGCGGCCGCAGGCCGCAATGGGCCATCACCGGGATTCCCGCGCCCACCAGGCCCGCAATCACCTCGGCCTGCCGCACGCCCCCTTCGAGTTTCACGGCCTGGCAGCGGGTTTCCTTGAGGATCCGCGCGGCACTCTCGATCGCGCGATGGACCCCGACGTGGAAACTCGGGAAAGGCATGTCGACCACCACCAGGGCGTGCTGCACGGCCCGGCCCACCATCTCCGCGTGGTAGATCATTTCGTCCAGGGTAACGGGCAGGGTGTTGGCATGGCCCTGGAGGACCATCGAGAGGGTATCCCCCACCAGGATGCCTTCGACTTCGGCGGCATCGACCCATTGGGCCGTCGGATAGTCGTAGGCGGTCAGCATGGTGATCTTCCGCCCGGACCCTTTCAGGGCGGTAAACTGGGGAACCGTCATGGGGCGGTCGTCCGTTGTCATGGTCCTGTCATCTCCGGGTGCGGTGGGCAGCCCCGATCATGCTGGTGGGCAGCACCCACGCCAGATCCGCTTGGGTCGCGGCCGGCGGCGGCGATGGGATTTTCCCAGCCCCCCCTCTTGGCCCCATTCTAGACGGGATCTTAGCGGCTGGATAGCGGTGGGCTGTTCAAGAGCCGCGCCGGGCGGTATGCTAGACAGGGGCAGTTGGTCAGGAAAGGGGCTTTCTTATGTCGAACCATTATTTCGTGTCAGCGGCGGTCATTTCTCGCGGCCACCTCCGCCGGGCGTTGGGCGTGTGCCTGGCGGCCATACTCGGGGCAACGCTGGGCCAGCAAGTTCAGGCACAGACGCCGCGGCGAAACCAGGGCCCACCCAAGGCACAGCCTCCTCAGCCCGTCGATGCCGACGGCAGCGTTGTGAGCGTGCAGGGCAGTGCGATCCAACTGACCACTGCCACGAACCAGACCATCATGGCGGTGATCACGCCCATGACCAGCGTGCGGGTGACCGGCCCGGCGACGGCCGA
>Ga0181527_1003746_pt1 | contig 13402 bp, 7 predicted proteins | sample PEATcosm2014_Bin_30_FD_119762 | JGI IMG/M metagenome (GOLD analysis project Ga0181527, IMG submission 119762) | Peatland microbial communities from MTU Mesocosm Facility, Houghton, MI, USA - PEATcosm2014_Bin06_60_metaG | ecosystem: Environmental > Terrestrial > Soil > Wetlands > Peat | place...
CCCGCCGCCACCGCCGTCGCCGCCAGCGCCAGCATGGCGCCTGCCACCACCACCGCGTCGTAGGCCTTCACTCCGTAAAGCTGGCTCTCGGTGTAGCGTGCCAGCATCAGCGCCGCCGGCACGCCGATGGCCAGGCCGATGCCCAGAATCCACAGCATCTCCCGCATCACCATCCAGCGGATGCTGCCCGGCTCCGCGCCCAGCGCCATGCGGATGCCGATCTCCCGCGTGCGCCGCGTGACGCTGTGGGCCATCACGCCATACAATCCGAGCATGGCCAGCGCCGTCGCCAGGATGGCGAACGCCGCGGCCAGCTCCAGGACCATCCGGTCGGAGTGAATGTTCCGCCGGATGGTATCGTCCAGCGGGCGCAGGTTCTCCGCCGGCAGATCCGCATCGAGCGACGCCAGCACGTGGCGGATCTGCGGGATCATCCGGTCCGAGGGCAGCGCCGAGCGAACATAAAAGTTGAGCGATCCGAGGCCGAAATCCTTGTCCTGGCGCCAGGGCGTGTAGAACAGGCGCGGCGGTTTCTGTTTCACTCCGGCATAGTGACTGTCCTTCACCACGCCGACAATTTCGATGTCCGGTTTTTTGGCATCGGAAAACGCGAACTTGCGCCCCAAGGCGCTTCGCCCGGCCAACAAATGGCTGGCGAACTGCTGGTTGACGATGGCGACTTTCGGCGCCGCGGCGTTGTCGCGTTCCGTGAACTCGCGCCCCGCGATCAGCGGAATTCCGAGTGTGCCGAAGAACCCGGGACCCACTTCATCGATCGACGCGGTGTTGTCGGCGTGGGGGTCCGGCGCAGCTCCCTCGACCGTCACGCCCGTCTTCCAATTGCTGCCGGCAACCAGCGGCAGCAGCGACGCTCCGACGCCGCGTATCCCCGGAATGGCGGCCATCTCGCTTTCCACCCGCTCGTACAGCGCCCGGCTTTGCGCCTTGGTGTAGCCGTTCCGCTCCGGCGAGATGGCGAACCCGATGACGTGCTCCGTTTGCATGCCCAGGTCGACGTGCATGAGGTTCACCAGGCTCTTCAATAGCAGCCCGGTGGGAATCAACAACACGGCCGATATCATCACTTGCGCGCAAACCAGCAGCTTGCGCACACGCGCCGCGCCGCGGGTCGAAGACGCCTGGCCGGATTCCTGCCGGAGCGTGCCGGCGAGCGAAGTCCGGGCCGCTTCCCACGCCGGGTAGAGTCCGACCAGGAGCCCCGTGGCCACGGAGATCCCGAGGCTGAACAGCAGCACCGGCCAATCCAGTTGCGCCGTTAAATAATAGGCCGGCATGTCTTCATCCGCGAGTTGTGCCACCAGGAACCGGAGCGTGGCGCTGCCGAGCAGGATTCCGGCGGCGCCGCCGCCCAACGCCAGCAGCATCGCTTCGGTGAGCGGCAGCCCCATGAGGTCGCCGCGGCCGGCGCCTATGGCGGCCCGGATGGCCAGCTCCCGTCGGTGTTGCGCGGAGCGCGCCAGCAGCAGGTTGGCGGCGTTGGCCATGGCGATCAGCAGCACCAGCGCCGTGGCGGCCATCAGGATGAACAGCGGCGTCCGGCTGTCGTCCCGGAAGCTGCTTTGACCCTGCCGGCCGTCCTCCAGGGTCAGCCGGGACTGCCGGAAGCGCCGGACATAGTTGTCGCCGCCACCGTGGATGGTCTTGGCCTGCTCCTCCACCAACGCGCCGTACGTGCCGTTCAACGCCGCGGCGGCCTGTTGCCGCGTGACCCCCGGCTTCAAGCGCGCCAGCAGGTACACCCAGTAATGGTCCAGCTTCTCGCCGCCCCAGAAGGCTCCCAGCGCCGGCTCGAAGGAGATGGGCACATAGGCATCCGGCTCGAATCCCAATGTGGTGCTGGTGAAACGCCTGGGCGCCACTCCCACGATGGTGAAGACGTGCCCGTTGATGCGGACCGACTGGTTCAAAACGCCGGTTCGCGCCCCCAGCCGGTCGTGCCAATAACCATAACCCAGCACCGCGACGGCGTTGCCGCCCCCGAGGTCATCCTGGGGCGCGATCAGGCGGCCCACCAGCGGCCTGACTCCCAGCAGCGGAAAGTAGCCGCCCGATACCACCATCACCGAACCCGGCAAGGTCTGCCGGCCGAGAGCCAGGTTGGCGAACAGGTAGCGGAAGCCCGCCACTCCCGTGACGCCCTGCGGACGCTTTTCCAATTCCCGTAGCGTCCGGTAGTTGAAAATGTAGTCCGAGCCGCCGGAGTTGTCCGTGGAGGTGCTGCCGCTCTTGACTTCTCCGGGAGAAGTCAGCACCACCAGTTCTTCCGGTTTCTCCACCGGCAGAGATCTCAAAATGACCTGGTGCAGGAGGGAGAAAATCGCGGTGTTGGCGCCGATGCCCAGGCCCAAAGAAAGAATTACCACCAGGCTCAGGAGCGGCGCTTTGGCCAGGCTGCGAATCGCGAAGCGGATGCGTGCCATATGTCATTCGTAGCGTAACGCGTCCAGCGGATTCACGCGCGAGGCCCGGCGCGCCGGCAGGTATCCGGCTGCCACCGCCGTCGCCGCCAACGCCAGCATCGCGCCCGCCACCACCACCGGGTCGTAGGCTTTCACCCCGTAAAGCTGGCTCTCAGTCAGGCGCGCCAGCGCCAGTGCCGCCGGCACGCCAATCGCCAGGCCGATGCCCAGAATCCACAGCATCTCCCGCATCACCATCCAGCGGATTCTGCCCGGCTCCGCGCCCAGCGCCATGCGGACGCCAATTTCCCGCGTGCGCCGCGCCACGCTGTGGGCCATACGCCATAGAGGCCGAGCATGGCCAGCGCCGTCGCCAGAATGGCGAACGCCGCGGCGAGCTGCAGCACGATCCGGTCCGACTGGATGTTGAGCCGGATGGTATCGTCCAGCGTGCGCAGGTTCTCCGCCGGCAGATCGCGGTCGAGCGAGGCCATCACGCGCCGGATTTGCGGGATCATCTGCTTGGTGGGCAGCGCCGAGCGCACGTAGAACCCCAGCGAGCCGATCTGCTTATCCTGGCGCCAGGGGGTGTAGAAAACCGGGTACGGGTCCTCCTTCACCTCCGCGTAGTGGCTGTCCTTCACCACCCCGATAATCTCGGTATCCGGCTTCCCCATCCCAAACCTGTGGCCGATCGCGTTTTGCCCCTCGAAGAATCGCTTGGCGAACACCTGGTTGACCACGGCCACCTTGGGCCCGGCCAGGTTGTCCGCGTCGGTGAACTCCCGCCCCGCGATCAGCGGAATCCCCATCTTTCCGAAATATCCCGGCCCCAGCTCGTTGTAGAGGCAGTGGGTGTTGGCGGGCGCCACTCCATCGGTGGTCACGTTGCTCCCCCAGCGGTTACTTGCGATGAGCGGCACCATGGCCGCGGCCACGCTGCGCACCCCCGGGATGGCCGCCATTTCGCGCTCCACCCGTTCGAATAGCGCATGACTCTGGGCCGGCTGGTAGGCGTTCAGCTCCGGCGAGATCGAGAAGCCGATGACGTTCTCCGTGCGGATTCCCAGGTCCACGTGCAGCAGGTTGACCAGGCTTTTCAAGAACAGCCCCGTGGGAATCAGAAGCACCGCGGAGATCATGACTTGGGCGCACACCAGTGCCTTGCGCACATGTGCCGTGCCGCGGGTCCCGGACGCCTGTCCGGATTCGTCTTTGAGCGTGCTTGCCGGCGAAACTCCGGCCGCTTCCCACGCCGGGTATAGCCCGAGCAGCAACCCGGTAATCAGTGAAAGCCCCAGGCCGAACAGCAGCAGCGGCTGGTCCAGTTGCGAGCTCAAGAAGTAGATGGGCGTGTCGCTGGCCGCCACGAGGTTGATCAGCAGCCGGAGCGTGACCACACCGAATAAGAGGCCCGCCAGGCCGCCGCCGAGCGCCAGCAACAGGGCTTCGGTGAGCAGTTGCGCCATCAGCTCGCCGCGCCCGGCGCCCATGGCCGCGCGGATGGCCAGTTCCCTTCGGCGCTGCGCCGAGCGCGCCAACAGAAGGTTGGCGGCGTTGGCCATGGCGATCAGCAGCACGAGGCCAGTAGCCGTCATCAGGATGATCAGCGGAATCCGGCTTTCGTCCCGCATGGCGCTCTTGCCGTGGCTGCCGTCCTGGAGGGACAGCCGCGACTTCAGGAAACGATCGAGCTTCTGCTGGTAATAGAATTGCGGTCCCTGGGACTGCTGCTCCAGTAGCGCGCCGTACGGGCCATTGAGTGCTGCGGCAGCCTGTTCTAGCGTGACCCCCGGTTTCAGCCGCGCCACCAGGTACAGCCAGTAATCGCTCCAGCGGTCGGCGCCGGTCCAGTTGGGCGTCAGCCGCGCCATGAAACACAGGGGAACGTAGGCGTACGGCTCGTCGCCAGGCGTGGTGCCCGTGAACCCCTTGGGCGCCACTCCGACCACCGTGAACACCACCCCGTTGATCCGGATCGGCTGGTTCAGCACGCTGGTCTCTCCTCCCAGCCTGTCATGCCAGTAGCCATACGCCAGCACCGTAACCGCGTTGCCGGCGCCGTTCACGTCGTCCTCGGGCGAGATGGTGCGCCCCAGCAGCGGCTTCACCCCCAACGCGGGAAAGTAGCCGCCCGAGACCACCAGGACTTCGTTCGGCACGGTCTGCCTGCCGAATGCCAGGTTGGCGCCGATGCTGCGAAACGCAGCCAGGCCGGTGACGCCCGCGGCCCGCTTCTCCAGTTCCCGGAACATCCGGTAACTGAAGATGTAGTCCATGTTGCCGGAATCATTGGTGGAGTTGCGCCCGCCTTTGAACTCGCCGGGCGATGTCACCAGCACCAGTTCCTCCGGCTTCTCCACCGGCAGGGATCGCAAAATGATCTGGTGCAAGAGGGAGAAAATCGCGGTATTGGCGCCGATGCCCAAGCCCAACGAGAAAACCACCACCAGGCTGAGGAGCGGCGCCTTAGCCAGGCTGCGAATCGCGAAGCGGATGCGTGCCATATCTTCAACTCAAATACGTCCCAGGCCGCGGAAAGTTTGCTATTTCTTGATAAACAGCGACACCGCCATGCCGAATCCGATGGCGATCACGATACGCCGCACGGCCGTGCGCCCGATCTTCCGCGCCACCCCCGCGCCGCCATATCCACCCACCACGGCCGCCACCGCCATAATCACGACGTACGGCCAGTAGACCATGCGCGCCCAGATGAAGTAGGCCGCCGCGATCCCATTCACGCTGCCCCCGAAGACCACTTTGAGGCTGTTCATCTCATGGATATCCTGGAGCCCCATAATGCTCAGCGCCGCCAGCATCAGGATTCCTATGCCCGCGCCGAAATAGCCGCCATACAGCCCCACCATCAACTGGAACAACATCACCCCGGCAAACCAATTCGCCGACTGATGCCCGGGACGCCCATCCGTCTTCAACATCCGCTGTACGGGTTCCTGGATCATGAATAGCAGGGTGGCAAACAGGATCAGGAACGGCACCATGCGGTCGAAGATGGCCGGCGGCGTCCAGCGCAGCAACAGTGCGCCGGTGAGCCCGCCCACCAGGCTGGGCACAATCAGCCACCGGAAGCGCGGCTCGGCGTCGCGCAATTCCCGCCGGTAGCCCCAGGTGCTCCCTACCGTCCCCGGCCAGATGGCCACCGTGCTGGTGGCATTGGCCGTCACGGAGCCGAGGCCCAGCCAGATCAGCGCCGGGAAGGAGACCAGCGTCCCGCCGCCCGCCACGGAATTGATGGCCCCGGCTAGGAAAGCCGCTCCAAAGGCCACGGCCGCGTGCGGAAAGTCCAGTGCCAGCACAGATTTCCAGCTTACCATTCACCGCCCGATATTCCCCTTACGACCTTTCGGATTCACACTTTAGCGCCTGATAGTAGCCTTCCCGGCCGGGCGCCTTTATGATGGCACATCATGGCGCAATTTCAGGTATTACAACCGGAAACTACCTACACAGGCTCGCGCATTGACGCACTCAAGACGGGTCTGCCCAAGACCACCCAGTCGCTCTGCCCCGAGTGTACGCAACTCATTGACGCCAGAATATTTGAGGAATCCGGCAAGGTGGTCATGGAGAAGCACTGCCCCGACCACGGCGACTTCCGGGACATCGTCTTTTCCGACGCCAGACTGTACCTGAAGATGGAGGAGTGGTCCTTCGGCGATAACCGCGGCTTGCACAACCCCGTGGTGGCCACCGCCGCCCGCTGCCCGGACGATTGCGGCCTCTGCAACCTGCACACCAGCCACACGGCCTTGGCCAACGTCGACCTGACCAACCGCTGCAACTTGACGTGCCCGGTCTGCTTTGCCAACGCCAACGCCGCCGGCTACCTCTACGAACCGGATTTCGAAACCGTTCGCAAGATGCTGCAAGCCCTGCGCGACGAGCGCCCGGCCCCCTGCCGCATCGTCCAGTTTTCGGGCGGCGAACCGACCATCTATCCCCGTTTCCTGGACGTCCTGCGGATGGCCAAAGACATGGGCTTCTCCCACCTCCAGGCGGCCACCAACGGCCTCAAGTTCACCAGCCTGGAATTCGCCCAACAGTGCAAGGAAGCGGGACTCCACACCCTGTACCTCCAGTTCGACGGCGTGTGCGACGACATCTACCGCCGCACGCGCGGCGAGTCGCTGTGGGAAAAGAAGTTGCAGTGCATCGAGAACGTCAAAAAGGCCGGCCTCAAGATCGTGTTCGTTCCCACCATTGTCAAGGGCTTGAACGATCACCAGATCGGCGACATTATCCGGCTCTCGCTCGAGTACATCGAGTGCACCAGCGGCATCAGCTTCCAGCCGGTGGCCTTTACCGGCAGGATCTCGCGCCACGAGCTGGAAGCCAAGCGTTTCACGCTCTCCGATTTCGCCCACGCCGTAAAGGAACAGACCGGTATTGCCGATCCTTACGAGGACTGGTTCCCGCTCTGCTTTGTGACGCCGTTTTCGAAGCTGATCAGCGCGCTCCGCGGCGAGGAGACCACCACCCTGAGCTGCCATCCGCACTGCTCGCTGGGCACCTACCTGTTCGTGGACCAGAATCGCAAGGCCAAGCCAGTGACGCAATTCGTCGACGTCGGTCCCATGCTGAAGGAAATGGACGTGCTGGCGCGCAAGGCCGGCAAGCGCCGCATGCAGTTCTACACCAAGCTGGAAGCCTGGAACAGCCTGCGCAAGTTCTTCCATGAGGAGAAAGCGCCCGAGGGCCTGAACTTCACCAAGTTCCTGCAAACCCTCCAGGGTTTTACCGACAAGCGCTACGGCCGCGGCGAAAGCGAGCAGAAGGGCTTCACCTACCGCACCCTGATGGTAGCCGGCATGCACTTCATGGACTCGTACAACTACGATGTGGAGCGCGTGAAGCGCTGCGTGATCCACTACGCCGCGCCCAACGGCAAGGTGTATCCGTTCTGCGCGTACAATTCCGGCCCGGTCTTCCGCGAGCGCATCGAGAAGGAATTCTCCGTGCCGTTCGAGGAGCAGGAAGAGATGCGGCGCCTCACCCTGAAGGGAAAGAAGGGCTGCGGTTCCTGCGTATCCGAGCCGGAGCTGGTGGGGTAAAGGTGGGGCGTGCTTTAGCTTGCCCTTCGTTTCTTCATAGTTCAAACCGACGAAGCAGAGCGCCGTCATTCGAAGGGGAAGGATGCATTGCAGTCGGAGGGCCGGGCCGATTCGATGGCGCGGAACAACGCCATGTATTCGGCCGTAAGGCTGGCCCGGCTTCTCATGAGACTCGCAGCCGCCCTTAAGGCCGCACCACCACTTTGTCGCTCGCTAGGTTCTCGTAGTCGTCTTCAACCCGCACCGCGATGGTGTGCTCGCCCGGCCCGGCGTCGATGGTCAGATCGTAATCCAGGTCCAGCGAATCCGAGAGCTTGGTCACCGGCGCCACCACCGTCCATTCGCCGCCGTCGAGCGAATACTCGGCCTTGGTGATGTCATTCAGCGCGTCCGCGGCGTGCCAGCGGACTTCCAGCTTGCCGCCCGTGCGCGTGGCGGCCAGACCGGTGATTTTCGGAGGCGTGTTGTCGATCCAGAACGCGTCGCTCTCCATGCGCGCGGTCAGCGCCTCCGAGGGCGGATTCGCGGGCTCGTCCGACGCCGTGATGCGCAGGCGGTATTCGCCGTCGGGAAAGGCCGTGGAATCCCACGAGATGTATTTCTCGGCCACCCGATCCTTCAGCGGCTTCCATTCCGTTTCGCCGGCGCCGCGGATTTCCACGGTGTAGATCAGCGCATCGCCGTTGGGGTCCGACGCCAGCCAGCGCGCGCCTACATACCCCTTGGCGAACTGCATGGCCGGCGTGGTGGTAGTCGTGTCGAGCGAAATCGCCGGCGCGCCGCCCGCCGGACGTCTTCCCAGCGCCGGCAGATTGAGCGTCTGCTGCGTGGAAACCAGCGGCGTCACCGGCGCCGGGAACTTGTAATTGGGCGGCGTCATCTCAATCTCTTCGATACGCGGCTCCACGTTCTTCGGCAGGTACGCCAGGTCCACCGATTCCAGCTCCGGCGAAGGCCCCGAGCCATCGGCGGTGAGCGTGGCCTTCCACTGCACGAACCGCGCCGCCGGTGCACTCACGCGGCCGCCCTTCGTCTCGGTGATGGGCGGCGAGAAGGGACTCCAGTTCTTCTGCGGCTGATCCAGGTTGCCGCTGCGCGCGGCGATAGCCACCTGGCCGCCGTTCAAATTGGCCTCGAAGCTCAGCCTGCCCCACAAGGAATACATGCCGGCGTCGAAAACGTCGCTCTCGATGGTGCCCTCGCGCTCCAGGCCCGGGCCGATCTCATACACCTTGCCGGTGTTCCCGGTGGCCGCGTAGAGACGGCCTTCCCGGCCGGCCTGAAACGCCGTCACCTGCGTGGCCGGCACCGTCAGCAGCGCCGTCCAGAGCGTGGGCGATTCAATGCGGTAGACATTCCCCTTGTTCCCCGTCCCCAGCACCGCGCGCCCCGCGCCATCGAACGCGATGGCGTACACTACATCCTGCTCGTGGCTCCAGATCCGCCGCGGATTACCGTTGGGCTCGATGCGGTACACTTCGCTGCCTCCGCTCACCCCCGCGGGCGCACCCAGCGAAGCCGGTGGTTGCGCCGGAGGCCGGACCACGGTAGTCGCCGGAGTTCCCGGCGGATTCACCGCCACGGTTGCCACAGCCGGCGCGGGCGTGACCGGCACGGGCGCGGGCGCTGGTGCGGCGGGCGCCTGCTTGGCGCCCACCGCCGCCGCGTAGATCGAGCCGTCGCCCGCCACTGCCACCGCCGTCACTTCCCGCTTGGGCGTCTGGTAAAGCACGAAACCCTCGCCGGCCGGCGATACCCGCATCACCAGCCCGCCGGGTTCGGTCCCGATGATTGCGTTGCCGCTCGCGTCGATGGTCATCGAGCGCACATGCGTCTCATCGCTCTTGAAGAACATGCTGCCTTTGCCGTCGGGCGCGACGCGATGGATCTCGCCCGGATCGCCCGTGGCCACCAACAGGTCTCCGTGGCTATCGAACGCCAGCGCCCAGATATATTTCGACTTGGGATCGTAGAACACCTCCGGTTTGCCGTTGCCGGCGATGCGATAGACCTTGCCGTCGGGCGTTGTGGCCGCGTAAACCCGGTCCTTGGAATCGACGGCTATGGCGTGGATCTCCAGCGCCTCCAGGTCCGCCAGCAGCTTGCCCTGGCCATCCGGCGGGATGCGGTAGAGCTTGGCCCCGTTGCCGCCGCCGGCGTAGAGGTTGCCCTTGGAATCCCGCGCCAGCGCCCAAAGGTAAGCTGAAGAGGTATCGAACAGTTCCCGCGAGAGCGGCGCCAGGGTAAGCTGGCCATCGCTGCGAAGCGAGAGGTTCTTGACGATGCCCTTCTCGAAATCCGCGAACTCCCCCTGCGACCACGTGCGCGTTTGCCCGGCGAAAAGCGCGGGCGCCAGCACGCACAGCACCGTGGCGCAGACTCTCAGTCTGCCGCGTCCCGACTCATCGGGACGCTCTTGCCCCATTTCTGAAACCATATCCTTGTTCATTTGAGTTTAGTCGTCGGTTACTTCACGTGGATGCGCAGCGAGTAGCTGCCGCTCACTACGTAATCGAACGGCAGGGCCATCTGCTCCGTCGCCGTCTCCGGCGACGTGAACAGCGAGCGGTTCGACGCCCGCCCCGCCTGCATCACGTTCAGCACCGAGGCCGGCAGGCTCGGCAGCGTCTTGTCCTCGTAATATGCCGTGGGGCTCGCCTCCACCAGCGAGACGTACAACTTGTTGTTGGTGCGCTCCTGGTTGAGCAGCGAGACCGTCCCCGGCAGGTCGATAAACCGGTTCATCGCTCCCGCTATGTTCTGCATGCGGTTCACCGTGTCGGCGTCGCTGAGCAAGATGCGGTGATCCCCCTTGGCCAGGCCGATCGGAATCCTCACCTTGAATTCGCGCTGCAGCGGCTCGCCGCGATACGGCCGCAGGAAGACCTTCACCGGGACTTCGTCGCCCGCCTGCACCTCCGGATTCGCCACCCAGGCGTTCTCGATAGTGGCCACGCGGCGCTCCGGCAGCAGGTCCACCGTAACGCTGACCCGTGTCACGTCGGGAGGGTTCACGTTGTTCAGGTAGAGCCGGTTGAGCTTGTCGCCAAACCAGCCCGCCAGCGCCAGCGGCGCAGGCATGGGCAGGTCGCCGGAAGCCTGCATGGTGGAGAGCGACACGTTCCGCTGGCCGCTCAGTTCCACCTTCCCGTTCAGGCGGTAGGTGGCTTCATCCACAAATTCGTTGAGGCCGGAAATGGAATTGTAGAGCGTCAGCATCATCAGATAGGGCGTCCACTTCTGCTGCACGAAAATGTTGAAGTGGAAATCCTTCTCGCCGCGGACGGCCTCCGCCGCATCGAGCGACCGCACCTTCATGGTCACCGGGATCATGTCCGACCGCGCTCCCAGCACGCCCATAATGCCGCTATGGCGGTCCTGGTGGAGCGATCCCACGATGCCGGTGGCGTTGGCGAACTTGTTGGGCTGGTAAGACGAGGAGAGCGTCATCAGCACGTCGCCCTTGCTCATGGGCATATCGACCGGGCCGAGGTTGAAGAACGAGTGCCCGAAGGCCAGCACCCGCTTGCCGTCGTTATACGTCACGGTCCCGAGGCCGGTGACGCTCATGTCGCCATCCACCAGCACGCCCGCCACGGCTTCTCCGGGGTTCAGCGAATGCTCCCAGCCGGCCACGGGCTGGTTGGTATGGAGCGCGCTGCCCGCTCCTCCGCCCTGCGCCATGGTCATGCCAAGCTGCTGGAACATGGGACCGAATTCGCGCAATGTGCTCTCGGTGAAACCCGAGAACACCAGCGGCGCCTCGATGGGAACCATCATGGGCGAAGCTCCCGCCGCCACCGCCTGTCCCAGCAACTCGCCGGGAACCGATACTTCGGGGCCGCGCGCCTGGAGTTTATCGGGCGTGCGCGCATCCTCCGGCCGGGAGTGGTCGAAATCGTTGATCTCCAGCATCAGCTCGATGGGCGTGATCCCGCAGATGGCGTCCGGAGAGAACACGCTCAGCCGCAGCGCCACCGCGCCGATCAGCTTCCCGCCGACATACACCGGGCTGCCGCTCATGCCGCCCGCCACGTTGGTGCGGATGGCCTTGCCTCCCAGTTTGGCCAGGATGATATCCTGCCTCGGTCCCCAGGCGTTCTTCCACAAGCCGACGATCTCCACTGGAACCGGCTCGGCCTCCGTGCCTTGAAAGACGGTCCAGGCCGTGCCCTTCATGCCGGGCTTGATTTCGCCCAGCCGCATGATTTCGACCTTGCCGGCCACGGGACGCGCGAGAGGCGCATCCGCCGCATAAACGGGGAGCGCAACGGCCGCGAAGCCCAACAGGACTGCGGCATTCCTTATGTTCATGGGGTCAACAGCTCCAGTTGGTCCTATTGTACTATGCGCCGCCGGCCCCTTTATTTGGCTAATGCTTGCCGGCCATGGCCGCGAAGCGCTTCGCCATCTCCTCGTGCGAGACGTCTTCGATATGGGTTCCGATCCCCCAATAGTTGCCGCACGGATCTATGACGCCCCCGGTGCGGTCCCCATAAAACTGGTCCGCCGGCTCCCTCACCGAGGTCCCGCCCGCCTGGATCGCGCGCTGGTAAACCGCATCCACATCCTCCACGTACAGGTAAAGCGAGCAGGGCTGCGCCTTTACCGCCCCCATCGGTGTGCCCATCATTACCATCGAGTCGCCGATCTTCACTTCGGCATGCACCACCCCGCCGTCCGGACCCGCCAGACGAGCCAGCTCCTGGGCGCCAAAAGCCTGTTTCAAGAATTCGATCAGCTTCGGTATTCCCTCGACCACCAGGTACGGCGTGACGGTGTGAGAACCGTCGGGAATGGGTTGCACACTGCGTTTCGTTGCTCCGGTCATGGGTTCCTCTCCTTATCGATCCATAAGATCAAATCCGTCGCCGAATCGCAAGTGTGGGTCGCGCGCTAAACATGTGTAGCCGTGTCAGGCTTCTTGGCGGGGTAGGCTCCAGGTGAACCTCCAGACCCGACGTGTTCAGCGCCACTGCGCTCGGAAGCCGCCACCCCTCCCAACGAACCCCTTGGAGCGCCGGCCGCAGATCTCCCCGCCTCGGCGAGGCCGGTTGCGGATATACGCCCGATGCGCCCACCTTCCGGGCCCCGTTCCTCGTCCACCGCCCCACCGCCACCGTCCTACCCGCCACCCAACGACGCCGGCAGCGCGGGTTGGCAGAGCCCGCCGGCCACCACAGCGAGCCGTTGAAGCATCGCCTCGTCGATGGGGACTTTCAGGACTTCGGCGATCACCTGCGTCCAGCCGTGGAGGAAATATAGCCAGCCGTCCTCGACGCGCACTTGCCGCGTCTCGCGCTGCGCCAGAGCCTGGTGCAGAAACCGGAGTTCGCCTCGATAATTCAGCTCCCAGGCCACGCCGCCGATGGGAAACTGACCCCGATCGGTGATGGGCGAGCCGGGCAGGTCCTTCCCCATCCCGGTGGCGTTGATCACCAGGGAGGCCGGCGGTAATTTGCCCATCAACTCGTCGTTGACCTCCGGGAGGACGTTGCAGTGGTACTCGAATTCGATATCCGTGTCGAGGCCGGCAACCATTTTCCGGAGGCAGTCCAGCCGGCCCGCGGAACGGTTCACCACCGTCACGCGCCGCGGCCGGTCCGCCCGGTCCCGCTTCTGGGCGAGATGCAAGGCGATGGCGGTGGTCGAGCCACCCGCCCCGAAGCACAGCACGTGCCCGCCGGTCCTCCCGAAATAATCTTTGCCCAGCAGCGCGTCGAGGCTTAGCCCGGCGGTGACCGGGTCCTTGGCATGGCCGGCCAGCAACGCTCCATTTTTGGATATGCTGGACACCTCGGCGCAGGTCACCGCGTAAGGGTCGAGGTAGTCGAACATGTCGCGGGCGGCTTCCAGCAGATTGACCTTGTGGGTGGTCACGAGGGCGCCCAGAGAGAGCGGATCGTA
>Ga0181527_1003756_pt1 | contig 13378 bp, 9 predicted proteins | sample PEATcosm2014_Bin_30_FD_119762 | JGI IMG/M metagenome (GOLD analysis project Ga0181527, IMG submission 119762) | Peatland microbial communities from MTU Mesocosm Facility, Houghton, MI, USA - PEATcosm2014_Bin06_60_metaG | ecosystem: Environmental > Terrestrial > Soil > Wetlands > Peat | place...
CGTGTCTGCGCCGGCCGCATGCCGCCACTGCTGAGCAAGAACCTCGCCTACGATCACGACTACCTGCGCACCGCCTAAAGGCCCGCTGTCCCTTCGCTTCCCGCTCCCGTTCCAAGGCCGTTTGGGAGGACGGCTTGAACGCATCGCCAAAGCGAGGCAGCCGGTCAAGAAGCCCCCGGCCGTCCGCGCCGGGTCCGGCCCAATTGAAGAACACCTTCGACTTGCGAATTTGATCCAGCGGCCCGACTTGTGGGCGTAGGGCGGGAAGTCTGGGTTTGGCTTGGCGGGAGAGCCATTTGTGGTAGAATCAGTGGCGGACATTGCAGGTCGTCTGCCCAATTGAAAGGATAGATAAATTGAGGATGGATCGGCGCGGGCGTCAGAATCGGGCGTCAGGCGTCAAGACGGACGTCATCGGCAGACGCCCGACACTTCCAGCCTAATCGGCCTAGGCAGAAGTCGATAAGAAGCAACGACTTGCGCTGTCTGCCGGAGGGTACGCGAATGGTTAGCAGCCTGACTCGAAATCAGGTGCCGGGCAACCGGTTGAGGGTTCGAATCCCTTGCCCTCCGCTATATAAAGCCTTGTGTTACAATGAGTTACACAAGGCTTCTTTTTTCGCCGTTTTGTGACCCGTGGCTCTGTAACCCGTCTCCTATTGTCAATCACACCACCGCCACCGCTGACCAATTTCTGCTAGACTCCTTGTTGGAGTTGCATGGCACCCGATCTTGCGTCACTTCGGGGCGTCGGCTTTCTTAGCCGGGGCTGCGGGGCCCGCCTTCTTCGTCAGCTCCATTCCCAAGAGCAACTCGAGCTTGTTGGCCAGCGTGATGAAACGGGTCACGGTGTTTTCACCGTTGAGCTTCGGGTCCAGCAGGAGCATCTGCTTGAGCAGTTGCAGCCCGTCCTTGGCATTCTTCTTGTCCCCCGCCTTCTTGGCCCAATTGTGCAGGCAGAGGGCCTCGTTGTAGGTCACGTCGTAGAGTTCGCGGGGCTTTTTCCGCGTTTCGCCGGTGGCTTTGCCGCCCTGGACGCCGACCTTTTCGAGCTTGCGGCGGAGGCCCTCCCAGGCGTGTACGGCGTCGGAGTACTTCTCGGCGTTCTTCTCGGCCCAGGTCTGCAGGATCAAGCACCGCTCCATCTGCGGTTCCAGCGCCTTGGGTTTCTGCGCGATGAGCGCCTCGACCTGGGCGGTGGCTTCGTCGAACTTGCCCCGCTGTCGCAGGATGGAGATCAGCAGGCTGCTGATGCGGGCAGCGCCTTTGGCGCCTTCCTTAGCGAAGTACTCATCGTTCTCCAGGTTGGTTTGGAACTGCTTGGCGACCTTCTCGGCCACGCCGTTCATGCCGAGGGCGGCGGCGGTCTGGGCGATCCAGACCATGCTGGCCGGCGTGAGCTTCGTGCGCTCGGCCAGGTTCTCCAACAGGTCGGTCAAGAGGGGGTCGTAGAGATCGCGCTTCTTCTTGGCGGCTTCGACCTCGTTGGGCGTCTTGGCTGCGTCCAGCGCGGTCTGCGCCTTGTTGCGCTCGGCCTCCAGCTTCCGGCCGAACGTGGTCAGCGAGAAGTTGACGTTCGAGGCGTCGGGGCCCAGCTTCAAGAGCAGCTTGCTGACCTTCCCGGCCTTGTCGATGTCGTCCATGAGCAGGTAGGCTTGCACCGCCCCGTTGCAGATCTGCAGCGCGGTGGGGTCCAGGCCCTTGATTTCCGCCTTCTCCCGCTCGTCGATGAGCTCCTGAAACAGGGCGGCCGATGCCTTCGGGTCGCCCTGCTCCAGCAGCATCTCGGCCAGCAGCAGCTTGGAATCGGTAACCAACTGCCTCCTGCCTTCCTGCGGGGGCGTGGCCTTCAGCGTCTCCACCGCCCGCTGCATGACCTTAACGGCCGTCTGGCGGAAGACATCTACCTGGGCCTTGGTTTCGTCGAGGAGTTTCTGGGACTGGCTGCTGGCGGGCGGGCTGTCGGCTTCGATCCCCTCGATCTCGCGTTTCTCCAGGCGATAGCGCCGCCAGTAGGTGTAGCCGGTCAGGTAGAGGGCGGTGACGTAGTGCTCCGACTTGGGGTTGATTTCCTTGAAGATGGCGGTGGCTTCCTTCATCTTCTCCAGGAACTTCGCGACCCGCTGCTGGACGGCCTCGGTCTGGGACTTGCCGGCGGGGGCCTCGGCCACGGTGTTCGCGTCCAGCACCAGCAGCCGCGCCTTGGCCAGCCGGGCGGCGTCGGCCTCGGGCCTGCCGGGCCAGCGGGCGATGATCTTGTTCGCCGCCTCCTCCATCTTCTTGCGGGCCTCCAGCTTGGCGGCCTTCTCCTCGTCCGTGCCCTCCTCCATCGCGTTGTACTGGTTCAACAGGACGTTCAAGAGCAGGGCACCCGCCGACGCGGCCGTGGGCGTGGTTTGATAATGCTCGTCCTCCAGGATCAGGTTGAAGGCCTTGGCGGCCGCGGGCAGGTCCCCCTTGCGGAAGTCCTCCAAGCCGATGTTGCAGTAGCAGCCGGCCACGGCGTTGTAAAGCGGTGGGGTCCTCTTGGCGGCGTCCTTGCTCTTTGCGGCCGCTTCCAGGGCCTTCTGATAGAGCTCGACGGCCTCGCTCCACTTCTTGCCCTGGGCCGCCTCGTCGGCCCGCTCGATCACCTCGTCCAGGCCCTCGTCGGCGTCGCTTCCCCCCAGGAGCTGGCGGCGGAGCTTGATGGCCTCCGCCTGGTACTGGCTGGGGATCTTCACCATGTCGCTCAGCACGTGGGTCGCCGCCGTCGTATAGCGCTTCTTGTCCGCCGCGGACGTCTTCTCGCCCCCGGCCAGCCGCAGGCAGACCTTGGCCAGGTCGAAACTGATCGCCTGGTATCCGTCGCGTTTCTCGAGGGGCTTGTGCTGGGTCCGCCACTCGCTGACTTCCTTGAGGTAGCCCCTGAGGTCTTCCGCCAGGATGCACTCCAGGTAATGCTGCTCGATCTCGGCCAGCAGGTCGTCCAGCGGGGTGGCGGTGGGGGGTGGTTTGCGGGCGGCCTTCGGGTTGTCCGGGGGCGTGGCGGCAGACGTGTCCTTGGTGTCGGCCACCAGCACCTCTTCATAAATGTCCTTGGCCTCCGCCAGCTTGCCTTCTTCCTGCTTGCAGCGGCCGGTGAAATAGTGGGCCGTCAGGCTCCAGAGCGTCGGCGTGTTGCGGTTGGCCTGGTAGAGATTGTCGAACTCCTTGGCCGCGGCTTCCATGTTCGTGGCCCGCTCGGTGCTCGTCTTGGGATAGGTCAGCCCGACGTAGAAGTCGACCATCGCCACTTTCACGCGGCCGTCGAGGACGTCGTCTTCGCGGTCCTGCCTGCGGCGGTCCTTGGCCGGGGTCTTTTTCAAGCGCGCCACGTTGACCTGCAGGGCCCCCACGAAGCGCCCGCGGACGCCCAGCAGCTTGTCGCGGACGGCTTTCATCGCCTCGGCCCGCTTCTCCTTGTCGGTCATGTCCTTGGCCTTGCGGTACTCCCGCAGGGCCTCTTCGGCCAGCGTGGCGGCGGCCTCGGCGCCCGCGCGGATCGCCTCGGGACGCTTGGGGTTCTCGTCGATGAACTTCTTCAGGTGCGCCTCGGCCTGCTCCGCGTAGCGCTTCGCCTCCGTCTCGTTGTAGGCCCACCTGGAGGCCGCCCGCAGGCTCTTGGACATCTCCCAGTCCCAAACGTCGAGGATTTCCTTGGGGGCCTTGGGGTTGTCCTTCAGGGCGTTGAGATAGTCGACCGCCACGTCGGGATACCCGCCACCCTGCAAGGCGCGGAGGAACTCGACCGGGTCGTCCACCGCCCGCGCGGTCCCGGCCGAGAACAGCCCCGCCGGCAGCAACGCAAACAAAACAACAGTGCGAATGGCTTTCATCGAGGGCTGCGATCTGGTTGGTAGTCGCTGCCGCTCCTGCCCGTGGGCAGGAGCCTGCTACTTGGCCGCCGGCTGGAGGGCGGGCGGCGGCGGCGCGCCCGGCTCCTCGTTCGCCTTGAACAGCGGCAGATAGCGGTAATAGATTTCCAGGGTCAAGGCGGAGAGGCTGGTCTGCATCACGCGGCCGCCCCGCGCGCCCCACAAGTCGCCGGACGGGTTCCAGCTCCCGTTGGCGCAGGTGCTGGAGTCCCGGCACTGGGTGTCGACCAGGATCTTCCGCATGCGGCGGTTCCACTGGTCCCACTCGTAGCCGCTGAAGTTGTGCAGCACCTGGCTGGCGTAGTACCAGTAGTAGATGTTCGGCATCTGGGCCTCCGGCAGGTTGCCCAGCAGGTATTTCGTGCCCTCAACCATCATCTGGTCCGCCCGCTTGGCGCCGAGATACTGGCGGCAGAGCAGGCCCACGGAAGTCATCGTGTTGGAATGCCCCTGGCCCGGCTGGTAGGCGTAGAGGCTGTTGTAAGGTCCGCTTTGCACGGAATCGAGCCACGTGCTCGTGCCGTTGAAGATCGAGCCGCCCACGCTCAAGCCGGCCATCTGGGCGCTCTTCAGGGCCATGATCTGCCAGCCCACGACCGACGTGTCGCCCGGCTCGCCGGGGGTGTACCGCCAGCCACCGGTCTGCTGGTTCTGGGCGTTGATGATGTAGTTCACGGCCCCCTGGGCCGCCATGCCGATGTTCTTGTCGCCGCTCAGGCCGTAGGCCTCGCACAGGGCGATGGTCGCCAGTCCGTGGGAATACATGGGCTGGACGCAGTTCTTGGCCAAGTTGCCGTTGGCTTCCTGTTGGCGGATGAGCCAATTGATGGCGTTGGCGATGTTGCCGCGGTAGGGTCCCTTGGTCTTGTGTGTCTGGCCGGCGGCCAGGAAGGGGAGCACGCCCATGGCGGTCGCGCCGGCGTCCGCCGTGACCTGGCCCGCGCCCGTGCACGTGCCGTCCTTGCAGCGCGTGGTGTACCGCTGGAGGTTCCAGCTTCCGTCTTGCATTTGATGGTTGGCCAGCCAGACCAGGGCGCCGGTGACCGCCCGCTCGGTGTGCTTATTGCCGCCGTATTGGGCGAGCATGGCCTTGCGGTGTCCGCTACCGCGGCCGCCGAAGCCCACGCCGTCGCCGCCGCTTCCCCAGTTCTTGCCGGTGCCCAGGCCGACGCCGATGCCGCCGGCGCCGGTGACCTTCGGGCCGGCTCCGTAGGCGATGACGTTGAACCCGCCCGCCCCGACCATGTCCTTCTGGCCCGTGGGCGTTCCGCCCCCTTTGGGTTGGTAGATGGGGCTGTCGTCGATGTAGTCCTCCGTCACAGCCTCATGGCCCGGCTTCTCCAGCGTCGGGTCGACGTCCAGTTCCTTCGGCTGCTCCTCCTCGACGTCGCCGATGTCGAACTTCTCGAAGTTCGCCATCTTGTCGCTGTCCTGCTTCTCGGCCTGGACTTCGTCGAAGGACGGCACGTCGCCGCCGCCCCGATCCAACACGCTGTTGGGAATCAACAGCAGCATGGATAACCCAAGCAGGTGGATCGTGAAACTGCCCGCGTACCAGACCAACTCGGTGCGGACCCACTCCGTAAAGCGGGCCGCCAACGTATCGTCTTGGAGTTGCTCTTCTTCTTCGACCGGGACGGGATTGACTGCGGCTTCTGCCATGACGCGACTTCTCCTATCCTATGCTACCAAAACCACCCGGAAACAAGGGCGGAGGACCGTCGTCCGCATCCTCTGGCCCCGGGTGGGTGTGCCCACTTCTAGATTCGCCGTTACCGGAGATATTATTCCCTGGGCCCACATCCCCTGACTGGGCCATGTCAAGCCACTCGTCTACGGCGGGGGCATCGGGATTTGGGCCAAGGCTGGGGAGCCGCACCCGGGGCGGACGGCGAAACAACCCGCCGACCAGCACGCTCTTAAGGAACACGCCCCCGCTGACGACCACGATGGCCCCCATTGCCAGGGCAACCCAGACCCACCCTGGAGTCGTATCCCGCGGCGCGGCCTGGGAGGGCAGCCACACCAGCTTGCCGACGATCACCGGGGCCCGCAGCGGCGGGCCTTTCGTCTTCCAGCTCGGGTAATAACCCTGGAGCTTGAAGAAATACCCGACTAAGCGGACTTGCTCCTGGATTTGCGCGCCGCTGGGCATGCCTTCGGGCAGGCCCTCCACGACCCCCAGGAACAGCATGTTCTGCCGATTGAAGCCCTGGATCTCATAGAGCTCGCCCCCTCCCGGGCCCTCCACGCCGTAGTCCTCCACCTGCCGCACGTTCAGCGAGACCTCGACGATCTCGAAGCGCATCTCCGCGGGGTCGGAAACGAGCCGATCGAACGGCAGGTCGTTGTTCTCCTTGCGGACCCGCTCGCGGAGCCGCGCCAACGACTGGTTGTTGACCCACATCAGCACGCGGCTGTATGCAAACTGCTCCGCCTTTGAGATTTTCAGGGTGCCGTCGTCGATTACCAGCGCGTCGTTGTGGACCATCTCGTCCCACTCGTCGGGGTCCTCGTCGGTCGGCCCGCCGGCCTCCGGCTTGGCGGGAGCCCCGGGGACGGGCTGCGGCTTGGCAGGGGATCCCTGTGTGGGCTGCGACTTGGCCAAACGCCCCCGGACTGCGTCCGGGGGATTGCCGGGAGCCTCCGGGGCGGGCTGTGGCGTGGTCGCAGCCCCCGCGTGGGCCTGGACCCCGAGGGCCTTGGCGGAGACCTCACGCCCGGCCGCCGGCCGCTTATCCTCGCCCGGCGCCAGCCACTTCCAGACCGCGGGGTCCCGTGTGCGGTACATGAGCAGGCCCACCAGGACGAGCATCAGGAGCATCGACGTTAGCCGCGGCGAGGGGAGCCCACCGCGGGGCCGCTCTTCACGATACTCGGACAAAAGATGACGCATACCGGTGCTTTACGGCTGCTGGCTCGATGGCAGCGCGACGAAACTCAGCTTGCCCAGCTTCTCGCCGTTGGAAAACCGCTGGTTCGTGCAAATCTCCACGACGCGCATCAGCTCGCTCCACACCAGCTCCGGGCTGGCATTGATGATGACCTGCTCGAAGGCGTCGCCGGAGCCCTTGAAGTACTTGCTCAACTCGTCGTCGAGCTGGTTGATCGCGGGGACGGGGTGCATTTCCGGGGGCACGCCGACGAAGATGTTCTCGATGCCGCCGTCCCTGGAGAGCACGCTGATCGTGAGCGTTTTGACGGGCCTGACGTCGTTGGGGTCCTTGTTCGTGTCTTCGCCCGCCGACTGCTGCCCGACGCCGATGACCGGCTGGGGCGGGGGCATACGGAGCTTGATCTGGCCCTCGTTGGGGGGCGGCTTGAACGTCAAGACGAAGAAGAACAGGATCTGGAACGCCATGTCCAGCATCGAGGCGAGGTTCAGCTCGACTTCTTCCTGGCTGCGCATCTTGACCATAGGGCCGATACTCCCTTACTGCTGCTTCCGAGCCGCGCCCGCGGGCGCGGTCTTCAAGACAAAGTTGCGGAATCCCACCTCCTGGCATGCGTTGATCACGTAGTAAATGTGCCCGAAGGGACACTTCGAGTCAGCCCGGATCACCATCAGGTCGGGCAGCTCCTTGCTGCCGTCCTTCACGTCGTCGAAGGTCATCCCCGCGGCTTTCAGCGCACCGGTGCTTTCGACCTGCAAGAATGGCTTGATCGCGTTCTCGGGGTAAGGATTCCCGCCGATGTTCAGGGACATCTTGCCCTTGTCGTCCTTGACGTTCAAGACGAGGAGCCTGGTGGGGTTGCTCAACACCGGCCGGGCGGAGCCGACGACCGGCAGGTTCAGGGTCAGGTCGAGCTCGGCGGACTGGAAGTTGATCACCAGCACGAAGAAGGTGATCAACTGGAAGACCATGTCCAGGATCGGAGTGAGGTTCGGCGTGGCCGAGACGCCGCCCATCCTTTTGCCCGCCATACGAACTCCTTAGTTTCTGTTGCGGAGGAATCTGCAGGCTTTGCCAGCTTCCACAAAAGCAACTCCTTAGGTCTTGGGCCGCGCCGGGGCCGCCTGCGCGCCCGGCTTGCCGCGAGCCGCCTGGGCGAAGTGCCGCAGGAACTCGTCGGCCCGGGTCATCGTGGTCACCGAAATGAACATCACCCGGTTGCGGAAGAACGAGAAGAACCAGATGGCGGGCACGGAGAGGCCGACCCCCTCGAACGTCAGCACCAAGGATTCCGAGATGTGGCCGGCCACCTCGCCGGACTTGATCGTTGTGCCTTGTCGGGCGATCACCTCGAAGGCCCCGATCATGCCCTTGAGCGTCCCCAACAGGCCGATCATCGGCCCCAGCGTGCCCAGCACCGCCATCATGCTGATCTTCTTCTCCATTTCCGTGGTGAGCATGTCGCCGACCCGCTCCATGGCCTCGCGGGCCTCGCTCAATCCGTTGGGCAACTCCGTGATGCCGGTCACCAGCACGCGGCTGAAGTACGAATCGTCCTCCTTGACCACGTTGAAGATGCCCTTGAAGTCCCGCTGCTCGAGCATGGCCTCGCATTGGGCGATGACCTCGGGCGGCATGGCGGTTTGCGGGCGGAGTTCGACGAACATCCGCCCCACCGTGGCCACGAAGTACACTGACAGGCACAGGATCACCAGCCCGATCAGCCCGGAGACGTAGATGATCCACATGAAGAAGTTCTGCTGCGGTTCAGCCGGTTCCGCCCCCCCCTCCTGGGCCAGCGAGTACTGGGTGGCCGTGTTGAGGATCAGGACCGCTGAAAACAGCACTGCCAGGGTAAACCAAACCCAACTCTTTCCCACGCGCCGCTCTGTCCGCATACGAAGCTCCCTTGTAAATTCCGCCGCTCGGCCTACCTGTGGCCCCTGTTTCCGGGGAGGGCAAGAAAAAGGAGGGACCGCGGCGGCAAAAAAGAAAATGGATCCAACTCTTCTATCTTCCTAGGGCGTGAGCCGGATGTCAAGCACCGCGCCCGCAGAAACACTGCACCTTGCGTGCGTTTCCTTCTCGTCTTCCCTGCACCTGTTCGCCCAGCCAGGCAAAGATTATTCCCGGGGCGGCAAAGCGGGGTGCCATGCCCACGTTTGCGTGGGCATGGGGGCGGCCGCCACAGACATGCTTGCTGTCTCGCTGCGCTCGCTTAGCAAGCATGGCACCCGCTTGCCCGCCGTTGGCCGGTTTGGCACCTGGGCCTGCCTGCCGCGGGCATCAGCGGCGGGCAAGCCCGCCCGCTAAACGCCCTGTAACCCCGACGAGGCGTCATTTCCCCGCGAGGTTCCGGCCATCCGGCATGGGCCGCAAATAAGGACGGATGTTCTCCAGGGTCTTTGGGCCGATGCCGCGGACCCGGCGGAGATCCTGGTGGTCCACGAACGGTCCTTGGGTGCGGCGGGACTCGACGATCCGCTCGGCCAGGCCCTTGCCAACACCCGGAAGCTGGATCAGCTCGGGCCATTCAGCCTGGTTGATATCGACCTGAAACGCGGCAGTTTCGGGTTTGGCCCGATCTACCTCGATCAGGCGGCTGCGCCACCCCCCTTGCGCCAGCCACCAGGCAATGGCGGCCGCCAGGGCCGCCAGTACCAGGATCGCAACCGCCGCCTGATCGGCCCGGCGAAGGAGCCAGAACCGCTCACGCGGCGGAGGACTGGGCGCGGAAGCAACCATAGGGAACAATTGTAATGCTCATGGCCAAAGAATTCCACCAAACCCTCTGGGACGACGACCTACGGGCGCAATGGCAGGAGATCCTCCGGCTGGCCATCCGCGAGGACCTCGGCCAACGGGGCGATTGGACCACGGCGGCGCTCGTGCCCGAAGACGCCCCGGGCCGGGCGACCATCGTCGCCCGCCAGCCGGGAACTCTGGCGGGAGAGCCTGCCGTGGCCGACACGCTGCACGCGCTGGACAGCCGGCTGGAGTGGCGCCCGGCGGCCCGGGACTCTCAGCCGCTCGCCCGCGGCCAGGCCATTGGCCGCATCGAGGGGCCGGCCCGCGGACTGTTGGCCGCCGAGCGGGTCCTGTTGAACTTCCTCGGGCGGCTCTCGGGAATCGCCACGCTGGTGCGGAGATACGTGGACGCCGTGTCGGGCACCCGGGCGCGAATCTACGATACCCGCAAGACCACCCCCGGCTGGCGGCGTCTGGAGAAATATGCCGTCCGCTGTGGCGGCGGCTGGAACCACCGGACCGGCCTGTTCGATGCGGTGCTGATCAAAGACAACCACCTGGCCTTCGGGTCGGCGGCGGAGGCCGTCGCCCGCGCCCGCAAGTTCCTTGCCGACCGCTTCGGCCAGGCCGGCTGCCAGGCGATTGTCGAAGTCGAATTGGACGCGCTGGAGCCGCTCGAAGCGGTCCTGGCGGCCGGCCCCGACCTGATTCTGTTGGACAACATGAGTCCGCACGAGCTGGGCGAGGCGGTCCGCCACCGCGACGCTTGCGGAGCAGCCGTCGAGTTGGAGGCCTCCGGCGGCATCGAGCTGGCCACGGTGCGGCGGATTGCCGAGACGGGCGTGGAGCGGATCAGCGTCGGGGCGCTGACGCACTCGGCCGGGGCGCTGGACTTCGGCTTGGATTGGGGCCCGGATCCCGGCCCGATTTGACAGGCCCGCACCGCAATCTATAGTTGCCTGGAACCGGCGCCTCGGGGAGGGGCACCGGGGTCGCGGCGCAGCGGGGAAGCTGGGAGCTCGAGGGGACCCCGCTGCGCCTTTTCTTGTTTCAGCTTCAGCCGGCAGCCGTGACCGGCGGCGCGCACTTCAACCCAGCACCACCGCCTTGAAGAGAAGAAAGGCCCTGTTGACCGCTAAATGGCCGCGATCACCCGATTGCGGTGCGACCGCCGCTCGGCCCGCACCCGAGCCCGCCGCTTGATTTCGCTGGGCTTCTCATAATACTCGCGGCGGCGCATCTCTCTCTTGATCCCACTCCGTTCGACCAGCTTTCGGAAACGACGCACCGCCTCCTGAATGGACTCCTTTTCACGTAACGTCAGCTTGACCACCCAGTCCTCCTCATTGTGTACGATTGTCGACCAGACCCCTCCACACCACCCACAACTCCGCAAGCCCAAATAATGTATACGCGGCACCAGCCGCCTGTCCACCCATATCGACCGTTTTCCACTTGATTTTTCTGTTGGACTTTTGCCAGGTGGGAGCGAGGGGTGTACGGACCAGCCTGGCGGACGTGTTGCTACCACCCCTTATGATTATGCAATCTTCGCCGATCGTAACGGCCCGCGGCCCGGCCAGCGACTGTCGTCGCGATTCTCGCGGCGTCGCTGAACGGCCTGCAACCGGCCGGCCGATTGCTTATCTCTGGCTCTCGACCACTCGGTTTGCCCAGCAGCCGATTGATCCGACTCCGTCGGCCGGCGGGGGTACAAAACGCCTTGGCGCCATCTCGGCCCCCCTCAATCATGACGCCCGCCCAACCTTACGCCATGGCCGCTGATCATCGCTCCGAAGTGGATTGCCTGATGGACCTTGAGCGACGTCACGACGACCTGCTGCGGCGACTGGAGGAACTCCAACAGCGGGTGGAAAGGGTCTTGGCCGACTGGTCCTCCGGCCGGACGGACCAGGCTGGCTAGACCTCCGATCGCGGCCATCATGCCCCTTCCACTGGCTGGTCTCATCGTCAGAAACCCGGTAATCTGGGCAAGAACGTCACAATGACGGCCCGGCCCTTGTGGCCCTCGGGCAGGAACCGGGCGGCAAGCTGCAAGCCTGTGACTCGTCTTGGCCGATGAGTATAATTCGACGTTGTGGGGTGGCGGTCTGCGCCCCGCGGGTGCGGGATCGCAGCGCGTGGCTGGGGCGTTGCCGCAAAATTCCGGCGCCGGCCTTGACACCCCTCGGGCAAGTGATATAATCCAGGGCTCGCCAGTCGCGGAGTGCGTCTGGCTGCTCGGGCGGGGGGAGAACCGACCGCCTGGAAACAGCTCTTTGACAATTCGGTGTGGTACAAGTGGCATCTCAATAACCACGCGGGATGCGCCCTAATGGCACATTCCGCGCGGGTTCCGAAGAGCGCTTAGAGCGAAAGTCGTTGCTCGGGTCTGGCGGGGCCGACGAGGTCCCGGTCAGACCGGGCGCCACGGGATCTGCCCGCTCCACAGCGGAGCGTTGGATTCATGTGGCCAAGTTCTTAAGGGCGCATGGGGGATGTCTTGGCGTCAGGAGGCGTTGAAGGGCGTGGAAGACTGCGAAAAGCCCGGCGTAGCTGTCAAACGAGCGTTGATCCCGGGATACCCGAACTGGCACGCGCTGAATCCATAGGCGCGTGCGGCGAACGCGGTCAACTGAAACATCTCAGTAGCCGCAGGAAAAGAAAGAAAACTCGATTTCCTCAGTAGCGGCGAGCGAAGAGGAAACAGCCCAAACCGCGGAGGTTTTCCTCTGCGGGGTTGTAGGGCCTCTTACATGGGAGTTACCAAGCTGCCGGTTAGCAGAACCGCTTGGAAAGGCGGGCCACAGGGGGTGACAGCCCCGTATGCGAAAACCGCGCAGCCTCCCGAGGGGTACCTGAGTAGGTCGGGCCACGTGGAATCCCGACTGAATCCGCGGGGACCATCCCGCAAGGCTAAATACTCCCTGACGACCGATAGTGAACTCAGTAGAGCGATTGAAAGATGAGAAGAACCCCTGCTAGGGGAGGATAGTGAACCTGAAACCATGTGCCTACAAGCGGTCGGAGCGCTATGGTCCGCAAGGACAAAGCGTGACGGCGTGCCTTTTGCATAATGATCCGGCGAGTTACCGTCTGCGGCGAGGTTAAGGCCTTCCGGGCTGGAGCCATAGGGAAACCGAGTCTGAACAGGGCGCTGGCGTCCGCAAGGACGCCCGTCGTTGGCGGTAGGCGCGAAACTGCGTGAACTACCCATGAGCAGGTTGAATCGCGGGTTATACCGCGTGGAGGACCGAACCCACTTGGGTTGAAAACCGAGGGGATGACTTGTGGGGAGGAGTGAAAGTCTAATCAAACGCAGAGATAGCTCGTTCTCTCCGAAATAGCTTTAGGGCTAGCCTTGAGCCACTACGCATCGGGGGTAGAGATACTGAATCGGCCTGGGGGTCTTCCCAGACTACCCTGCTGAACCAAACTCCGAATACCGGTGCGACTATCTCAGGAGTCAGTCCCTGGGGGATAAGCTCCAGGGTCGAGAGGGAAACAACCCAGATCACCTGCTAAGGTCCCGAAATCGGGCTTAGTCACTAAGGAAGTTGAGTTGCGGTGACAGCCAGGATGTTGGCTTAGAAGCAGCCACCATTTAAAAAGTGCGTAACAGCTTACTGGCCGAGCAACTCTGCGCCGATAACGAACGGGAGTAAGCCCGATGCCGAAGCAGTGGGCTCGCAAGAGCGGTAGGAGAGCGCTGAAGATCAGATACAAGCCGTACCGAAAGGAGCGGTGTCGGGGTCTTCAGGTGCTTATGCCGGAATGAGTAACGATAAGGCAGGTGAGAATCCTGCCCGCCGAAAGCCTAAGGTTTCCTGGGGAAGGTAA
>Ga0181527_1003762_pt1 | contig 13353 bp, 12 predicted proteins | sample PEATcosm2014_Bin_30_FD_119762 | JGI IMG/M metagenome (GOLD analysis project Ga0181527, IMG submission 119762) | Peatland microbial communities from MTU Mesocosm Facility, Houghton, MI, USA - PEATcosm2014_Bin06_60_metaG | ecosystem: Environmental > Terrestrial > Soil > Wetlands > Peat | place...
AAGGCTATTATAATCCCGCCGAGTCGGTTCGTCATCAGGAGCGGGATGCCTCTGGCAACGGAGGGTGAATTGCGTTGGGGGCAAGAAAGAGGACACCGATAGCTGCCACTGAGCCAGCAGGCGTTCACGGCTTGGAAACCGACGGGGACGGAGGAGGCTTTCGGCGACGTCTTTTTGGCAAGGAAAGGCGCTCTCCCGAAAACCACCTCCGTCCCCTTCCCCGCCCCGTGAACGGTTACCGGCGGAAGAAGCAGCCTGCCGACGCCGCCAAACCGAAACAGCAACCGCCCTACGCCGCGGTCTTGTTCAATGACGAGGAACATACCTTCCAGTACGTTATCGAGACGTTGATGAAGGTCTTTGGCTATACCCGGGAGAAAAGCTACTCGCTCGCGCTGCAAACCCACAACCATGGCAGGGGCATTGTGTGGTCGGGCAGCCGGGAGGTGGCCGAACTCAAACGGGATCAGATTCGTTCGGCCGGCCCGGATTTCTACGCGACGAAGAAGGTGGAATTTCCCTTGGGCGTGACCGTCGAGCCGCTGCCGGGCTGACCGGGGATGGTTCGTTGTGGGCGCGGAGCACGAGATGGCGGACGAAAAAGCGTTGGCTGCGCTACTGCTGGCGGTGGACACGGCAAGGCGAGAATGTGTAAACGCCAGCGGACCGCCAGACTTTGGAATAGGGTGATCCACGGAAAAAGGGAGAAGCGAACCATGTCAAGGCGTCGTGGCCGTCTCAGCGGGCCGGTTGTCATCGCCCTGGCTCTGTTGATGCTATCGAGCGGCAGCACCCGGGCAGCGGAAAGAAAACCACTCTGGCTCGTGGTAGGCAGCGCGGAGTTGACGGAACCGTTGAAGGCCCTGGCAGAGAAACGGCGAAGCGAGGGGTTTGAGACGTTGGTGTCTGACAGGCCCGTTGCGGAGGTCGTGGCAGCCGCCTCCCGTCGCCCTGATTTTCTGCTGTTGGTGGGCGACGACGAGCCGGGACAGGAAAAGTCCCCTTGGTTCCTGCCCGCCAAACGCAAGAAGCTCTATCGCTGGCGCAGCGTTCAGCCGCAGGATTTCCCCTCCGACGCAGCCTGGGGCGAACTCGACGGCGATGGAGTGCCCGCCATCCCGGTGGGACGGATTCCGGCGCGCACCCGCGCCCAGGTCGAGTTGGTCGTCCGGAAGATCCTTGCGTTTGAGTCACAACCGCCCACGGCCGCCGACCTGCAACTGACCGTCTGGCTCGGCTCGCCGGAATACAACGCTGCAATCAATGCGATGGCCTCTGGGCTTGGGGTAACCATGATCCAGACCAAGGGGCCGCAATGGCTGCGCCCCTGGTTCGTCTCCGGCAATCCAAGCGATCCCTTCTGCGGCTGGCCGCCGACTCAGCCCGCGAAGTTCACCAGACAGATGAAGCAGGGGGGAATCCTGAGCGTCCTCATGGGGCACGCCAGCGCCGATGCCTTCTACTCGATGCAGTTCGCGGACAAGCCGATCTCCTATACGGCAGACGATGCCGCCGGAGAGCTTGGCAAAGGTCCTCCCCTGCCCCCGATGGTCTTTTTTTCCTGCGAGTCTGGCAACTTCACGCGCCCAAGACCTTGCCAGGCCAAATCCCTTCTGTTCCTGCCCGGCGGGCCAGTGGCGACCATCGGAGCAACGACCGAGTCGCACCCATTGACCAACTACTTCTCCGGTGTATGTCTGCTGGCGGCTCTCGGTGGTCAAGAGAAGCGACTTGGGGCGATCTGGCTCAGTGCCCAGCGGCACGCGAGTCGGACACGCGATTTTCTCATGGAGCTGCTGTTGCGTGACGTGGAAGGAACCCTGGAGAAGGAAATCAACGTGGAGAAGCTGCGGCACGACGAGATGCTGATGTACGCCCTGTTGGGCGATCCGGCCACGCGGCTCCGGTTGCCGGAACCGCTTGAGGCAAGTGTGGAGCGTGCCGAGAGCGGCTGGCGTTGGCGAGCCAGAAGGCCGCCGGGCGCAACGCACCTTGAGGTCGGCTTTCGCAAGCCCCAAGCATTGGCCATGTCACCGGACAAGAAGCCCACCAGTGCCGAAGAGGCTGATAAGGCTGCGGACGCGGCAAACGCTTGTTTCGCCTTCACTGCACAACCCTCGCCGCCCAATGATGGGTCGTGGACAGGGATTTGCGACCGTCCCGGTTGGCTCAGGTTGGTTGCCATCGGACCAGGTGCGCTGCACGTTGCTGTTCTGAAACTCGAATGACCCAAGGAGGTCGAGGAAGATATGCGGCTTGCCTGGGCAACCGACATCCACCTGGACCATGCTAGCGAATCGGCACGGCGCAGGTTCTGCCAGTCCGTCAAGGGGCAGGCCGATGCGCTCGTCGTCACCGGCGACATCGCCGAAAGCCACATTCTGGGCTCCGCCTTGACAGCGATGGCACCCCTGACCGACCGGCCGATCTACTTCGTGCTGGGCAACCACGATTTCTACCGTGGCTCGATCGCAGGCACCCGGCGCCTGGTCGATTACGTCGTCGGCGAGGGTTTGGTGTACTTGAGCCAAGCAGGGGTAGTGGAACTGACGCCGAACACCGCCTTGGTCGGCCACGACGGCTGGGCCGATGGTCGGCTGGGCGATCTTGACGGTTCCGAAGTGATCCTCAATGATTTCCTGCTCATCGACGAATTGCGATGCTGGCGGGACACCCACAGATTGGACAAGCCCGCCCTGCGCCGGATGCTTGAAACCCTGGGCGACGAGGCGGCCGGATACGTAAGAAGCGTCCTGGTCCCAGCGGCAACGAAGTACCCGCACGTCATCGTAGCCACCCACGTTCCGCCTTTTCGCGAGGCGGCCTGGTATCAGGGCTGCCCCTCCGCCGACGACTACTTGCCCTTCTTCTCTTGCAAGGCAGTAGGCGACGTGCTGCTGGACGTGGCCCGATCGCATCCGATGTGCGATTTGCTTGTCCTCTGCGGGCACACCCACGACGGCGGTGAGGTCCAAATGTCGGAGAACCTGCGGGTTGTGGCCGGCGCGGCTGAGTACGGGAAGCCCGAGATCCAGCGGATTCTGAAGATTGCCTAGACGGACGACTGCTTACCGAGCGGAGGCAGGGAGGGGTTTTGCAGGCCTGGAACAGCCCAACTATAATAACCCGAACGTTAGCACCCAGGAGACACCGCCGTGCCCAACATCGCCGCCGTGCTGAAAGACGAAATCCGTCGCTTGGCGAAACGAGAGATCAAGGCCGCAACGTCCACCACCAAGCAGGCGGTTGTCCAGTACCGCCATGACATCGCCAAGCTGAAACAGCTTGTGCAAGGCCAGCAGAAGGAGATCTCTTTCCTCAAGACCCAGGAGCAGAAGCGACTGGGACAACCGCAAACCAAGGACGAAGGGGAGTTGGAAGGCGTCCGGCATTCAGCCCGATCCGTCCGAGCACAGCGGAACCGTCTGAAGCTCTCGGCCGCTGACTTCGGTAAACTGGTTGGCGTGTCGGGCCTGACTGTCTACAACTGGGAGCACGACAGAGTTCGGCCTGGGAAGGACAACCTCGCCGCCCTGGTCGCTGTTCGGGAGATGGGACGACGGGAGGTGATGGCGAAGTTGGAGTTGCTCAAGGCGTCGAGAAAACCGAGTTAGACGACCGACCGTTGCAGCTTGGGGAGAGATGCGATCTGTATGGTTTTCCCATGAATCCCGCTGACGAAGACGACCGTTTTATCGAGACGCGCGGCCTAGTGCGCACGTACCGCGTTGGTCCGGCAACCGTGCAAGCTCTGGCTGGCGTCGATCTCCAGGTGCGACGGGGCGAATTCCTCGCGGTCCTGGGCGTGAGCGGATCCGGCAAGTCGACACTGTTGCACCTGCTGGGCGGATTGGATACGCCGACCGCGGGCGAAGTGTGGGTCGACGGCCACAAACTCTCAGCACTCGGTGCCTACCAACGCGCCCTTTACCGGCGGACGACGGTGGGGTTCATCTTCCAGTCGTACTACCTCGTGCCAAGCCTGACCGCCGCAGAGAACGTGGCCCTGGCCCTGACGTTTCAGGGGACATTCGGTATGCAGCGATCCCGCCTGGCCGTCGAGGCCATCGGGCGTGTAGGATTGCAACACCGCGCCGGGCATCGGCCCAGCCAACTCAGCGGTGGCGAGCAGCAGCGGGTGGCCATCGCCCGGGCAATCGTCCATCGGCCCCCATTGCTGCTAGCTGACGAGCCGACCGGCAACCTTGACGGTGCCACAGCCGCCGAGATCGTCTCGCTGTTGGACGAAGTCCACCGCAAGCTAGGCACAACGGTGGTCATGGTGACGCACGACGAGGAGCTGGTCTGCCAGGTTGCCGACCGGTTGATGTACCTTCGCGATGGGCGGCTGACGCGCCAGCAGAGGGCTGGGCTATGAGAACTTGGAAGATCGCTTTGTTGGCCCTCGGCGGCCTCCGCCGCACGCCGATCCGTGCAACACTCACCACCCTGGGCGTGGTGATCGCCAGCGGCGCGCTGGTGGCAATGGTGGCATTCGCCCTGGGATTGCAGCGGCAGATCGAAACCCCCATACGGCTGCTCTCTCTGCTGAATGACATTCACGTCTCTCCCGCAGCAGGCGAGCAAGCCAAGGACGCTCCTGTGCTGGACGACGCCAGCGTGGATCGACTGGCCCACTTGCCGGGTGTGTCCGCAGCGTTCCCCAACATCCGCGTGCGCGGAATCCAGGTTCGCCGTAACGATAAGTCGGAAAGCTGCCTGGCCCTGGGGATGCCGCGCGAGGCGACACTCTTGGGTGTGGCCGAGGAGATCCTGGTGGCCGGCCATTTTTTCAGCGAGAGCCGCCGGCCGGAAGCCATCCTGGGTGCGCAGCTCGTTCGCTCCCTGGGCTTCGCCTCAGCCCAGGAAGCGGTCGGCGCGAGGCTGAAACTGGAGGCAGGCGGACTGTCGCCCGAGGAGGATCATTCGTTCACTTTCCAGCGGAAGGAGTTGGAGGTCACTGTGGTGGGCGTGTATGACGTACCGCCCATTGTGCCGGGCCCGGCCCGCAGCAGCATCGTTCTGCCAGTCGACTTGATGAAGGAGGTTCCTGGCATCCACTTCGAGTCGGCGCTTGCGGGCCTCAAAGCGGGTAGAGCCGCTGGTGCGCTCGGTTACGGCAGTGTTACGGTGCACGTTCGCGACGCGGGCGACGTGACTGCGGTCGAAGAACAGATCAAGAGCATGGGTTTTCACACCAATGCCATGCTACGGCGTTTCCAGGAAATGCGGACCTTCTTCATTTTCTTGCGAGTGTTGCTGGCAGCCGTGGGCTCGGTGGCCTTGATCGTGGCCGCCCTGGGCATCATCAATACTCTGCTGATGGCCGTCCTGGAACGCTATCAGGAGATTGGCATTTGCAAGGCCGTGGGGGCTTCCGATAGCGACCTCGTGGTACTTTTTCTCGTCGAGGCGGGGATGATCGGGCTGTGCGGTGGCCTGGGCGGCCTGGTGCTGGGGCGCGTTGTTTCCTGTGGTTTGGAAATCGCCGTGAATGCCTACGCCCGCGGTCAAGGCGCCACCGAACCGCTGGAAGTGTTCGCATTTCCTCCGTGGTTGCTCGCCGGAACGGTACTTTTTGCAGTGGTTGTCAGCGTCCTGGCCGGCGTCTACCCGGCGCTGCGTGCCGCCCGAGTGGATCCGATTGTGGCATTGCGGCGGGGGTAGCGTCTTAGGTGGGCATCTCCTCCAACCGCCCCCGCAACGCCGCATACCTCCCTGCCGTGTCCTGCCGCCGTACCGCCATGCCCAACGCCTTCTTCGTGCCGACCAGGACCACCAGCTTCTTCCCCCTGGTTACCGCCGTGTAGAGCAGGTTCCGCTGGAGCATCATGTAGTGCTGGGTGTGCAGGGGAATGACCACACAGGGAAACTCCGACCCTTGCGATTTGTGGATCGACAGGACGTAGGCCAAGGCCAGTTCGTCCAGGTCCCCGAAGTCATATTCTACCTGCTGCCCCTCGAAGCTCACCACCATGCCCTGCGTCATCGTCGAATCGCCGCTGGCGAAGAGCGAGGACTTGAGCCCGGAAGTGGTGACGCCGGTGGCGGCCGGCGACCTGGTGCTCGGCCAGTCGAAGAGGCTCGGACTCCTCTGCCTGGACGCCGCGGCGGAACTGAAAACCCTTTGGACCGAGCCGGCCAAGGTTTTCAACTTCAAGAGCGATTGCCACTTGATCGTCGCCGACGGCCGCGGCCTGGGACTGAACAACCGGGGCGAGGCCGTGCTCTTCTCGTTCGATCGCAGCGGCGTGAAGATTCTTGGACAGGCGAAGCTCTGTCAGCGGAGGCTCATGCACCCCACGGTCGCGCTGGGGCGGCTATACGTTCGCGACGGCGAGTTCGTCTACTGCTACTCGCTGGAGGATCGCTTGTCCGGCGCGACGGCCTTGGCCGCCGCAGCGGCCGCGCGGTAAAGGTCGGCGGAGCGTTCCTCCCAGCCGGAATAGGCCCAGGCATTGGCGACCTGCCGCGTGCTGTTCAGGTCGATCGTCTGCCATGCCGAGAGCACCCGGTGCCACCGCGTGCGCGTGTCCAGAACGTCCTGGCACTGCTTGGCCAAGGTAGGCGGCAGCGGGCAGGGTTCGGCCGTGAGCAGTTTCTCCAGGAAGATCCGCGCTTCGCACTCCTGCATGTTCTCCCGCGTGGCCTCGTAGCGCAACGTGGCCACGGGGCCTTCAGCGCTCGGATACAGCAACAGGGTCATGGTGCAGCTCCTGCCGCCGGCTCCGGCGTCCTGGGTCCGCGGGTAGCGGCAGTTGATCGAATCGGGCGAAACCGTGCCGTCTTTCGCCGTGGGGGCCCAAAAGTCGGCGCCGAGCTGGCCCCCGCCGGGCCGGTTGGCCAGCAGGTTCTGCTCCGCATGCAGGCGGAACGAAGGGCTGCTGTGGTAGTCGTGCAGGTCGCGGTTGAGCCAGCCACGCGTCCCGCCCTCGATGGGGTAGGGATACTTCCAGCCATACACGCGGCGGACGGCCGGGTCCTCGTTGTCCCAGGCCCCCCAGATGTTCACGGAATAGCGCACCGGCACCTTGCCCTCCTGGTATTCCAGCCATTCGCCGCCGTTGCCGGGATGACAATGCCGCTCCCAAGCGGCCTCGGGCAAAATCTGGTGGAACATGCCCACGGAGATCTTGTTGGGAATCGCCTCGGAGGCACTGCCGATGAGCATACGCTCGCCCAGACCGTGCTTGTCCAGAATCTCCTTGACGCCCAGCAGAACCGGTTTCCAGAAGGCCGCTGCCTCAGGGCTGTCGGGATACGGTGTGGGCATGTCGGTGATTGTCCCCGTCGCCGGATCTAAAGCCGTGACCAGCGGCGGCGTCCTCTTCCACCAAGCCCAGTTTTCCTGGTACGGCACGGCCCAGAGCGTGCAGACGACGTAAGTCGGCTTCCCCATGTGCCGCACGGCCAGCTCGACGTACTTCGTCAGTCGCGAGTAGTCGTAGCTGAATTTGCCGTCGGCGCCCTTGACCCAGCGGACCAGCGACTCCGCGTTGCCGTACTCGGTCTTGGATAACAGATTCAGCCATAGCACCTTGCCGCCGGTCTGCCCCACCCACGACAGGCTCTTGGCGACCATTTCCCAATGCTTGTCGGACCAAAGCGGTACGTCGCAGCCGTAGGCCACGCCTTCAGGCGACTCAATCAGGCCGTAGAAGAAAGCGAAATCCTTGGGGTCCGGTAGCGTCCAGTCGTGGACCTGGATATCCACCGGCACGGCGACGGGCTGAGCGAGGCCATCGGCCGATACGGTGAGCGTACCGTGGTAGGTCGCGGCGGCGGCATCCTTTGGTACGGTAGCCGTAACGACCAGCGACTGGAAGGCCCCCGGCACCAATTCGGCGGGCAGGCCGTCGGCCTCGCGCTGCTTGGTGTCGATGCCCCGCTCATGCGGCCGAGGAATCGCATACACCGGCGCTTGCTTGGGCGGCGACTCCAGCAGGGCGTCGTCGCGCGGTCCGCTGCCCGTAACGTTCCAGAACTTGCCGTAGCGGACGCGCAGCGCGGCGGCGGGCAGTTTCCGGCCGTCCGCAGACGAGAAGGGCGAAAGCACGCCGCGGACGTTCTCAATGGGTTGGTCGCTGCTGAGCATGATCCGCCCGCTGAAAACGCCGTTCCGCGCGGCCGCGATGCGGATCGGTTTGAGGCCCGCCTCGCACGGGTCGGGCCAGTCCAGGTCGCTCACCTCTTCGAGCATGTTGACGTTCCACGCCTGGAACCCGGCGGGCCGGACGACGTTGGGTGTGATGCCTTCCGCCCCGTCGGCCTGCAGCCGAAACTCGCACAAGCCTGCCGTTGCCCAAGGGATTTCGACCTTCGGTTTGGCAAGAAACTCCGGGTAGGGGGCAGCGTGAATTTCGATGGCGATGACGTTGACGCCTTTGCGCAGCAGGCTGGACGGCACGGCCAGGTTCTCGATCCGCCGCAGGCGCAGCGGATAGCACGCAACGGCAATGTCCTGATCGAGATACCAGTGCCACGGCTTGCCGGGGGCTTTCATGCTGACCTTTTCCGGATAGGCCTCGGCCGGGCTGCCGGAAGCGAGTTCGCCAGCCGGCAGATTGCGGCGGGCCAACTCCGTGCCGTTGACAGATACGACGGCGCCGCCGCGGTAGACGAGCGTCAGCTTCAGCCCGCGCACCGCCTGCGGATCGCTGACGGTGAACTTGCCGCGGAGACTGATCTGGCGGACGCAAGGATTGCCCGAATTGCCACCCGCGCGGGTATCGCTCTCGCCGTTGTAATACTTGCGAAAGAAGTGCTGGCGCGGCCAGAGTGTGTCGTCGAACTCGACGGCCGCCCAACCCTTGGCCGGGTACAGCGACATGAGGTTGCGGTCCGTCTTTCGCTCGACCACACCGGCGGCAGTGGTTATCAAGGGCTTGTCCAGGGAGGTCAACATTCGCCACGGGCTGCTGCCATCCAGAATAGTGAGGGCCGGCCGCGCCGCGCCCGGCCCCGGCGAAGCCGCAGTGGCCGGCGGCAGGCACGGCCCCGGCAGCGAGACGGCCCCCACGGCCGCCGCCAGTACCAGATTGCTGACCAGCGAAACTCTCAGTACTTGCATCCTCATGGTGCTATCACGTGACTGGATTGGCTTTTCGTGCCACAATCGTGAACAACGACCAGCCGCGTAGGCGTTCAACCCCTGGCGCACGCCGAGGAGTGAAGTCGAACGGTACGGCTGCGATTCTACCTTGCCCCTGCGGAAAAGTAAAACGCCCGGCAAGAATCTTCACGTTCTTGGTGAAGCTGCTCCGAAAACTAACGCTCGGGTGGGCCATAGTATTCGAGACCCTTCAGGTCGTTTTCTTCGCCTTGCGATTGCGCAGGGTGTCGAGTTGATGGAGCAAAGCCAGGATCGGATGGCGAAACATCATCCGCGGTCCGGCGTATCGCATGACGGTGGTGATCTGCTCCCGCATGGCCGGCTTGTAGCAGTGGATCGGGCACCGAGCACAGGTCGTCTTCCTCGCCCCGAAAGGGCATCGGTCCAGACGGCAAACTGCATAGTCGTAGAGCGATTGGCACTCGAGGCAGAGGGAGTCTGGCGTTGTATGGTGAGCCCGGCAATAGTATTCCACCATCACCCGGATCGTTTGTTTCTCCCGGGTCAGGCGGGCCGTTTCCCTGCGGGTCGGATGGTGCATGAGCGCCTATGCGTGACGGTCACCACGCGTAACCAAGCATGGCCGTTGTGGCCGCGTCGATTAAGCGAGGCCGCTGACCGGCAGCTCCTATCTCCGGAAAAAGGATCGAGGGTCTTGCCGGCTAGGTTCGAGACGAAAACGGCCACGAAGGTAAGCATGTAGCCTTCGGGACTGCGGGGGTCCCGCACTTCGCGGCTGCGGCGCAGCCACGACCTTGTGCGCTGTAATGAGTGTTTAGGTCGGTGGTCAGTGCTCAGTCAGCGGAGCCGCGGAGACCCTTCTTCTTGTGTTGCCGTAAGTCTTTACTTCGTTTCTCGGCTTTCATCAGGATCGCACCCGACCAGGGGAGCATCGCGACCTCTTTCTCCACCGGCTCGAGTTTCAAGCCGCCCGCCGGCATCTTCCCCTCCCGATCGATCGGGCCGCCGCCCCAGGGGATGACCCGCTGGTAGCGCTCGTTCGGGTCCAATTCCACCGTGCACGCGGCGTTGTCGGGGTTCACCAGCACCAAGGCCTTCTGGTACTCGCGGCCATATACCCCGCTGGCGTTCTTCCACTCATCGATCGATTTGGGAAGGGGGTCTACTGCCCGACCAATTTTCAGATCGTACTCCGGCCACCAGTGCGCCTCGCAGATACGGTTCTGAACGTTGGGGATCATGTTGACGTAGCTCTTTCCGTGCTTCATCAGCAGGTAATTGGCCATGTACCACAGCCGGGCCTCGATGTCCTCGGGCTTGGCGCCGTTCTGCGCGATATAGATCTTGCCGTTGCGGAGCAGCTTCAACAAGCGACCCTGCTGGAGCCGCCAGTCGCCCGCGCTCTGGCGGTGGGCGTAGCCTTCGACCATCGCCCCGTGGATGTCCCGGGTGTAGCACTCGTTCTCGTCCCAACTGCAGCACAGGCCGCCGATATTTGGGATCCAGTACATGTCGGCCTTATCGAGTTCCTTGTAGACGTAGGCGTAAAAGTCACCCATGTGCTTCACATATTCCCTGCAGGGGAGCTTGCCGAGCTGCGAGTTCCACATCTCCGCGGGAACGATCCAGGGCGTGTGGGCGCTGTCGCCGAACACCCCGTCGGCGTGGCACGCTTTGACCTCCTCGATCACGGTCTTGACAAAATACTCTTTCCAGCCGAACTCGGCGCCATTGTAGCGGCCCGACAGGTCCATGATGTATTCCTTCGCGCTGCCCAGCGGCTGATAGACGCGCTGCGGCGGGTTATCGAAGGTGTGCAGGAACCAGTCCTCGTGCTTGTCCACTTCCGTAAAGTCGGTGCTCCAACGGTTGTTGTGGATGTGGGTGATGTTGGGGCTGGACTCGCGGACCGCCAGCCGGTAGTGGAGCATGAGGAAGTTCGGGTTGTACTTGCGGATCCCGTCGATCTGGGCGGCCAGCAGCTTTTGTGTGCCGCACATGTGTTTGGCGACGAACCTCGTCTGCGCCGGGCTCAGGTCGCCCTGGAACTGATCAACGAATACGCGGATCGTTTCGCTGGAGTCGGGAAACTCGCGCTCGGGCTCGAAGCCACGGGCGGTCGGCGTGAACAGTGGGCCGACCGTCAGCAGGGCCACTGCCTCTAGCACAGTACGCACGACAGGGATGGGTCGAGAATTCATTGCTATAGGGTCCTTGCAGAATGGATTACCAGTCCATCCTAGAGTGTTGTTACGGCTCCTTGATTTTACTGCTTCCCCTTGCATGTCGGCAATTCCTGCCGAGCTGATCGCCCCGCGGTTCTTTCAGGGCCTCCGGCCGATCGGAATCTTCGCGCTGTTGTGGGGGGCGGCGCTGACCGGCAAGCTCCCCAAGCGTGTACCGGACGGCGGCCCTGGCCCGATAAGGACTGTTGCGGTCGATCCCCAGTTTGGCGGCCAATTCGTCGGCAGTCTTGAAGCCGATACCCCGGATGTCGTCGGCCAGTTGGTAGGGGTTCTCCTCGATCTTGGCGATGGATTCCTGGCCGTAAGTCCGGTAGATCCTCACCGCCCGGCCCGAACTGATGCCATGCTCGGCCAGGAAAAGCATGATCTTGCGGACTTCCTTCTGCTCTTGCCAGCTTTGCTTGATCCGTTTGACCCGTTCCTGGCCGATCCTTTTGATGTGGAGCAGAAAATCGGGGGCAGTCTCGAAGATCTCCAGCGTCCGTTCTTTGTAGATTCCGACGATCTTGGCGGCAATCTTCGGCCCGATGCTGCGAATTGCCCCCGAGGCCAGATACTTTTCGATGCCTTCCGCCGATGCTGGATGCGTGGTTCTGAGTTCGTCGGCCTTGAATTGCTGCCCGTGTTCCCGATCCACCACCCACTTGCCGGTCGCTTCCAGATGCTCGCCCGCTGAAACCGACGTGGTGCTGCCCACAACGGTCACCAGGTCTTGGCGGCCCCTGACCTGCACCTTGAGAACGGCGAATCCATTCTCGGGGTTATGGTAGGTGACACGTTCGATGAGGCCGGTGAGGGTTTCGGGCATGGGTCTGCGTAGCGGCACAATGTCCTCGAAGGGCTGCTTTTTCACCCGTGGACAGCCCAAGAATCTGTTCGGACTAACCGACCTCTCGAAAGCCGTCCGTTCGACCTCTCCTGCTCATCAGCCGTTCCTGTTCTAGCCGTGCCTGTTCCTCCTGCCTCCGATACTCCCGCTCTTCCTGCTCCTCCCATTCCTTCGTTCCAGGCCGGCGTTCCTTCAACCACGACCAAGTTCGTTCAAGCCATGTCTTCATGCTTGTGGCCCTTTCGGTCGTCTGCCCCTGTTCAGATCGCAACGTGGCTCTTCTATTCTCCCTCGGGCCGGTGCAGTCCAGCCAAGTAGAGCTTGCGGCGGATGGCCATGTCTTTTGGGCGTCATTCTCGGCCCGACAGTAGCTGCGGTTCCTGGTGTGTCGGCCGACCGTGCCGCCTTTAGCAGTAGATCATCTTACCACCCCACCTCCCAAAGCGAGAGGGGGACATGGGAAGACACGCTCTTGCCCGCTGCGCCCCAACAGGGAATCCGGGGACGCCATTGACCCGGCAACAAAGTGGATCAACCCTGGCAGGTTATGCTTCAGCATGACGATAGACCGCTGTTGTGCTGCGGTGCTCCAGCGTGGACGGCCACGAGCACGACCACGGCGAGCCGTTTGACCGGACATTCACTCTGCGGGAGAACGCCTCCGCCCGCCCGGCTGGTATGTGTCGGCAAGTCCTGGCAACCTGTCAGACCGGCAGCCACTTGCGGCGCGCCGCTGCGGCGGATACGATGGCACGTAGTTATGCTGCCTGCGGTGAAAATGGCACGTTTCACACTGGTCCGAAGCGCAAGCGAGGGTGCGGCTTGTGTCCGTCGCTGGCGATTCCGGTTCGTATCAGTCCAGACCGCGATCAGCGTAATCCCCAGAATTATCCGGGAGACGGCGTCATGGAATACCACGGCATCGCTCGTCGCAACTTCCTGAAGTCGGTCGCGGCCGGTGCGGCGGGCACAATCTGCATTCTGAAGGCGTCGGGAAGCACGCCTTCGGAAACATCCCCAGCGGTGATGATCCGCGAACCATTCCATGGGGCGGTCTTGAATCACAGGCACGGGAAGCAGAGTGCCGACGGCCTGACGATCCGCGTCACCGGGGACGCGCCGCCCGCCGAGCGCGTGACCGTCAACGGCATGCCCTGCCACCGCACAGGCAGCCGCTTCGATGCAGAGGTAGTGTTGCGCGAGAA
>Ga0181527_1003763_pt1 | contig 13353 bp, 12 predicted proteins | sample PEATcosm2014_Bin_30_FD_119762 | JGI IMG/M metagenome (GOLD analysis project Ga0181527, IMG submission 119762) | Peatland microbial communities from MTU Mesocosm Facility, Houghton, MI, USA - PEATcosm2014_Bin06_60_metaG | ecosystem: Environmental > Terrestrial > Soil > Wetlands > Peat | place...
CCGAACCCGGGAAACTCTCGAACAAGCCATTGCCGATGCCCTCAAAAGGATCACACCGGACAACGCCAGGGCGTGGTTCAGGCTCTGCAATGCAGTCTACAGCATTTCCTAAAATGCTCTAGAACTTCAGGTCGAGTGTATTGCTGCCTCGCTTTGCTCTGTTGAGCATCGGAAGCAGGATGTAGATGACGATGAAGTTCGTCAGAGTTCCACCAAGAGCGAAGGTCACACCCAATGGATCCAGACCAGTGTGTGCGTAGTTGACGGCTTCGGTCCCAATCAAGGAAGTGGATTTATGTTCACGGATCCAGCGGAAGCATTTCTCCGAATTGACCCAGCGCTTGATACCGCCAAGTTCGGCGATATCGTCCGCTTTGAACAACGCTGCCCAGAGGAGCAGCCATAGACCGATGCCTGCGATAAATGAGCCTTTCATCGATGGTGTCAAGTTCATAGGGTTATCCTCCTTTTCAGGTTGTTGAGCCTGTTGCGACGTTTGTTGATGGCCGCTCGAAGCAGGAGCAAGAGCGCGTATTCGAACGACCGAGTGTGAACGAATCTCCGGCAGAGAGCGGCCAGTTTGGAGGCAATGAACCTCTGGAACTTAGTCGCTCTCGCGGTCTTCTGTTTGAGGTAGTCATCGACGACGAGCGGTACGGCACGATGCAAATCCGTGTTGGTGCCCATCAATAACTGCTGCCTTCGCGCTTGATTCCGTTTAGACCGTACTGCGTAGTACGTCATGGCTTCTAAGCCCGCAATGATTGCTAGGATCATGTCAGCGTCCTCCTACTAAGTGGAATCCGACGCTGATCAAGCCGGCCATGATTCCCAGTAGGAATAGGGCCATCGGTATAGCAATCATGCCGAGGCATGCGAGCCGAGCGTAGTTCTTCGTCGGCGGTGGTACTGAGAGTCCCGCTAACTTCGCCAGGCCCGGAATGCGCGCCCTGAGCAGGTCGACGTCGAGACCCCAACGTTCGGCGAACTCCGTGCAGAGTGATTCCGCGCGGGTGCTGAGCACTTGGTATTGGTAATTGCCGGAGGGCAACGAGTTGCCCTCGTGACCGGCGGCGGCATTGAGAATGCCTTCGAGCCTCGACAGGAAGACGCGTTTGTGGAAGAAGAAGAGAACCCGCTTCCATCTGGAGTTGAGACAACCGGCTTCCATCGGGGCCGGAGGATTGGTGGATTCAGTAATTTCCAACATGGTATTGCTCCTTTGTTTTGAGTTGAGGCATGTGAAGGGGGCTTTGAATTAGACCCCGGGGGGCTCGAAACAAAAGGTGTCTCCGAGCCCTGGTTCACATACCTGGTCCCTGGTTTTGCAAAGGAGTTTTCTCCGCGCGCGCGGGAGGAAGATAAGCAGGGAGTTAGGTCAGTGGGAGGTAGGGGCAGTTTCTGTATAGGGCGAGTGTTTCATTGTGTCGGGTCAGTCCACTTGCAATTCCACTCAGGAGCGGTACAATTCGAGCGAACTAGTCCTGAAAATACAGATTCCTATGAATGACTCGAATATAGTCGTGGCGGGAGCTACCGGTAATCTCGGCGGACGCATTGCGAGAGCGTTGCTGGAACGGGGAGCCAGCGTAAAAGCGCTTGTTCGCCACGGCTCTGCGCGAGAAAAGCTTGAGCGACTGCAAGAGCTCGGCGTAACGATTGTTAGTGTCGACTTTAGCAGCACTTCAGAATTGACAACTGCGTGCTCGCGTGCGTTCTGCGTTGTGTCCGCGCTATCTGGATTGCGAGAAGTGATCGTGGAAACACAAACGGTTTTGCTTGACGCTGCGATCAAGGCTGGCGTGCCACGTTTCATTCCGTCCGACTACTCGATCGATTTCACCAAGCTTCCAGAGGGAGAGAATCGCAATCTCGATTTACGCCGAGAATTTCACAGGCGAATCGCTAAGACCTCGATTTCAGCGACCACGATCTTCAACGGTGCGTTTTCCCATATGCTGACCGGTCAGATGCCGCTCATTCTCTTCAGACTGAAGCGAGTCCTCTGTTGGGGAAATCCGGACCAGCGCATGGACTTCACTACGATTGACAACACGGCCGCATTCACGGCGAGCGCGGCTCTTGATCCATCCACCCCTCGTTTTCTACGAATTGCTGGCGATGAACTCAGCGCACGAGAACTGATGGCGGTCGTAAGTGAGGTGACCGGAAAGCAGTTTCGCCTGTTCCGCCCCGGGGGTCTGGGAATGCTCGGCGCGCTTATCAGGGTCGCGCGCACGGTCGCTCCTGGAGGGAAGGAGCTTTACCCGGCATGGCAGGGCATGCAGTACATGCGTAACATGTTCGACGGCCGGGCAAAGCTAGAGCCGCTCGACAACGACCGCTATCCCAACATTCGTTGGACGACTGTGCGGGACGTCCTCTCAGCGCATCAAGTTAGCTAGCCTCAGCGCCGGCAGGGCTCGGTGGGCGCGTGGAAACAATAGTCGGATGGGTCTACTGTCCCTAAGCTTTTCCTGGTGTGGCACCCCTATCTTGGTAGCCTGCAGAATGGAGGAAGCACTTCGCGCTGGAACCCGGACTGACAATTGTATTCAGTGGCCCCGGGAGTATGTTATCGGACGGCGGGAAGGGGATAATGGAAAACTCGATTAAACGCTTCGTGCAAACCTCCAGCCTCGAAGCTCACAGAGAGAGTGGATAGAAGGACAAAGGGTGCGCCCTATCTATTCGAGGGAGTGCGGGGAAGTCTGCAGGGTCTGAGTGAAGCAGAAGTCGGTTGAACGCTAACTCAACTGCTTCACTTGACTGTGAGAGTGTCCTGGGTACGAGGAACTGAGAGAACTCAATATGTATTTTAGTCACGGCGCTGCCGCGGCGGTTGAGGCCGCCCCGGCAGTCCTGACGTTGAGGAGGCACACTACGCGGCTTTTGCAAGTCGCATTGCAGCGCGGCGGGCGCTATGCAACGCGCCGTGTTGCTTCTTGGTCACAAGCTTAAGGTGCTTTGGGTTCACGCAGAGGCGATTGAAGCAAAGGTGGTGGATCTCCCACCGCCCAGAGCCATCTGAACAAGGCGTAATAGGAATGGGTCCGTTCACTTCGGCCCAAGCGACCCGGTGGGCGTATTCCGGTTTACGGCTACCGGGGAGAGCGATCGTAGGGTAGCCGCCTTGGGTCGAAAGGCCTCGGTTCCATTCAAAGCACCCGGTTACGATGTTGACGGTGTATTTGCCTTTCAGGCGCGAGGCAGCACTTACAGCGGATTCTTTCGCAGGCATGTTGATTCTCCAGTTCCGGCCAGGAGGCCGGAAAGTTAGTCGCTCGACGGCGATCTAAGGTTTAGAGTTTGCTGGAGCCGGGCAGCTCAACAGCAGTTCTGGGTTACACCGCGGCCACAGAGACCCACTGTAGCCCACGGCGAATTGATTGTAGTGAAGCGTGATCGACCTGACTCCCGCTTCACATTCGGGTTGAATCAGCGAACATTGGCGATGTCCCATCCAGAATCTGGATCGTCTATTCCCTTGTAGGTGTACTCAATCCCGCCCATTGACGTTTCAATGAATGCTAGAAGCTATTCACTAGGCCCGTTCGGTCAATCTCGATACTTCATATTCAGGGCACAAGATAAAGCGGGATAGCACAGACTTACAGTACGCAGGCGCATCTGCCTGGTAGTGCTCTATTTCCATTATCCCACAATGTTATGTTTTCACCAAACCAACACCAATCCACCGTTTACTACAACTATTAACTACGCCTACGGCCAAATATCCACCCTGTTATCCGGAACATACCCCAGGATGTTAGCGGCTCCCGTCACCAGACACCGATCACGATAGAGAGTCTCAAGAATCAAATGCCCTGGCCGTTCTCCCCGTTCCGCGTGGTGCTCCGTCTCTCCCCGGCCAAAGAATGCGTAGCCCACGATGCATTGGGGAAACCTGACGTAGCGGCCTTGTTATTCCGGTTCAGAGCGTCGCACCGGTAGAGCGCGCCAAGGTGGCCACGGCGCTGCATTGTTCCGGCAGTATCGATATCAATAATCAATACCGAAAGCGGCGTGAAGCAGTCGGATTCGGTCACTTACCTTGCTCTATGAGAAACAGCATCGACGGAATGCATGTGATAAGTCAGTAGTCAGGACGCATCGATGCACTAACGAGCAATATCGAGACGACATGAATCACTGACGGACCTAATTCCTCCCGATCGAGCACGCAATCGGGCACGATTGGCAGATGAGGGACGCGATTGAGTCCTTAGTAGTGTTAAACCGCTGCCATTGGTCGCAAGTACGGCAGGGATCGCGCACGCTTGGGACATAACTGGCCCAATTGAATTCCCATTAGTGGCGTACGGATGCCGTTAGCGGGACGTACGCCCCGGAGAGCGCATGCTTGGGACATAGCTGGGGCAATTGAGTCCCTAGCGGTGTCATAGCGATGCCATGAGTCGCAAGTACGCCAGGAATCAAGCATAATCTGGACATAACTAGGGCGAGCGGGCCGCTATTAACCCAACTTCCGTTCAGATATGGTCTAGTTTTACTTCTGCAGAAAGTGGACTTAATCTCCCGGTAAAGTCGATGAGTTAGTCGTCGATAAGTTAGAAACGCGCTAGAATGACTTATAGGCGGTCTGGCGGGGGTCGAAGCCCCCCTACCCACATTGAGGACTACGCGGACGCGTCCTAGGCGGCTCCAGAGCTCGGGAATGAGCATTCTGTGGTGTAAGCCGACCCTGGGGATCAAGGGACGCTGCAGAAGTCACTTGCTGGGAGGAAACTCAGGGAGGGGTCTTTGTACACTCTGGAGTGCCGTACGACGAGAAACTCCTGCAGCGTCGCGCGCGTGGATATGTATAAATACTGGAATTATAGAGGAGAGACGTCATGGATGTACTTACATTCAAGAAGTCTTAGGAGTAAATACATACATTCAGGAATAGTATGATTTACTTACGTAAATCATAGTGCTGGAATGTAAAGATAACTGTAAAGAATACTTGAGTGTGTATATATATATATACATTCAAGACGCGCGCGCGAGGCTGTACTGCTGGATGTGAAGGCATCTCCATGGCTCTACCCCGACTTTGATCACTGTGGCAGCGATGGCGTCCCACATGGGTCCTGGCCGTTCCAGCGTGGGCGCCAAGAGGTTCGGTCCTGCCCCATTGGGGACTGATTGAGGTGCAATGTGCGCGCAAATCGGCTCAATGTCCCTCGAGTTCAGATTAGTGCGCGACTTGGCACAGTGTTGCCCGATTCCGCCCCGATAAGTGCGCGGCATGGTTCAGTGTTGCCCGACTCTGCCGACGAGTGCGGGGCATGGTTGAGTGTTGGCGGACTTCGTCCCCATGAGTGCACGGCATGGCACAGAGTTAACCGACTTCGTCCCCATGAGTGCACGACATGGCGCAGTGTTGCCCACCTCCGTGCCGATGAGTGCACGACTTGGGTCAGCGTTGTCCGACTCCCTGCCGATAAGTGCACGACATGGCGCAGTGTAACACCCGTATTCACCCGTCAATTTGACGAGGGCGTCTTAACCCCTATTTGTTTCCTCCTGCATGTTCGGGCCCATATCAGCATGCTCACCGCGTCCGGATTCCAGGTGGACTCGTTCCTTCGTTCCGGTACCGGCCGCATGTACCCAGCGCCTGATCGAAGGCGCTGGCGGCTGTTCGGCCCTCTCTCAGCGATGCGCAGGCTCACCTTCCTGTGCAACAGAGATTCTGTAATTCCACTACCTTTCAACCGGCAGCGGAGGAGTTGCGGGTAGTTCCTTAAGCAGGCCGGCGAGCCTTTCCAGCGCCTGTTCCTGGAGTTGGAAGAGCTCTGCGTCGAACTCGACCTTGAGCCACTGGAAGGTCACCGCAACGAGCATGCCCTGCCCGGTATTTGCGCTGTCTGAAGCTGCGGCGCTCCTGAGGAAGTCGACCTGATGCTTATGCGCCTCGGCTGCAAGCTGTTTCTTGTGCACCAGCCGGCCCAGGGCGGCGCGGGCTTCCGTAACGACGCTCCTGGCCTCATCCGGGCCTGAGCGGAGCCATGCAAGGACGATCCCTCTGGGCAGCGATTCGAACGTGTCTGATTGAAACTGCTGCTGGAGGTGCGCGGACCCGCCGGCGAAGACGCGCCGCAATGCCTCGCGTCCTTCCGGTGCCTTCGAGGCAAGGAGTTACTCGTTTGCGAGCCTTGCAGGCGGTAGCGGTGCAGAGTAGGATGAATCGTTCTCAAGTAAAGGAGAGAACGAAGATGACAACCGCAGTCAGTCATTCATCGATTGATGATGCCCTTGAGACCTTGCACAAAGCAGGTGTCCGCTCAAGATACGACAACTACATTGGAGGCAAATGGACGCCGCCCACTACGGGCCGCTACTTTGTGAGCCATAGCCCCATCAACGCAGAGCCGATATGCGAATTTGCGCGCTCCGGCGTGGCGGATGTAGAGAAGGCTCTGGATGCCGCTCACGCTGTCAAAGAAAAGTGGGGTCACACTTCCGCGGCCGAGCGCGCCGCTGTCCTGCTCAAAATCGCTGATGTTGTCGAACAGAATCTGGAAACACTCGCTCTGGCGGAAACGATCGACAATGGCAAGCCCATTCGCGAGACTCGCGCCGCCGATGTTCCTCTGACGGTGGACCACTTCCGCTACTTCGCCGCCTGCATCCGCGCGGAAGAAGGCGCGCTGAGCGATATCGACACCGACACCGTCGCCTATCACTTCAAGGAGCCACTGGGCGTAGTGGGCCAGATTATTCCCTGGAACTTCCCGCTGTTGATGGCCGCCTGGAAGCTGGCTCCCGCTATCGCCGCCGGCAATTGCGTAGTGATCAAGCCGGCTTCGAACACGCCGCTGAGCATCATGATTTTTGCCGACCTGGTCGGCAATCTCCTGCCTCCCGGCGTGCTGAATGTGATCAGCGGACCGGGCGGTGAGATCGGCAAGGCTCTGGCGTCGAACAAGCGCATCGCCAAGATCGCCTTTACCGGCGAAACCACCACCGGTAGGCTCATCATGCAGTATGCGTCGGAGCCCATCATTCCGCAGACCCTGGAGCTGGGCGGTAAGTCGCCGAACATCTTCTTTGCCGACGTGATGGACGCCGACGACGACTTCCTCGACAAGGCGTTGGAGGGCTTTGCCTTGTTTGCCTTCAACAAGGGAGAGGTTTGCACCTGCCCGTCTCGCGTGCTGATCCAGGAGCCGATCTTCGAGAAATTCCTGGAGCGCGCCGTGGCCCGCGTCAACCGGATCAAGGTCGGCAACTCGCTCGGCCCGGCGACCATGATGGGACCGCAGGTGTCGCAGGAGCAGATGAATAAGGTCCTCGACTACATCAAGATCGGCCGGGAAGAGGGGGCAAAATGCCGGACTGGCGGCGAGCCGGCGCACCTCCAGGGCGACCTGGAGCATGGCTACTTCGTCAAACCGACCGTCTTCACGGGTAGCAACAGAATGCGCATCTTCCAGGAGGAGATCTTCGGACCGGTGGTCTCGGTCACCAAGTTCAAGACCCTTGAGGAGGCCATCGAGATCGGCAACGACACCGTCTACGGCCTGGGCGCGGGCGTGTGGTCGCGCAACCAGAACAACCTGTATCGCGTCGGCCGGGAGATCAAGGCTGGCCGCTGCTGGACGAACTGCTACCACGTGTATCCCGCTGGCGCGGCGTTTGGCGGATACAAGGAGTCCGGCTTTGGCCGCGAGACCCACAAGATGATCCTCGACCACTATCAGCAGACCAAGAATCTGCTTGTCAGCTACAGCACCAAGGCGATGGGATTCTTCTAGAGCGGAACGGCCAGCCGGCAAGGCGGGGTTCAACGCTTCGCCCTGCCACCGCGCCGGCCTTTTGAATCGGGCACAAAAGCCCGTGTGTACCGGCGGATCGAAAGGTCCAGCAATGAAGGATCGCATTCAGATCACGGCACGAGCGGCGGCGCTACTGAGGGAAATGGAGAAGCGCCATGGGCCACTGTTATTCCATCAGGGGGGAGGGTGTTGCGACGGTAGTGTGCCGTTGTGCCTGAAGCAAAGCGAGTTTCGCGTGGGTTCAAAGGACGTGCTGCTGGGCTTTGTGGAAGGCACGCCTTTCTATCTGGGAGCGGGGCAGCCGGAACAGGTAGCGCAGCAGGGCGTAGTGCTGGACGTAGCCGATGGAGACACGGACAGGTTCTCAGTGGAAGCTGCGGAGGGAGTTTACTTTGTCAGTCGGCCACGGTTACGGTCGTCCTGCCGGAAGGAAGGGCCTGGTTTGGCTGGGACGGAAAAGATCAACTCAGAAAACGACGAGCGATGAATCCGTCCGATTCCAGAGGCGATAACCGGAACCTGGGTCAAACGTTGATAAATCGCAGATGCACTCATCGAGCTTTTTCCATTGAAAAGTTCACGGATTCCTGGGTTCCGGTCGTGTAACCGCCCACCCTTCAGACCACTCCGTTACTGCCGAGTAGGCGACCATCCGGCCGGAACCCAACTTATTTGTGGATTGCACGAGTCAGTTTTACTGCTTGGCGAGGGCCACAACGTACACATATTCGAGCGGTTCATTTCCGGTGTTGGCGACGTTGTGGCGCGTTGCCGGCGGAATATAGACGAAGGCTGGAGCAATGAACGGTTGTTTAGGCTGGCCTTCGATGAGGGCCTCGCCGTTTCCGTGCAGGATAACCAGAGATTCCTCGTTGTTGCCGGTGGTGTGCCAGCCAACCGTCGTGCCAGGCAACAGGCGCACGAAGCCGCTCCGCATTCCTGTCGTCTGGGGGACGCCTTTTAGCAAAGGACAATCTCCCTGCGTGCACTGAAGTGGTACGGTCAGCGGGTGTGGGCTTGCCGACTGCGATGACGCCGCTACTGGCGCAACGAGCAACAGAAATGCAACGCGCAAGAACTTTGTCTGCGTAGTGAGTCTCATACATGCCTCTTAGGAAGAACACATTCGACAGCGTGCATCGACATTTCTCTCGATGCGAAGCTGCCAGGTTCACTTTGGGCCGAACAAGCTGCCCAATGGCCGGTCAATCGATCTGGTCGATGCAGGAGATCTTAGCGCTACTCGTGAGTATGGTCATGATGGTGGTCGTGATCATGATCATGAGGATGCGAGTGCGTGATCACGCCATGCGTATGCTCATGGCTATGCGTCGTGCCAGGGGGAACCGGCGGCTCATGGGTATAATCGTGGTACCCGTCGTGGTGGGTATGTTCATGCGTATGTGTGACGGTATCGTGGGTGTGCGTGTGAGAATGCTCGGACATGATTACCTCCTGGGGTGTTTCCGTACTAAGGGGAGTTGAGGATGCCTGCATCTGCAGCAGACCGCCACAGAGGCGGAAGCAGCGTCAGACATCACAGATGTATAGCAGCAGCCAGTGGCATTTGGGAAGTAGCAGCCCCAAATGCCTTCCGGCCTTAAGAGCCGCGTCCTCTATGGTTCACATGACCCGCTATAGCATGTTAATGGAGCGGCCGGCACTTCAATTCGGCGATTGGGCCGAGCTGCCAACGGGCTCTCGAACTTCCGGGAGAGAGGGAAAGGGTTCGAGTTCTAAGCCTCATCTCTTTCGCACAATCCGAGATCGATTGGAGACCGGATCAACCAGGCGGCCTCTGCCCTGTTGAACGGCTGGGGCTAGCCCAGGCGGGCGCGCGCAGTGTTGGCAGACACATGAAACCGGGTGCATCCCGGATTAGATTGTAGCCTGAAGATGCGCCGCACGATCGCACTTGCGCTGATGATGGCCTTCAGCTGGACGCTGATTGCGCCCATTTTTGGCCCCGACGCCGACGCGAATCTTCCCCCGTGCTGCCGCAGGCATGGCAAGCATCACTGCATGATGCGCATGATGGAGCGGTTCGGCGGCAAACAGACCGGCTTCACCTCCGCTTCGGAGAAATGCCCCTGCTTCCCAGCCAGCACCTGTGCCGTTCATTCTCGAGCGTACAAGCCTGAAAACCGAAACACAGATCTACACGGAAGTTGTCCGCCATCCTTCGTGTACGCCGCAGCATGAGGTGCTTAACCGCGTTTCCTTTCTCCGCAGCCATCAAAAGCGCGGCCCACCGTCGCCTCTTGCCTGACAAACCGTAGTGCATTACGGATGGGACTGGTGCAGCCAATCCCGTCCAGATACTTCGCGTTTTCTTGAAGCAAGAGGAAAAGCCATGAAAGCCAGATGGTTGCTGGCGTTAATTTCAGCCGTCTGCCTATGCGGGTCGGCGTACCTGATCCATGCCCAACAAAGTCCAGTTGTTGCCGCAAGCCCCATCGCGACCGGCCGCATTGCCGGAATCCTGAATGACCCATCCGGCGCAGTCATCCCAGGCGCAAAGATCGAACTCAGAAGACTCGCCACTGGATCAACGAGATCGATGGAAACAGACCAGCAGGGGCGCTTTGTTTTCAGTGACGTGCCGGTGGGCCACTACCAAGTCACCATCTCCGCCGGCGGTTTTGATATCGCGGTTCTTCCCGATCTTGTCGTTACGGCCGGGACTGAGACACCCGCCAATGTGGCTCTGAAAATCGCCCCGGCGAAGGCCTTTGTCGAAGTAAACGGCTCTGCGATCACAACCACAGCCACAACGGGGCACAAGGTGAACTCAGACGACCAGGCGCGCAGCCGCAACGCGGCCGAATTGGTTGGAAACGCGCCCGGCGTCAGCCTGAGGGAAAACGGCCAGCTTGCCAGCATCCCATTTCTTCATGGGCTGGGAGACGAACGCACCAAGCTGGTTGTCGACGGCATGACGGTTTCTTCAGCCTGTCCCAACCACATGAACCCGCCGCTCTCCTACATCGCACCGTCCGATGCGGCCCAGATCACTGTGCTGGCCGGCATCACACCGGTCAGCTTGGGCGGCGATAGTTTGGCCGGAACGGTCGCGGTCGATTCCCGTCAACCCGTCTTTGCCAGTCCCGGTGAACGGCTGCACGAAGAAGGCTCATCCTCAGGCTTTTATCGCAGCAACGGACAGAATTATGGCGGCGCGTTGTCGGGATGGGTCGCGGGCCCCAACCTGGCGCTGGGCTACACCGGATCGTGGGCTACCAACGACGATTACACCGACGGCAGCGGCCACAAGGTCACGTCCACATACGCTCAGAGCACCGACCACACAGTGACCCTGGCGGCTCAAGGCGCTGGCAATCTTTTCGTGCTCCAGGCCAGTCTCCATCACACTCCATACGAGGGCTTTGTGAGCGCACAGATGGACCTGGTGCGCAACTATGCGGAGTCGCTCAACCTGCGTTATCGCAGAAGCTTCGAACGCAGCGTGCTCGACACGCACATGTTCTGGCAAAACACCTGGCACTCGATGAACATCGGCCGAGACAAGTCCACTTTCCCGATGCCCATGTGGATGCCGATGAACACCCACGGACGGGATCTCGGCTACTCCGTCAAGCTTGACCTCCAGTTGTCAGAACACCACACCCTCCGGGTCGGTAACGAACTCCATCGCTTCGTTCTCGACGATACCTGGCCCGCCGTTCCCGGCACGGCACCCATGATGGGACCCAATACGTTCGTCAGCATCAACGACGGCCGCCGTATCCGGCTGGGCACCTTCGCCGAGGTGGCCAGCAAGTGGAACCCGAAATGGACCACCCTGGTCGGCCTGCGCAACGATACTGTCTGGACGAACACCGGTTCGGTGCAGGGTTACTCGGACATGTATGCCACCGATGCGAACGCTTTCAACGCATCGAACCGCGCTCACACCGACCCGGATCTCGATGCTACCGTGATGGCGCGCTACGAGCCGAACGCCTCCAGCAGCTTCGAATTTGGTTACGCCCGCAAGACCCGCGCGCCCAACCTCTACGAGCGTTACGCATGGTCTACCAATCTGATGGCCAGCGGCATGATCGGCTGGTTTGGCGACGGCAACTATTATGTGGGCAACATCGGTCTCAAGCCGGAGATCGCCCACACCATCAGCGGCACAGCGACCTGGCACGACCGGGCACGCAAAACGTGGGAGATCAGGATCACGCCCTATGAGACCCATATCCAGGATTACGTCGACGTGGACACGCTGGGCACCGTCACCTACGGCATGAGCACCTTTGCCCAACTGCGCTTCGCCAACCACAACGCCGGGATCTATGGCGCCGATCTGTCCGGCAACGCCGCGCTCTGGAATAGCTCCACTTTCGGGCAGGGCAGGATCAGCGGCGTTGCTGGCTGGCTGCACGGCGAGAGACTTGACACGCAGACGGGCCTTTACCAGATGATGCCGGTCAACGTGCGGGTCGCCCTCGACGAGGAACTCAAGGGATGGACGGCCGGTGCTGGCGTAGAGGCCGTGGATCGCAAATCGAATGTGGACCCACATCGCTTTGAACAAGCGACGCCCGGGTATGCGCTCTTCAGCCTGCACGCGGGCTATGAGCACGGTCACCTGCGGATCAGCGCGGGCGCCGACAATCTGCTCAACCGGGAGTACGAACTGCCGCTGGGAGGAGTGAACTTCGACGACTTCATGGCCAGCATGTGGATGAGCCGGATCATGCCACTTACGGGGCGGGGACGATCGGCCTATGCAAGCCTGAGCGCCCAGTTCTGACGACCCAATTGCTGTGTCTCGGGAGTGCGGTTCCGATGGCAATACCTTTGTGCATCTGGGAAACAGTTCGATAACCACATTCTTACTTAGCCAATTGCACACAAAGCGAGAACAGAGTGACTTGGCGAAAGCATCAGATCTTCTCACAAAGCAAGCGCACCAAAGTGCAGCTATAATCGCTCCGAAATTGCCTGCAACTGTATTAACAACATCCTTTAGACGCTTTATGTAGGAGATCGGTCACGAAAAGCCGGCATGTCGCAAGGTTCCTTCCCGACGGCGTAGCATTGTTCCGGTCTCGGTAAGGACGGTCATTACTGACCGCCCCCCGCACAGATCCGTACGTGCGCGTCTACGCATACGGCTCTTACGAAGGATGAGTAGCGGCGAAGCGAGCATCAGGATAAGGATGTAGGACCCGGGGTATGGGGATCCACCGGTCAAGAACTGGGTTAAGACGATCCCAACGCATTCGTGCAAGGTGGTTCTTTCTTAAAGAAAGAGTCGCGCAGGAGATTAGGTTTCCTTTGCGGCAATTGGAAAACCGTTATAGTCCTCACAAGTCGGTGTCGCGCCAGGAATCCGGAAACAGGAGCTGGCGGATACGCACGGATCTTGGCCCGTTTGTCTGATGTAACCTGATGACTCGTGCTGCGCATGCATGCACAACGCTCAGCAGCGAATGTTGGTTCAATCAGCAAGTGATGTGCAAAATTGCGTTCGTGGTCTTGGTCCCCGGCTTGCCTTGCCGCAGGTGTTCAATTGCACGGGCGGTCGGAACGACGAGGAGTTCAATCTTGCGCC
>Ga0181527_1003764_pt1 | contig 13351 bp, 12 predicted proteins | sample PEATcosm2014_Bin_30_FD_119762 | JGI IMG/M metagenome (GOLD analysis project Ga0181527, IMG submission 119762) | Peatland microbial communities from MTU Mesocosm Facility, Houghton, MI, USA - PEATcosm2014_Bin06_60_metaG | ecosystem: Environmental > Terrestrial > Soil > Wetlands > Peat | place...
CGCGAGCGCCGTGGAGCGCGCGGTCTCGAGCCGGGGCCGGTCGAAGACGTTCTCGAACCCGACGAACCGGGCCGCGAACGCGTCGGGGGGGGCGTCGAGCAGGGTCGTGGCGTCGCTCGCGAGCTCCACCCGACCGTGGCGGAGCAGCACGAACCGGTCGGCGAGGGAGAACGCGAGGCCGGGGTCGTGCGTGACGACGACGACCGGCAATCGCTCGGTCTCCCGCAGGTCATGGAGGACCAGGCCGAGCTCGTGGCGGGCCTCCACGTCGAGCGCCTGCCACGGCTCGTCCCAGAGGATCAGCTCCGGCTCGGCGGCCAGGGCCCGGGCGAGGGCGACGCGCTGAGCCTCGCCGCCGCTCAGCTGGGCGGGGTGCCGTTCGGCCAGGCCGGAGAGTTCGAACCGGGCGAGGAGTTCGCGGACCCTCCCCTTCGCGTCCGCCCGCTCCCGGATCTCCAGCGGATAGCGCACGTTCCGCTCGACGGTGCGATGCGGGAACAGCCCGAGCCCCTGGGGCACGTAGCCGAGCTGCCGTCGCTCGGGAAGCCATCCCGTCACGTCCGTTCCGTCGCGCAGGATCCGTCCCCTCCGGGGCTCGAGGAACCCCGCGAGCGTGCGCAGGAGGGTGGTCTTCCCCGCCCCCGAACGCCCGAGGACCGCGACCGCGCTCCCGGGGGCGAGCTCGAGGTCGACCGGACCGAGACGGAACCCGCCGAGGTCGCTCTCCAGCGCCTCGACGACCCAGCCGCTCATGGGACGAGCTCCCCCCGGCCCCACGGCAGCCGGCCGTACCGCTCCCCCAGCCGGACGGCGAGGAACAGCGCGAAGGCGATCAGGAGGAACAGCGAACTGACCGCCGCCGCGTCGCGGAGGTTCCCCGTCTGCTCGAGGTTGTAGATGTAGACGGAGATCGCGGAGGTGACCGGGCCGTTGTAGAGTCCGCTCGGATAGACCGCCGCGGCGAGGATGAGGAGCCCCCCGATCTCGCTCACCGCGCGGGCCCACGAGAGGAGGAGGCCGGCGACGATCCCCCGCAGGGCGATGGGGAAGGTGACCGTCAGGAACGTATCGGCGGCGCCCGCCCCCAGCGAGCGGGCGGCCTCGATCACCCGCCCGTCGATCGCCCGGAAGGAGAGGTCGCTCGCCAGCACGGTGTACGGTGCGCTCACGAAGACCATCACCAGGACCACTCCGACGATCGTGTCGTAGACCGGCAGTCCGAGCGCGGTCGACCATCGATACAGGGGGGTGCCGGGAATGAACAGAAGGAACAGCCCGAACCCGACCAGCAGGTGGGGGATCACGACGGGCAGCGCGACCAGGGACTCGACGACCGCCCGTCCGCGGAACGAGCGCCGGGCGAGCAGGTAGCCGAGGGGAATGCCGAGCGCCGCGGAGACGAGCACGGCGAGGCCGGAGGCGTAGAACGTGAACCAGATCGACTCTCGGACGGCGGCGTTCCCGGCCGCGGAAACGATCCGGGAGAACGGCGCCTCGGCGAACAGCGCCGCGATCGGGAGGACGAACAGCAGCAGCAGCGACGCCGAGAGGATCACCTGGACCACGACCCACGGGGCGACGCGACGCCCGGGGCGCCGGTCCCGGGACGCGGAAGCGAGAGGCCCGGCGTTCGTCACGTGAGCTCAGCGCTCGCCCAGGCGGGCATCGGGACGACGTCCGGTGCGAGAAGGGAAGGGACGGCCGACGGCCGGTCGGCCCAGCCCGGGAAGATCGACGTGAACGCTCCCCCGGCGCTCAGGATGGCCTCCCCCTGCGGGGAGAGGAGGAGATGGACGAACGCCGCCCCGAGCTCCGGGTTGGGCGCGTCGGACGGAACCGTGACGGCGAAGACGACCGGCGCCGCGCCGACGCTCGCCGTCCCCCCGGAGGCCGTCTCTATCGTCGTCGTGAGGTCCCGGTAGTCGGCGAGCGCCGCCGGGCTCGTCGCGTTCAGGCCGACGGTCGAGTTGAACGAGACGAAGTGGAGGTGGTTCGCGACCGCGTAGGATCGGTACGTGATCACGGCCGACACGACCCCGGTGTCGATCAGCTCGGCGGCCTGGGACTCGTGCTCCGCGCGCGTGGTCGTCGGGTTCGGCACCGCAAGGGACGTCGGGCTGCCCGTGTAGAAGTGGCCGAACACCGCGAGGTCGCTGCCGTTGTAGAACTCTCCCTGCAGCTCCATGCTGAAGATCTCGTTGTAGCCGTTGGGGTCGGTGGAGGCGTTCCAGACCCCGAACGGGGGATCGCCGGACGTCGTGACCGCCTGGACGAGCTTCCAGCCCCAGTTCGAGGAGTTGATCCCGTCGAACGCCGTCACGTTGGGATCGTACGCGAGGACCTCCGGGGTCATCCCGAAGGCGATCTCGTAGCCGGCGTACTTCGGTTCGAGCACCTGGGGGATCAACCGGAAGTCCGCGACCGCAGCGACGTCCGCCTTCGCACCGGTCTGGGTGATCGCGTTCACGACGTCGAGCGATCCTTCGTAGGTCTGGGTGACCGTGGGGGCGCTGATACCGGGTGTCTCGTTCACGAGGACGCCCGCGATCTGGGGGAACTGGGCGCTCAGGGACCCGGCCGCCAGGATCGACAGGGTCGAGTTCGCCACCGAGGACGGCGGGGAGCCTCGGTACTCGTAGCCCCCGACGAATCCGGCGCCGGCGGCGCCGGCCGCCAGAACGATCGCGATCACGATCCACGTAAGGGTCTTGGCCAGCATCGATGTGGGATAATGCCACATCGGATAACGGCTTGGGGGTTCGGCGGGGTGCTATAGGTCGGTGCGCCGGTCGGAGGGAAAGTATCGCCGGTAGACGCGGCCGATCAGTCGGCCGACCGATACAGGGCCGAACCGACGGCTGTCCCGGGTCGGTCCGGGGGCGTCGGAAAGGACGAACACCGTTCCGACGGGGAGCGGCGGGAGCAGCGGAGCCCCGGGGGCTTCCGTGACGGAGGCCGGGGGGGCGCCCGGCCCGACCGCCGCGATGCGCTTCACGAGCCAGCGCGAAGGCTCCTCGGGGTCGACCAGGACCACGATCTCCCCGACGCGGGGTGGGCCCCTCCGGTACGCCCTACGGTCGACCAGCAGCCGGTCGCCCGGTCGGAGGGCAGGGAGCATGCTCGCGTCGCGGACGACCACCCGACGGCTCGACCACCATCGCCCTCGGGGTGGCGGTTCCCTCCCCCCGGCCCCCGTGGGACCGTTCTTCGCTTCCGGCATCTTTATCCTACCTACGGGGCTCGCGGAGGCATGTCCGTCCGTGCCGCATCTCGCGCGCTCGTAGAACGTCTCCGGGACGCCGTGCATCCGCCGCATCCCGTCTACGCCCACTGCGACATCCCGTGCGGGATCTACGACCCCCACGAGGCCCAGATCTCGGCGCTGACGGTACTGCGCATGGATCAACTGATCGCCGAGCTCCCCGCGCCGGCGGCCGATGCGAAGCCGGAGGACCGCGCGGCGTACGTCTCGAAGCTCGCCCGCTACACCTCGGTGAAGGAGTCCCATTCGGAGCGGGTCAAGGCCGAGGTTCGGGTCATCTGGGGCGATTATTTCACCCCCGACCACGCGAAGCAGTTCCCGCACATCCACGACCTCACCTGGAAGATCCTCAAGCAGGCGTCCAAGACCCGCCAGGGCACCGCCCTGGCCGACGCGCAGGAGCTGGTGAAGCTCGTCCAGGAGTTCTCCGAGGTGTTCTGGCAGTCGAAGGGAGCGAAGACACGCCGCCAGCCGTCGTTGCAGAAGTCCGGCGGCGACCTGATCGTCCCGGTCCCTGCCTAGAACGCGTCCCGTACCCGCACCGCCGTCGTCGGTCCTCGGGAACGATGACCGAGACGCTCCCGCTCGACGGCCGGTCGCTTACCCTCGAGCAGTTCCTGGCCGTCGTCCGGAAGGGCTGCGGGGTCTCGATCCTCCCCGAGGCGATCGCGGCCGTCGCCGCGAGCCGACGCGCGGTCGAGCGGGTCGTCGCGTCCGGGCGACCGGTCTACGGGGTGACGACGGGGGCCGGTGCGCTCTCCGACCGGACGATACCGCCCGATCGGGCGCGCGCGCTCCAGCTCTCGCTCGTCCGGAGCCACGCGAGCGGCGCGGGGCCTCCCCTGGCGCGGGACATCGTCCGCGGCCTCCTCCTCCTGCGGCTCAACTCCCTCCTGCGGGGCGCGTCGGGCGTTCGGCCGGTCCTGGTCGAGCGACTCTCGGACCTCCTCAACCGCGGCTTGGTGCCCGGGATCCCCGAACAAGGGTCGGTCGGCGCCTCCGGAGACCTCGCGCCGCTCGCCCACCTGGCCCTCGCCGTCATCGGCGAAGGGGAGTTCCTCCGGCCCCGTTCCCTGGCGACGGAACCCGCCCGCGAGGTCCTCGCTCGGGAGGGACTTCCGCCGATCTCGTTGGTCGAGAAGGAAGGGGTCGCGCTGCTGAACGGCACGTCGCTGATGGCGTCGTACCTCGCGCTCGGTGTGGCGGACGCCCGCGAGCTCCTCGCGGCGGCGACCGTCGCGTCCGCCCTCTCGTTCGACGCGCTCGAGGGGAACCCGGAAGCGCTCGACGACCGCCTCGGGGAGGTCCGCAACTCCCCCGAGCAGCGGGAATGCGCCCGGTCGATGCGGACGCTCCTCGAGCGGAGCGAGCTCGCGGCCCCCCGGGCGGCCTGGTCCGGTCAGGACCCCTACACGCTCCGTTGCATCCCCCAGGTTCTCGGGGCCGTCCGGCTCGGAACGGACTTCGCGGCGGGGGTCGCCGGGCGCGAGCTCAACGCGGTGACCGACAATCCCCTCGTCTTCGAGGGCGACCAGTTCGTGAGCGGGGGGAACTTCCACGGCCAGCCGCTGGCCCTGGCCCTCGACACGCTCGCCCTGACGGTCCAGTACGTCGCGGGGTTCGCCGAGCGTCGGATCGCTCGGCTCCTCCACCCCGCGCTGAACCGAGGGCTGCCCCCGTTCCTGGCCCCCGAGCCCGGGATCAGCTCGGGGTTCATGATCCCTCAGTACCTCGCGGCAGCGCTCGTGAACGAGAACGCGACCCTCGTCCACCCGGCGAGCGCGACGAGCCTATCGACGTCGGCCGACCAGGAGGACTACGTCAGCATGGGTGCATGGGCAGGGGCGAAGCTGTTCCGCGTGCTCGAGAACACCCGTCGCGTGGTCGCGATCGAGTGGATCGTCGCCGGCCAGGCGCTCGAACTCCGGCGACCGCGTTCCGGCGGGCGGGGCAGCGAGGCCGCGGTCCGTTCGCTGCGGACGCGGGTCGAGCCGTGGTCGCGCGATCGCAGCCCGGCCCCGGACATCGCGCGCGTCGCCGAGGGGATCGCGGACGGAACGCTCGTCGGCGAAGTGCGGGCGGCGGTGCCGTTCTAGGGCGGTCGGCCCGTCCCGACGGCCCCCGTCTCCGAAGGCTTGGGGAACCGTACCGACTGGCCGCAGCTCGGGCAGGAATACTCGGCGAGGCCCCGGTGGCGCAGTGGCGTGCGGCACTTCGGGCAGGGGATCGGCCGCGACGTGACGTACGCGGCCAAGAGCTCCTGCGATCGTCGGTCGCTGAGGGAGTCCCCCTCTCGCGACATGCCGCTCGCGGCCGGCGGGGCGGACGAGGACGGCAGCTCGGGCACCTTCTCGGAGGAGAGCCGGCCGCACTCGGGGCAGACCGCGAGCTTCCCCGAGCCGGTGAACAGGAGGGGCACGTGGCAGGACGGGCAGAGCGTTTTCAGCGCCGTACCTCGCAGAACGGGCGAGGGCCCCGGGAGACTTCTCATGGGCTGCACTGGGGGGGAGACCTCGACGGGAGGTTCCGCGGGGGCGGCCGAAGGGGGGGGAGGGGGCCGCTTCCAGCGCACGATCCGCCGGCTCGGCTCGTAGACGACCTGGGTCCCGGGTCGCGCGAGCTCGTGCGCGAGCAGTCGCTCGGTCTTTCGCTCGCGCCAGGAGAGCGCCGCCGCCAGCCCGGGGACGCTCGTCACCCCGAGGGTCCGCACGGTGGTGCGGAGTCGCTCATGCTCGTTGTCCGAGCGGCCGAAGAGGGAGACCATCGGCGCGCGTCGGGTGCGGGTCCAAAAGAACCTATCGTTCGACACGCACCCAGAGAAGGCACCGGCGGGACGCCCCTCGACCTAGTGGACGATGCCGTCGAGGGGCGCTCCGCGGGTGCCCTTGGCCGCCCGGACAGCCGTTTCGTCCGCCAAGTAGCCGCGCGGTCCGACGAACGGTGAACGATGGGTGGCCACGACGGTCGAAACGGTCGGTTCCTTCACTACCCACCTTCGGAATCGCCCCGTGCTTGGACCGGGCGTGCCATGGACGAACCCGCACGCGAGACCGACCTCGTCGGGAGCCGGCGAGAGAAGCGCCCGGCCGAGCCGGCAGTTCCTCGACGCGGTGGAGCGGCTGGCCCCGGAGGAGCGATCGTCGGGTTCCCCCCGACGCCGGTCCCGCGCCCCCATCAGCGGTAAGCTCCGGCACGGTTGAACGTCCGGTTGTGACGGGACCCTCTCCCTCCTCCCTCGATCGGGCCGTGCGCGGTCGGGTACGCGACGATCCCGCGTCGCTGCGCGCCGGCGGGCACGACGGTTCGCATCTCGTCGGCTCGCCGCGCGCGGTCGTCTTCCCCGAGGATGCGGACGACGTCCGCGCGCTGGTCGAATGGGCGCGTGCCCACCGGGTCCCGCTCGTGCCGCGGGGAGCGGGCACGTCGCTCGACGGCGAATCGGTCCCCGTGGACGGGGGCGTGGTCGTCGACCTGTCGGAGTGGAAGGACGTCGAGGAGGTGTCCGCCGACGAGCGGTGGGCCCGGGTCGGGCCCGGGGTGGTCAACCTCGCGCTCCAGCAGGCCGCTCGGCCCCACGGGCTCTTCTTCCCCCCGAACCCCGGGTCGTGGACGACGTCGACGATCGGGGGCAACGTCGGAACCAATGCCTCGGGCCCTCGCTCGTACCGCTACGGGCCGACACGGGCGTGGGTGCGCGAGCTCGAGGTCGTCCTGGGCAACGGCCGGTGCCTGCACCTCGGTACCCGGGCCGCGAAGCGGTCGCTCGGTCCGGACCTGCTCTCGCTAATCGTGGGCAGCGAGGGGACCCTCGGCATCGTGACGGAGGTCACCGTGCGCTTGGCGCCCCTTCCCCCGGTACGCCGGGGTATCGTCGTCCCGATCCCCGAGGGGACCCGCCTCGGAGCGCTCGTCGGCCGGCTGACGCGCGCCCCGATCGAGGGGCTCTCGGCGGTCGAGTACGTCGATCGGGCCTCCGCGGAGGCGCTGGCCCAGTACGGCCGACCGATCGGGCCGGGCGGGGCCGCCTGGTTGCTCCTCGAGATCGAGGCGTCCGACGCGGTCGAGGCGGAGAGCCGAACCGCGCAGCTCGCCTCGGTCCTTGCATCCGGCGGGATCGCCGGGCCGCCGATCCCGTACGAGGACGCGGACGACCTCTGGACCCGTCGCGGGGAGAGCAGTACGGCGCTCGACCGTCAGCTCGGTTCGAGGATCCGTGAGGACATCGCGGTGCCGATTGGCCGCATGGACGACATGCTCACGGAACTCGCCCGGATCGCGGCGGAGGAGCGGGCCCCGTTGTTCCTGTTCGGCCATCTGGGCGAAGGGAATCTCCACCCCAACTTCGCGGTCGACCCCGCGACCCCCGCGGCCGATCGGATCCGGGAGCGAACCGTCCTGGCGGCGCTGGTGCTCGGCGGCACGATCAGCGCCGAACACGGGATCGGCCGGCTCAAGCGTCCGTTCGTCGAGCGGGAGCTCGGGAGCGGGGCGGTCGAATGGCTCTGGTCGGTGAAGCGCTGGTGCGACCCCGACGGGATCCTGAACCCGGAGAAGCTGTACCCGCCGCGGTGAAGCGGCGGACGATTTTCTCGGTCGCCTTCGGCAGGGGAAGCGCCGCGAGCCGTTCGGGCCGGAGCCAGCGTCGGTTCGCCGGGAGCGGCCTCGACCGGCCCGCCGGTCGGCCACGGAACACGTGGAGCTCCACCGAGAAGTGGCTGTACGCGTGGCGCACGACGCCGACCGGGAAAAGTCCGCGGACCCCGAACCCGGTCTCCTCGGCCAGCTCGCGTCGTGCCGCCGCTTCGGGCCGCTCCCCTCGCCCGATCTTGCCCCCGGGGAACTCCCATAGACCGCCCAGCAGTCCCCGGGGAGGTCGGCGCTGGAGGAGCCAGCGCCCCTCGTGATCGACCAGCACCACGACGGCCGCCCGCACGTGGGGGCGGGGCGGACGCGGGCGGCGTCGGGGGAGGGTGCCGGGGTCGTCCAGCTCCCGGTGGGCCCGGCAGGCGAACGCGACCGGGCAGGCCCCACACCGCGGGGCGACCGGCGTGCAGACCGTCTCGCCCAGCTCCATCAGGGCCTCGTTGAACTCCCCGGGGGCCGCCCGGGGGAGGATCTCGGAGAGCACCTGCTCGAGACGGGACCGGACGCGCGCCGACGCCGGGTCTCCCGGCTCGAGGGTCCACCGGGCCGCGACGCGGAGCCCGTTCGCTTCGAGGGCGACCACCGGTCGCTGGAACGCGAGGCTGGCGACCGCCCGGGCGATGTACGGCCCGACGCCCGGAAGCCGCTCGAGTTCGTCCACGGCGTCGGGGATCTCTCCGCCCCGGTCGGCCACGAGTCCTCGAGCGGCCGCGTGGAGGTGTCGGGCCCGGGCGTAGTACCCGGCGCCCTCCCAGACCTTGAGCACCTCCGAGAGGGGAGCGCGGGCCAGCGCGCGGACGGTCGGGAAGCGACGGACGAACCGCTCGAAGTACGGAACGGCCTGGGCCACGCGGGTCTGCTGCAGCAGCACCTCCGCGATCCAGATCCGGTACGGGTCCCGGTCCGTCCGCCAGGGGAGCGGACGCCGATGGTGCCGGAACCATCGCGAGAGCTCGACGGGCACGGACCCCGGGAGGCGCGCCGGCGAGAGGTGCCGCGGGGCCATCGTCCCGCCGCGAGACGAAGGTCATGCTTAAAACAGGAGAGGAGTTCGAATCGCCGCCGGAGGGGTTCGGGTGACGGTGCGGGCGGAGTTGGTCCGCGTGGACGACGCCACCTTCGATGCCGAGGTCATCCGCTCGCCGGTGCCGGTCGTGGTGGACTTCTACGCGGACTGGTGCGCTCCGTGCCGGGTCGCCGAGCCGGTGCTCCTCGAGCTCTCCTCCCGCCTCGCCGGCCGGGTCAAGTTCGCCAAGGTGAACGTGGACGAGGCCACGGTCGTCACCGAGTCGTTCGGCATCCACTCGATCCCGACGTACCTCTTCGTCGCCGCCGGCACCGAGCGCGGACGCGAGGTCGGTCCGCTCGACCCGGGGGCCATCCAGGCGATGCTGAAGCGCTACTTCCCCGCGAAGGCGGCTAGTGGCGGAACACCCGCCACCCGGTGAAGTACATCGCTATTCCGTACCGCTCGGCGGTGTCGATCACCTCGGGGTCCCGAACGCTGCCCCCCGGTTGGAGGATGGCCCGCACCCCCGCCCGCCCGGCGACCTCGACCCCGTCGGGGAACGGGAAGAAGGCGTCGGAGGCGAGCACCGCACCGCGGGCCTTGTCCCCCGCGACCCCCACCGCCAGCTCGACCGCCTTCACCCGGGTCGGCTGACCGGAGCCGATCCCGACCGTCCGGTCGCCGGTCGCCAGCACGATGGCGTTCGATTTGGCATGGCGGACCACGCGCCAGGCGAAGTCGAGCGCGTCCCGGTCCTCGGGCGACGCCGCGTGCGAGGTGACGAGGCGGAACTCCTCGGGAACGAGCTGCCGGCGGTCGGCCTCCTGCAGGAGGAGTCGGCCGAGCGAGCTCTTCGCCTCCCAGCGCGGCAGGTTCGGGTCGGGAAGTGGGGCCCGGACCAGCTTGATCTTCGGTCGTCGGTCGAGCCGCGCGCGCGCGGCGGCATCGAAGTCGGGGGCGGCGAGGAGGTCGACGAACACCCCGTGGAGGGTCGCGGAGTCCTCCGGGCCGATCGGGCGGTTCACGGCAATCGCGCACCCGTACCGGGCGACCGGGTCCGTCGCGATGGCACGCTCGAGCGCTTCCCGGACGGTCGTCCCCGAGGCGACCCCGCACGGGGTCGCGTGCTTCACGACGGCGGCCGTCGGGCGGGAGAACTCGGCAACGATCCCGAGCACCGTGTCCAGATCGAGGAGGTTCGTGAACGAGAGGGAACTGCCCTTGACGAGGTCGAACGGCGCGGGCACGAGCCCGCTCCCCGCCGGAGCCACGGCCCCGAAGACCGCGGCGGCCTGGTGGGGGTTCTCGCCGTACCGCAACGACATCGGCTCCCGGCGGAAGAGGATCTCGGTCGGGAACCGGTCGCTCGACCCGTCGGCGGGTCGGAGCCCCGAGGCGATGGCCGCGTCGTACTCGGTGCACCGCTCGAACGCCCGGACCGCGAGGCGGCGGCGGGTCCCGGCCGAGATCGTCCCGTCGTGGCTCCGGAGCTCGTCGAGGAACGGCCCGTACTCGCTCGGGTCGGTCAGGACCGTGACGTCCGCGTGGTTCTTGGCGGCGGCGCGAGCGAGCGTCACCCCCCCGATGTCGATGAACTCCTCCCGGTCGCTGGCGTGGGGCGCCTCGACGAGGTGCCGCTCGAACGGGTAGAAGTTCACCACGACCAGGTCGAATGATAGGAGCCCGCGTTCGGCGAGCTCTCGCCGGCCGTCGTCGGTGCGCGGGGCCAGGATCCCGCCGAGCACCCCGGGGTGAAGGGTCTTGATGCGACCGCCGAACCACGAACCGATGCCGGTGAGCTCCTCGGCGGGGCGGACGACCTGTGCGCCGTCGGTGAGCCCCCGGCGGGTTCCCTCGGTGGCCCAGAGCTCGACATGCGCCCCGGCCAGGCCGCGGGCGAGCTCCTGGAGCCCGGTCTTATCGTGGACGGAGAGGAGGGCCCGCCGGATCGGCGCCCAGCGATCCTCTTCCGGCGCCACTCCCCGTACCCCTGCACCGGAGGTGGAGCCCAAGATAAGGACGGCGGGCGAACCCCATCCTCGGGCTTCGTACCGTGCCTTCGAGCCCACCGCGGGCCATATGCCTAAATACGGGAAGACGGGCTAGTAAGAGCCCGGTCTACCGATGAGCCGGCCTGTCCGAGTACTACGTGTCTGTCGGGCCCGAACGGCCGGAACCCGGACCGTGGGGGACCGACGCTCGCGCCCCATGCGATCGTGGCGCCGCCGCGGTCGGAAGGCCCAGGCCTCGGCCGTCGCGGTGATTCTGGGGCTCATGCTCGTCGTGACGTTCATCGCGAACTTCATGGCAACGACACTCCCGCAGCAAATGACGATCAATGACGTGAACCACGACCTCGTTGTGGAGAACGAGGCCGGACGGCTCAGCGCGCTGCTCGTTCAGGCGGCCTCGGAGTCGGCGGTCGGCGCGGAGCTCTCGCAGCCGTTCATCCTCGGCTCCGAAGGACTACCCCCGTTCGCACCTCCGGACGGGGGCACCATTGGTCCGGCGGCCGCCGGCTCGACCGAGGGAGTGAACTTCACCCTCTCGGGGGCCTTCTCGCCACCTTCGGCTGGCAAACCCAACTCAGGAAGCAGCGGTTCTTGTACAGTCTCTTCACAGAGTCATGGCAACACGACCGGATTGTCGTGCACCGGAAGCACCAACGTCGTCTGGAACTTTTCTGCGGGCAACGGGTTGCACTACAGTGTCTCGGGCACCGGCGGACTGGGCGCGATTGTCAACTTCACGACGAGCGGTTCGCTCATCACCATCGGATCCGTCGGCGGAGCGATCAACAAGGTCTACGTCCTCGGGAGCAACGATACGGTGTACATCAACGCCACCGGTGGGGCGATGGTGACCGTACTCGTCGTCGGGAGCTACGACACGTTCAACCTCGGGGGTACCGGCGGTGCGGGCTTCAACATCCTGCTGGTCGGCAACCATGACTCCGTGACCACGAGCCTGACCGGGGGTGGCAGGGTCCTCCTGGTGGGGTACGGGCAGTACGACAGTTTCACGGCCTCAGGAACCTCGTCGACGTTTACCGTCTACTACACCGGCTTCAACAGCGCGAAGCCGACAACGTCCCAGTGTCCGTACGCGAATTCGGCGCTCACCGACACGGTCGGTGGTTCCGCCGGGACAGTGACCTACAACGACACGACGTACACCAATTCAGGCCATACGGGCAACGCGAGCGGCTGGTACTACAACTACAACAACCCCTCCGCATCGAACTGCGTGTTCGTGGCGGTGGGCAACATCGCGGAGACCTCGGCCGGAGGGGCCTTCGCCGTTCAGCTCCGCAACACGTACGCCCCGCAGGCCGTGGTCGGCTTCGACTACGGGGCCATCGTCCTTGCCCAGAGGGGGGGAATTCCGCTCCTCGTGGATCCCCCCTATATCTCGCACGTCGGGACGTCGGCGACGATCTGGGTGCCGATCTTCACGTCGCAGATCTCCGAGGCGGCGGGGGCCGGCACCGCGACCCTCGAGTTCCGGCTAGTGTCCGTCAGGACTCACACCTGGCCGGGGGGCGGCTACAACATCACCCCGGGCAGCCGGGTCACCGTCAAGATCACTACCCCGTACGCCGCGGCCTGGATGCTGTACCTGAACGCGACGAGCGCCTTCGCGGGGCTCGCGTCCTGCGCCGGTACGTCGAAGGTCTGCTCGGGCGCGTACTCCACCGGCGGGACCCTTGGCACCGTGACGATCTCCCTTCCCGTGACGAGCGTGACCGTCGAAGTCGCAACGTTCTCGGTCGCGCTCACGTAACGGCCTTCGGGCCCCGCGGGCCCGGACCGGGCCGATTTCCCCTTGAGCCGCTTCCCGCGCGAGACACGGCCGGTGCCTGGACCGCGGTCTACGGCTCGCGTATTGTCGAGCCTCGGGGCCACCGTGCGTTCCGTGCCCGCGGCGGCGGAGCTCCCGCCGCGTCTCGCACGAGGCGAGCCGCATCGTGAGGTGGAGGTTCCGGGTCGCAGGCTTCCCGAAGGGTGCGCACTCCCCCTAGGGGTCCGCCCGGTCCGGCGGGCGTCGGAGCCAGGCCTTGGCGCCCACGAGCGTTCCCCAGGTGCGTCGCGGGACGAGCGGCAAATCCGGGGGGCCGGTCCCCGGGGCCTCCCAGGCCGCCCGCGCGAGCGGGGCGGTGCGGTGGTCGACCTCGGCGATGGCGCGGGGCCCTTCGAACCGGATCAGGCGGAAGCAGCTCGGGGAAATCCCGGCCCGCTCCAGCCGGGCGCGGAGAACCGCTTCCCATGCGTGAGGCGAGCCGGGGGGTGGGTGGGGCCCCGCTACCTCGATCCCGAGGTAGCGGGGTCGGGGGGGTGACCGCTTACCGTACGAGGTCGATGACTTCCTCGGACTCGCCCGCGGCATAGCCTCCCTTCTGGCCGAGGAGGCTCTGCGCGCGGACGCCCGTGATGATC
>Ga0181527_1003770_pt1 | contig 13333 bp, 10 predicted proteins | sample PEATcosm2014_Bin_30_FD_119762 | JGI IMG/M metagenome (GOLD analysis project Ga0181527, IMG submission 119762) | Peatland microbial communities from MTU Mesocosm Facility, Houghton, MI, USA - PEATcosm2014_Bin06_60_metaG | ecosystem: Environmental > Terrestrial > Soil > Wetlands > Peat | place...
TCTACTATCACATTACAGCGTAACCCATTTGGTTCATAGAGAAGACCTTCAGCTGCGATAAGATCTGAACGGAGTATGGATAATTATGTATCTCAAGCTCGCAATTTCTTCTTCAACATTTGCTCATCTAAGGGGCTAATTTTACCGCTGACATGCTTGTTCGAAAAAAGTATTTAGATTTCTTCTGATTTCTTCTTTTCCTTGATCGAGAGGCTTTCCGTAAAATATAGTGTCATTGCGATCAGGCAGTAGATAATTCAGCATAAGTATTCTTTTATTTACTGGATAGGCGCTTAAATAACCTTTTATAAAAAACTTCTTCCAATTACAATCACGACAGCCCAACAAAACGTCGTACATTGTTAGTCGGCTGCCGTTGCTTAGTAGGCCTCGAACGTCTTTTAAAGGGTTTTCGCCCTCACACATGCTTGCATTATCAATAAAATAAACGCGAGACCTTTGTGCATTGTAAAATATATTATCACCATGGAAATCACCATGAATCATAGTTGTCCAATCTTTAGGGTCCCTTGAATTGTGATAGTTCATAAAGTAAACGTGAAATAGTCCTAAAGCCTTACCAACTTTTTCGGCATAGTGATCCTCTTGGGGATCCTCCATCAGCTCTGAAAGCGTTTTGCCAGGAGCTGGATGCATCACTTCTATCGTATGTTTATTTCCCATCTGGTCTTTATAAATAAAAAACACTTCTTGAAGAGCAATTATAGGAAGCTCTTTGTTAGACCTTGCCATGAAGCCAAATCTCCCAACAGGCCCCTTTTGTAGAGCATCAAGTTTTTCTGGCATGGATGGATCATTACTGATTTTTAAGAACAGTAATGGCTTCTCTCCAGGTATTTCAGTATCCTGATAAGCCGCAAACTGTGCACGATGAAACGCGCCTCCAAAATTAATTTTTTTGACTATCACTTTTGGCAGACCAGCGATGTAGTCTTTGTCTTGTTCATGCGTATTGAGAAGATCGGCAAGTGCTTCTGCTGTTGGATTTGTATTTGGATACGTTTCAAGTACAAGCCCTAAAGGCTCAAAAATTCGAATCCCAGCGCCAGCTAGTTTTGTACGTTCTAGTTTTTTACGTTTATAAAATTTTTGGATTTTTGTTGCGGCTTCTTCCCTTGTAAGTAAGGGTCGATTGGAATTGGTTACTTGAGGTTGTCTTGATGATGAGCCTTGCCCAAAGCTGGTCATAGGCATTTGAGTCTGACCAGCTTGAGATCCGGCCATTTCTTGTTGGCTTGCAGCTATTGATTCTCTCATTTGCTCTTGAAATTCAGCCTCTTCCTGCGCCTCCCTTTCTGCGTGTCCGGCTGGATACTCTTCGCTTTCTTTTAAACTCTCAGCTATAGCGCTTTTAAAAGCCTCGTCTTCGTCCATTGCCATCATTGAGCAGCCTGAACATAACAATCCAAGCAAAGCCATATTTTTCATAACCTTCATACTTTTCCTTTAAATTCAATGCGATATTCTATTTGTATATACAATATTAAAAAAAATGAGCCAAAAAAAGCAATAGATTCGCATATTTTTACTCAAATCATCCTTCTTCTGCTGATTTTTATGATTCCTTTTCAAGCAGACGCCATATTCAATGCAGAAAAACATGGATTGATAACCACAGGCCGGCCAGAAGCACCAATTGTGTATATACGGTAAATTTCTAAGCAATTTGAGGGGCGGGCTATCGGCACGCGCATATCAGGATAAATAGCTAAAATATGCTTTTTTCGAGAATTTAACATGGATATAAGTTTAAATGGACATGCCTTGGATGACATTTGGAATAACCCGTAATTCACTGTTTGCTCATTGCTTTCCCGGCATCCTGTCGGATGACAATTCCTCCCCAGGCTTTTAAGCCTGGGGGTTTACTGGTCATATTAATGATGGGCGATATCTAACGAAGACGCAAACCTTCTCCCGCATCTTCAACGACGCGGTGAACGATATTCTCAATCTCGTCAAGAATCTCTTGAGTTTTAGCATGATTATAGCTGAACTCATCTTCTAGGATTTCAGCTATAGAGGCCGCATTATTTCTCATTTCCCTCAGCCTAATATCCCTTGTGGGCCCTAACCGTCGAATTTCATTAGGTTTTTCATCAGGTGTTTCTAGCTCTAAAAAGTAGGTAATATATGCATATGCTCTGAAGAGGCGCTCTTCTAGTCTTGCTACTTTTTCTGGGTTAGGCCATTCTCCCGTTTCGAAGTCAATGACTAAGTCTAAGTCTTCGCACTTATTGATTATGGCATTGCTTCTATGGAGTATGAAGTAGCTCATCGCGAACCACTTATCCCTATAGTTTTCGTAATTCCGAGCGTTTATTTCGCGTATCCATGACAAAATTTGTTTCTTGATTTGTTCATCGAAAGTCTTTGTGCTCTTTGGTTTAGTTTTATTCTCAGCTTTTGGTTTGTTTACCCATGCCGAAAAGCGTTCCTTGAAGGTCATTTCATTTTCATTTCTATTGTTAGTATTGCTAGCTTTAGACATACCGGTCCCGGCCTGAATCTGCGCGCCAGCGCATATTACTGACAAGACGATTAATGATAAATAAGTTTTCTTCACAAGGTCTCCTTTTTATAAATACGAGTCCCAAATATTGGGAATCTTCCATCTACTGCTAGCGTATCAAATTGAAACCCTCAAAAACAAGATTTTTAAACAAAAAGCCTTTATTTCAGGGAAAAATGGTTTTTTTCGGCGCGAATTCGGTAAGTTATTTAGCAATATCTGCCTGAAGTAGCTTATTATAGTGCAGTTTATTGATTTCGAGCAAGCCTTCAGCGCCGCGGGTTGAGTTATCCATCGATAACAAGCGCGCTGCTTGCTCTGAGAGTATTGATGTTGGTTTCGCGCGGTTTGGTAAACAAAATCTAAAGAACGCCATTTTGTTGTTCATATTCCATCGCCTGCGCAGTTGCTCCGCAGAGCACAAGCGCCTGCATGAATAGTATTCGTTTCATCATTATCTCCTCAAAAAGGGAATTTTATATTTTCACAAACAATGCTGTGCGTCATACCAAAAAGGCCCTCGATTGCGAAGGCCTTTTTATTAAGAAATGCTTATATATAATTACCGTCCCAACACACCTTGGCAGCGCACACACAGATGATCCGGATCTTGCGTCACTTCCCAACGCCAGCAGCGTGGACATTTTTCCCCTGCCGCGCGTTCTACGTGTAGGAATAAGCCTAAGCAAGCACTTTGATTAAGCGCATCTTTTGATTCTGCAAACTTCACCTCAGAAACGATGAAAAACTCCTTAAAGAAATCAACCCTGGATTGATTTGCTTTCTTTAATTCATCTTCAAGTTCAGCAAGATCTTCTTGCAATTCGGGTGCCATATAAAGCGTTACCGATGCTTCAAGAGAATGTTTCACAATGCCCTTTTCGCGCAGCTCTTCAATCCCTTTCAGCACTGCAGAACGTATTTCTTTTAATGCCGCCCATGAATCTTCTTTTTGCGCACGCATCAAATATTCTTCAATAATTGCGCGCGGCCTATCATCCGCACCCTTATATGAAAGTGCTAAATCTTTGAATGGATATTCGCTCTCATATTTTTCTGCCAATGCATGCCAGATAGAAGTCAGTGGCGCAAATTGCTGCAAGTGAATTGATTGCGTTTTATTCTTTTGATAATGATCTGAAAGTTGTTCTGCCGTGAATGAAAGAATTGGCGCCATTGCACGCGTTAACGTATCCAAAATATACCAGCTTGCAGTCTGTGCTGAACGGCGCAATGTACCATCTGCACGTTCCACATAAAGACGGTCTTTGATGATATCCATATAAAAAGCGCTTAAATCAACAGCACAATAATCGCCCAATGTATGAAAAATCGCCGTGAAATCATAGTCATCATACGATTGAATGATGTGTAAATTGCGCGCACTCAATTGCTCAAGCGCATACTGATCGATTGGCAATAGTTGATCAAACGGCACAGCATCTTTTTCGATATCAAAATCATAAAGATTCGAAACTAAGAAGCGACACGTATTGCGCACTTTACGATATACTTCCTGTACGTTCTGTACCAATACACCTGAAATTACTACTTCGCCTGAAGAGTCAATACTTGAAGCCCATAGGCGCAAACCATCAGTTCCCATTTTATCAATCATTTCTTGCGGAGATACCACGTTCCCCAATGATTTGGACATCTTTCTGCCCTTTTCATCGACCGTATATCCGTGCGTCACAATCGTTTTCATGCACGCTTCATCTTCAATTACTAAGCTGGTCAGCAATGAACTTTGAAACCAACCACGATGCTGATCTTTACCTTCAAGATAAATGTCGGCCGGGAATGCAAGATTGGGATTATGCTTTAACACCGCGTAATGACTAATACCAGAATCGAACCAGACATCAAGAATGTCATACTCTTTTTTGAAGTTAGCCACTTTGCAGGTCGGGCAGGTCAAGCCTTTTGGCAAAAGCTCTTCCACTGGAACAACATCCCAATATTCAATCCCCTGCTGCGCCACTTTTTCTGCAACCGCATTAATCATTTCGAGTGATATATACGTAAAATCACACCCATCGCATAAAACTGCAGGAATTGGCACGCCCCAAATGCGTTGACGCGATAAGCACCATTCCAAACGACCACCAATAGTTGCCTGCAAATTATGAATCGATTTTTCAGGGATTGTTTTGATGCTTTCCGTTGCTTCAAGCGCACGTTTTTTCAAATTATTTTGCGCAAGATCGCAGAACCATTGTTTGGTTGCACGGAAAATGAGTCCGTTGTGACAGCGCCAGCAATGTGGATATGAGTGCTTGATTGATGTTTTGTAAAAGAGATTACCAAGTTCTGCTAGTTTTTTGATAACCCAAATTTGGCCGTCTTGCACGCTCATACCAAGCAATTCTTTTGGCTCAATGCCAGCGGTATATTTACCATCGGTACCAACGGGTGAGAAAATTTCAAGATTATTACGGACACCCACTTCATAGTCTTCAGGACCGCAGCCGGGTGCACAATGTACAAATGCAGTACCATCATCGGTAGCAACCGCTTCGTGCGCCACTAATGGCACCGTGAAATTTGGGATGAATGGATGATGTGCGCGCGCTTTTTCACGAAGCAAATCATCAGCATTAAATTCTGCTACAATGTTCGGCTGTTCGTCCGTCTTCGCCGAGGCTACGTCGGACACGTTCACTAATGCAGCAATCGCTTTTGCACGTTCTTTACCAACCATGATAAGCGTGCCATTTACATCCATAATGACGTATGAAGCGCCTGGTTTAACCATGATCGCGCGATTGAGGGGAAGCGTCCATGGCGTTGTTGTCCAGATCAAAATATTGACTGGTTTACCCGCCAATTTTGAAAAGAGCTTATCAACAACGTGCTGTTCTAATTTGAAAAAGACATATACCGATGGATCTTTGCGATCTTCATATTCAATTTCGGCACTCGCAAGTACTGTTTCACATGAAGGACACCAAGGCACTGTTTTATTTTTACGTTCGATATATCCCTTGGATACGAAATCGCCAAAAGCTTTGATAATAAATGATTCGTATTCATAAGCCATCGTCAAGTATGGACGATCCCAATCCATGAGCACGCCAAGTTTTTTAAATTCTTCGCGCTGCGTATTGATCCAGTGCGTTGCATATTCGCGACATGCTTTTTTGAGTGCTACGCGATCAAGACCCGGATTTTCTTTACTGACTTTGAGCTCGATCGGCAATCCATGACAATCCCATCCCGGGGTGACTGGCACATGTTTGCCCAACATGCGTTGCGATTTCGTTACAATATCTTTGAGAATTTTATTATATGCATGGCCAATATGAATATTACCGTTCGCGTAGGGAGGACCGTCATGAAGAATGTATTTTTTCTTACCCGCATTCTGCATAAAACTGGTTGAGGAAAGTTTTTCTTTCTCCCAACGCGCAAGCATTGCCGCATCTTCTTCCTTCGCATTTGCACGAATTGGAAAATCGGTACGGGGAAGATTTAACGTATCTTTAAAACTTACTTTTTCGGTGGTGTCAGCCATTGGAAATTCCTTTTACTCCCGGACCCTTCGACTCTTCTCTGAACTCAGAGCTCAGGGCGAACGGGGAACATGTATCGAACTACCCTTCGATACATTTTTCATTGTTTCTTACGAACAATGAAAAACACTCAGGGCGAACGGGATAAAATATACTTTTACTAGATGCAGGCGCTTATTTTAAGACCGCTATCGAAGAAAATTCTTCTTTATCTCCGTTCGCCCTGAGTGTTTCGTTACGAAGGAACGAAACGTATCGAAGGGAAAAGGAGCAATATAACTGTGTCTTGGAAATTTGTCGCATTTATGCATTATCAATCAAATAAAGCTATAGTATACTAATTTCTACTTTTTTTACCAGAAAGGCACTCATGAAAACCTTAGGAATCTGGGGGCTCGGCGTCGTAGGCCAATCGGTCGCACGCTACTGTCTCACCCATCACATACCCGTATCACTACTCAATGATCGCCCATTAACCCCAGAACAATGCTCTTTTTTAGAGCAGACGGGACTTTTTTGCCAAACGGGACCTATGGCCATAGATCCGTTTCTTGCCGCACATGAGCGCATTCTGGTCAGCGCAGGGATTGATTTGCGCCCTTATCAAAAGCATGCACATAAATTTCTTGGTGAATTGGATCTTTTTGCCCAAGAATGGCATAAGCCATTCATAGCTATAACCGGCACCGTCGGCAAAACAACAGTGACGCACGTGCTCGGCGCAGTACTCAATCATCTGGGTCAAAAAGTTGCCGTTGGAGGAAATATTGGTGTCGGCCTCTGCGATCTACTTGCCCTTCGACAGGCTCAGGATGCACCAGATGCAGATTCGGCCATGCTTGAGGTATCCAGCTTTCAACTCGAGCTCAGCAAATCATTCGCAGCAGATCTTGCAATATGGACAAATTTTTCCCCGAATCATATTGATCGCCATGGCACGCTTGAAGCATATCGCGACGCAAAAAACAAACTTATTACCATGCAACGCGCCGGACAAAAAGCGTTAGTGCCATTCTCGCTGCGCGATGTATTGCAAAAAGGAGAAGGCGATATTTTTTATTTTTCCGACGAACAGCCCGGCGTAGCCTTGGCGAAGACGGGTCATCCTGAGGCCCGAAGGGATCGAAGGGAGGAGCCAAGCGCCTCGAAAGAAGAATTCGCATCCACCTTTTATTTTGACCATAATAAATTGCGCTGCGGTTATGCGACAATTATAACCGTTGATAAAGATCCTGAAACCATTCTTCGTCAAAACTGGTTAATTATTGCGAGTGCACTTCATTTACTCGGTCTCACCGAACATATCAATGATGCTGCTGCATATATTGATACGCTAGCAAAGCCGGAACATCGACTTGAATTTATTGGGACTTTTGGCGGAAAATTATTTTATAACGATTCAAAAGCAACCACCCCGACTGCCACCAATGCCGCACTCGAGCAATTTAAAGATAAATCAGTCACGCTTATCCTGGGCGGCGTCAGTAAAGGAGTCGATCGCACTCCATTCATGCAATCACTTCCCAAACATGTTTCTCATGTCATCTGCTTTGGTAGTGAAGCGAATGATCTTGCAGAAGCATGCAACATCAAAAATGTTACAGTGTGTTCCACTCTTGAAAACGTAATAAAAAGTGCGCATGAAAAAAGCGCCGCAGGAGAAATCATTTTATTTTCTCCTGCAGGCGCTAGTTTTGATTTATTTACCAATTATGCAGAGCGAGGCACGATGTTTAAGAAATTGGTTGCGATGTTAAAATAATGACTAAACTACACGATATACTCTTAGTCCAGCTCTTCTAAGTTTAGTCCGTTCAATTGCGATGTATCAATTTCCGTAAGTATCGCAGCAAATTTTTGATTCACTTGATTCTCGAGCTCTTCAGCCTCTTGAGCGAGATGAATAGCAACTTTTTTCTCAATCTCAATCCAATTGATTATAAATTGATCCATCGTTTTATATGAAGATTTTCTGCCAGCAAACTCCAATACTTTAATCTTGCCATTCGGACCTTGCTTGGTTCCTTTGTGTATGAAAGATGCAGGATTAATTCTGAGCGCATACTTTCTTTCCTCTTTTTCAACCCCTGGAACTCCGTGAAGCGCTGAAGTCAAAACATACAAACCGAATACTAACATTTTCACTATTTTCATCTTTTATCCCTTGTCTTTTGATATTTACACAGTTCTATTTTATAATTTTTGTTTTTTTATTCAACCAAAAGAACACATTTAGGAAAAGTTTTTCATTCCTAAATGCGCTCTTTTATCTATTTCAAATCGATTTATTCCAGCTCTAGGTCTTCATCTAACTCAAAATCATCATCTTCCAAAATTGAACATAACGTTGATTCATCTGATAATGTCGATTGAGCAGGCGATAGAAGTTCTGGTGAAGCGTATTGTAACCCCATATTTCGCTGCGTGTGGCCTACAACGGCGGCAATACTATAGAATGCCGGAAGTCCATTTACCTGATGCTGATTCTGCGGAAATATACGCGCTGCTTCACCTATTTCATTGACTCCAGAACCACTATTTAAAACCCGTTGAAATATTGGTGAACGTCTTATCGTTGGTATTGGTGACACTGTTACAGGGGAAACGTTCGCCGCATTAACAATAGTCACCGGCGAAATGTTTGCTGATCCAGCTCCACTAGAAGCGTCTCCATTCAATTGATCGTCAGGAATACGCGCATGTACTGCGACTGTTATCACAAGTAGTAATGCTGATAGTACTGTATTTTTATTCATATAAACCTCCATATGTTTATGAATATGATTAAAATCTATGACCATATGAGCACTTTTAAGCGTTACGGAAGGCGATTTTTCATAAAATCGATAAGTATCGATATACCTAACTAAACCAATAATGCTATATATGCAGTAGAAATATATATATTATTATAATCTATCGCATTTAAAAATATTGTCAACCTGAATATTTTGAAATATGGCTTGTGCAAGAAAAGTCCCGGACTCAATAACTCAACGATTGACTCTCCAAAGCTGACTATACTAGGCTGGATACTGCGAAAACAAGAAGATTTAAGCTTCCCATAACATCGCGAAAAGGAAGGAGTCTGCATGTCAGTGCGAAAAACGATAAATGCCGATTTAAGTATGTTTTTGATCAGCATTACCGCGCTCATCATTATTGGGCTTATCTTTATATACTCTTCCAGTTCCGTTTTTGCGCTCGAGAAATTTGGGTCCGCTCATTATTTTGTTAAGAAACAGTGCTTCGGTCTCATTTTAGGATTATGCGCACTCATGGTTGCACGCTTTCTTCCTCTTAATATTATTAAATATATGAGCCCTTGGTTCTTTATGCTCTCGCTTGCTTTGACTGCCGCAACCCTATTGCCCTATATTGGCGAACATATTCATGGTTCAAGTCGATGGCTAAAAATATTTGGTTTTGGATTTCAACCGAGTGAACTCATTAAAATTTCATTCATCCTGTATCTTGCATACTTTCTCAGTAAGCGTATCCATCGCGCATCCTCTTTTGCGCATAATTTTTTACCCTTTTTATGCATACTGAGCATCACGAGCGGCATATTGCTCTTGCAGCCAGATTTTGGACTTACCGTAACGCTTACCTTGACCGCATGTGCAATGTTATTCGTTGCCGAATTTCAAACACGTAATTTACTCTACACACTCATCGCCCTGATTCCCATTGCCATTACCCTTATCTGCTGGAAAGCATATCGACTCAAACGCATTTTAACGTTCTTAAATCCTTGGGCCGATCCGCAAGGCGCAGGATTTCAAATTATTCAATCGCTCATCGCGATCGGTTCCGGGCGCTATAGCGGCGTCGGCATTGCCCATTCAAGACAAAAGTTCTTTTATTTGCCGATGCAGCACACCGATTTTATATTTTCTATTATCGCTGAAGAAACCGGCTTTATTGGTTCCTGTTTTTTGATACTGCTTTTATGCATCATGCTCTATTTTGGCTATCGTATTGCATGGCGCATGAGTGATCCCTTTTGCGTGTTTGCAACCTTTGGATTTGTCACGCTCATGAGCCTGCAGGCCGTCATCAATCTCACCGTCGCTACGGGACTCGCCCCCACTAAAGGTATTGGATTGCCGTTTGTAAGTTATGGTAATACCGCGCTTATTTGCCATTTGGTCATGGTTGGCCTGATTATGAATATGGTTAATGACCCTTCCACAAAAATGCAGGATGATCGAAAATATAGATGAAATATTTTATGCATCATACTTCTTATTTAAATAATGAGCATGTGGTACACTAATACACATCTAAAACGAAAAAAGCCAAAGGATCTCACATGATTGAAAATCAAAATATCCCACAACAAAATACTCTCCCTAAACAAAAAGTAATTGAACTTGATCCACTCGGCGATGGCATCAGCGCGCTGCAATTGATTCGCATTTCAGGTTCAGATGTAGACGTCGTCAACGGTGCGCGCGTGTCATACGGCAAATACACCGATACGCTCAGCGAGCGGGATGAAAAGCTCATCAACTTTCTGATGGAACATGATCACACCAGTCCCTTTGAACATAATCAATTTTCATTCCGCGTTAAATGCCCTATTTACGTTGCACGTCAATGGATGCGCCATCGCATGAGCTCCTATAACGAAATTAGCTATCGCTATGTGCAATCATCACTTGAATTTTACATTCCCCATAAATGGCGCGCGCAAGATACGCATAACAAACAATCATCAACCGCTCCTTTTGAAAATGAAGCATTATTAGAGAAATATAAAGAAACGCTCAGAATCTGCGGCGAAAATTATGAACATTTAATCGCACAAGGCGTCTGCCGCGAACAAGCGCGCGGCCTGCTTCCAACCTGCACCTACACCGAATTTATTTACACCGTCAATTTGCATTCGCTCATGAACTTTCTCCGCCTTCGCCTACATCCCGGCGCACAGTGGGAAATCAGAGTGTATGCAGAAGGCATGCTCAAGCTCGCCCTGCCCCACTTTCCGATTTCACTAAAAGCATGGAAGAAAAAACACGCCCCTGATTTGGAATTCTAGCTTTTACTCACTGCATGTAGAAATGGCAACCCAAGATAAGACATAATCAACGCGTTATCAGAATAAAGCGCTCAACGGGTTAAAACCCGTTGTTTCGCGCTGATTTTACTGAAATACCCAGGCTACGCTAATACTTCGAAGTGATACCTCAGGAAGAATTTTGCTACGCCGGGTTATTCTATTCGCTTACATCCACGCGCTAAACCACGTGGTTTTTCGCGACCTAGAATAAAAATCAAAAAAGAAGATCGACAGCAATTTTACTTCGCTATCGATCTTCTTTTTATAAACCAGCCCAACCGATCCCCCCTCCATCCAGTCGCCACAGGTTAAAAAACAAAACAATCGCGCCTAGAGCCTCTTTCCGCGGGGGCTTTTTCTAACTGAATTAATATGCTATACTGTTATTTATGGTCATAAAAAATAGCTATTAATGGGGGTTATACTTATGAAATCACATAAATTACTATTATTCCTGCTTGCGGGAGCACTGTTGGGGCAAACTCTGCCTACGCAAGGGTCTCCTTTCAACAGCTTGCCCCACATGATAATTGGTGGTGAAGCAATCCTCGATTACATCACCACCCGTATAAAAATGGTTGCGCAAAACGCACCTGAAATCTCAACAATCAAAAATAAATCCCTGCCTAGATATACATTCGACCCCGAACTCATGCAATATGAACCGGCATTACAAAAATATTTGAAGGATTTCGCACTTCGACATCATAATCTGGAAAATGTGACGTTTCTACCTGGACCAAACCGTTTTGGTTATGCAATGACATCTGCAAACGAAATCAAGATTCCCAGCGATGACTATGCATATCTTCTTTGCAGAATGCATCCAGAGTACAAAGAGATAGACGCTGCTGAGTATTTGAAAGAGTGTAATACAGACGAAAAAATAGATGTTTTGAAGGCAAACTCAGCTTTGAAAGACTGTTCAACCATCATTAAAGTCCGATGCAGCAATGGAACATCAATACAAAAATATGCCGCTTCTAATAAAATGGATAGCATAGAATCGAGCCTTCACCATGAGCTTGGTCACATTAAACATAAATCTTTTAGTAAAAAAAATTACTGTAATATCGCATCTGCCATTTCCCTCAGCACATTATCCCTTACCGTTGCACCTCCTGCAAAAACATCTTTTGCTCTGCAATGCGCTACGGGATGTGCGGTACTTGGTGCAAGATACCTTATAGCATTATTATATGCCAAATATGATGAAACGCGTGCCGATGACACCATTCCAAATGATGCACGATTATTAAAAGCGAAAGAAAAAGACTATAGAAATAGTTTCAATCGCCAGCTGGATGCAATAAGAAAATCATCTTCGAATGAGCTTCCATGGTATCAAAGACCATTTGCGCATCTGCTGCCTCACTCATACTGGGAAAAATATCCTCACCTTACAGAATTTTTATATTTAACTGACGACCACCCAAGTGATTATTTTCGTGCAGAACGATTCAAAGCGCGACTCGCTGCGCTCGAAAATAACAATAAACCATTGAAGGAAATATCTAATGAAAAATAATAAATTACTCTCATTCCTGCTTGCAGGATCACTTTTGGGACACACGGCGCCTACGCAATGCATGAACTACGGAGCATGGTTCTTCGCCGCATGTGGATACTGGAGTTCAATTTTACAATATGAGCAACTACAAAAAGCAGCAACCCAACTTAAGCAATACGCCAATAATGCGTCCCAAAAAGAACTGGCCGACCTACTCGATCAAGAGTTGGGAGAACCTAAAGAATCATTAAAACCTTATGAAGAAGATCTACAAAAACATCTCAATGAGCTTGCACAGTATCATGGTCTAGAAAAAGTCAATTTTATGTGTATTGATTCTAACTCAGATCATGCTTTCGGTTCAAACTCCACATCTAATGTTGTCCTCGTATCCAAGAATCATTATGAAGACCTTCTCGAGATAGCCTCACGTAATAAAGATAAAAATATTTTTATTCATAAAGATACTCTTTCTCAAATCGATCGGCAGAAAATTGCTGAAATAGAATCATCTATTCATCATGAATTGGGACACCTAAAATATAATTCTAATGAATCTTATCTCAAAATTAAATGCCTTTCACCTACAATCGCGGGTTGTTTAATTGCAGCTTCACTGCCTAAAGATGAAGACATGCAACCGTCTGCCAACAAAATAGTAATCAGAGCAGGGATAGTTACAGGTGCCATGTATCCTATTGCTTCGCTCA
>Ga0181527_1003771_pt1 | contig 13332 bp, 7 predicted proteins | sample PEATcosm2014_Bin_30_FD_119762 | JGI IMG/M metagenome (GOLD analysis project Ga0181527, IMG submission 119762) | Peatland microbial communities from MTU Mesocosm Facility, Houghton, MI, USA - PEATcosm2014_Bin06_60_metaG | ecosystem: Environmental > Terrestrial > Soil > Wetlands > Peat | place...
TGCCGCATGAGCCGCCTAGCGACGGTCGTTCGTGTTGTTCGGTCCGAAGCGAATGTCGACGCTGGCGTAGGGCACGGGCGAATTGCGGTAGAGAAGGAGTTTCTCGCCCCAGGATGCGAACACGATCACCACTGCGCCGAGCAGCCCGAACGCCACGGTCTTCCGGATCCATGGCATGTATGAACCGTCCGCGACCTCGCCTCGAACGTTCCGATCGGGTTGCGCAAAGGTCCCTACCGCCATCAAGATGGTGCAGAAGGCCGCATTGATGGTCATGAACCACTCCGTCACCAGACGCTGGGGACCGAACCGGGGCAGAGTGTTCGCGAAATTGATGGTGACTTGCGCCCAGAGATACACCACGTAAAGCAGTTGCGCCTTGCCAAGCCAAGTGGAAGGGACCAGCGGCAATCCTCGCCGCAAGTGCAGGTACAACAACCACACCATGGCGACGCCCAGCGCCAGATAAGCAAAGTCGAACCAGCCCAGAAAGCCGTGCGAGGGGATGAATCGGCCTTCCACGGCAATCCCATAAAGCCAAGGGTAAAGAGAAGGGATTTCCCTGAGCCATTCTGTGGTGCTTTCGCGAAAATTGATATAGGTGAAAAGCCACAACACGAACATCACCGCGTAAGCGTCGGTCCAGCGGCGGAGGGGCGGATCGTCGCTCACGCGTGGCGCTCGACGCACGATCATTCCCATTGCCACGGCCAGGGCCAGACCGTAAAGCAGGCCATCGGTCTGCTCCATCACGCTGTGCCAGTTGGTGGCCAATCCCGTGCGAATGCCCACGTGCTTGATGGCCGCGGCCACCGCGAAACCGCTGCCCCCGAGCAGGCCCGTGCACACCATGGCAAAGGCGACTCCGCCCAGCTTATTCCTCGCGCAGAAAATCAGGATCCCTGCCACCAGCCCGACACACCCGGCCCAACCGTCCTCGCGCGGTGGGCTCATGTGCAAGCCGCACACGTGCACCAGCAAAATCATGCCCACCCACCAACCGCCGCAAATGTAGAGTCCCAGTCGTGTCCCCATGTCGAACCGCCGGCGAATGGCTGCCAAAACCAGGAGGGCAACTGCCGCGATGGCAACGCCGGCCCCCTCCGTTCGCAGGTGGGGAGAGATGCCAGAAAGCATATCCCGCATGAGCCAACCCAGGATGACCGCCGAAATGGGATAGAAGAACTCCGTCAACTTCTCCCGGCTCAAGTAGGCTGGAAGCGCGCAACCGGCGCCTCCGGGGGCCGACCACAAGAAGCCGAGGACGAACATGTTGGCGAAACCATAGAGCGCCGTGGCGGCGTCGGGCGAGTGCGTGTAAGCCACCACCTTCATGTACGACATGCTGCCGCCAAACGCCCAGCCAACTCCGCCAAACATGGCGAAATACGCTGCACGCCGATGCCAGTCCTCACGCCCGGAAAGAACGGCGATGGCCAAGCATCCCAACGAACCCGCCATGGCCGCTCCGTATTCATGCCCAAACTGGCCGCGAATTCCCCACCCGATGGAAAGGGAAAGCGCAGCTAACAATAAGAATTGCCACGTCATTGGAGTTTTCATGGGCGCAGTATAGTGTGGCCGGTCACATGGCGCAATCGACTTTCGCCGCCTTCATCTGGGTGCAAGACAAGCGGACCGCGCTTGGTTGTGCGGGGTCGAGGCGCGGGGTATACTCCCTTCTCTTTTATTGAAAACCGTCTGACCAGGGGAATGCTCCCCCGTAGACGGACTCATTGTTGCGAAGAAGTCCCAGCAACATTCTGGATTTGCAATCGAGGACCACATGACAAGGCGCGAGATGTTTGAAATCATGGGTAAATCGGCAATCGCCGGCGGGCTTGCGAGCTTCCCGGCAGCAGCCGTGACTACGGAATCACAGGGCGTGGACGCACCCTCGGCTGCTTCCCTCACCCAACTGCCGGGGACGGAACCTTTGACGGCACAGGGTGATCTCGCGGCACAAATGGTGGAAGGCCTGCACCGCTATCTGCTTCAGCAAACCAACGCCTCCGTGGAAGCACGGGCCTCACGGTGGAACCGGGATTACTCTTCGCAAGCCGCCTATGTCGCGTCGGTTGAACCGAACCGGGAACGATTTCGCCAAATCATTGGATTGATCGACAAACGGATTCCTTACTCAGCCCCCAACCTTGAAGTCACTCTCGGTAGCTCGTCGGTCGACGCGTCCGGCGCGGGATTCAAGATCTCAAGTGTGCGGTGGCCAGTGTTGGAGGGAGTTGACGCCGAGGGCCTGTTATTGGAGCCCGCCGGACCCCCCCTGGCGCGAGTTGTGGCTCTGCCCGACGCGGATTGGACCCCGGAAATGCTGGCGGGCCTCGCTCCGGGCGTCCCTGCGGAAGCCCAATTCGCTCGACGGCTGGCGGAAAATGGCTGCCTCGTCATGGTGCCGACGCTGATCAGCCGCGGCGATGAATGGTCCGGCAATGAACAGCTCGGCAAGTTCACCAACCTGACGCATCGTGAATACATCTACCGCATGGCGTACGAGATTGGCCGGCACATCATCGGCTATGAAGTGCAGAAAGTCTTGGCGGCGGTGGACTGGCTCGCTCAGTGCGCGCCTTCCCGCCCTGTGGCAGTGATGGGCTACGGTGAAGGAGGTTTACTGGCGCTCTACAGCGCCGCCGCTGACACACGCATTCAGGTCGCGTGCGTGAGCGGGTATTTCCAGGCGCGCGAAGGATTGTGGCAGGAGCCGATCTATCGCAATGTTTGGTCACTCCTCCAGGAATTTGGGGACGCCGAATTGGCCGGCCTGATTGCGCCACGCACTCTGGTGGTGGAAGCTTCGCGGGGGACGGAAAATCCCGGGCCACTGCCTGCCACCGGGGGGCGGTCGGCTTCAGCAGCACCGGGGCAGCTCACGAGCCCGCCACTCTCCGACGTGCAGAATGAAGTGAAACGCGCCCAGCCGGTCTTTGACAGGCTCGGCGTAAGCGAACATCTGGCATTGGTTGTGAGTGGTGATGGGCAGGGCGAACCGGGATCGGAACCGGCGTTGCGCGCGTTTCTACGGAGCATTGGCGCGCACGGCGGGCTGAAACCCACCGGGCCGGCGCCTTGTGATATGCGCGTGGGCTTCGACCCTGCCGTCCGTCACCATCGCCAGTTCAAGCAACTTGTCAACTTCACACAGCGCGCGGTAATGGAATGCGAATCGGTCCGAAAGAAGTTTTGGGCGCAAGCTGACGCCTCCTCAGTCGAGAAGTGGCAGAAATCGACAGCCTTCTATCAACGCTATTTTTGGGAGGAAATTCTTGGCAAGCTGCCGCCGCCTTCCCTACCGCTGGCGGCACAGACCCGCAGAATTTATGAAGAAGCGAGTTGGACAGGCTATGAGGTCTTGCTACCCCTTTGGCCCGACGTATTCGCCTACGGCATTCTCCTCCTGCCCAAGGGCATGAAAGCCGGGGAACGCCGGCCGGTGGTGGTGTGCCAACATGGGCTCGAAGGCCGGCCGCAGGACTTGTTCAAACCCGATGCCGCGGGCGAGCACTACTATCACCGCTTCGCGGCCGACCTGGCCGACCACGGCTTCGTGGTCTACTGCCCCCAAAACCCTTACATCGGGGGCGACAAGTTTCGACAACTCTTGCGCCTCGCCCATCCGCTCAAGCTCTCGCTTTTCTCCTTCATCCTGAGCCAGCACGAACGGACACTGGATTGGCTCTGCACGCAGCCGTATGTGGATGCCAGCCGAATCGGGTTTTACGGACTTTCCTACGGGGGCAAGACCGCGGTTCGCGTGCCGCCACTACTCGATCGGTATGCGCTCTCCATCTGCTCGGGAGATTTCAATGAGTGGATCTGGAAGGTCAGCCGCGACGATGCATCAATTAGTTACGTATTTACTCACGAATATGACATGCTTGAGTTTAACCTCGGCAATACATATAACTACAGTGAAATGGCCAACCTTATGGCGCCTCGTCCTTTCATGGTGGAACGAGGGCACGACGATGGGGTTTCCGTTGATTCCTGGGTGGCTTATGAGTACGCTAAGGTTCGGCGCCATTACGACATGCTGGGGTTAGGCGACCGCACTCGCATCGAGTTTTTCAACGGGCCCCACACCATCCACGGCGTGGGGACTTTCGAATTTCTCCATCGCTTTCTCAATTGGGGTGAACCCACCTGAGCCCCCGATAGCGAGGCGGCCCTTGAAATGAACCGGAGTTCCAGGGTGGCGCGCTTAAGCCAACCGCAGATAGAGCGCCGTGTAGCGTGCGGGATTCTCCAGCACCACCTCATTCTTCATCCCCCCATTTCCCCTCTCCAGCCCAACCGGCAATTCCTTCTCCGCGGGCCACACCGCCCGGGCTCCGATCACTTTCAGCCGGCGGGGATCAATGCTAATGATCACGCGGGGGGCGGGGCGCAGCTCACCGCGCGTAGCGAGCTCGATGGTGTTCAGCACCTGCACCAGGATGAATCGCTTGCTCGCATCGTAGAAGAATGTTCCATGCACGTATTCCGAGAACGGCACGGACCGAAGTTCGGCAATGGGGTTCGGCCCCAGTTGCCGCATCAAGGCGGGAATCCACTCGCGAATCCAGAAAGGCCGCGCCCGCATTGCCCGGAAGATGGGAACACCGAAATACAAGGATTGGCCTTTGCCAAACTTGTTGAACACCACCGCCGTCCCCGCAGTTTGCGAACCCGGCGGCGGAGGCCCCCAATTGAACCACTGATTGTCGGCCACGTCCTCCACCATGAACGGCAGGCGATAACGCATCACCTCTTCCGCTTGCGTTCTTTTGAGTTGAAGGAAAGCTCCTGGCAATCCCACCGTGCTTACACTGAGCATCTTGGCCAGTGGATGTCCGGCTGACTCCAAATAGGTCGAAATAAAATCGCCCGGCTGCGGTTTGCCTTGTTGATCCTCCGCATACTTGCGCTCCTCAGAAACGTAGTCCACACCAAAAACATCCGATAAGGGAAAGTTCGATCGCGGTTGCCGTTTCTCGTCCAACAAGCCACATTTGTAACTCGCCAGCAAGGTCCCTCCATCGCGAACCCAGTCGCGAATCACCTCGGCTTGCGCCTCCGACAGCACCTCCACTTCCGGCAGCACCAGAACCTCAAACGGTTTGAGTGCGTCCTTCTGAAGCCGAAACTCCGCCAGACTTTCCACCGGCCGCCCCGCATAAGTCAGGGTTTCTAAAGCGCCCAGTGTGGAGTGGCGGAAATCCACCGGGCGTTTTTCCGCATCCAGTTCCTCGCGTGTCGACTCGCTGTAAAGCATCGCCGTGCTCAACAGCGGCTGGATCTGCGGGCCCAGGAGGCAATCAACATTCCTGACGTCCTCCCACGTCTCTTTGGCCACGGCGAACCACCGCTTGGAGAAGCCCTGCCCATCGATCCCGGTAACCACCGGCGCATTCCCTACAAAAAACGTGCGCGCGTTTTGAACGATCAGTGCGTCAACCTGCACCCGGGGAATCGAGCCGGGATAAGTGTCGGCATAGCCGTACTGGGTAAATACTCCAGCCTGAAAGTAAGGACGCCCCCAACCCCGCATCAGAATTGATCCCAACGCAATCCCCGTGGGGCAAGGAAGGGGTTCGGCATAGATGAAGTTCACTTTTTCCATAATGTCATTCGGGAAGGATTCAGGACCCCCGTTGAGAGAAATCAAGAGGTCGGGCCGGTGTCTGCGGGCGACGGTAATAATTTCATCGAGCATGTCGGTCATGGTGCGCTTTTGGTGCCAGCGATAACGCCGTTCCCAACCCCCGCGGGTCTTGAACCCCTCTCGATACGGGTCCCCGGGATGGTCTTTGTTCCAGGCCTCCTCCGTGTATTTGCAGAAGCAGAAAGGGCTCCGGCCTCCCCCGTGATACAAGAAGAACTGGATTCCAAAAATGTCGAGAAAAAGCTCCTGCACCTCATATCGACGGAAGATTTCATCCATCATGCCCAAGACATACTGGCGATAGGGAGAATCCAGGCAGGTCATGTACCAACGCTCCTTCTGTGGTTCTCCTGCCTCGTTAACCCAAGCCCAATCGGGGTGAGTGAGCACGCACTGGTTGTTGAACTGCAAGCTGTAGTAAGCCGTCGACGAAATTCCATACTTCCGCGCGAGCGCCACCTCCTTTCCGAACAAGTCATGATCTAAATTGGGCTGGCGTACCGCCGAATCACTGGGATACAAGGCGTATCCCCAAGAGCTTTGAGTGTAGAACATCAGGCTTTCGGCGCCGGCCTCGCGAGCGGCCTTCACGGCGCCTTCCACGTCGATCTGGAAATTCGCCTGGGGCGGGGTGTGAAATTCCCACTCCATCATCCGGTAAGTTTTTTCCGGGGAAATGATGCCGGCATTTTCGTGGGCGAGGCGCAGTCGAGTGAGGTCAGGATAGTCACCTTCCGCTCCCATGAAAGGTCGGGGGGGCGCTAGCGCCGATCCTGCTGCGCTTGCACCAGCGACTTTCAGAAATGTTCGCCGATCGGGCTTCCACCTGCTCTTTCCCTTGCCGGGCATGGCTGAGTCTCCTTTTTCCCCGTCGCGCGGATATGCCGGGGCTAGGAATTTGCCGCAGAGTAGCTCACGCGAGCTTTAGGAATAACGCCATATATCGGTCGAGTTTCGGCAAGACGATGTGCGTCTTCCCTTCCCTGGTGGTCAGCGGCAAATCCGCGGTCTTTGGCCAAACTACCCGCGCTCCTGTAACTTTCAGCTTCAATGAGTTTACTGCAAGGCTGATCTTGGGCGCTTCCCGGAACTCGCCTCGCGTGATGATTTCGATGGTGTTGAGAACCTGCACCAAAACGAACCGGCCGCTGCCGTCATAGAAGAAAGTTCCATGCACGTATTCCGAGAAGGGCTCCAAACGCAGTTCCACGATGGGATTAGGCACGAGCTGCCGCAGCAAGCCTGGAACCCATTGCCGAATCCAATAGGGCCAGTCCTTCATTGCCCAAAAAATCGGGGCGCCAATATAAATTGCCTGACCTTGGCCGAATTTGTTCAGGGTTACGGCGGGTCCGGCGATTTCCGCTCCAGGCGGTGGTGATCCCCAGTTGTACCATTGTTGGTGGGGGATGTCTTCGACCATGAAAGGCAGCCGGTAGCGCATCACTTCTTGCGCAGTTGTCGGCTTCACACGGAGGAACGACCCTGGGAGTCCCACTGTCTTCTTCTCGAACTTTTTGGCCAGAGGATGTCCGGATGATTCCAAATAAGTGGTGATGGAAGTGGGACGAGGCTCGCCCCTCTCGTCATAGGCGAACCGGCGCTCCTCACCTGCGTAGTCCACGCCGAAGACTTCGGCTAACGGGAAATTTGTCCGAGATTGATGCTTTTCATCCATGAGCCCGCATTTGTAGCTTGCCACCAGGGTGCCGCCCTCACGGACCCATTGGGCGATCAGGGTGGCGTGCGCGTCGGACAAACAGTCCACTTCCGGAAGGACAAATGAGTCAAAATGTCCCAACAATTCCGCCGTCAGGCGGAATTCCGGCAGACTTTCCACCGGCCGGCCGGAATATGTAAGGATTTCCAGCGCCCCCAATATCGAATAACGGAAATCCCGGGGGCGCTTCTGCACTGCCATTTCCTGCATGGTCGGTTGACTGTAAAGCGCCGCCGAACTCAAAACGGGTTGCGCGCCGGGAAGGAGGCAATCCACGTTGCGCACGTCGGCGAAGGCTTCCCGCGCGCGATCGAACCACCGAACCGAATAGTTCACGCCGTCCAGATTCGATACCAGCGGACTTTCCCCGACAAAAAAAGGCCGCGCATTCTGCAACAGGAGGGCATCCGTCTGAACCCGAAACGGAGATTCAGGAAGCGAATCGTAGTACGGCTCCATGGTGAAGATGCCCGCTTGATAATCCGGCCGGCCCCAGCCGCGCAGGATAATCGATCCCAAGGCGATGCCGGAAACAGAAGGAAGGGGTTCCGCATAAAGGAACGCCAGCCTCCGTTGGACCTCGTCGGGAAAAACTTCCGGGCCGCCGTTCAGGGCAACGATCAGTTTCGGATGGTGCTTGCGCGCCGCCACGATAATCTCATCGAGCATCCCGACCATGGTCCGTTGCTGATGCCACTGGTAGCGCCGCTCCCAGCCTTCCCGCGACTTGAACCCTTCGCGATAATTGTCCCCGGGGTGCTCGTGGTTCCAGGCATCCTCCGTGTAGGGGCAGAAGCAGAAGGGATTATCTCCCCGGCCGTGATAGCGGACGAACTGAATGCCGAAGATATCGATGAATAATTCATCCACTTGGTAGCGGGAGCAGATCTCTTCAATCATGCCCAAGGCATACTGCCGGTAGGGCGTGTCCAGACAGGGGGTGCACCACCGCCCCGGCAGGGGTTCTCCCTTTTCATCCACCCAACCCCAATCCGGGTGCTTCAGCACGATTTGATTGTTGGCCTGCAAACTGTAATAGGCCACCGGCGACATGCCGTTCTGGCGTGCCAGTTCCACCTGTTTTCCGAAAAAATCGTAGGTAAGATTGGGATGGCGCACCCCGACGTCGCTGGGGTAATGCGCATACCCCCAGTGGTCTTGCGCATAGAACAATACGGATTCCGACCCCACTTCCCGCGTCAACTTCATCGCGGCTTCCAGGTCGAAATCAAATCGCCCTTGCGGCGGGAAGTGGAGCGACCACTCCATCATGCGGTAGGTCTTATCCGGGGAAACAATGCCAGCCTTCTGATGGGCAAGCCGCAGTTGTGCCAGGTCCGGGAAGTTGCTTTCCGCCCCGAAGGAAGGAGCACGCGAGAGGAGCGCCGCGCCTCCGGTGGCCGCCGCCGTCGCAACACCCAGAAACGTCCGCCGATTGGGCTTCCAAGTTAAGCTCAATTCATTACCTCCGACTTGGAAAGGACCAGCAAGCCCGCAGGGCTGAGGCTGGGGACGCGAACCACCAAGGCCCCTTCCACTCTTTGAAAAGGCAAATGGCGCGGCGCGGGCGGATCAGGAGTGAGCAGAAAAACTCCCTTCACGCTCTCGCCATCGTCAACGCGCACCTTAACGTCGAACCCCGCGGCGCCGGTTGCGCCGGACGTTCCCGCCTTGCCGGGAACCAGCGGGACCAAATAATCGCCGTTTGGCGCTTGAAAGAGGTTCGCGGCGACGCCGGAATCAACCTCCAGGGCGTGGGCCTGGAGAACCCAGCGCGCATTGCGAAGCTGCCTGAACAATGGAAACCATCGCGCCCCAATCTCCTTCTGCTCCGGGGGAACGGGCTTCGGGATGACACCATGAATGAGCATCTCGCAATAGGCCTCGGGTGTTGCCGGCCCCAGTGAAACGATGGGCTTACCGGCGATCCCGTAGTACTGGATCATTTCCGTCAGGTGGCGGTAATTCGCCTGGCCTCCGCCTTCGGTCATCAGACCGTCAGCCAACGAAGCGAGCTCAGCGTTGTAGGGGCCATTCCACCAGCAAATCTTTCCTTGCGCCCGAACCGCGCGACAGCCTTCGGCACACAACTCATACAAGTCGTGGCCGCCCTGCGCCGACTCATCGACGAACACCCCATCCACGTCGGGATAGATTTTCAGTTCCCCGCGCAATTGGTCGAGGATGTATCTGCCCCAAGGCCGATGCACGTCGGCGTGCATCTTGACGCTCTCGTACCACTCGGGCATGAACTTGCCATTGGGGAGCACGACGCGGTCGTTGGGAAACTCCGCCGCCGCCCAAGGCGCCCATGCCTCCGTGGGATTCCAGTAAATCACACCTTTGATACTGTTCTGGTGGAGCCGGGCGATGAGGTCCCTGACCCTGGCAGCGGTCATGGTGGGCAAATAATAGGTCTCTACAAATTCACGTATTTCACGCCACGTCGCGTCCGGCGGGGGCAGCAGGTTAGCGGGAAGCCGCTTTTTGAGAAAGTGCCACCGGTCATCGCAGAATGCTGTGTAGGGCTCGCGGTCGGGCACGTACAGACCATATAAAGGGGGTGTGAAATGAATCTCCACCGCGCGCACGCCCTGCGCATGCCACTCCGCAAGCATGTCATTAGGGGGCGTCCCTACAGTGTAGAGGAAGGGACCGGCCAACTCCGCCACGTCTGGGTTCCTCGGTTCGAACACCAGGGGAAATAGAGCCAGAGCTTCCGCCAAGGCAGGCCGCCAGTCGCCCGCTGTGACCGCCAGGTAAACCCGGCGAGACGAGCTCGCGAATGGCCCGAGGTCAAGGTCCGGAAACAGCATCGTGACGGTGGTGTTTTCCTTGGATCGCGCGGCGGTCAACACCAAATTGGGGACAGGCGCGGTGAGGTCGCCCAAAAGCGTAAGCCCCCAATCCTCTTTCTTGGAGTAGATGGAGGTCAGGGGTAACGCCATGGTAATTCCCGGATGTAAATCTCTCCCGGCACTGTACGTATACACAACCGCAGGCGCCGCGGGCTCCAGGACAACCTGGGGATCGGAGCCCGCCGGAAAGAATGCATGGTCAGCCTGAGAGTTCAAGGACAGGATTAACTCCAACTGAATCGTTCGCGACTGCGACACCAAACTCTGAACGGCAAGAGTGATGTTCGTATCGGGACTTTTTCCGTACATCACCACGATCTGAAGATGCTGCGCCTGCCAATCAACGGTCCATTCCCCCGGCGCCGTCTGATGCAGGGGCGGCACCGGGATCATCCCCTCGGATGATTTGAGATACAAACGGCAGGGGGCAGTGAGAATTCCCCCCGCCGGCCCTGGCTTCGCCTCGATTTGCGCCGGCAGGCCGTCCGCGCCCACGCGGATGTTGATTTGTTTTTGGACCACGGATGCTGGGTTCGTATCCGTGGATTGACCGCGTGCGGCGCCGCCGCATACAACGATCAGAATGTTCAGAAGAGTCAAAAGGCGCAGGCTGGCGCGGAGCGCAGCTCTGCAGCCAACCGATTGACCGCGGTTGATCGCCGAGCTGCGCTCGGCGCCAGCCGATGTTTCTCTTGGCCAATTATTCATCAAGGTTCAGGCCCCCTGCTATGAAAATGGATGTGCGAAGCACCTTGGACTGCGGCGGCTCGACGCCGCTTTGGTCTTTGTCCTCCGCGTCATTCCAAGGCGGCGTCGAGCCGCCGCAGTCCAAGGGGCTTCGCACATTTTCGTGTACCGTGGCGAGGTGAAGGCTCATGGGAATCCCTGGTGAAAGACAAACCCTCGAGGCACACAAACTGATTACGCAGGCTGGCGCCGGGCGCAGCTCTGCGGCGAAGGCGGAAGGCATTTTACTTGAGCGCGTCGCTCCGGAGCAGAAAAAACGCAGGCTGGCTGGCCGGGGCGAGACGAATGAACTTCTTATGCGTCTTAATTGGCTTATAATGCATGGCTTCGCTTGGGAGTTCAGGTGCTGTCCTAATTTGAACGTAGCGCCGCCATCTTGGCGGCCCAATGCCGGCTGGTAGCCGGCGCCACATCTGAGATTAGGACAGTACCGGAGTTTGGACCAACTCGATAGCCGCTAGAGTCGTGCGTCAGAAATATTGGTACTTGTAGCGCCGACCTTCAGAGCCTGCCCTCAGCCCATTCGTTTCACTCAGGGTAAACTCCGCGAAGGGTCAGCATGTGCTGAGCTAAAGCTCAGGGCTACAACTAGGGGAGCATAGGCTTTGCGGTAGAAGGAGTATCCATGAGGTTCCAGCGCTTGACGGTCATCTTGGCCTGCCTGCTGGGGGTGGTGGGCTCGGCGCGTGGCGCGGGGGGCTGGAAGGTCCCCGCCGTGACCGAGAAGTTGCCCAATGGTCTGGTGGTGGTGGTTTCCGAGGACCACTCGGCGCCGACTTTCGGGCTCTGCATCTCGTATCGCATCGGCTTTCGCCTGGAGCCTGAGGGCCGCACGGGGTTCGCACACTTGTTCGAGCACATGATGTTTGAGGGCACCCCGGTAGCGCCCAAAGGGACGTTTGACCGGGTGATTGAAGGTGGCGGCGGTTCGAACAATGCCGACACGCGCTACGACTTTACCGAATACATTGACACCGCACCCGTCTCCGCGCTTGACCCGGTGCTGTGGCTCGAGGCCGACCGCCTGAAGACTCTGGATTTTGCTCCTGAACACTTGGAGAACCAGCGCAAGGTGGTGGAAGAGGAAGTCCGCGTCAATGTACTGAACGCGCCCTATGGTTTTTTCTATGCCATCGATTTGCCCGGCAAGGCGTTCGACCGGTTTCCCAACGCGCATAATTTCTATGGCGATTTCAAGGACCTGGATGCCGCGAAAATCCAGGACGTGGAAGCCTTCTTCAAGCATTACTACGCCCCCAACAATGCGGTCATGGCGATCGCCGGCGACGTGACCCCCGCCGAGGTCTTTGCCAAAGTTGAAAAGTATTTTGGCGGGATCGCGCCGCGTCAGGTGCCGCCCAAACCCGACCTTACGGAACCAGCGCAGACCGCCGAGCGGCGCTCCACCGAGCAGGACAAACTGGCCCGCGTGCCGGCCCTGGCCATCGGCTATCGCATGCCGCCGCGCCACTCGCACGACGCGGTGGTCGGCGCGCTGGTGGGAGAACTGCTGCACAACGGGCAAGCCTCGCTGCTTTACCAGGCGCTGGTGAAGGACAAGAAGGTGGCGCTCGAGGTCGATGGCGGGGTCAACTTCGTGTTTGGCAATCCCTTCGAATACGACGGCCCGACGCTCCTGACGTCGTTCATCATGTATCCGCCGAATCTGAAGGAAGACGACGTTCTCGCCGCCTACGACGCGGCCTTGAGCGGTCTCGCCGCGCAAGGGCCCAGCCCCGCCGCGCTGGCGCGAATCAGCGCCAAGATGCAGTCCGACTGGTATTCGAATATGGAAGTTCCCATCAACCGTGCTTCCCTCCTGTCGCACGCTACGCTGCTCGACGGCAACCCGCAACGTGTGAATGAAATCCCGGACGAGCTGGCGCGCGTGACTCCGGAAGAAGTTCGCGCCTTCGCCGCGAAGTATCTGGTGAAAACTCATCGCACCATCATCGACCGCGTCCCCGCGCCGGCCTCCGGCTCCAACGGCGGCGGCGAGAAGGGAGCCCGCTAATGACTCGTCGGATGCATAGATGTGCCGAAGGCACCTTGGAGTGCGGCGGCTCGACGTCGCCTTGCCTTGGCCCTCTACTAGGGAATGAAGTTGGTGAAAAGGCGGCGTCGAGCCGCCGCACTCCAAGGTGCTTCGCGCAATTCATGGCGCTGGCCGTCCTAGGATTACTGGCTCTTACCGCGGCGCCAGCCGCGGCGGCGGAGAAAGAACAACCTCTGCCGAAGAATTTGCCTCCCTACGGCGAACTGAAACCGTTCCAGGCGCCACAGGTCACCACGCAAAAGCTTGCCAATGGACTGACGCTGTGGCTGGTGCCGCGCCCGGGCTTTCCCAA
>Ga0181527_1003773_pt1 | contig 13330 bp, 5 predicted proteins | sample PEATcosm2014_Bin_30_FD_119762 | JGI IMG/M metagenome (GOLD analysis project Ga0181527, IMG submission 119762) | Peatland microbial communities from MTU Mesocosm Facility, Houghton, MI, USA - PEATcosm2014_Bin06_60_metaG | ecosystem: Environmental > Terrestrial > Soil > Wetlands > Peat | place...
CCCAAAAGGTGGCTGAGCGAGGTATCGTACTATTGAAGAACAGCAGTGCTCAGTTGCCTCTGGACGCTTCTGTGGTCAAATCCATAGCCGTGATTGGCTCCCACGCCGATACAGGCGTGCTTTCCGGAGCAGGGTCTGACCAGGTCGATGCTGCGGGAGCCAAGGTGGGGGGATGGGAAGGTGTGGTCTGGCAACCGACTTCCCCGCTCAAGGCGATCCAATCCAAAACGCCCAATGCCCATGTCGTCTTTGACGCCGGAACAAACCATGCCGCCGCGGCGAGTGTGGCCTCTGCATCCGAGGTCGCAATCGTGTTTGTGTGGCAACACACCACAGAAGGCCGCGACGTGGCCTCCATTTCCTTGCCGGATAACCAGGACGACTTGATTAGCCGCGTCGCTGCCGTCAATCCGCACACGATCGTGGTGCTGGAATCGGGCGGCCCCGTAACCATGCCCTGGTTCGATCACGTGAGTGAGATACTTGAAGCTTGGTATCCCGGCATTCGTGGCGGTGAAGCCATCGCCAATATCTTGTTCGGTGAGGTAAACCCCTCGGGCAAATTGCCGGTATCTTTCCCAAGAAGCGAGGCTGAACTGCCCCGCCGGAGGGTTCCTGGCATGCCTGCCAATGCCAATGAAGGCGATAGGCGGAGAGAACCGACAGCTCCTTTCGATATTGATTACACGGAGGGACTGAAGGTCGGATACAAATGGTACGAGTCCGAGGGCAAGCAACCATTGTTCCCGTTCGGCTTTGGTCTTTCCTACACTAGCTTCTCGTACTCCGGACTCCATACAACATTCGATGACGGTTTGAAGGTGAGTTTCGACGTCACCAATACCGGTACGCGTGCCGGGGCCGAGGTTGCGCAGGTCTACGTGCGCTTGCCTGAGAGCGCAGGCGAGCCGTTCAAGCGTCTGGTGGGTTGGCAGAAGGTCCGACTGAGTCCCGGAGAGACCAGGGGCGTCACCGTGACTCTCGATTCTCATTATTTGTCTGTCTTTGATGACAGCAAAGACGCCTGGAAGCTCGTCCCTGGCGATTACAAAGTGTACGTGGGCGGGTCTTCAGATGCCACGCCGCTTGTCTCAACCGTGTCCATAGCCGGGTCTCGGTAGTTCGCCCGTGTCCAAACGGCCATGCATGGTGGAGAGACCGAGGCGGCCGTCTGGACTTGCCTTCCATGCGGCCTGCAGCCCGAAGGGTTCGACGACGGCGCATGCCGCAACCCCATCGAGCTTCTCGCCTGCCCCGAGCACAGCGAGGAAAAGGGAATCCGCTGAGGGGAAGCGACCGTCAACCGTCTTGGGCTGCGTCCGCGGAAGAGTCAAAACGTCAAGGCGAATTTTCCGACCTGACGAATATCGCGCGACGATGAGCCGATATAGACCGTGAACGTGCCGGGTTCTGCTTTCCAATCGTGGCGGAGTATATCGTAGAACTCCAGGTCGCTGCGGTGGATTGCGAACTGGACGGTGGTGCTTTCGCCTGGGCCAAGAAACACCTTTTTATATCCCTTGAGCTCCTTCACCGGTCTGTCCACGCTGGAGTGATCCGCGCCAATGTACAACTGTACGACCTCCGCCCCGGCTCGTCCGCCGGAGTTGCGAACTTGTACGGTAGCCGATACCTCACCCGTCTGGGTCGCGCGAGGAGAAATGGAAAGATTGCTGTAAGTGAATGTCGTGTACGACAGGCCATGCCCAAAAGGAAATGCCGCTTGGGGAGCATCCGGCCTATCAAAATACCGGTAGCCCACGTAAATGCCCTCGACATAGGGGAGGACCTCATCCGCCCCTTCGGGATAATGGTCGTAGACGGGTGAATCTTCCCACCTCTTCATGCAGGTGAAAGGAAGCTTCCCGGACGGGTTCACGTCTCCAAACAGAATGTCCGCAATGGCCGTCCCCTCCTCTTGGCCGGGATAATACGCTTCGACAATCGCCGGTACGTCATGTGACCATGGGTCCATTGACAGGCCCGACCCGCTATTGAGAATAACCACGACATTGCGGTTAACAGCCAAAACCGAGCGCAGCAGCGCGAGCTGGTCATCGGGTAGATCGGGAGACCGGTCGTGGCCTTCGCCCTCAAGAGTCTCTGAAAATCCGAGGAACAGTAGGGCAATGTCCGACTGTCTGGCAGCCTCAATAGCGTTCTCTTGAGCATGGTCTTCACGGTACTGATAGCGTATTTCAAAATCGTTCCATTCATATCGCTTGAAAATGGCGTTCAGAGCGTAGGTTGTACCCTTGCGATAGAAGCAGTATTGCTTGCCGCCAAACTGCTTGCTTTCAGCGCACGTGGCTTTGGCATCGAGGCTGGCGTTTTGACTGCCGGCATTCCTGACAGTGAGTTCCCCACCGGTTGCAAACAGGCGATAGTATCCTGACTCCAAGGGAGTCCAGAGACCTCGCACTCGAATGGAGTAGTCGCCGGTAACCTCGGGGTGTATTGGATTGGTCAACCACATGTAACCAAGGGAAGGCTCGATCTTCGTCATCGCAGGCTTGCCCTTCTGCTCCAGGCCGTCGAAGAACTCCGCCAAGAAGCCCTTACGGCCGTCTGGCGTGGTTACAGTCTGATCTGTCAACAGTGAGCCTTCATCGTCGATGTCGCAACCCTGCGAATAATGGAGCGCGACATCGTTGCCCACCTTGCTAGTAATCCCTTCGAGGGGAGTCACCGTAACATAGGGTAATACTCTGGAGGCACTTAGTATGCTGTGACGGCATACATTCGCATTAGGGCCAATGATGGCAAGCGACTTTATCTGCTTTCGGTCAAGCGGCAGAAGTCCCCCTTCGTTCTTTAGCAACGTAATGCTCTCCCGAGCGACGTCCGCCGACAGTTTGCGATGAGCAGCGACGTCGAAGGGACGGGAAACCGGATTCCCGTCAAATTGTCCATTAGCGAACATCACCCGCAAGATGCGGCGGACCGATTCATCCAGCCTGCTGCTCAGGAGCTTACATTCCAGCGCTTCGTCCGCCTCGACATGCTCTCCTGTCGCTTTTCGATAGACCTCGGTCAGCTTGTTGACTGTGTATTCGTGGCCTTCGGGCATATCGAGGTCCAGGCCGGCAAAAATCGATTCCTGAAAGTTCTGAACGCCGGCCCAGTCTGTCATGACCAACCCGGGAAAATGCCACTTGCCTTTGAGCGTCTCCCACAAGAGATAGGCGTCATTGGCCGCTCGAACCCCGTTAATGTAGTTGTAGGGAGTCATGATGCCCCATACCTTCGCGTCCTCCACGGCCATGCGGAATGCCGGGAAATATATCTCATTGAGAGTACGTTCATCCACACGAGCATCATAAGCAGTTACATGATATTCCTGCGTCTTTGCAGCCAGGAAGCACGCCGTTGTCGCGATCTTCTGGCTTTGGATTGCCTTGATATACGAACTGACGATCGTGCCAGCCAGATAAGGGTCCTCGCTGTAGCTCTCTGCGTTCCGACCTCCCTGCGGTATTCGGTGCATGTAGATCACGGGCCCCAGCAGCATGTTGCGCCCCTTGCTCTTGATCTCTTCTGCCAGCGCAATGCCAACGCGGGATATGAGGTCTGGATCCCACGTAGCCGCGTGGTTGACCAACGTGCAGAACGACGTTGACTCGCCGCAGCGGACCCCATAGGATCCATCGATGAATTTCAGTGCCGGGATCCCCAAGCGGGGATTCGGTCTGGTGCCGAAAAAGAGCGGATGAAGTAGCTGGGCTTTATCGTCAATGGACATGCGTCCCATCAAATCGGCGATGCGTGCCTCGACATCGGCGTGAGGATCCTTGTAGATCGGCACCTGGCTTGCGCCGGAAGAGCCGGGCGCGCCACTCTGAGCGATTACCGCTCCCTGCAAGCCGAAGAGTACGACGAGAATCATAGAAAAGTGCTTCATCGCAATTTCTCCTGTTCGCCATTTCGGCGTATGGCGAGAAAACGCTTAATGCAACTGCTTTAATTAGAGAATCAGCTTTAATGAGAACTGGAGCTGGCGGGATGTCCCTGCCGTTTTGGAGATCACCCCAAAGCCGGTACCCCGCTCCACGTTCGCCGGCAGGCCGAAGTTGACGAGATTGAAGACGTTGAAGAACTCGGCTCGGAACTGGAGGGTTGCAGCCTCCCCCGAACCCCTGTGGCCGAAAGGGGTGTCCTTGATGAGAGCCACGTCGAAGCTCCTATAGGCCGGGCCCCGGAAGGTATCACGCCCTAGAGAACCGAGGCGTCCCTGGTTCGGCCCTGTCCCTCCTGGCAATCCAATCGGAATATAGAAGAAGGACGGGTTATTGGCCCCTCGGCCAAAGTAGTCCTCGCGCACCGTCCGCCCCGTGGACAGCACGGGTTTGCCGACTTGGTCGGGACGATCCGCGCCACCGGCGCCGAAGCCGCTTTGTTGGATTCCCGAGTACGCTGTAAAAGGGGAACCAGACGTCAGGGATGTCATATTGAGTAGTTGCCAACCCGAGGTGAGATGACTGCCCAGCGGCCGCAGAAAGCCGACACGATCGAACGGCAGCACCTGGATCGCATTGAGCGCGAGGATTTGCCTGATATCGAACGTCGAGGGACCCTTGTCTGCCGCTGGATCCCAGGGGTTTTGTGGAAGGGCAAGCTGAACGTTACCCGCACCGGCGACGCTCGGCCCCAGGATGCTGCTCGTATCATCGATCGACTTCGAAAGCGTGTAATTGGCCATGAAACCCAACCCGTACCTCCTGGAAGTCTTCGAGGCGGATGACTGGAGCGAGTGGAAGGTGGAGTGTGACCGGCTGGCGAGCAAGGTTTCTTGGGCGATTCCGCCCACAACCTGACCAGCGGCGTCGAACTGAGTGAAGGGCGCGAAGGCCGGATCCGCGCCGCCGTAGCTATTGGGCAGGTTCGCGGCGGGCAAATGCACGCCCATAGTGGCCACGTAATCCGCGCTCACATTCAGGTCTCCAAAACTGTGCTCGAATCCAGCCGAGTAGGTAGCTACGTAGCCATTCCGAAGATTGGGGGCGATTCCGAAAAGCGAAAGGGGATGAAACTGGTGGCCGGGGCTCCTGGCCGCCAAATCCTCTTCGAAGCGTTGAAGGTCAATTTGTGTGTTGGCGGGCACGTCTTTGGAGTTGCCGGTGGTAAATATCAGGTCCCCTTGCGGTGTATAAACGGGCGGCACGCTGAAAGGCGTGACGGCATTCTCAAAAGGTACCGGGGCTCCAGGCAATGCCGAGTAATAGGGAGTGAAAGCCATGGGGACGCTGCCCGTGAGGAAGTTCTCCTGCCAGATGTTAGGCAACAAGGTCGCGATGGAGGCGCCGCCATGGAGGTTGGTGCGAGCGGTTGCTTGCCAAGCCAGCGAAAGCCGTGGCCCCCAGCCGCGCCGGTCGGTGTCGTAGGGCGGTTGCGGGTCGAAGAGGAAGATCTGGTAGGTTCCGGGATCCCAGTACCTGGCGGGTTTGCCGTCCGGTCCGAGAAGACGTGGCCCGGAGGTCAGATGGTTCGGTTCGTGGATCGGCGTATCCAGCTCGTACCGCAGGCCGTAGGTCAAGGAGAGGCGGGGCGTGGTTTTCCAGGTGTCCTGTACGTAGAAGTTATAGCCCTCGCGCCGAGTCTGTTCCTCGTCGATGTGAGTACCTTGGGGGAAACCCGGCGAGGGCACCCAATTCGTATAGGAGAAGGGCGTGGCGGTCAGAAGCCCGGTCAGAGAATCGGGCAAGGGATCGCCGGGCCCGATGTCGTGCAAGCCGCTGGCCGAAGCGATGTGCACGGGCGAGAAGGCCGTACCGCCCCCGAAGGTGTAACTGCCGTTAGGTGTGATGCCGAAAACTGCGGAATCAAGGTTTACGCGAGTCTCAAATCCCGCCTGAAAGTGGTGCTTGCCGCGTGCGTAAGAGAGAGTCTGGCGCAACTGCCAGAGGTTGCCGAACTCCTCCGTCCTGGTGCCGCCTGGGCTGTTGAACGGCTCGAACAGGCCATCGCCGAAATTCAGGGCCGGCTGGACCATGTTGTTGGGCACGAATGAGGGGGTGGTGCGAAGATACCCTAGCGTAGTCTCGAGCGCCAGGTCAGGCGTGGGCGTCCGCGCATAGCGAAGTCCCAGGTTGCGCTGGTTGTCCAAGAACGTGGTGGCAAAGCTGGGATCAATCGCCGTCTGGTCGGGATCGGTCAGGGGGCCATAGGTGTTATCCAGATTGAAGCGGGCAAAAAACTGCGCTTTGTCTGAGATCTTGTGGTCGATGCGGAGGGAGAACTGGTCGCTCGAAGTCCCGACCTTGGCCGACGTGGCATACGTGCGCGCCGCAAATGGACCTTCCGGGTCGTTAGGCAGCGGATACCTCGCGAGCACCGGCTGGATGGCCGGATTAACCGGAACGGTCAGGGTATCGCCGGGAAAGGTCAACGTGTCAATGCCCTGCCGCTCTCCTGCTGTGGGCACTGCCAGAACCTGGGTAGTGCCCAGCACTTGGCGGAATCCTTGGCACTGCCCGAAGAAGTAGGTGCGTCCGCGGCCGTTCGAAACGCCCGGCAGGGTCAACGGGCCGCCGAGAGTGAATCCGAACTCATTACGCTGAAATGGAGGAATGCGGCCGGGGCTGACAAAGCTCCGGCGATCGAAGAAATTGCGCGCATCGAGAGAAGCGTTGCGCAGGAATTCAAACGCGTCGCCGTGCAACTGGTCGGAGCCCTGCTTGGTCACCACGTTGGTGTAACCGGCTGCGCCTGCGCCAATCTCCGCCGGCATGACGCCGGACAGCGCCTGGATCTCCTGAATCGCATCCACGTTGAAGTTGGAGAAGGTAGCGCCCCCCTGCTCGGGGTCCGTGGTGTAAATGCCGTCCATCGCGAAGACGGCCGTGGTGCCACGCTGCCCGTTAATTGCGAACTGCAGGGTGAAATTGTTGGCGCCATTGGTATCCGTGGTGGTGCCGCCGGCCAATGAGAGGAACTTAGTAAAGTCACGCCCGTTGAGCGGCAGGTTGTTCACCTGCTGGCTTGAAAGTTCCGTCTTTCCCTCGGTGACGTTGCCTTGCGGAGCGGCGGTTGGCTGGTTCTGGGAGGCCGTCGCGCCCCCGGTGGCCTGAGGGGTTTGTTGAGACTCCTGTCCCCTTGCTAAGAGCGCCATAGCCATCGCGAGGATTAGGGACAAGAGGGCAAATCTCTGGCCCTCTCGCAGGAGTTTCATAGGCGTGCTGACAGTTTCTGCCGGTCCGAGGAATTCACCTTATCGAGTACCGAAAGTCGAGTTGCGTCCTGAGGGCAAAGTAGACTCTGACACGCCAGCCTGGGAACTCGGATTGCCTCTTTCCTCCTTCGACGCGCAACTCAGGGTCTCCGCGGTAGGAGGCAGTGGAGCTTAGTACAAAGAGCGCCACAAACGCAACCGAATTTGCTCGCGCCCCTATCCGGAGGGTGCCGAGACTCGGTAACCGATCACTCCGATAATCCCCCAACTCCTTTGCCTTGAAGTCCGAGCGGGAGCGATGCGAGGACTCATGCCTGCCGATTGACACGCAACCGGGGCTTCAACTAGGATGGGTAACGTTAACGCTGCGAGGGAGGGATAGCGACCGCACTCCCTGGATGTAGTTGAACTTGGAGCTGGAACACGATGAAAAGTTCAGGACCGAAAAGTCGCGCGGAAGTCGAAGGAGGGAAGCTCGGGATTCCCCAAATAGCCGAACTCGCCGGTGTATCCATTGGGACAGTTGACCGCGCGCTGCATGCCCGCAAAGGGGTCAGCGAAGAAACGCGCAAGAGGGTTTTGCAGATCGCCAAACATGCGGGATACACCCCAAACCTGGCCGCTCGCATGCTGTCGGTCGGGCGCGCGAACGTCAAGATCGGCGTGTGCATTCCCCGCGAACCGCACTTCTTTTACGACCAGTTGCGGGATGGGATTCTGGACGAAGGCCGGCGCTTCGAGTCCCAGGGGGTGGAGGTCCTGTACCGGCCTGTCGACCGGTTGGGTGTGGGTGAATATGAGCGCATGCAGGAGATGCTGAAGACCGACATCGATGCGCTCATCATTACACCGGGCGATCCCCGCTGCATGGGGCCGCTGATCAACGAAGCTGAGAAGCGCAACATCCGCGTGGTCTGTGTGGTCTCGGACGCGCCGGACAGTCTGCGGTCCTCCACGGTCTGCGTTGACCCCGATTTGGCAGGAAGATTGGCGGCGGAGTTGACGGCCCGCTTTGTCGCTCCCGGCGCCAAGGTCGCGGTGATCACCGGGTTTCTGCAGACGGAACAACATCGAGATCTAACAGAGGGTTTTTGTTGCGCGTTTCCGGAATACTGTGACGGCGGCGAGGTCATTGAAGTACTCGAAGGTCACGAGGACGACGATGAGACCTTTCAAAAATGCCTGGATTTGCTGGAGAGATGTCCCGACATCGCGAGTTTATATGTGAACATCGGGATTTGCCTGCCTGTCTGTTATGCCCTCCGGGCGTGCGGCCTCGCAGGGAAGGTGCGGCTGGTCGCCACGGATCTTTTCGAGGAAATCGTGCCTTTCTTCGAGAAGCAGACTATTCATGCCTCGATCTACCAACGCCCCTACGTTCAGGGACAAACTGCGGTTCGCCTGATTATTGAGCGCGCTCTCCTCGGCCGCCCAATCCCGAGCCATTATCATTTCAGTCCCGCTATCGTGATGCGGTCTAACCTTTATTTGTTCCGCGAGACCCGTCATTTGAAGCCCCCACCTCGCCCGAGTCCCAACGCCAAGCAAGAAATCACCTCCGGTCTGGCCAACACCAGCTTAGCTGGCCGGATCAGTGCATGATCCGTTCAGGTAGTTGTAAGGTCTGAACGGATCAGCGGAGCGGCCGAAATAAACCTGTTAGTGAGGCTCCTGCCCTAACAGGCACAAGCGCTCTGAAAGAATCCTGCGGTAAATCGAAGAAAGCTCTTGACAAGACGGATAGCAAGTGCTATTAACCGAAGTGCCGCGTTAACGATAACGGATGAATATTGATCCTCCTGCGGCGGGATGGCGCTTGTACGGCGGATGGCGAAGATACTTGGCCAGTTGCGAGCGCGCCTTGGAAGACTTGCAAGTTGCGTCGGGTAGTTGGCCTATCTGTATTCGACCACTTTGGAGAGTGCTGGGAAGACTCAACCGTGCGGGTTAGGGGCATTCTTGCCAGTGACCATGGTGATCTGAGTCCAAAAACATCTACGAAAGACAACAGCGGTTCACACCACTGCTTTCAGGGGCAAGTGGTGTTGCGTTTGGGAGAGGGTCAACACTTGATTTGGGAGGAGAAGAAAATGAAGGGTTTCTCGACGTCAAGAATAGTCACTTTGACGATATTATTCCTGGTGGCTGGCTCGTGCAGCCTCCTAGTCGGCCAGAATTCAAATACCGGCGAGATTCGTGGTTTTGTGACCGACACCTCGGGGGCGGCGATGCCCGATGTGACCGTGACCTTCGCCAACGTACTGACCGGCGTCAGCACGAAAGTTACGACGAATTCAAGCGGAACGTATGACGCGCCTACGCTCATGCCGGGAACCTACTCAATAACCTTCGCGAAATCTGGATTTACCAGTTTCGTTAAGAACGGCGTCACACTGGGAGTGCAAGTGATCGAAGAGAACGCATCGCTCAACGTGGGAGCGGTAACCCAAGAGATCACCGTTACCGCACCCACGCCCCTTGTTCAAACTGAAACCTCGGAGACCAGTGCGACGCTCTCGGGCGGAGCGGTTTACGAACTGCCCAACGTGAGCATGCAGTGGTACAACCTTGCCAATCTGCTTCCCGGCGTTGCCCCGGGGGGCATCAATAATTATGGTGGAAATTCCATGAGTGTCAACGGCTCCGCTCCCTACACGTCGAGTTGGCTTATTAACGGGGCCACGGCAATGTTCACCGCAGACAACAATAACCCCGACGTGGTCGGCGACGTTCCCTTGGACAGCATTGCCGAGGTGAAGGCGGACACCAATAGCTACAGTGCGGCGTACGGGAACGGATCTTCGGTGTTCAATGTGATGACAAAGACGGGCACCAACCAGTTCCACGGCACTGTGTTTGAATACGTGCGGAACACGGTTTTTAACGCCCGAAACTTCTTTGAAGCTCAAACTTCTCCTTTCCATTGGAATGAGTTTGGCGGTACCGTAGGCGGCCCCATCAAACGCAACAAGGCGTTCTTTTTCTTCTCCTACCAGGATGCGCGGCAGGTCACCTACTCTCCTCAGACCACCACGGTTCCGACTGCGGACGAGGAAGCCGGCAACTTTTCGAACCCGGCGTTCCCAACCGTGTACGATCCCGCGAGCCTCGCCAACGGTATCCGAACTCCCTTGGCCAACAACACGATTTCTTCCGCTGAGATTTCTCCCTGGGCGAGCAAAGCTCAGCAATTCTGGCCGCAGCCGAATAAGCCCGGTTTGTACAACAACTATTTCGCTAATGTGGTCAATCCGAATACCAACGCCTGGTACAGCGGAAGCGTGCAGTACCACGTTTCCACGTCGAATCAGCTTTCGGTTTCCGTGATGTTTTCTCAGTCGTTCCTTCCAGAGGCCAACATCTTTCCCGTCCAATCCTATGCTGACCATTATCTCGAGCAGCAGCACAGCGTCTCAGACTCCTGGTCCATCAGTCCGAATATCGTCAACGACTTTCATATGGGGTTCCTGCGTGTTCACGAACATTGCCTTCCTGCGAACGCGGGCACGAACTATCCTGCGCAGTTAGGCGAACTCAACCCCATGTCAAGCCTGTTCCCATCGGTGTCGATTAACGGTGCGATATCGGCCAGCTTGGGTCCTGGCGCTACCTGCACCATGGGCCAGGGCTCAGTCTCTCCCTCGGACGCGCTGACGATCATTAAAGGAAAGAACATTCTCAGCGTGGGTGGTGAGTACGACAGACTCTCCGACAACTTGGACGGATGGGGAACCACCAACACGGGCAACTTCACTTTTAGCGGGATTTTCTCGCGCAACCCCGCTAATCCCACGAGCACCGGCCTCGGATACGCGGATTTCCTCTATGGCCTGCCTCAGACATGGTCCGTGGCGGAGCAACCGGTGTACGGGCAGAGGGCGTCAGCCGGGCACATGTTTGTCCAGGATGATTATAAGATGCGCAAGAATCTCACCTTGAACCTAGGTGTACGGTACACGCTTCTGGGAGGTTGGGGTGAGGTGAAAAACCGGATTTCGGATTTCGATCCCGCCATCGTGAATCCTGCCACGAATACGCCAGGCGCGCTGTGGTTTGGTGGGCAAGACGGACGGACTACGCTTGAAAGAACTGATTTTCACGGCGTTCAGCCGCGGCTGGGATTTTCGTGGTCGCCCCGCGACAACTGGACGGTTCGCGGGGCATTCGGCGTGTTCGACCAGGTCTGGGCGGGGGCCAATTATGGTGGTGGATATGGCCAAGGGTGGGAGATTCAAGGCTACCAAACCTCGACCGATCTGGTCACACCCATCTTCAGCATGTCCCCTCCTCAAGCGGACGTGCAGGCGGCTTACCCCTCCTTGGCGCAGGGGCCGTCGCTCCCTGTTTATCCGCACGGGACGCCATCGGCATCACTTTTAAACGGCCAGCCGATCTCGTATTATCAGCAGAACGCCCCGATCCCATACATTCAACAAGCTCACTTTGATATCCAGCACCAACTACCGCACAACCTTTTCTTTGACGCCGGCTATGTGTGGACGCGAGGTGTGCATCTGAGCGTTTTCGGTGATGCCAACCAGGTTCCTGCTGCTCTCCTGGGTCCTGGAAACGCCCAACTGCGGCGGCCGTACCCACAGTACCAGTCGATTAATGAAAATCTGGAAAACGGGGTATCGAATTACAACGCCTTCGTATTCACCCTGAAGCGCGAATTCTCGCAGGGCCTTTTGTTCGCTGTGAACTACACCTGGTCCAAGTCAATGGACACGCAGACGGTCTCCAATTGGTCAGGCGGTGATTCCGGTCTTATCCAAATCACTGCCAACCCTAGAGACAATTACGGCTTTGCAAACCTGGAAATGCCCAATATCTTTAATGCCTACGTTGTTTACCAACTCCCGGTTGGAAAGGGTAGGCACTTCGTGAATCAAGGAGGCGCCCTTAACGCAGTGATAGGGGGATGGCAGCTTTCCTCTGTCCTGCAAGTGCATTCGGGATCGCCCTTCACTCCGACGATGGGAACGGGCAACCTGAGCGGATCACTCGGGAATAACTGGTACCCCAATCGGGTAGGGAATGGATCTATCTCGAACGCCTCGATCAACGAATGGTTTGACACCTCGGCATTCGTTCAACCCGAGGCATACACATTCGGGAACTCGGGACGCAACATTCTGCTTGGCCCAAGCTTCAAAAACCTTGACCTTGCGCTGACCAAGCGTTTCCCCATTTCTAAACTAGGCGAGGGCGCGGCGTTTGAATTCCGGGCGGACGCAACGGATTTGTTCAACAGCCCGAATTTTGGCTTCCCCAACTCCAGCATCGGGACCTTCGGAGTAGGAGTTATCTCATCCGCGAATACCAGCAGGCAATTCCAGCTGGGCGCGCGCCTGAATTTCTGACCCGACCGTTCCGCCAGCCCGTTCTCTCGCTGATGCCGGATGGGGAGTAACCGCTACCGGGCGAGGCGTTGGCGAGAGAACGGATGAAGTCTTCGTTTTGTTGTTCTTGTTTTCGTCTTTTCCCCGGTGCGGGCCAGGCAACTTGAGGTCTATAGGGGCATGAAACGAGTCGCTGCGATCGCCGCAATCATGCTCTTCGTCGCGTGCTTGGCCCGCGCCCAGGGGGTTGAGCGCTTGGCGCAGCCGCCGGACCTGATGGTTTCCGTCTGGTACAACGGCGGAAAGGCGCGGGCGCCTATGCTCTCCCCGATCACTCCCAATTCCCGGGAGGAGTGGCGGCGCGACCTGCGGCAGATCAAGTCATTGGGCTTCAATACCGTGCGCGGGTGGGCGGATTGGTCGCACAACGAGCCGCAGGAAGGCAAGTACAACTTCGACAATCTGCGCCTGCTCTGCGAACTGGCCCGCGATGAGGGATTGCGGGTCGTTATCCAGATCTACGACGGGTGGGACGGGTTCGGATTCGCGCCGGATTGGGCGCACAAGAAGTTTGCAGATGCGTTTGTGCAGGCGCCGATCAATGATGTGTCCGCCCCTCCCTCGTCCTCGTTTTATTCCGATCACAAGGGCATCCAGGCGACCATTCTGCGCTTTCTGACGGAGACCGCCAGAGTGGCCGTCTCTTATCCCAATTTCTATGGCTGGGACCTGTGGAGCGAGCCGCGCGCCATGCGCCTGGTGGGCCCAGAAACCCGCGTGCGGTATCGCCAGTGGCTGAAGAATAAGTACAAAAGCATCG
>Ga0181527_1003781_pt1 | contig 13319 bp, 5 predicted proteins | sample PEATcosm2014_Bin_30_FD_119762 | JGI IMG/M metagenome (GOLD analysis project Ga0181527, IMG submission 119762) | Peatland microbial communities from MTU Mesocosm Facility, Houghton, MI, USA - PEATcosm2014_Bin06_60_metaG | ecosystem: Environmental > Terrestrial > Soil > Wetlands > Peat | place...
GAGTTGTTCGCCTACGACGTGATCATCCTGGGCGACGTGAACCCGGCCTTGTTGGGCGGGCCGACCCTGCGGAACCTGGCGGAGTTTGTCGAGCAGCCCGGCAAGGGGGGCGCGTTGGTGCTGTTGGCCGGCCCGCGCTACATGCCCCTGGCCTATCGCAACACCCCGCTGGCGGCGATTCTGCCCTTCGACCTGGCCGGCGTCCGCTATCCCGAGACGAACAAGCCGCTGGTGGAAGGTTTCGTCGCCGAGCCGACGGAGCTGGGGCTGGCCAGTCCGCCGATGCAGTTGGGCGACACGCCCGAGCAGTCCCGCAGCCTCTGGCGGAGCCTGCCGCCGCTGTACTGGATGGTCGAGCTTTCGGACCTGAGGCCGGCCGCCCGCGTACTGGCCGAGCATCCCAGCCGCACGGGCCCGGACGGCAAGCGCCTGCCGCTGATCGTGCTGCAGTACGTGGGGGCGGGCAAGGTGCTCGTGCACGCCACGGACGAGACGTTCCGCTGGCGGCGCCGCGCCGGCGAGGTCTTCTTCGCCCGCTATTGGATCCAGATGATCCGCTACCTCAGCCGCTCGAAGCTGGCCGAGGGGGACCGCTCGGCCCGCTTGAGCAGCGACCGCCGGGAGTACGAGGCGGGCGATCCGGTGCGGCTGCAGGTCCGCTTTGCCGACGAGCGGCTCGCCCCGCCCGAGGACGACGGCGTGAGCGTCATGCTGGAGAGTCCGGGCCGCAAGACCGCACATGTCCTGCACCGCGCCGAGGCCGGCCGCGCGGTGTTCGAGACCGTGCTCCGCGGGCTGCCGCCGGGGGCGTACCACGTCTCGCTGGCCGTGCCGGCGATGGAGGGCCGGGCCCCGGCCGCGGATTTCACGATCGCCGCCCCGGCGGGCGAAATGGCCCGGCTCGCCATGGATCTGGCCGCCATGCGGCAGGCCGCCGACTTGAGCAAAGGCCGCGTTTACCCGCTCTCCGAGGCCGGCCGGCTCGCGGCCGACCTGCCCGAAGGCCGGCAGGTCCCAATCGAAAACCTGCCGCCGTTGCCCCTCTGGAACCAGTGGCCCGTGTTGCTGGCATTCCTCGTGCTGCTGACCGGCGAATGGATTCTGCGAAAGCGGGGAGGAATGTTGTAAAATGCTCCACCCCCTGGAAAAACGCATCGCCCTGCTCCGCGGCCGCGTGCGGTGGTGGGTGGTGGTCTACGGCATCAGCACGGTCCTGGCCGCGTCGCTGGCCGCGGTGCTGGTCCTCGGGCTAGCCGACTACCTGATTCACTTCCAGGACCGTGGCATCCGCGTGATCTTGTGGCTGGCCGTGCTGGGGGTGTTGGCGCACACCGCCTGGCGCTGTCTGGTCCGGCCCCTGGCGGCGCGGCTCGGCGACGCGGAGTTGGCGGGGCGACTCCAGCAGCGCTTCGCCTCGCTGGACGACCGCCTGCTCAGCGCCGTGGAATTCCTCCGCCAGCCGGAGGACGATCCGGCTGCCGGCTCGCTCATGCTCCGCCGGGTGGTCATCGCCGAGGCCGCCGCCCAGAGCGAGGGGCTCGACTTCGGCGCGGTGCTCAATCGGCGGCCGTTGCTGTGGGCGTATGCGGCCCTATCGGTCGTGGGCCTGGCGGCCGCCGTCCTGACAGCGCTCGATCCGGCCGGCTCGATGATCGCGGCCGCCAGGCTGCTCGATCCCTTCTCGGACCTCGCCTGGCCACAAGCGACCCACCTGGCCCTGCGACCGCCGGTCCCGGCCGCAGGATACCTGGTCGCGCGGGGCCAGGCGTTCGAGGTCGAGGCAGTGGACGCCCAGGGGGCCCGGCTGCCCGGCGAGGTCCGCATCCATTACCGCTTCCAGGATGCCGACGGCAAGCGGAGCGACGTGGTCGAACGAATGCAGTGGCTGCGCGGTGCGATGGTCGCCCGCCGGGAGAACGTCACGCGGCCCTTCGAGTTCCGCATCGAGGGGGGCGACGACCAGTCGATGCCCTGGCTGCCGGTCGAAGTGATCGAGCCGGCGGCCGTCCGTCGGCTGGCGATCGAGCTCTTCCCGCCCGAGTACACCGGCTGGCCCGCGGAGAAGATCGAGGCCGGCGGGAGCCTCCGCGCTTTGGTCGGCACCCGCGTGCGGATGCGGGGCGAGGCCAGCAAACCGCTCCGCTCGGCCGTGTTGTGCCTGCAAGGCGGCCGGGAAATCCCCGCCGCCCTGGACCCGGACGGCCTGCACTTCCAGGTCTCGCCCCGCGACATGGCCATCGAAAAATCGGGCAGCTATTGGTTCAAGCTGACCGATCTGGACGGACTCACCGGCGGCGGCGATGCCCGCTCGGAGATCGTCGCCGTGGCGGACCAGCCCCCCAGCGTCACGATCGCGCGGCCGGCGGCGGATCTGTTCGTCGTGCCCGCGGCGGTCGTGCCGCTGCGGGTCGTGGCGCGCGACGACCTGGCGATCCAGGCTGTCCGCCTGGTCGTCAGCCGCGACCATGCTGCGCACGGTGCCCGCCCCGCGCCGCAAAAGGATGTGTCGATCGCACTTTACACGGGTCCCCCACATGCCGGCCCGCCGCCGGCCGGCAGCCGCGCTGCGGAGGCGGAGGGCCGACGGCAGGTGATCGACTATCGCTGGGAGTTGGCGGCGCTGGGGCTGGCGCCGGGCACGCAGGTCGTCTATTACGCGGCCGCCGCCGATTACCGGCCGCAGACCGGCAAGAGCGATCCCCGCCGCCTGAGCGTTATCACCGCCGAAGAGCTGCAAGAGCGGATTGCCGCCCGGCAGCACCTGCTCCTGGCCGAGCTGGCCCGCGTCCTCAAGCTCCAGCGCGACGCCCGCCAGCAGGCCGAGGCCCTGCAGATCCGCGTGCGTCGCGCGGGCGGGCTGGAAGCGCTGGAGGTGGATCACCTGCAGGCCGCCGAGTTGGGCCAGCGCCAGGTCGGCCACAATCTCACCAGCCGCCAGGACGGCGTGGCCATGCACCTGGTCGCCCTGCTGGCCGACCACCAGAACAACCGGCTGGACAATCCCGATTTCCAGCGCCGCGCCCGCGCCTTTCTCGACGAGATCGAGCGACTCCAGCGGGAGCCGCTGCCGCGGATCGGCCGCGAGCTGGCCACGGCGATCAAGTCGGCCCAGGTCCGCTTGCAAGAGAAGCCCCGCCCTAGCGCACCCGACGCGGCCACCGCGGCGTCGCTGGGCCGGGCCCTGGCGGGCCAGGACGAAGTAATCGCCTCGCTGGAGGCCATGCTCGCCCAGCTCCGGCAGTGGGACGATTATCGCCGCTTCCACCGCGACGTGGCCCAGCTCTTGCGAGAGCAGGCCGACGCCGGCCGCAGCACCGCCGAGGTCGGCCGCCTCACCCTGACCCGCGAGATCAAGGACCTCACGCCCCAGGAGACGGCCGACCTGGCGGTCCTGGCGGCCCGGCAGCTTGAGCTGGCCCGGCGGCTCGATCGCATCCAGCAGGAGATGGGGCAGGCCGCAGCCGAGCTCCGCCAGGACGACCCGCTGGCGGCCGACATGCTCGCCGACGCCCTGGACGAGGCGCAGCGGCTGGCCCTGGCCGCCGCCATGCGCTCCGCCGCCGCGCTGGTCGAGGAGAACCGCATCGGACGTGCCGCCGAGACGCACAAACAGATCCTCGCGGGATTCCAGGAGGTTTTGGACATCCTGGCCAACAGGCGACAACAGGAGCTGTCGCGGCTGCTGCGGAAACTCGCCGAGGCGGAGGGAGAGCTGAGGGCGATCCAGCAGCAGCAGGAGCGGTTGCACCATGAGCTGGCCGGCGGCGGCAGCCCGGCCGAGAAGGGGCCCGCGGGCGAGGACCTCCGCGAGCTGGGCCGCCGGCAAGACGCGATCCGCGGTGCCACCGAGCGCCTGGCCCGCCGCCTGGAGCGGCTGCTGGCCGAGCAGGCGGGCCGGGTCGCCCAACGGGCGGCGGGCGAGATGAGCCAAGCCGGTCAGGCCGCCGCCCCACCCAAAGGGTACCCGGATCGCGGCGCCGCCGCCCGGGCGGCCGAGGCCGCGCAGAAGAGTCTCGAAGATGCCGCACGCCTGCTGGCCGGCCGCCGCCTCCAGGCCCAGGCGGAGTTGGCCCTGGAGCAATTGGCCCGCTTGCAGGACGCCCTAAAACACCTCGGCGGCCGGCAGCGGCAAGTCTTGGACCAGACGCGGCGGATCGAGGCGGCCCGCCAGCGCGGCCCCTTGAGCCGCGCGGAGGCGGCCGGACTCCGCGACCTGGCCCACCTGGAGCAAGCGCTCCAGGCCCAGGCGGCCGGGCTGGCCGAGGGCATGGCGGCCGCCGAGGCGTTCCACACGGTGCTCACCGCGGTGGCCGGCGAGATGGGCCACGCGGCCGAATTCCTGCAGGGCGGCCAAACCGGCCCGGCCGCCCAACAACCGCAACAGGACGCCTTGGCCCGCCTGGACCTGATCCTTCAGGCCCTTGAGCCCGAGAAGCCCGGCGCGGAACCCTCCGGCGCCGGCGGCGGCGATGGCACGGGCCAAGCGGGCACCCCGCCCGGCGGCGTCCAGACCCTCTCCGAGATCAAACTCCTGAAGCTCCTGCAAGAGGACATCAACCTCCGCACCGAGAAGCTGCAAGCCGCAACGGCCGCGGGCGGCCAGCCCAGCCAGGAACAGCGGACGCTGCTGGCCCAGCTCAGCGAGGAGCAGGGCCGGTTGGCGGACCTGATCTTGCGGCTGGCTCCGCCTGAGAGTAAGCAGAAGAAGGAGCCGGAGGAACCGCTAACATCGGTCACCCGCGAGATGCGCGAGGTCCAGGCGCGGCTGGCACAGGCCGACGCCGGGCCGGTCACGCGGCACCTCCAGCAGCAGATCGTTTCCGACCTGGACCGGCTGATGGAGGAGGCGCGGAAGTCGCCCAGCCAATCGCCGGGCGGCGCGGAGCCGAAAACGGCCGGGCGGACGCCCACCGGCCCGCCCGGTCCGGCCCCGCAGCCGAAGCCCTCGTCCAAGGGCGGGACCCAGCCCGGCGAGGCATCCGCCACCGAGAGCAACCCCAAGCTGAAGCGGAAGCCCGAAGAGCGCCAGGCCGAGCTTCTCCAACTGCAGCGCGGCTTGTTGAAGCCGGGATCGGGGATCGAGTTGCCCCAGCGCCTGCGCGACTCGATGTACGAGCTGCCCGCCGAGGAGGTCTTACCCCAGTACGAGGTCCTCACCGAAGAGTACTTCCGGCGATTGTCGGAACCCAAAACCCGCCGGGGAGACGAGCGATGAGAGTAGCGGCTAGTGGCTGGTGGCTAGTGGCCGGTGCCTGGTGCCTGCTCGGCGGCCTGCCCGCTATCGGCGGCGAGAAGACCGATGCGGAGAAGTCGGCCGCGGAGCTGATCACACCTCCGGCCGAGCAGGCGATTCGCAAGGGCCTGGCGTGGCTGGCTGATCGGCAGAACGACGACGGCAGCTTCGGCACCGGGGTGCACCGCGGCAACGTAGGCATCTGCGGCCTGTGCGGCATGGCCTTCATGAGCGGCGGCAGCACGCCCGGCCGCGGCCCCTACGGCCGGTCCGTCGACCACGCCGTGGATTACGTGCTGGCCAACGCCCAGCAGAGCGGCTTCATTCTCGAGCCGGCCACCGCCAGCCACGGGCCGATGTACAACCACGGCTTCGCTACCCTGTTCCTGGCCGAATGCTATGGCATGTCGCCGCGGGCCGACCTGCGGGAAAAACTCGCCAAGGCCGTCAAGCTGATCGTCAATAGCCAGAACCAGGAAGGCGGCTGGCGCTACTTCCCCAAACGCGACGACGCCGACCTCTCGGTCACCGCCTGCGAAGTGATGGCCCTCCGCGCCGCCCGCAACGCCGGCCTTTCCGTGCCCAAGGAGACGTTCGAGCGGGCCACCGCCTACGTCAAGCGCTGCCAGAACGCCGACGGCGGCTTCGTGTACATGCTCAGCGCCGGCGGCGAAAGTGCCTTCCCGAGGTCCGCCGCCGCCCTGGTCGCCCTGGCCGGGGCCGGCGTGTACGAAGGCCCGGAAGTGACCAAGGGCCTCGATTATCTTATGTCCTTCCTCCCCGCCCAGAACGTGGTGCGGCTGGAGACGTACTTCGAATACGGGCAGTATTACGCGGCACAGGCGATGTGGCTTTCCGGCGGCCAGCGCTGGGCCAAGTGGTATCCGGCGGTCCGCGACGAGTTGCTGGTCCGCCAGCGGCCCGACGGCTCTTGGATGTCCTCCTACGGTGCCGAGTATGCCACGGCCATGCTGCTGATGGTGCTCGAGATGCCCGAGAACCAACTGCCCATCTTCCAGAGGTGAGGGGGGATGGGGATTCGAGAGTTCAGATTTCAGCTTGCGACCGCTTGCGGCTTCGCCCGCTAGCCGCGGGTGTATCGACTTTGGGAGAGCAACCATGGCGAGAACCGCTTTCACGGCCGCAACGGCAGTAGCTTCGTTCTTCGGCGTGATTCTGGCGGGACTCGCGGCCGCGCCGGCGCCGCTTGCCGCCGGCGGAGAGCCCGAGCCGGGGATCGGACTGCTGGTACGGCCGGGTGAGATGGCCGCCCTGCGGGCCAAGCTGAAAATGGCCCCCTGGTCGGAAATGTACGCCCGCATCGCGCTGGCGGCCGACGCGGCCCTGAAGGATTGGCCGAAGCAGCGGGATCGCATTGCGCCTCATTTGGGCAAGCTGTGGGATCTCTCGGTCGACAACAATCCGGATTGGCCCAAGGACCTCGAGGTCCGCAAGGCGGGGCTGGCCTTGCGCGAGTTCGCCCTGCACGCCATGACCCCGGCCGCCTTCGTCTACTTGATCGGCGGCGAAAAGAAGTACGCCGAGGCCGCGTGGGAAATCTTCCACGAGATGGGGCAGGTGAACCGCTGGGGTTGGTTTCCCTGGGAGGGAGCGAACCTGCCGCAGATCGAGGCGGGCATGTTCGCCCGGAACGCCGCCTTCACCTTGGATTTCCTCTGGGACGCCTTGACCCCCGCGCAAAGGCAGCGTGCCCGCGACATCCTGGCCGAAAAATGCGCCGAGCCCTATTTCCGCCTGGTGCTGCACACGCCGGCCATGGGCTTGCACCATCTGCGGAGCAAGAACCAGGGGAACAACGTGCTGTCGGGGGCGCTGATCGCCTGCCTGGCGCTGGGCGATCATTACCCCAATGCCGACCTCTGGTTGCGGAGCTACGTGCAGACGTTCCATTGGATCCTGACGCACGACGTAGGCTGGGCGGGCCAGCACCTCGAATCGGGTATGCCCGGCTATTGGTCGATCTCCATGCAGAACCTGTACACCGCGGCCGCATGTCTGGCCAACGCGAAGAACATCGACTTGCGCGGCCATCCGGCCTTCATGGAGGCCACCTATTATCCCACCTACCACGAGAGCACCGTGCCGCCGGTCGGCGCGTTCCAGCTTCCTCTCGACAGGGCGATGGGCGGCCCGCCCGGCGTGATCGCCGGCAAGCCCATCGAGCTGCCGCACGAGGCCACCTGCGGCCCCTGGTGGTACGACTACGCCGCGCGCTTCCCGCAGTCAGGAGCCATGCACTTCATCAATCAGCTCATGGTCCGCAAGGGGCCCAAGGGAGAACTGATGTTTTGCAACAACGACTGCCACCAGACCGGGCACAGCGAAATCCTTACGCTGCTTTGGACGACGCCCGCGCTCCATCGCCCCAATGCACCGCGGCCTACAGAACTCTTCAAGACCACGGATCGGATGACGATGATCCGCTCGGGCTATGGGCTGGGGCAGACCTACCTCTACTTCAACGGCGACCTGTTCCTCTCGGCGCTGGATGAAGTGCTCCTGACCACCGCGGGCCTCTCCTGGCATTACACTTGGCACGGCTGGCAGGCGGCCGAGTCGGGCATCCAGACCGAGAACGAACCGCTGGCGCCGTCGATGCTCGTGAAACGCTCGGCGCACGACCGCGACTTCAGCTACATTCACACGGTCTCCGGCGAGAGCAACATCACCTACTATCGTCCCCAGAGCCAGGACACCTGCTACCGCCGCTATTCCCGGCGGGATCGCGACATCCTCTACGTTCGCGGTGAGCCGGGCAGCGGCTACTTCATCGTCGTGGACCGCGTCGCTCAGCAGGAGCCGCGCTGGCACGCCACGCTCTGGCAAACGTGGAACAGCGTCAATGAAAACCGCACGGGCAACTACGGCCACTACAAGGTCGAGTCGCCCCGGCGGGTGCGGCTCGAGCGGCCCAATGCCGATCTGGCGCTGGAGTTCGTCTCGCCCCACAAGCTTAGCTTCGAGGTGGAGGCCGCCCCCGGTCAGCCGATCGTCTCCTACATGTATGACCACAACCTGGCTACGCTCCGGGCATTGGCTGGAGGCTGCGGCCCTCCGGCGGGCGGGACGATCACCGTCGAGCCCGCGGCCTGGAGCGGCGCGGGGAAGGTCGTCCGCGGCGCGGAACTGGGCCAGGACGCCCCCGCGGCCGCCTACCGCCTCTCCGGCAAGAACAGCATGGTCGCGCCCAACGGCGACAGCCGTAATTCCTTCGAGATCGCCGCCTCTCCGCTGGCTGGCCAGCGCTACCGCATGGCCATCGCGTGCCGCAAGACCGACTGCAACACTTATGAGAACCTCTGCTGGCAGATCGACCTGGAACTGCTGGACGGCTCGGGCAAGGCGGTCGCGCTGGACGCCGATCCGCAAGATCCCAAGCGACCGCGGGGCTACAATCTGCCCGGTCAGTACCGGCTGAGCGACCCGCGCTCGATGACCAAGACCACCCCGTGGCTGCAGAGCGACCCCGTGTATTTCGACGTGCCGGCCGACGCCCGCGTGGCGAAGATTCGCGGCACGCTCCGCGCGGCCCTTTGGTCGCATCCGCCGCACGGGATTACGGAGAAGTCGCTGCTGGAGTTGGGAACGTTGGTGATCGAGCCGGTCGGGAGCCCACAGCGGCGAAAGCAGGAAACCTTCGTGGCGCTGGCCTTTCCGCTGGCCAAAGGCGCCGCTTCGCCCGCCGTCGCTAGCCAATCCCGCGACGGGGCGGCCTATGCGATGGTTCCCAGGGGCAACGGTGTCGCCGACCACGTTGTTGTCAGTGACGGCGGTGCGGTCGCGCTGGACGGCGGCAGCATCGCTGCCGGCCTGGCGGTGGTCCGCCGCTCGGGCGGCAAGTCGCAAAAGGTCTTCGCCCTGGATGCCCGGCAGATCGTTCTGGATAGAAAGGAGTTGCTGCGCAGCCCGGCGCCCGTGGACGTTGCCGCTCGGCTGGACGATGCGGGAAAGATCGCCTCCCTCCGTCTGGCCGCCGCGGGGCCGGTAAAGCTGGCGCTGCAAGGACGCAACGTCGAGCTGCCGGCGGGCGCGTTCGTCGCGGGAGCGGACTTGCGCTGCAATCCCGATCCGGCTGCCGCCGTGCTGGCCTGCAATTCGCCGGAGAGCCAGCGCTTGCTCCAGGCCGGCTTGCAGCCCCTGTTGGCAAAGAGCACAGCAGAGCGCGACGACCTCATCCGCCGCGGCATGGCGAATCTGGCGCGCGGCGCCAAGGTCACCGCCTCGGCGATGCGCGACCCGCGCTTCCCCCCGCAGCTTGTGATCGACAACAAGACCTGGGAATATCCGACCGACGGCTTGCTGGACTACACGCAGGGCGAGCTCTTGACCACGCCCGGCGGCGGATACGGCCGCGGGGCCCTGCCGTTGGGCGGCAGCGAAGGAGCCCCGCTGACAAGCTGGCCGTTCTATATCCGTCCGACGTACTGGCTGCTGCCCTGCCAGCAGACCGGCTGGATCCAGTTGGAACTGCCGCGGCCTGCTGCGGTGAAAATCGTGCGGCTCTTGAACACGAGCAACGCGGGGGCGAATGATTTTGCGACGATGAAGTACCATGTCGAGTTGTTGGATAATAAGGGCCGCGTAGTCGCCAGCCGGCAGGGCGAATTCGGCAGGCCGTTCGATCGCCCGTTCCAGGCGGCCTTCAAGATCCCCGCGGCGTTCGCCCGTTACGGCGACACGTTTCGGGGGATGCTCGAGCCGGGCGTCAAAGTGCCCTTCGGCGACGGTTGGCAAACGTTGCAATTCCCGCGTGGCCCGGCCGCGCGGTTCGTCAAGGTGTATATCGATTCGTACTGGGCGCTTGGCGGCGGACTGAATGAAATCCAGGTCTACTGACCCGCCGCTCGCCGTTTCGCACTCGCGCACAGCGGCCGAGATAGGAGCAACACCCTTGCAAATCAAGACACTAGCTCGCCGGGCAGCATACGGAGAATGGCCGCGGGTTCGCACATTCCGCCGCTTGCGGCTGCGCACGAGCGTGGTCGTCCTCATGACTGTCGCGCCGGTAATGGTCGGTTCGGCGGCCGTCCCTTGCCGGGCCGCCGATCCGCTGGCGGTGCCGATCGAGGGCGAGCCCTTCCCGGCGAGTCTCGTGTCCGTGGACGCCGACTGGAAGCTTTTTCTTGCGTGTCCGGGCGGCGGGGGGGCCCTCGGATCAAAGCGGACCATGGCGGCCGCGGACTTGGCTTGCTGGGGGACCTGCCGCGAGCCGGCCCGCGGCCCGCTGGTGCTTCTGGCCGACGGCGGCGTCCTGGCGGCCGATGTTTCCGCCGCTGACAAGGAACGCCTCACGGCCGAGTCCGACCTGCTGGGCACGCTCAAGCTGCCGCTGGAGGTTCTGGCCGGAGTGGTGCTCCGCCTGCCGGCCGACCGTGCCCAACGCGACCTGCTGGTCGAGCGGGTCGCCCGCGCGACCGGCGAGTCGGACCGCGTGCTCCTGGACAACGGCGACGAAGTGACGGGGCTGATCGAAGCCGTCGCCGATGGCAAGACCCACATCCGCGCGGACGCCGGCCCGCTGGACGTGCCCCTGCGGCAGAGCGTGGCGCTGGTGCTCAATCCCGGCCTGCGGCAGAAGCCGGCCGCCACCGCCCGGACGGCCTGGGTCGGACTGAGCGACGGCAGCCGGCTGCTCGTCACGCGGCTGGCCAGCGAGGGCCCCCGCCTGGCGCTTACCACCGCCGCCGGGCCAACCTGCAAGGTCGAGCTCAAGAATGTGGTCTTCCTGCTGCCGCTCGGGGGCCGGGCCGTCTATCTTTCCGACCTCAAGCCCGCCGAGTATCGCCAGCAGCCTTACCTCGACCTGCCCTGGCCGTATCACGCGGACCGCAACGTGACCGGCGGCCTTTTGCGGTGCGGCGGCCGGCTCTGGCTGAAGGGGCTGGGCGTCCACAGCGCGGCCACGCTCACCTACGCCCTGGACGGCGCTTACCGGCAATTCCAAGCGGAGCTTGGCATCGACGATTCCACCGGCGGCCGCGGTAGCGTGGTCTTCCGCGTTCTGGTAGACGGGCAATCGAAATACTCCAGCGGCCCGGTCCGCGGCGGCGCCCCGCCCGTACCAGTTTCCATCGACTTGGCTGGGGCGAAGCGATTGGAGTTGGTGGTCGACTACGGCGAGCAGGCCGACGTCTTGGACCACGCCGACTGGCTGGGGGCCCGGCTGGTAAAGTAGGTTATGCTTTAGGATAACATTGTCAGCGAGGCCGCTGCCTGTTATGCTGAAGCATAACCTACGAAGCCACTACGAAGTCAGACCCTCAAGCAGCGGAGGAACTTCCATGAGCGGGCGGATCACGCGTCGTAGATTACTGAAGCACCTGGCGGCGGGCGCCGCCGCGGCCGGCACGGCGGCCTTCGCCGTGCCGAACATCCTGGCCGACCCGGCCCCCAACGCGAAACTGGGCACGGCCGTGATCGGCTGCGTCAATCAGGGCAAGCCCGCCGTCAACGCGGCCGCCGGCGAGCGGCTGGTGGCCCTGTGCGACGTGGACGAGGGCCACCTCGGCAAGGCTCGCGAGTTCCTCCAGCAAACCTTTCCGGACCTGAAGACCTCCGGCATCGCCACGTTCTTCGACTATCGCCAGATGTTCGACCGCATCGGTAAGGACATCGACGCGGTGTTCATCGCGGCCCCGGACCACCACCATGCCACCGCCTCGCTGGCGGCCATGAAACTCGGCAAGCACGTGTATTGCGAGAAGCCGCTGGCCCACAGCATCGGCGAGGTGCGGGCGATGATGGAGGCGGCGAAGAAATACAAGGTCGTCACGCAGATGGGCAACCACCATCACAGCTCGGAGAGCGTCCGCCGGCTGTGCGAGTACATCTGGGCCGGCGCGATCGGCAACGTGCTGGAGACGTACAGTTGGGCCCGCACGGGCCGCGGCGGCGTGGGCGGGCGGTTGCCCACGGCGCCGGTCCCCGCGGGGCTGCACTGGGACGAGTGGATCGGCCCGGCCGCCTATCGCGACTATCACGCGAAGCTGCACCCGCTGTTGTGGCGAAGCTGGTGGGAGTTCGGCGACGGCTCGGTGGGCGATTGGGGCTGCCACAACCTGGACGGGCCGTTCATGGCCCTGCGGCTGGGCAGCCCCACGAGCGTCGAGGCCCTGGAGCAAGTCGGCGGCAGCCTGGAGCGATTCCCGTTGACCAACGTCATTCGCTGGGATTTTCCGGCCCGCGCCGACCCGTCTTCGCCGGGTACCCGGCCGCCGGTCAAGGTCCATTGGTACGACGGTTTCCAGGGCACGGCCGAGGCCCTGGCGAAGCTCGACGAGAATAATCCCGAGGGCCAGCACAACCGGCCGCCGATCGTCGATGAGTTGGAGAAGAAATACAACCGCAAGCTGACCGACGGCGGCGTGGTCTTCGTGGGCGACAAGGGCATCCTGGTCACCGGCAATTACTGCGAGAGTCCGCGGCTCTTGCCCGAAGAAAAAATGAAGGCGTTTCCCGTGCCGCCCAAGACATTGCCCCGGGTCCGCAAGGGCCTGAACCACTACACGGATTTCCTTCGCGCGTGCAGGGAGGGCGGGCCCGCACCCTCGTCGAATTTCGACTATGCCGGGCCGCTCACGGAGGTGGTCCTGCTGGGCTGCCTGGCCGAGCGGGCCGGCGTCGGCCGCAAGGTCGAGTGGGACCCGCTGGCCATGCGCACCAACCTGCCGGAACTCGAGCCGCTCGTACACCGGCAGTACCGCAAGGGCTGGGAACTGTAACACGGGCGGCCAAGATTCAAGGACCACGCTTATGATCTCTCGATCTGTCCGGCTGTGCTTATCCTCCTGTTTATTGGTGTTGGCAAGCATGGCGATCGGCCAGGAACGTGCTTCGGCGCCTGGCGCGGGGGCTCCGCCGGCTCGGACCACCCAGGCGGGTGCCGCCGAGGCCAGCGAGCACCTTGATTTCGATGGCCAGACCGAGGCGTCCAAGAGTGTCCAGGTTCATGCCCGCGCCACCGGATGGCTGACCAAGGTGTCCTTCGCGGCCGGGACGGCAGTCAAACAGGGTGAGATGCTCGCCCAGATCGACCCCCGTCCCTACCAGGCGGAGCTGGCCAAAC
>Ga0181527_1003784_pt1 | contig 13316 bp, 12 predicted proteins | sample PEATcosm2014_Bin_30_FD_119762 | JGI IMG/M metagenome (GOLD analysis project Ga0181527, IMG submission 119762) | Peatland microbial communities from MTU Mesocosm Facility, Houghton, MI, USA - PEATcosm2014_Bin06_60_metaG | ecosystem: Environmental > Terrestrial > Soil > Wetlands > Peat | place...
CGCCTGGCTGATGTGGCGGTCGAGGCTGTGGCTCTTGTACTGGGTCAGGACCGCGATCCGCGTGTACTCGGCGTTGACCAGGTTGCTCAGCACGAAGTCGATGAGCCGGTACACCCCGCCGATTGGGACGGCCGGCTTGGCGCGATCCTCGGTGAGCGGCCACAGCCGCTTGCCTTCGCCGCCGGCGAGGACGATGGAGAAGACGCGCGGAGGACGGCGCAGGGCACCCGCGCGGTCCGCCGGCCCGGATCGGTTGTCTGCCATCTCCTCACGCGATCATCGCAGACCACCGGCCGTGGCGGGGTGGGCTCTCAGCCCGGGCGAGGCGCCTCGCTCACCACCCCGAGCGCGCGGGCCGCGCCGGCGAGGGCGGGGACCATCAGCGCGGCGGCCGCCGCCGCGGCGAAGGCGAAGCCCGCGCCCGCCACCAGGGAGATGCCGAGACCCGCACCGATCAGCGGCCCGGCGATCGCGGAGCCGACGGGGCTGCCCATCCAGTTGAGGGACATGCTGATCGCGAAGGCGCGCCCGAACCAGGCGGGATCGGTCCGGCGCTGGCGCATCGAGAACATCCCGATGTCGATCAGCCCGCCGGCCGCTCCGTAGACCAGCATGGCGACGGCCACCCCGGCCAGGTCGGGGAGCGCCGCCAGCGCCGCCAGCGCCGCCCCGACCCCGAGAAGGCCGATCAGCACCAGCCGGCGCTCCCGTCCCTGGCTCCCCCTCTGTCCGGTCACCAGCGCGGCCACTCCCCCGCTGACCGCGCTGAGCGCCCAGAGCAGGCCCACCACGGCGGCGTTCTGGTGGAGGTGGTCGAGGACCAGCACCGGAAGGGCGACGATGGGCACCCCCGAACCGAGGTTGGACACCGAGAGGCTGACCGCCAGGCCACGCAGACTCGGGTTGCGAGCCACGTAGGCCAGGCCCTCCCAGGCTTCGCGGACGACGTGCCGTCCGCTCGGTGGGCGCTGGGGAAGCGGAAGCGGGGACATCCGCACCAGGGAGAGCGCCGCCGCCGCGTACACCGCCGCGGTCGCGGCCAGGGCGGCGGGCCGCCCCACCACGCCGGCGATCACCCCGGCCAGCGGGGCACCGACCACCGCGGCCACCACGTAGCCGGTGCTGTCGATGGCGTTGGCGCGATCCCAGAGGTGGCGCGGCACCAGCATCGGGAAGAGGGTCCGGGTGCCCGCGCTGCTGAGTGGGTTGGTGAAGGAGCTGAGCACCGCGACGCCGATCAAGAGCCCCGCGCTCAGCACCCCGGCGGCACCCAGGACGACGATGAGGGCCATGGCGGCGGCGGCGATGGAGTAGTCGAGCATGATGAGCTTGATCCGCCCGCTGCGATCGAGGATGGCCCCCGCGAGGGGACTCATGGCGATCCCGGGGAAGGCGCTGGCGAACACCGTGACCCCGGCGATCGCCGGGGAGTGGAACCGCTCCAGGGCGAAGAGGACGAGCGCCACCGACGCCATCTGCCCCGCGATGCGGCCGAGCAGGGCCGCGCCGACAAGGCGCGGCAGCCCGCGGACCTGGAGGAGGCTGCGGTAGGTGGGCTGCGAGGTTGTGCCGATAGACATGTTCAACGGAGGGAGACGGGGATCCTGGCGGTGGGGTCCGCCCGCCCGGGTGGTGCCGAGGGGCTGGAGCAGACCGCGGATCCGATACTAGTCCCGCAACTCATCCACCCGGGGCGGAGGTGCGGTGCCACCGGGGCCCGATCCGGGCCAAGGGACGCGGACCCCGGATCGCTTGCGTCCATGCTCTGCCCCGGGGTCAAGGTCGCGCGGCGACTCCGACCCCCGGGTCAGGGTCGCCGGGCGGACTCCCAGGCGGCCGTCTCCTCGGTCGGAGGCGGACCGGCGGCCCGTTCCAGCAACCGCACCAGGGTCGCGCACTCCTCGTCGGTGAGACCCTCGAGGGCCCGGCCGACCCCCTCCCGCCAGGCCGCCTCCCTCCGTTGCAGGAGGTCCCGACCCCGCTGGCTCATGGCGACCCGCACCAGGCGGCGATCGGCGGGATCACTCAGGCGCTCCACCAGCCCCAGCTTGACCAGGCGGTCGGACATCTGGGTGGCGCTGCTCAGCGAAGCCGCGTCCAGGCAGCCGGCCAGCTCCCCCATGGTGACCCCGCCCCGCCGGGCGATGGTGTGCAGGGCGTGCATCTGCTGGACGGTCACCGCGCTCATCTGGGCGTGGAGGTCCGACGGTATGACCCGGGTGAACCAGCGCCGCATGCGCGGCTGGAGCTCGAGGAAACGCTCGATCAGCTCAGCCCGGGACCGCGCCGGCGTGGCGGAGCCGGGGGTGAGGGGGGTGGAGCCGGTGCCGACGGGAGTGGGGTCTGTGCCGAGGGGGGTGGGGCCGGCGGTCATCTCAGCTCGCCTCCTCGACCAGGGCGTTGGCGAACTGGCTCGCGTAGAGGTCGTGGTAGAAGCCGCGGCGCTCCATCAGCTCGGCGTGGCTGCCTTGCTCCACGATCCGCCCGGCGTTCATGACCACGATCTCGTCCGCATTGCGGATGGTGGAGAGACGGTGGGCGATCACGAAGCTGGTGCGTCCGTGGCGCAGCCGCGCCATCGCCTCCTGGATGAGCACCTCGGTCCGGGTGTCCACGTTGCTGGTGGCCTCGTCCAGGATGAGGATGGCCGGGTCGGCGAGGAAGGCGCGGGCGATGGTGAGCAGCTGGCGCTCGCCCGCGGAGATGTTGGAGGCGTCCTCGTCCAGCACCGTGTCGTACCCCTCGGGGAGGGTCCGGATGAAGTGGTCGGCGTGAGCCGCCCGGGCGGCGGCGACCACCTCGTCGAAGCTCGCCCCGCCCTTGCCGTAGGCGATGTTGTCGCGGACGCTCCCGGCGAACAGCCAGGTGTCCTGGAGCACCATCCCGAACATGCTCCGGATGCTCTCGCGGGAGAGGTCGCGGGCATCGACCCCGTCCATGTAGATGTGACCGGAGTCGATCTCGTAGAACCGCATCAGGAGGTTCACGATCGTCGTCTTGCCGGCGCCGGTGGGGCCCACGATGGCCACCGTCTCTCCGGGCCGGACATCCAGGTCGAAGTCCTGGATGAGCGGCTTGTCGGGGTGGTAGCGGAAGGAGACGTTCTCCAGCACGACGTGCCCTTCCGGAGAGGGCAGGGCTGCCAGGTGGGGCCGCTCGGGCACCTGCTCGTCGGCGGCCAGGAACTCAAAGACGCGCTCGGCGGAGGCCAGGCCCGACTGCAGGAGGTTCATCTGGCTGGCGATCTGCATGATCGGGTTGGTGAACTGGCGCGAGTACTGGATGAAGGCCTGGATGTCACCCAGCGAGATGTTGCCTGACACCACCAGGTAACCGCCGATGACACCGATGGCGACATAGTTCAGGTTGGAGAGGAACATCATCGCCGGCTGGATAATGCCGGAGAGGAACTGGGCGCGGAAGCTCGGCTCGTAGAGGGCGCTGTTCTCGCGCTCGAAGTCGTCCAGGGTCTTCCGCGATCTCCCGAAGACCTGGACCAGGATGTGGCCGGTGTGGGTCTGCTCGACCAGGCTGTTCACCTCGCCGGTCCGCTCCCACTGGACGGCGAAGTGCCTCTGCGAGCGGCGGGCCACCAGGAAGGTCACCCCGATCGACATCGGGACCATCACCAGCGAGATCAGCGCCAGCAGCCAGCTTATCGACAGCATCATGACCAGCACGCCGAGGATGGTGAGGATGGAGGTGAGCAGCTGGCTCAGGCCCTGCTGCAGGGTCGTGGTCACGTTGTCGATGTCGTTGGTGACCCGGCTCAGCACGTCGCCATGGGGGTGGCTGTCGAAGTACTGGAGGGGCAGGCGGGCCAGCTTGGCCTCCACGTCGCGGCGCATCCCGGAGACCGTCCGCTGGGCCACCCCGGCCATGATGTAGCCCTGCCCCCAGCTCAGAGCCGCGCCGAGCAGGAAGAGGAGGGCCACGACCCCGAGGTCGACGCCGAGCTGGTTGAACTGGATGCCCTGGCCCGGGATCACGGTGGTGCCACTCAGCATCTGGGCGAGCTGGGGGCCCTGGCCCCCTTGATGCCTCAGGTACGCCTCCGCCTGTGCCTGGCTGATCCCCGCCGGAAGGCTCTTGCCGATCAGGCCGTCGAAGAGCACGTTGGTGGCGTTGCCGATGATCCGGGGCGCGGCGACCGTGAACCCGACCCCCACCGAACCGATGGCGGCTGCAGCGGCGATCCACCACCGGTCGGGGCGGAGCCGCCCGAGGAGCTGGCGCAGGGCCTTGCCGAGATCCTTGGCCTTCTGCGGCGGCCCGCCTCCCATCATCCCGCGCGGGCCGCCGAAGCCACCGCCTCTGCGCCGCCCGCCTCCCGGGCCGTGCGCCATCATGCCGCGTTCTCCCCGAGCTGCGAGACGACGATCTCGCGGTACTCCGGACAGGAGAGCATGAGCTCTTCGTGGGTCCCGGAGCCGACCACCACCCCGTCGTCGAGGACGATGATCCGGTCGGCGCTCAGGATGGTGCTCACCCGCTGGGCCACGATCACCACGGTCACGTCCCGGGTCTCGGCGCTCAGCTCGGCCCGCAGCCGCGCGTCGGTCGCCGCGTCGAGCGCCGAGAAGCAGTCGTCGAACAGGTAGATCAGGGGTCGCTTGACGAGGGCGCGGGCGATGGCGAGACGCTGCCGCTGTCCGCCGGAGACGTTGGTGCCACCCTGGTCGATGGGGGCCTCGAGCTGGCCGCCCATGGTGGCCACGAAGTCCCGGGCCTGGGCCACCTGGAGCGCGTGCCAGAGATCGGCGTCGGTGGCGTCATCGTCAGCGAAGCGCAGGTTGTCGGCGATCGTCCCGCTGAAGAGGTACGCCTGCTGGGGCACCAGCCCGATGCACCCCCAGAGCTCCTCGAGGGTGCGCTCCCTGACGTCCACGCCGTCGATGAGCACCGCACCCGAAGTCGGGTCGAAAAAGCGCGGGATGAGGTTGAGGAGGGTCGTCTTGCCGGCGCCGGTGCCCCCGATGATGGCGGTCGTCTCGCCGGGGCGGAATTGGAAGGAGACGTCGCGGAGCACCGGCTGCTCTCCACCCGGGTAGCCGAAGGTGACGTCGCGGAACTCGACCACCCCCCTTGCGGTGGCCGGGCTCACCGGATGCTCGGGGCTCCTGATCGCCGGCTGCACCTGCGCCACCGCGTTGATGCGCTCGGCGCTGGCCTGGGCACGCGGGACCAGGATGAACATCACCACGGCGATGAGCACCGACATGAGGATCTGAAGGATGTAGGCGAGAAACGCGGTCAGGTTGCCGATCGGCATCTGCCCGCTGCTGACGAGGTGGCCGCCGAACCAGAGGACCGCGACGCTCGAGAGGTTCATGATCGCCATCATCAGGGGCATGGCGAGCACGAACAGCCGGTTGACCCGCAGGCCGGTCGCGGTGAGGCTGGCGTTGGCGGCGGCGAAGCGGCGCTCCTCGTCGTCGGAGCGGACGAAGGCGCGGATCACCCGGACGCCGGTGATCTGCTCGCGCAGCACCTGATTGATCCTGTCGATCTTCACCTGCATCGACTTGAACTGCGGCACGGCGAGGAAGAGCATGGCGACGACGATCAGGGCCATCAGCGGGACGGCGACGACCAGCAGCACCGAGAGGGTGACGTCCTCGTGGAGGGCCATGATCACGCCCCCGACCATCATGATCGGCGCCGCGACCATCAGGGTCAGCGCCATCTGCAGGAAGATCTGGATCTGCTGCACGTCGTTGGTGTTGCGGGTGATCAGTGAGGCGGTCCCGAAGCTGTTCATCTCGCGCGCCGAGAAACGCATGACGCGCCCGAACACGATGCCTCGGAGATCGCGGCCAACCCCCATCGAGGTGCGGGCCGCGAAGTAGGTGGCCACGATGGCGGCCACGCCCGAGAGAAGCGTGAGCCCCAGCATCACGCCGCCGGTGCGCCAGATGTAGCCGACGTCGCCCTTGGTGATGCCGTTGTTGATGATGTCGGCGGTCAGGTTGGGCAGGTACAGGCCGAGGACGGTCTGGACGACGATCAGCGCCAGGACGATCGAGACCTGCAGCCGGTAGGGGACGAGCCGCGCCAGCATCATGCGGATCAGGGTCATGAGCTGCGGCCTCGCTCCGGGCGGGGAGCCGGGACGACGGTCACGAGGCCCGCCACCCAGCACCCACGGGCGTCCGGTCCCCGTGCGTCCGGATGGAGCGTGCGCTGGTCATCGCTGGCCTCCTCTTGGGTGACCCCTCCGGGGGATATCCTACATGAACTGTACCATTCTTGCCAAGCAAGATTGAGGTCATGTAGGAGCTTTGTCACCCCCTGCAACCGGCCAGCGGCGGGACCAGGCGACCAGAGAGAGCCCGGCCAGGAGGATCACCCCGAGGCCGAGGGCGATGGTTGCGAGCCACTTCCCGGTCAGGCTGCCCCCCGCGTAGTTGGGGATGGAGGGGATCGCCTGGAGGCGGTGGACGTAGAGCCCCTCCGTGGTGGCCGCCCAGATCGCGGGGGTGGCGCCAGCGGGGTCCGCGGCGAGCGCGAGCACTCCGTCCGGCAGGCCGGGGTCCGCCCTCACCCAATCGTCCCCGCCATCGGAGGTGAGCAGGGTCCCGTAGCCGTCCGTACCCAGGTAGACCACGGCGCTGACGTCGATGGTGTTGAAGGCGGCGAGGCCGGTGACCCCTGGCGTCCCGGTGACCAGGGTGGCCGGCAGCAGGGCCAGCGAGACCGACCAGCCGCCATCGGCTGACCGGCGCCAGACCGTCCCCGCGGTGCTGACGGCGATCACCACCCCCGGGGTCGCGAGCGGGGCGGCGATGAGGTGGGCGCCCGCCCCGAGGTCGGGACTTCCGGGGTCCCGGCTCGGCGGCTGGCCGTGGCTGCTGACCAGCACCTCGCCGGCCGAGCCGATCGACCAGGTGCGCGCCCCGACGGTGACCTGAGCGGCCGGCCGCGGAGGTGGAGCGGCCGCGGCGACGAAGCCACCCGACGTCTGCACGACGGGCCTCCCCCCGACCAGCGCGGTGACCCTCCCCTGGACCACGGCGACCCGCGAGACCGTCTGGCCGGCGAACCCCGCCAGCTGCCACCAGGGGGCATCGGCCTCAGCGGGCGTGGCCGCCATCGATGCCAGGACCAGGGCACCGAGAGGCAGGGCGATCGCCGCCGCGGCCCTGCGCACTCTCCCGCGCCGGCGCATCACGCCCGTGCTCACCTCACCGGGCGCTCAGCGGAACCTCGAGGTGCGGGCGAGCATGCTCAGCCCGCCGAAGAACCAGATGGCTCCGATCACGATCAGGAACCAGGGGACGTAGATGAAGCCCGCCCCCCCGGAGACGACATTCAGGTTGACGACCGTGACCACGATGCCGATGGCCAGCATGAGGGCGCCGAGCAGGGTGTGGGTGACCGCCCGGCGGCGGAGGTAGGGGCCGGCCGGACGTCCGGCCATCGGCCCGTACATCCCGCGCCGCCATCCGCGATACCCCATGCCGTAGCCGAAGGGACCTGGTCCGTAGGGACCCGGGCCCTGGCCGAACGGTCCCTGGGCGAACGGTCCCTGCCCGACGGGGGGCTGACCGTACGGGGGCTGACCGTACTGGGGTTGGCCATAGGGGGGCTGGCCATAGGGGGGCTGGCCATAGGGCGCCGTTCCGGGATTGCCGGGACCCGGCGGGGACCCGGAGAAGCCCGGCCCGGCACCGGTACCCGCGCCGCCGGGGACACCCCAGGGCGCCCCGGGGTCGGGGGTCGCCTCGGATGCGGGGGGCTGGCCTTCCGGGGTGGAGGCCGGCGGCTCGCCCACGCCGGGGTCGGGCGTCCACGGCGCGTACCAGCCGGCCTGGTCTCCCGCGGGAGAGGGGGACGGAGAGAGGGGGTCGGGTCCTCCGGGGGACCCGGGGTCCGGCGAGGGGGGGTAGCCAGACTGGGTCATCGGGCCATCTCCGCAAACGGGTCGACGAGTCGAGCATACGCGCTGCCGCGCGGCGACCCCTCGGGCGCGATGGCAGGGCCCTCAACCGCCGGCGAAGGGGCGACCCCGGGAGGCGTGAGGACCGGCGACGGTGCCATGGAATCCGGGGTCCACGGCGCGTACCAGCCGGCCTGGTCCCCCAGGGAGGACGGGGATGGCGCGGCGGGATTCGAGCTCTCCGGGGAGCCGGGATCGAGGCCGGGGGGGAAGCCTGGCTGGGTCATCGAGTGGCCTCCGGGGTCGGGCGTGCGGCGGCAGCATAGCGGTTTGTGAAATTAACGATTGACGCGCTCGTACTCCTCAGAGGGGCCCGGAGACTGAAGTGCCGGAGTATCCGCAGGCGTCCGGAGACTGAGGTGCCGGACTTCCCACCGAGGTGCCTGGAGGCTGTCGCGAGAGGTGCCTGGAGGCTGCCGTGCCACACTCTCGATCCGTGGAGCGGATCGGGGTCGCGGTGATCGGGTACGGGCTGGCGGGCCAGGTCTTCCACGCGCCCCTGGTGGCGGCGACCCCGAGCCTCGGGGTGAGAGTGATCGTCACCGCCAACCCGGAGAGACGCCAGAGGGCGGAGCGCAACTTCCCCGACGCCCGCGTGCTCGCCACCGCCGACCAGCTCTGGAACGAAACCGGCGGCATCGGCCTGGTGGTGGTGGCGACGCCCAATCACCTCCATGCGACGCAGGCGATCACCGCCCTCGAGCTGGGTCTCGCAGCGGTGGTCGACAAGCCGATCGCGCTGAGCACGAAAGAGGCCGGGACCATGCTGGCGGCGGCCAAGCGCACCGGGCGCCCGCTGGCCGCCTTCCAGAACCGGAGGTGGGACAGCGACTTCCTGCTCCTCCAGGAGACGCTCGCCGCCGACCAGCTCGGTGGGCTGCACCGCGTGGAGAGCCGCTTCGAACGATTCCGGCCGGAGGTCAACACGACTTCGTGGCGTGAGGAGACCCCACCCGAGGCGGGCGGTGGACTCCTCCTCGATCTCGGCAGCCACCTGATCGACCAGGCGCACGTGCTGCTCGGGAAGCCTCAGCGCGTGTACGCGGAGATCGCCCTGGCGCGCCCGGGGGCGGTCGCCGACGACGACTGCTTCCTCGCCCTCGAGTTCCCGGGCGGCGCTCGTGCTCACCTCTGGATGAGCACCACGGCTCCCTCGATCGGCCCGCGCTGGCGCGTGTGGGGCAGGCGGCAGGCGCTCGAGGTGTGGGGCCTCGACCCTCAGGAGAGCTACATCAGAGCCGGCGGACGCCCCACCGACCCCGGCTATGGTGAGCCGGACGGGAGCCAGCGGGCCGTGCTCACAGAGGGCGGGGAGGGCGGCGCCACTCATGAGCTGCCGCTGCCCGCCGGGAGGTATGGCGACTTCTACGCCGGGATGGCCGCGGCGATCCGCGGAGAGGCAGCCGTGCCGGTGCCAGCCCAGGCCGGGCGCGATGTGCTCGCGGTGATCGAGGCGGCGCGGGCGAGCGTGGCCACCGGCAGGGTGGTGACCCCGGACTTCGCAGGCGCGGCCGGGTAGCCGCCGGCCGCGGGCCGGCGCCCGAGACCCTACTACTAGAACCCGTACAGGCCGGGCAGGACGGCGAGGGTCACCACGATGTCGGCGACCATGTGGACCACGATCGCCGGCCAGATCGAGCCGGTCCTCTGGGTGACCCAGCCGAGCACGAAGCCGAGCAGCATGGTGAGGGGCACGAAGGGAGCCACGGGTCCCTGGTAGACGATGGCGAGGTGGGCGAGCCCGAAGACCACCGCCTGGCAGGCGTTGGCCACCAGCGGTGAGCTGAACCGCTCGAGGCTGCCGAGCAGGAAGCCGCGGAACTGGAGCTCCTGGGCCGCACCCTGGAGCATGTTGGCGGGGACCAGCCAGGGGGCGTCGCGCACCAGCGCCGGGATGGCCAGCCCCTCGCGGCCGAGCAGGGCTGCGGGGATGAGCAGGAACACCAGGAAGAAGAGCGCGGTGCCACCCACCGCCCAGGCGACGGCGGGCCAGCCGAGGTGGAGCAACCGGAGACGGGGGTGGTCGCGGCGCAGCACCAGCCAGACCAGGCCGAGGATCACGACCGTGACCCCGAACCAGGCGACCGAGCCGTTGAAGTTGGCCTGGTCGCCGGTCTGCTGGACCCCGACGTGGGCGAGCAGGGTGGGGGCGCCGAGGAAGGCCGACCACGAGAGGGTGATCGCCACCAGGCTGACCAGCACCAGCCGGGCCCGGGCCAGGCCGGGCACGACCAGGGCGATGGCGAGCAGCCCGAGGGCGACGCCGCTGGCCCGCAGGGTGTAGGGATCGAGGCCGTTGGGATCGCTGTAGAGGTTAGGGACCAGCACGACGGCGGCCAGGGCCCCGAGGGCCACGGCGAGGGGGACGAACGGCACCCAGCCGGCGGCCTGGGCGACGGCGGGCCGGAGATCGACCCGCGCCGGTTCCGGCAGAGGGACCGCGGGGTCAGGCTCAGCCGGCGGCGGTGCGGACATCTCGCCAGCGATCGACGACCGCGGGGACGCCGAGGCCGGGCAGCCGCGCCGCCTCGGCCAAAGAGGTGTTGGCGTCAGGCACGACCTCGACGCCGATGAGCCGGTGGCAGGCGACCAGCAGGTCCATGTCCTCCTCGGCGATGGGGGTGACCGCCATCATCCCGCGCATCACCACCCAGTCGCGGGTGACCCGGTAGCCGAGCCCGATCAGCTTGCGGCCGCCCACGGCGACGTCGCTGAAGCCCGGGCACCAACCGCCCTCGACGCGCCCGCGGAGGGCGTCCACGCCGAAACCGGAGAGAGCGGAGCGGAACCAGGAGCCGAGCGAGTCATTCATCCAGTCGAGCGGCATCCCACGCTCGGGAGGAGGCACCCCGACCGCGCAGAGCCCCATCCATCCCGGGCCCCCGATGACGAAGGTCCCGCCGGCGGGGCTGGTGGCCAGGCCGGGCAGGCCGGGGAGGGCCCGCACCGCAGCCAGGAGCTCGGGCTTGCGGGCGAGCCCGGCACCGACCGCCACCCGCCGCACCGTGGTCCGGAGCTGGAGGGCCACCGCTCCCGGCTCGCCGGCGAGGTGGAGCGGCAGCTCGGGCAGATCGTCGAGCCCGGTCTCCGCGGTGACCTCGGCCACCCGCACCGCTCCGGCGCGCGGTGCCGGGGGCATGGGACGAGGACCGACGCCGGCCACCTGCTCCGCGCTCACGAAGGCGACGGTAGCGCAGCCCGGCGCGGCGGCCGGCGCCGGACATGACAGGATTGCGAGCCGTGCCCGACCCCGCGCCCATCCCCGACCGGCACGTGCACACCGAATGGTCGTGGGACGCCGCCTTCGGGGAGATGACGGCGACCTGCGCCCGGGCGGTCGAGCTCGGCCTCCCGGCGGTCGCCTTCACCGAGCACGCGGACTTCGTCGCGTGGGTGGCGTGCCCGGCCACGGGGGGCGCGCCGCCGGTGGCGGGGTCACGCAAGGACTCCGCCCCGCCCATGACAGGCGCACCGCCGAACCGGTGGGCGTGGTCCACCGGACACCTCCCCGGGCATCGCTGGCCGGTCCGGACGCCGGTCACCCCCTCCCGAAGCGGGTACCTCGACATCGCCGGGTACTGGGCGGCGATCGACCGTTGCAGGGCCGCGTTCCCGGGCCTGCGGATCGAGTCGGGGGTCGAGCTCGGCGAGCCGAACCTCTTCCCCGCCCAGGTCGCCGAGCTGCTCGCGCACCGTCCCCTCGACCGCGTCCTCGGCTCGATGCACTGCATCGAGGTGGAGGGGGAGCTGGTCGACATGAGCGTCCCCGAGCTGCTCTCACCGGAGCAGGCGGCCCCCCGGTTCCGCCGCTACCTGACCGCCACCCGAGAGCTGGCGGAGAGCACCGCGCCCTTTGCCATCCTGACCCACCTGGACTACCCGAAGCGGTACTGGCCGCATTCGACCGTGAGGTTCGACGAGCGGGACTTCGAGGAGGAGTACCGAGGCGTGCTCGTCGCGCTGGCCCGGAGCGGCCGGACCCTCGAGGTCAACAGCAGCCGCGCCATGGGGCCGCCTCGCGGTCCCTGCCCCGGCCTGCTGCCGCTGCGCTGGTGGCGCGAGGCCGGCGGCGAGGCGATCAGCTTCGGCAGCGACGCCCACCGCCCCGAGCACCTAGCCGCCGGACTTGCCGGCGCGGCCGCGATCGCCGAGGCGGCCGGTTTCCGGCCCGGAGACGACCCGCTCCAGCTCTGGGGGCGTGCCTGAGCAGGCTGAGCCCCGGGCATGCGGGCGCGCCCGGGCCCGCTGCGATCCAGGCCGGCACGCGCCGGCGCTCGGAGCGCTCCGGGTCTGCCTGACAAGTCCCAAGGCCCGGTGGGTCCGATGGCGTCCGCCTCTTTGGAGCTGGGGCCAAAGCGAGATCATGGGGGTCAGCGCACATGCTTCCAGGAGGGCTCGGTCATGGTCAGCGTCAATTCCGACATCCAGATGGGCATCCCCGCCGACGAGCGTTCGGCGGTCGCGCAAGGCCTCTCCCGGCTGCTCGCCGACACCTACACCCTCTACCTCAAGACCCACAACTACCACTGGAACGTGACCGGGCCGATGTTCTCGTCCCTGCACCTGATGTTCGAGACCGAGTACATGGAGCTGGCCCTGGCGGTGGATGAGATCGCGGAGAGGATCCGGGCGCTGGGCGTCCGCGCCCCCGCCTCGTACCGCGAGTTCTCCGGGCTCGCCACCATCGCCGAGGACACCGACACCCCCAATGCCACCGAGATGGTGCGGCGTCTCGAGAAGGACCAGGAGGCGGTGGTGCGGGTCGTCCGCGAGGTGTTCCCGGTCGCCGAGGCGGCCCAGGACCAGTCCACGGTGGACCTCCTGACCCGGCGGATGCAGATCCACGAGAAGACCGCCTGGATGCTGCGCAGCGTCCTGGAGTGACCCCCGGGGCCCAGACCTGGTCCCCCGGGGGGGACCGAGGCCTGGACTCTCGTGGGTGATGGGGGACGGACCGGCCCTACGGCCTCGCGCCCGGTCGGCGCTGTCCGTCCGCGGCTGGGACGGCCTGCTGGTGGCTCACGCGAACCACCCGGAGACGTCCAGGATGGCGTTGATCGAGCCCGAAGCGTTGAAGAGGTTGACGTCGCCGGCGTCGCCCCCGGTGGTGGCCAGCTGGACGACCACCAGGTTGGGGGTGATCTGCCCGGGGCCGACGTTCAGGTCACTGGCGTTGGGCTGGACGACGTCGGACGGGTAGAGGGTGAAGTAGGTGTTGGCGGTCCCGCTCACCGCGGTGACGTTGGCGATCAGCGCGACCGGCGGGGAGCTCCCCCCGGTGGAGGGCAGGCCGTCCACCCCGGCCACCGGGATGGTCAGGGTCGACCCCTGGCCCAGGGCGTGTCCGGAGCACTCGGTTCCGTATCCGGTCACGGAG
>Ga0181527_1003788_pt1 | contig 13312 bp, 9 predicted proteins | sample PEATcosm2014_Bin_30_FD_119762 | JGI IMG/M metagenome (GOLD analysis project Ga0181527, IMG submission 119762) | Peatland microbial communities from MTU Mesocosm Facility, Houghton, MI, USA - PEATcosm2014_Bin06_60_metaG | ecosystem: Environmental > Terrestrial > Soil > Wetlands > Peat | place...
AGGCCATCTACCGTCCCGGACAGGAAGCCCATCCTTCGTGTATCCTGATCAAGAACGGTCGGGTCATAGACCCGGCCAACTCGGTTGACGATCAGTTGAACGTGGGAGTGGAAAACGGCGTTATCCGATTTGTGAACAAAGAGGTTCCGTCCGGTTTCCGGCCCCAGGAGGAAATCAACGCGGAAGGAATGTGGGTCGTACCCGGTCTCATGGACATGCACGTGCACCTTCGCGAGCCGGGCCGCGAGGACAAGGAGACCATCGAGACCGGCACACAGGCGGCGGCCGCGGGCGGTTTTACCGCGGTTGCGTGCATGCCCAACACCAACCCGGTGCTCGACGAGGAATCCAAGATCCGGTACGTTGTCCAGCGCGGCATGTACTGTCCTTGCCGCATCTATCCGGTAGGGTCAATCACCAAGGGAATTCTCGGCGAGGAACTGTCCCCGTTCGGCGAAATGGTGCGCGCAGGCGCGCGCGCCGTGAGCGACGACGGCAAGAGCGTGCGCAAATCGAACATGATGAAGAACGCGCTCAATTATTCCAAATCGTTCCGGATCCCGGTTATCTGCCACAGCGAAGACAGCGATCTCTCGGCCGGCGGACACATGAACGAGGGCCTCGTGTCAACGCGGCTCGGGCTGCGCGGCATCCCGTCCATCGCCGAAGACATTGTTGTCACGCGCGACATCATGCTCGCTTCCTACACCGGCGCGCGCATCCATATTGCTCACGTGTCAACTGCGGGAAGCCTGCGGGCGATCCGCGACGCCAAGAAGCTCGGCGTGCACGTCACCTGCGAAACCTGCCCGCACTACTTTACGCTGTGCGACGAGGACATCGGCGACTACGACACCAACCGCAAGATGAACCCGCCGCTCCGCACGGCCGCGGACCGCGCCGAGATCATTGCGGCGCTCGCCGACGGCACCATCGACGTCATCGCGTCCGACCATGCGCCGCATGTTTCCGAGGAAAAGGACGTCGAGTTCGACGCGGCAAGTTTCGGCGTTATCGGCCTCGAAACGTCGCTTGCCATCTCGCTCACCTATCTCGTTGACAAAGACATACTCATGCCCGCCGACCTCGTGGAGAAAATGAGCCTCATGCCCAACCGCATCCTGGGGCTCGACGGCGGCACCCTCTCGCTCGGCAAGCCCGCCGACATCACCATCATCGACCCGAAGACAAAGTGGAAGGTCGATTCCTCCTTCTTTTACTCCAAGTCCCGCAACACGCCGTTTGAGGGCCTCGAACTCAAGGGGTTTGCGCACGCGACGATTCTGGGCGGCGCGATTGTGTTTTTGAGGACCACTAATTAATCTTGCTTTTCTGGAGGGGAGAAGTCCGGCGCGTCTCAAGAGTACCAAAAGAGATGGGCGTTTCCCTCGCTACGCTCGGGTCAGCCCTCCTTACGGGCTCGGCTTTCACCCTCGGTGCCGGATCGCCCTGATTGCCTCCGGCAAGGGTCGACCGGCACCGCGCTCTTGCGCGCCACTCCAGTCCGGCCTAACGCCGGGAGACGGAACCCTTTCCCGTATTCTTGCATTTCCAATAAGTAAATAAGATCGTCATTGCGAGTCCTTCGACAAAGCTCGGGATAAACTCTGTGAAGCAATCTCATTTAGGCTTTCATTGTCTCGATTGGATGCCGTTTCGACGGAACAGCTTATCCACATGACTTTACATGGCATCCGTCATTGAATATTTTATCGTTAAGCTGGCAGTATCATTTTTTGAAAAACAAACGGAGGATTTCTTAGAGAACGTAAAATTGTAATCACATGACAGTGCGTTAACGCACAGAATCGTTTCTCGCGAAAACTGGTAATTTCAAATTGTAGAGACGACACTGGCGGGAACGCGCCCGAAAGGGCGCGGCTTCTCGTTTTTGTGTTTCTACAATGGGTATACCAGTACCCCGCGAGAGACACGGACTTGGAGTTCGCGCCTCTTTTTTTTATGGCCGGACTCCGCAGCGAGCGGCCATGAAAAAGAAAACCCTTGATCCAATTGCCATACAAATCCCCGGGACCGAAACGGAAATCCCGAAGCAGGACGATTTTTATAAACTGCCCGCCAGGTTCGGAGCAATCCCGCTTGATGAAGCGCCGCTTGGTTACGAAATAGAAACCCGCCGCAGAGAAACAAAAGTCACCAAATTTGAGCATGCCTTTCCGAGAATTTGCCTGCCGTTTCAGGAAGTGCAACGGGTGGAATTCGGCCATGAAGAAAAGTTCGAGAAAACAGAGCTGTTCCCCAAAAGTGCAAATAGACTGTTTTTCGGCGATAACCTCCATATCATGCGTCAACTGCCGAGCAAGAGTATTGACTTGATTTACATTGATCCGCCGTTCTTTTCGGGAAGAAATTACAACGTGATTTTCGGGGACAGGAATGAAGTCCGGTCATTTACGGATATCTGGGAAGGCGGGATGCCGGGGTATTTGATTTGGCTGAATGCGAGATTGTATGAGATGAAAAGGTTGCTGAAGGATACGGGAAGCATTTACGTGCATTTGGATTGGCATGCGAGTCATTATGTGAAGTGCGAGATGGACAAGATTTTTGGGGCGGATAATTTCAAAAATGAAATTATTTGGCACTATTCAGGTTGGAACAAAAAGCTTGTCGACCATGTAGAACGAAGGCACGATTCGATATTTTACTACTCCCGATCTTCGGCTCCATTTTTTGAATATCCTACCAGACCTTGGGAAAGCAAAGAAGAATATATAAAAAAGAGAAAGCAGAAAGTACGAAGCGGAAAGGATGGGCGTGAATACGTTTTGTCCGACGCTGGGGCGGGAGAGCGAGTTGAGCGTTATCTTGAAGATGCAATGTCATATGGTGTGCCTTTAGATGATGTCTGGGATATTGACAAAATCAATAATTCCGACAAAATTGAACGCATAGGTTACCCCACTCAAAAACCAGAAATCCTTCTTCAGTGCATCATCAAAGCATCTTCGAGCGAAGGTGGCGTCGTTGCCGACTTCTTCTGCGGCGGCGGCACCACCCCTGCCGTCGCCCAGCGCCTTAATCGCCGCTGGATCGCCTGCGACCAATCCCGCATCGCGGTGGCGGTAACGGCCGACCGTATCGCCCGTGTCGTGGAACACCAGGTGGGCAAGCTCTTCCCTGTCCCGGATTTCACGGTCGAACACTGGGGCATTTACGAAGCACCGATTTTGGAAAAACTCACCAAGGGTGATTTCAGGGAATTCGTAGTCAAGGCGTTCGGCGGCAAAGCGGAAAGCATTTCGCCAAGCATCCACGGCACCCGTTACGGTGTTCCGCTTTACGTTGGCGACCCATCACGCAGTTCCCGTATTACCAAAGACGATGTCGCAAAATTTGCTCAGGCGATTTTCAAGGACCGCAAAACAAATTTCGGGGCGATGTTGGCTTGGAATTTCTCTGCGGACGCTCGAAAAGCCGCGGAAATTCTGGCGGCACGGGAAAACAAGCGGATCGACTTCGTGCGCCTGAACCTGGTGCGGCTCGAAGACGACGCGTTCCGCGAGCATGTGGTGACAAAACACAAAGACTATGGCCAATTACTGAGTTTCATTCAACCACCCGAAGTCAGAATCGCTTTTACGAGGACGGGGAGATTGAAATACCGGTTTGATGTTTCGGAGTCCGTTAGCCTTAACAAAGACGGGGTTATCGCCAACGTGCAATGGGACTTTGACTACCAGCATCGGTTCAGCTCAACGGAGGGTTTCGCATTTCTGCGGGACAAGAAAACCGGCAGGCCGGAATTAGTTGTTGAATACGAATTTCCAGGGGCTGGAAAAAAGAAGATCGCCTGTTCGGTGCAGGACGATCAGGGCGGCGAACGGACTGAAATCATGGAAATGCAGGTCAGTTGATCCATGCACAATGCGTTTCTCCAGTACGAACAGGATTTTAGGCAGTGGGTCGACGCCGGGTTCCCTGAAATCAATCCTCTTTCACGCGATTTCCTCGAATATCTGAAGCGGGATGACGCGCCGCGAAAACTCTGGCGGCACCAGCAGGAGTCGGTTTACCGTGCCGTGTACGCGTATGAGCTTCTGCACATAAAAGGCCTGCTCCTTAATATTGTAACCGGCGGCGGGAAAAGCGCCGGTGAAGCGCCGACGGATTCTTTGAAACGGGCATTGTGGCATTGCAGAAACGATCTCCCCAAGAATATCAAAGACAAACCCGGTCTGGTTGCGAGTATGGTTAAGTATAAGAAGGCAGGTACCAATGCCGGCAAGTGAGCATGGGGACTTTGAAAATCCGAAGAAATCCGCCTATTCGGTGGAGCGGTATGAATCCACCTGGGAACTTCAGTACATGAAGAAGCTTGAGCTGGATAGAACCGTGGCAAAATGGACCAAAAACCATGGCATTGTTATAGAATACATCAGTGAAGCAGGCAATAAGCGCGGCTACCATCCGGATTTTCTAGTGGAAAAAACCGATGGTAAAAAAGAACTGCACGAAGTAAAAGGCACGCAATTCCTCGACAATCCCGACACCATTCGAAAGCACGAGCGGGCGAAAACCTGGTGTCGGCAAAGAACCATGAATTTTATTGTGGTTACAAAACGGTAACCAAAGAAATGTTCATTTCCTTATCCATCACCTCTTTATCTCTCTTTCTTCACTCCACAACCCAGCTTCTCCTGGCCACAACCGCCTCCTGCCGCGAGCCTCCATTAAAAAAACACTTCGCATAAACGCTAATGTTCCATTGTCGCCAGTGAAGATAGTTGACTAACCAGAAGTCTGCGGCCGCGTTAGGGGCGACTGGAAGTCCCGACATAGCGGGATTGCCGGCCGACCCGGCCGACAGGCATAGGGCGGACGGCAACGAAGCCGAAGGCCGAGCTGGAAGGAGAACCGACCCCCCTTTTGCAGGGACACACATCCCTGCAAAAGGGGGGTAACGCCCAAACTATTCTTTAATTGTTTACTCTATTATAATCGCCTGAATATCACTCTTTTTATCCGATTTTCCAAGCGACGACGTCTCGCCAAGGCGGGAATTGTCTTGGCCCAGGACCACCGGCACCAACTCGCTGCTCTCAAGCTTGACCTCGATGTCGAATTCAAGCGGATCGCCAAGGAACAGCGTCACGAGCTTTTTCATGGCGGCGATGTTGTCCGAAGCGCGGAGGAATGTTTCGAAGGTTGCGCGGGGAAGCGGCCCCACCGACACGCGGAACTTGCCGGAAATGTCCCATTTTCTGGTCCCCAGCGTCGAGGTGACGCCCAACCGCGAGTCCACCCCCACCTTCGGGGGATTGCGGATTTCAGTCCAGCGCGGCTGCCATTCGCACAGAGCAATCGGCAAGCCGCCGAAGTAATCGGCAAGCAGGGTGCACAGCGCCTGTTTGGGCCGCGCCTTACCTGCAAGGCTTCCGGTATAGGCGAGCGCGCGGGAAAAAAACGGGTCGGAAATCAGCGCGCGGTCGATGCCCGCAAGGCTTGCGATGCGCTGCGCAACCGGATTGCCTGCGAGCGCGGCTGCCATGCCGATAAACCGGTATTTCTGCCACGCCCGGTAAAACAGCGTGTACATGCGGTGGTTGAACAGGGCGAGAAAATCCCTGAGCGGCTCGGATGTCTCCTCGTGGCGCGCGATGTACTCTGTAAAGTAAAGCGGCAGCGGCGAAGAAACGCCGATGAGGCCCATAAACGACAACACAAACTCGACGCCCTGCTTCGTCTCACGCACGCGGGCTATGTCGCTCGGCGGGAACACAAGCGAGTCGTCGGATACCAGGTGAACTCTCCCGGATTCTATGGGACGGGCCGCGCCCCGCTCCGCGCCGTATTTCTCCTCAAGGAGCGAGAGCGCCTGAAAAAAGTTGAAATTGTACCCCTCCGTGCGGAGGCGCTCCATCAGATCAGCCACTTTTTGCCCTCCAGCGATTCCCACCGGATGGTGGCGCCCGACGGTTTGAGTACGAATACGAGGTCCAGAAACGTGTTGATGGACACATACTGCGAAAGGAATTCCTTGAGCACCTGGCCAAACAGGTGCACGTCCCCGATGTCGAGGAACTGCGATTCCACAAGGGCCACGGTGAATTCCACTCCGCGGAGCGCCGAACCGTTTACGATGCGCTCCAGAGGCTGCGACGATACATCGGTTATCGCCTCGATTCGCCGCGCCCGCGCCTCGGCATTCGACCAATCGTACAGGTGCAACAGCGCCTTGAGCGAGTCGGGCGACGAGAGCGTGGTATAGGTGGAGCCGAGATGGGAAATGCACATCCACAGATAGTCGTCGTTTTTCGGCGGCATCGCAGGAAGCGTGGGCCGGGTGATATTTGTAAACGAGACATAGTCGGGGAATCCCGTGCCGGGATTGGTGATCCCGCCCTCCCGTATTTCTTCCCGGGGAACGATGCCGTTTGTGCACCATGCCTCTATGGAAAGATTCTCTTCGCGTACGTCGCCGGCGCTGCCAAGCCGGTCGCCGCCAAGCATGATATACAGCTCGCGCCTGCCGCCGGGCGAGTACCGGTACTGCGTCGCAAACGTCCGCTGCCGCCGGGCGCCGCCCATGTTGAAGGCGTAGAGAGATTCATAGGTGGAGCGTTTGCCGGTTGCGCGTTCTATTCCCTCAATAGAGACGATGCTGTGACAATGAAACGACGAAGGATAGTTGGCGTCCGCGATAACGCGGTATTCGGTTTCGAGGCCGCTTACCGAGACCGGTTCCGCGTCCTTCTTGAAAATGTTGGCAGCGGGCGAGCAGAACAGGCGGAAGTTCTCTTTTGAAAAAGGCTTGTCGGACGGGAAATCACGGTCAAAGGTGATGCTGTAGGTGAGGGCCGTCGGCGACTTCTCCGCGAACGGAAGGCCTTCGAACCCGTGAAGGTCAACAAACAGGAATTTTTCGGGATACACGAAGTATTCCAGCAGCAGCGAATACCCGGAAAACGTCCGGGACGACCGCGGTACGATCGATTCCGCGTCCAAAAGGCCGCACGGGGAAACCGCATCTGCGGCATCAACCTCGCAGGAGGCCACGTTGTCGCCCGCCACGATGCGCGCCGCCGCGACCCGGCGCGTGAGAAACTCATGGAGCATGAGGGCAATGGGCATCTCGGCGTGCAAATACAGACGCAACGGGGACATGGTCAGCTTGGAGAGCTGGACCCCGGGATCAAGCTCGAACCGAAGCGCAAGCGTTGCTCTTCCTTTTGTGTCAACGGTCTTTTGGACCGCGGCAAGCGACACCGGGTTGAGCCGCACATCGGTGGTAGTGGTAAAGCGGCAGATGGCACCCTCCGATCCCACGCTGCCGCTCAGCAGTTCGGACCCGCGGGGCAGCACGCGCGTCTCCTGCAAAAGGCCGGTCCTCGCCCGGAACTGGACAATTGCGACAGACGGGACTTCCTGCAACAGGCCGGGCCACATGAGGTTGAACAGGCCCTCCGTGAGCTCGGGAAAGGAGTCGTCGAGCTTCTCACGGATACGGGCGGCGAGGAACGCGAAACCCTCAAACAGCCGCTCCACGTACGGATCGCGGTCTCCCACCGCGTCAACATTGAGGAATTGCGCCCGGTCCGGATGCGCTTTGGCGAATTCCCTTCCCGATTCGTAGAGGTAGCGAAGTTCTTCCTCGTAATACTTTTCAATCATCGGTCACTCCGGTTTCTTCCAGGGCGAAATCGACGAATTTCCCATGCTCGTAAAGGTTGTCTGGAACCTCACCAAACCCCCGCCTTCGGAAAGCTCCGCCGACAGGATGAACACGAGCCTGAAGTCCTTGGGCTCGGTCTCGCGCGGCGTGACTTTCACTTTCCTGAGCCTCGGCTCGTATTTTTCCACCGTGCGCTTGATCGCCTTCTGCAACTCCTCGATGCCGTGCGGCATCTTGCGGTAGATTTCCGAAATGTCGGGCAGGCCGTAGTCCTTGAGGTGCGGCAGGCTGCCTTCGCGCGTGTTGAACAACCGGTTGAGGTGGTCCATGATCGACAGGATGCCGCGCGTCGCCGAAGGCACGCTCTCGATTGGCGTTCCGTCAAGAAAATGGCCCGTCAGGTTTTCGAATAATGCTTGTTTCATTTGCAAATAATACTCGTTAATAAAAAATTGGGCGTTCCCCTCCGCGGTGCTCCGGGTCGGTCTCCCTACCGGCTCGGCCAAAGGCCTCGGTTCCGCCTTCCCTAAGTCGCCTGCGGCGAAGGGTCAGGCGACCCTGCACTCTGGCGCACCCTCCGTCCCGCGCAAAACATAGAAAAGTCCAAAGACCTTTCTTAAAATTCAATTCGCTTTCAAGTGTCAACAACCGTTTTAGGTGCCCCCGCACGGGTGATGACGCTTGCGTCAGGCCCAACTTGGGGGCCACCTGCCGAGGGGGTGTGCCCTAAGACTCCGCTGACGCGCGAAGCGCGGCGAGGAGGCTTGGGGCCAGGGGGAAACTTCCCCCACATAATCGTTACTCTTTACTTATGACTATCATCGTACTCCTTTATTTTCTGCACAACCCTCGCCTCGGCCTCGTTGAACATCTCCTGGATAAAGGGGTCGTGGAAATTGTAGGTGCGCTCCTCGAAGCTCATCGAATCTATTCTATCGAACAGCTGCTGCTTCGCGTTCTCGATGTCTTTTCCGTAAATGTGCCACGAGTCGGCATGCCAGTTCATGCGGCCCAGCTTGACGGTCTTACCCGTGCTTCCGGCCACGCCCGCCGCGATCACGTCGCGGTTGAACAGGGTGAATCCGAACATGTTCATGAAATTCGCGCCCCACGCGTCGTTCGACCTGAAACGTACGTTGCAGTTGAGCCACTGGACGCCGGCTTCATCTTCCATGATCCGGTACCACAGCGACTGCAAACACGGGGGATCGTAACAGTCAAAGTCGAGCGTGGGCATCCAGGTGATCATTTGCGCCTGGCGCGTGAAGGGTTGGGCCGAGAGTTTGTCTATGACTTTCTCGATTTGGTTGACTTTAAAGAATCCGGCCTCGGTTGAAGCGCCGCCCCGGAGTTCGCGCCACGCACCGTAGGCTATGAGCCGGCCATGATAGGTGTATTCCCAGCGCGTGTCCGCCGGATCGTTGATGTTCTTTACCCAATGGTCCTTTGCCCCGCATATCTCCATGGCGTATTCCTTGAGGTCGTCGATGCCGCCCGGAAACGCCTTGTGAATCATTGGGTCGCTCATCGGTTCCATAATGGTAAGGTTCATGGTTGCGTCGATGGACAGGGGCGAGCCGGGCTTGTCGTATTGGGTTCTCAGGCGGGTGCCCTGCGTATACAGTGTGACAAGCGCCTTTTCGTACGCTTCGGCGAGCGAGCGCTCCTGGACAAAAAGTACCGGGATGTTCTTCTGCATGCGGTCTCCTGGCATCGGGTCATTTTGGGCGGTGCGGTGAATCCCAAAGTTTGCTCACCCCGAAGCTTGCTTCAGGGTGAGCAAACGACTACAAGATTCTTCTTCCTTAGGGATGGAAGATGCCTCGTCCCGCGGGACGAGGTTCTTCAATGAATAAATATACGTTTCGAAAAGGATTTTGGGGGAATGGCGATGCTTCATCGAAAAGAAACGGGCGGAAACCGTATCCGCCCGTCTTGATTTTCCACTCTGTTGGAAGAAGCTATTTGGCAAGCACGAAATGCTTTGACACCTCTTTGTCACCCATCGCAAACCTGTACATGTAAACGCCGCTGGCCACCTTCTTGCCCGACATGTCTGTCCGGTCCCATGCCACGGAGTGTTTCCCCGCGGCCATGGCCTGGCTGGCAAGCGTTTTTTGAAGCCTTCCCCCGAGGTCAAAAATGCCGATCTGCACGGGGGCGGAGGCCGGCAGCGTGAAAGATATGACAACTTCGGAATTGGGAACCACGCGTTGGTTCACGGCAAGGCCCATGGGCTTCAGGCTTTCGCGGTATTGCGTGGACACAACGCAGGTTGCGTTCTGGTTGAGCAAGAGTGACTTTACGAGGTCCGGCAGGTAGGTAACGTTCTTAGAGCTGTCTGTATTGGTCCTTACCGCCATGTCAAGCAGCCATTTCTTTGCGCTGTCGGGAACAGGCCGTGCGCCGCCGTTGTTCCAATAGTTTATAATGGCTTGGAACCCGGGTGTCCTGAGAACGTTAAAGGGTTGTGTGACGTTATTGAATTTCTTGATCGTCCACCACGACCAGCCGATAGGCGGATTGTGCGCTTCGAGCTTGGTTACGCAATTGGTATAAATGGTGTACGGGTCCGTAGCATTGGATTCTCCGGTCTCGCCGTGCCAGAACGGAGTCCCGTATTGCGTGGCGTCGGCATCAAGACCGAAATAGGAACAGCACGGCGGATAGCAATGAAAGTCGTAAACGACCTGCGGATCCCACGGCGGGGTGAGATCGGTGAAATTCTGAGCGTAGTTGTCCCCGTCAATGAATAGAAGTCCCTTGGAATCAGTCTTCCGAATCGAATCGGTACATTGAATGTAAAAGTTCCTTAGGTTGATTCTGTCGATGCCATAGGTGTTGAGAAGGGGTTCATTAAGCAGGTTATAGCCGATTACCCAATCGTTATCAGCATATCTCTGAACTATCTTCACCCACAAATCTATGGCTCTGGGCTGATATATTGTGGGTTGTGTCCACAATCTCGCCGTCCCGTCCGCGTCCGCGATGTTGTCTGCGCTCTGGCCGCCAGGCGCTCCATGCATGTCCCAGATGAGCCACAGCTGATTTGCAGTGCAATAGGAAACGACGCTGTCCATCAGCCTCCAACCTTCGGGATTGTAATTGTACGGAGGATTGGCAGGCTGCCCGCTTCGCGGCTGTATGAGATTTGAGTTGAATCCGACACGTACGGCATTGCACCCCCAGGCCTTCATGGCGCAGAAATCTTTTCCCGTGGTGTAATTGTTGTGATAAAGCTGCCAGAACTGGTTGGCGATATTGGTATCTTGCACAAGAGTGTCTATGCCGGCTTCCATTGTCCGAGGCGCATTGTAGTTTGTGCTCGTGATTCCCCACATGTATCCTTCGGTCATGAGCCAGTCTCCCAGCCCGAAACCTTTCAAGGTGACTACGTTGTTGTTCTCATCAAGTATGTTGCCACCGGTACCGCAGTGGAGCTGCCTTCTTCCCAACGCATTCGATGTGGAAAAAGCCCCAAAAACTATCATCAATGCAAGACAGAACGTCAATGATTTTCCCGTTGACGATAAAGAAAGAATCTTCGGTTTCATACCCTGCGGTTCCCCTTCCTGCTGAAGTGAAATATGAAGCCCCCCCTGTAGATAATTCAAGATCAAGAATTGAAAACTCAGTATTGAAAAACCCCGGCCCACGCTGCGGGGATTCATCCATAACCAGTCACGCAATAGGTGAGCAACCTGCAATGCGCTCGCTACAGAACGCAAGGAACATCGCCGGTTTAATCGGTTCAGCAAAATCACGTACCGACTATAATATAACAATTTGCCCAGGCGTGCGCTCATTTTCTTGACTCCGGCCCCTTATCAAAAAAAACCCCGGCCGTAGTGCGCCGGGGCTTGCAGTCTACGCAAAAAGGCAGATCAGTCAAAATGCTTGGAAACAAGCTTGGTCATCTCAAACATGCTAACCGTCTTCTTGCCGCCGAACACTGCCTTCAGTTTGTCATCGGCATTGATGTTTCTCCTGTTCACCTTGTCCTGAAGGCCGTTTTTCTTGATGTAGGCCCAAAGCTTCTTGGTGATCTCGGTACGAGGCATTGCCTTGTTTCCGATAACTTCGGCAAGAGCGGCATCGGGCGTCATGGGCTTCATGAACGCGGCGTTCGGTTTGCGGGCACTCTTCTTTGCTGCCTTTTTCTTGGCTGCCATCTGTAGACCTCCTTGAAAGTGGTGATGAGAAACAGGCCATAAAGGCTACCCTATTAATACTATTTTTCGGGCGAGGAGTCAAACATTTTTGTTTTATTTTTTCCACCGGCTCCAGGGGTATTTGCACCGTTTGCCCTCGGGACAAGCGGCAATTTCAGGAGTCGCGTTTGAAAAGCAGCGGGGCCACGACCCGCATGCTTGCCATTGCGTCAAGCATTGGTTGCCACAAATCAATCCTTTTCATGGGGAGATGGGGCCGCCGGTGCCCGGCGCGTTGCGTAAACAAGGAATCCACAACAGAATGATATGGCCGGCCTGGGGTACACTACATCTTGTGGGGGTTCCCAAAACGATCCCTAGAAGATGCGGCCTTCGATTCCTTGCCGGAGCCTGCCGCAGACTGTTGGGAGAGACGACGGACGGTTATCGCATTCGGCGGGACCTTTGGGGAGACCGGGACACGCCGATCGAATAATTACCATCGCTACGGAATTTCGAACGATCCGTTCTCACGAATAGCGCATCACTTCGTCATCCCCCGATCCACAACTTCCTATCGAGGCTGCGGTACTGGATGGCCTCCGCTATGTGCAAGGACGCGATGGAATCCTTTTCGTCGAGGTCCGCAACGGTGCGCGCTACCTTGAGGATACGGTCGTACGCGCGTGCGGAAAGCCCAAGCTTTTCGATGGCGGTCTTGAGCATGCTCTGGGAATCCGCCGCGAGCTCGCAGTATTTCCGCACATGCCGCGACTCCATGTGCGCGTTGCAAAAGATTTTCTTCTCTCCTGCAAACCGTGAAGTCTGCCTCAGGCGGGCCGCAGCCACTTTCCGCCGCATCGACGCGGAATCTTCTCCGGGTTTCTTCTGCGCCAGTTCTTCGTACGATAGTGCCGGGACCTCCACGTGGATGTCTATTCTGTCAAGAAGGGGTCCCGATATCCGGGACATGTACTTCTGGATCTGCTGCGGGGAACAGGTGCACTTGTTGCGCGGATCGGTGTAATAGCCGCAGGGACATGGATTGAGCGCCGCGGCCAGCATGAAACGCGCGGGATAACACAGCGACGTCGCTGCGCGCGAGATCGTCACCTTTCCATCCTCGAGGGGCTGGCGCAGGTTCTCCAGGACATTCTTCGTGAATTCCGGTAATTCGTCGAGGAACAGAACGCCGTGGTGAGACAGGCTCACTTCGCCCGGACGCGGGTACGATCCGCCACCGATGAGACCCGCATCGGATATGGTGTGGTGCGGCGAGCGAAAGGGCCGGGTGGCCAGAAGCGGGGTGTTGCGGTCAAGCATACCCGCCACGGAATGGATTTTCGTCGTTTCCAGCGCCTCATCAAGCGTGAGATCGGGCAATATGGTGGGCAGCCGTCGGGACAGCATTGTTTTCCCGGTTCCGGGGCTCCCAACCATAATGATGTTGTGGCCGCCGGACGCGGCAACGAGCAAGGCGCGCTTGACATGTTCCTGGCCCTTGACGTCACGAAAATCGATCGCG
>Ga0181527_1003790_pt1 | contig 13312 bp, 7 predicted proteins | sample PEATcosm2014_Bin_30_FD_119762 | JGI IMG/M metagenome (GOLD analysis project Ga0181527, IMG submission 119762) | Peatland microbial communities from MTU Mesocosm Facility, Houghton, MI, USA - PEATcosm2014_Bin06_60_metaG | ecosystem: Environmental > Terrestrial > Soil > Wetlands > Peat | place...
CACAGGCCGACAATGCCGACATCAGCATGCGCCGCGCATCCGAACGAACGAGCTTCAGCGACGCCGAAATCAAAGATGGCTTCTCCAAGACCGCGTTCCATGCCGAGCTTCAATTCGACCGCCGCAGTGAGCGCATCCGTAAATTCGACGAGCCGGTCCGGGTCTTCGTAATCAGCCGCGGGGCGCCGGATCGCCGTGCCGAGATCGCGACGATCATCGCCGACATTCGTGCCCATGTGGACCATCTCGATTTGGCGATGACGGATGACCGCCAAGCCGCCAATTTCGTCGTAACCCTGGTGCAGAGCCGCGACTTGGCGCGGACGATCCGCGCCCACTACGGAGCAGACAAAGCGAAGCAAATTCAACAATCGCTGCATCCCCAGTGCCTGTCGGGCATCGGCAAGGATCAGAGCTTTCGCATCCGCAGCGCGGAGGCGATCCTGCCGGTCGATGCCGGAGAATTTGCCTTCTATGACTGCGCCTATGAAGAATTGCTGCAGGCACTGGGGGTCATTAATGATGACGATTCAGTGCCCTGGACCATGTTCAATGACAACGTCCAAATGGGATTTTTCGATGTGTACGATCAGTACCTTCTCAATATCCTTTATGACCCGCGTGTTCGGCCCGGCATGACCAAAGGCGACGTCGCCAAGCTGCTACCGGACGTTCTGCCGACAGTGCGGGCGTGGGTGGCGGAGCGCAATTCGAGAGGGATGGCTGCGACCAACCCGCCCCGATAGAAGCGGGCCCCATAGCCCGGCGCTGGGCGATCGCAGTCAGAACAATTGAAAAGCGGCAAGCACACGATCCCGCCACGTGTCCGACGCTCACGTCAGACAGCGCGCTGTTTCGCAGCCGCTCCTACCTCAACGCTTTGGCACGGAGGTTTTGGCCGAAGAGGAGGAGAATTCCGTAATTCCGAATTCGGCTGTCTGCACGCGCTGATGATGCCGAACTACCAGGTTCGCGGTATGGCTCGCATTGTTGTATTTCGATGCCGCGCTCGCCGCTCCTCCGGCTTGTGCGCGATCGGATGCGAACGATCCCAGTGACAAGATCGCGACCGCAGCCGCGATCGTAACAAGGCTCTTGCACATCAGACCCTCCATTGGGTTCGTGCAAATCTCGACGTTTCCTTCGGGGTCTGGCTCAGCCCCAAGCCAACCATGATCCTCATTCTTGAGTTGCGCAAGAATTAATCAGCAATTGATTATAAAATCGGCACAACTGACTTCGATCAAAAAATAATCATCCTACGAGCGCCAACAGCCGACCGTGATCCCGCACTGCGAAGGTGTGGTGACCGGGGGCATTGTCGGTCGTTGTGGCAACGGCAGGTCGGTTAACAAATTGACAAGTGGGGTGAATAAATCGACGCTGCGCGGTGCTATGCGCCCGATGCGCAGTCTCGGGGCTCAAATCATGACGCTCACTGACATTTCGACCGCCGCACCGGCGCCGCGCGCGGGTCAGCTGCAGGACCTCTCGGCGCGCGAGATCGCCCGTCGCATCGCCGCCGGCGATCTGTCGTCCAGCGAAACCGTCGAACACTTCATTGCTCGGCTCAAGGCCGTCAACGGCAAGCTCAACGCCGTCGCCGTCGACCTCTTTAAGAGCGCGCGCGAAGCCGCGGCGAACATCGACAAGGCCCTGGCGCGTGGCGAGAAATTGGGGCCGCTCGCCGGCCTGCCGGTCACCATCAAGGAATGTTTCGATCTTGCCGGCACGGCATCGACATTCGGCCTGCCGTCTCGCCGCGATATCATCGAACGCCGAGACGATCCCTATGTCGCAGCGCTGCGCGCGGCCGGCGCGATCCCCATCGCCAAGACCAACCTGCCGCAGCTCATGATCTTCACGGAGACCGACAATCCGCTGTACGGACGCACCGACAATCCGTGGGATCCGGAGAGGTCCTGCGGCGGCAGCAGCGGCGGCGAAGCCGCCGTCATCGCCGCCGGCGGCTCGCCGCTCGGGCTCGGCAACGATATCGGCGGCTCGCTGCGCATTCCCGCGGCTTTTTGCGGGATCGCCTCGATCAAGCCGACCGCCGGACGCATACTCGACCATTGTGGCCATGGCCTGCCGATCGGGCAGCGAGGAATCCCAGCGCAGGCCGGACCGATGGCGAGGTATGTGGAAGACCTGACGATGGCGTTGGGCGTGCTCGACCGCGCCCGCGATCCATTCGTCGACCCGGGGCCGGAGTTCGGCAATCCGGCGGCCGTCGATGTAAGCCGCTTGCGCTTTGCGACATTCACCGACGACGGCGAGTTCCCGGTGGCGCCGGCGGGCCGGCGCGCTGTCGCCGAGGCGGCCGGGTTCCTCACCGCGGCCGGAGCAAAGCCGGTCGCTTGGCGGCCGCCTGATTTGCGGCGCGTCAGCGATCTGTTCTTCGCTTGCCTCTCCGCCGACCGCGCCCAGGCCTTTCGGCGGCTCTTGCGCGGCAACAAGGTCGACCGGCACGTCCGACCTCTCCTGCTGACGGCGGCGATGCCGATGTGGCTACGCGGCATTGCCGGCTTCGCGCTGGATGCTCTCGGGCAACCCCGTTCTGCCCTCACCGTTCGCCGCTTCGGTTCCGGAAGCGCCGACCAATATTGGCAGACGGTCGAAGCGATCGAGAATTTCCGCCACGAAATGTTGCGGTCGTTCGAACAGGCCAACGGCGGGCCGATCGACGTTATTCTTTGTCCCGCCTATCCGGTGCCCGCGGTCCGGCACGGCGCAACCGAGCGGATGCCGATGCCGGGCGCTTATGCTCCGCTCGCCAATGTCAGCGGCTTTCCTGCCGGAATTGTACCGGTTACCCGGGTGCGACCCGGCGAAGAAAGCGACCGCCCGGCAAGCCGCGATCAGGTCGATGGCGTGGCCCGCGAAGCTGAGCGCGGCAGCGCCGGTTTGCCGATCGCCGTGCAAGTGATCGCGCGGCCTTGGCGCGACCACGTCGCGCTCGCCGCCATGGCCAAGATCGAAGCCGCGGCGCGGTTGCAGTCGGACTATCCCGCGTGGCCGCCGCTATGAGCGACCCGCTTGCCGTAATGCCGGACGCTGCCGCAAAAATGCGCGCGATCTTCGACACCCAACGCGCGGCATTTGTGCGCGCGGGAGCGCCGTCTCTTGAAGAGCGCCGCGCGGACCTGACAAAGCTTGGCGAGGCGATCGGCCGGAGCGCCAGTCGCCTCGCCGCGGCGATTTCGGCGGATTTCGGCAATCGATCGCCCTATGAGACCGAGCTCGGCGAGGTGTTCCCGGCGCGGTCGACCATCCGCCACACGCTACGCCATCTTGCCCATTGGATGCAGCCGAAGCGAGTGTCGGTCGGCCTCGAGCTGATGCCGGCGGGCGCCCGTATCATCTATCAGCCGGTCGGCGTGGTCGGCATCATCAGTCCGTGGAACTATCCGTTCAATCTTGCGATCGTGCCGCTGGTCGCGGCACTCGCGGCCGGCAACCGCGCGATGTTGAAGCCCTCGGAGCTGACGCCGCGCACAGCGGACTTTATCGCCGAAATTCTTGGCGGCTTGTTTGCGCCCGACAAGGTCGCGACCATCATCGGTGGGCCGGATGTAGGACACGCCTTTTCACAGCTGCCGTTCGATCATCTGTTCTATACGGGCTCCACCGCGGTGGGGCGATTGGTGATGCAGGCCGCGGCCGAGAACTTGACGCCGGTGACGCTCGAGCTCGGCGGCAAGTCGCCGTGCATCGTCGGCGAGGATGCGGCGTTGCCGAGCGCGGTCGAGAGCATCGTCTACGGCAAGCTTTTGAATGCCGGCCAGACTTGTATCGCGCCGGATTACATATTCGTGCCCGAGCGGCAGCTCGATGAGTTCATCAACTTGACCACCGGGACCGTGCAGAAATTCTATCCGACGCTCGGCTCCAATCCCGATTACACGTCGATCGTCAACGAACGGCACTATCGGCGCATCGAGCAATATGTGGCGGAAGCCAAGGCGAGCGGCACCCGCGTCATCGAGATCAATCCGGGGCGCGAGGCGCTGCCGCCGGAGACGCGCAAGCTGCCGCCGACGCTGGTGATCGAACCCGGCGAGAACCTGTCGGTGATGCGCGACGAAATTTTCGGACCGGTGCTTCCGGTCAAGACCTATCGGGGGCTCGACCAGGCCATCGATTACGTTAACCGGCACCCGCGTCCGCTCGCGCTCTATTATTTCGGCGCCGACCCTGGCAAGCGCGATGAGGTTTTACGCAAGACCATCTCGGGCGGCGCCTCGGTCAATGCGACGTTATTTCATTTCGCAGCGGAGAATCTTCCGTTCGGCGGTGTCGGCGCTTCCGGAATCGGCGCCTATCATGGCGAGTTCGGTTTCCAGACCTTCTCGCACCGCAAAGGCGTGTTCCTGCAGAGCCGTTTCAACGGCGCGCGGTTTTTGCGACCCCCGTTCGGTCGCATCACCGATCTGATGCTGAAATTCCTCAGGCGCGGCTGACACCCGAACCAGCGTTCAAGACCATCTCCGCGCCCTTCTCCGCAATCATGATCGTCGGCGCGTTGGTGTTGCCGCTGACCACGTCCGGCATGATCGAGGCGTCGATGACGCGCAAGCCTTGGATGCCACGGACACGGAGCTGATCATCGACCACGGCCATGGGATCGTTTCCCATCTTGCAGGTGCTGACCGGGTGATACTCCGTCTCCGCGGTGGCGCGGACGAATGCTTCGAGCTCGGCGTCCGATCGCTGCGCGACGCCGGGCAGCCGCTCCTCGCCGAGCCAGGGCTTGAACGCCGGTGCCGCCAGGATGTCGCGGCCGCGCCGGATCCCTTCGATGAGGATTTTCAGATCGTAGTCCGAGGCGAGATAGTTCGGATCCATCACCGGCGGCTTTAGCGGATCGGTGGAGGCCAAGCGAATTTCGCCGCGACTCTCCGGCCGCAGGCAGCAGGCATGCAAGGTCACGCCATGGCCGTCGAGCTGAGTCCGGGCGTGATCGACGACCTGCGCCGGGATGAAATGGAATTGGATGTCGGGCGTCGCGGCGCCGGGTGCGCTCGAGATGAAGGCACCGGCCTCGGCCACGTTGCTGGTGCCCGGTCCGGTGCGAAACAGCATCCACTGCAGCGCCACCGCGAGCGCGGCGAGACCGCCGCTCTTGCCGTCGAGCGTGATCGGGCGCGTCACCCGCTGGACGATGTTGACGTTGAGATGATCCTGCAAGTTCTTGCCGACTCCGGGAAGGTCGAGCATCACCGGCACGCCGATCGCGCGCAGCTCCGCCGCCGGGCCGATGCCGGAGAGAAGGAGAAGCTGCGGCGAGTTGATGGCGCCGCCGGCCAGCAACACCTCTCGCTCGGCGCGTGCCGTGTATCGTCGCCTGCGCCTTATGTACTCGACGCCGACCGCGCGACCGTTCTCGATCAGCACGCGGGTCGCTTGCGCCTTGGTGATGATGGTGAGGTTCGGCCGCGTCGCTGCGGGATGCAGATAGGCCGAGGCCGCGCTGCAGCGCTCGCCTTTTTTCTGCGTGACCTGGAAAAGGCCGCATCCGTGTTGCACGGCGCCGTTGAAATCCGGATTGAATGGAATTCCCGCCTGCTGCGCCGCCTCGACGAAGACGTTGCTCAAGGGATTGGTGTAGGGCCGCTCGGCAACGTTAAGGGGGCCGTCACGCCCATGGAAACCGTCGCTAATGCGCTCGTTGTGCTCCGCCTTCTTGAAGAACGGCAGCACGTCCTCATAACTCCAGCCGGCATTGCCGAGCTGGCGCCAGCGGTCGTAATCCGTCGCATTGCCGCGCATATAGACCATGGCGTTGATCGAGCTTGACCCGCCCAAAGTCCGCCCGCGCGGCTGGTACATGCGCCTGCCGTTCATCGCTGCCTGCGGCGCCGTGTCGTACTGCCAGTTGAACCGGGGTGTATCGAGCCTCGCGATGCCGGCCGGCATGCGCACGAACAACGACTTGTCGGAGCCGCCAGCCTCAAGCAGCAGCACCTTGGCTTCGGGTTTTGCCGAAAGCCGGTTTGCCAACACCGAGCCGGCCGAGCCGGACCCGACGATGATGTAATCGTACCCTCTCCCCGACATCTCGACCCTACCTGTTCTTCACGTATTGGCCGGCAGCCACATCCGCGTAAGCAGATCTGAACGGGCGAAGCATTGACCTGAGTCAACCTCCGTTGCGACACGACGAAGCTGACCGCGAGCCACGAAGGCGAATTCATCGATCCGCCGGGGCCTCTTGCGGCGACGTATACTCGGCCTGCGCGCGCTGTTCGACCGGCTTGGTCGCGCGCGTCAGGTTATAGGCGCAGTTGACCAGCGCCACATGGGAGAAGGCCTGCGGGAAATTGCCGACGAGGCGCTTGGCGCGCGGATCGTATTCCTCGCTGAGCAGGCCGACATCGTTGCACAGCCCGATGACTTTGCGAAACAGCCGCTCAGCATCGGCGGGGCGGTCCTGCAGAATGTAGACATCGGCGAGCCAGAAGCTGCAGGCCAGGAAGGCGCCCTCACGCGGCGGCAGACCGTCGTCGGCCGCTGCCGTGTCGTAGCGCATCACAAACCCTTCGCGCAGCAAATGGCTCTCGATGGCCGCCACGGTGCCCTTGACGCGCGGATCGGACACCGGCAGGAACCCGACGCAAGGGATGAGCAACAGGCTGGCGTCGAGCTGTTTCGACCCATAGGACTGCACGAAGCTGCCGAGCTTTTCGTCGAAACCATTCGCGCAAACCTCGTCGAAAATCTGCTCCCGGAGCTTTCGCCATTCGTCGAGCGGCCCTTCGAGGCCGAACGTTTCCGCGCTCTTGATCGAACGATCGAACGCGACCCACGCCATGATCTTGGAATGGGTGAAATGCCGCGGCGCGCCGCGGACTTCCCAGATGCCCTGGTCCGGCTCGTTCCAGATCTTCTTGAGGTGATCGAGGAACGCAAGCTGCACGGCCCATCCCGAATCGTCGGTCGATAGCCCGCTGCGGCGCGCCTGATGATGGACGTCCATGATTTCGCCGAAGACGTCGAGCTGCAGTTGGCTGTGCGCCGCATTGCCGATGCGCACCGGCGCGGAATTTTCATAGCCGGGCAGCCACGGCGCGGCCCATTCGGTCAAGCGCCGCTCGCCGGCGATACCGTACATGATCTGCAACTGATCGGGACTGCCCGCCACCGCACGTATCAGCCAATCACGCCAAGCCTGCGCCTCCTCGTAATAGCCGGCAGTCATGGCGCCGAGCAGAACCAGGGTGGCGTCGCGCAGCCAACAGAAGCGGTAATCCCAATTGCGCTCGCCGCCGAGTTGCTCCGGAAGCGAGGTGGTCGGCGCCGCCACCATACCGCCCGTCGGCGCATAGGTGAGCGCCTTGAGCGTGATCACCGAACGCAGCACGGAGTCCGACCACGGGCCGGCGGGCCGGCATTTTGCCGACCACTCCCGCCAAAACGTCTCGGTACGCGCCAGCGCCGTCGTCGGGTCGGATGGTTGCTCCAACGGCTGGTGGGAAGGCAAATAGCTCAGGACAAAGGGAATCGCATCGTCGACGTTGATGGTGAACTCACCGACCGTCGTCATATCGACGCCGCGCAGATGCACGGGCGTGCGCAGCACGACCATGTCCGGCCCGGCGATAGCGCGCAGCGCCCCGTCTTCGAGCCGCGTCACCCAGGGGACGATCGCACCGTAGCCGAACCGCAGGATCAGCTCGGTGCGCATCGCCACTTTGCCGCGCGTCCCGACGACAAGGCGTATGATAGTCGAATGCCGGTCACCCGGCGGCATGAAGTCGATCAGCGTCGCGGCGCCGTCCTCCGTCTCGAAATGGGTCTCCAGCACCAAAGTATTCGGCCGATAGCGACGCGTGACCCGGGCTTCCGCGCGTGGCGCAATCGACCAGCGGCCGTGCTCGCGGGTGCCGAGCAAGGCAGCGAAGCACGCCTCCGAATCGAACCGCGGGCAGCAGAACCAGTCGATCGAGCCGTCGCGGGACACCAGCGCGGCGGTTCTGCAATCGCCAATTATCGCATAATCTTCGATGCGCGCGGCCATAACGTCAGGAAAATTCGACGATGACTTTGATGTCGTCCGGAAGCCTCTCGAGGGATTGCGTCCACTGTTCGACCGGCTCGCGCCGCGTGATCAGCCGGTGAAGCCAGGCCTTGTCGGCCCGCCGTAGCGCCTCGTTCGCCATTTCATAATGTCTCCGGTTCGCATTCACCGTGCCAAACACGGTGTCGTTATTCAGCACCATGGTGCGATTGAGCGCTCCGATGTCGATGGCAAAGTCATGGCCGGACGCCGTGACCCCGACCAGGCAGACGATGCCGGCGGACGCCGTTCGACCTAGAACGTCGCGCACAACGATCGGCGCGCCGCTGCACTCCATCAGGATATCGGGCTTCAAGCGCAGGTAAGCGAGATCCTCGCTATGGTATGTGCCGCCGAGCTGGCGCACCAATTCTCGCTTCCTGAGATTGTCGTTGTGGTCGAGCACATGGACCTCGAGGCCGCGCTGCGCCCCGATAAGGGCTGCCAGCAGGCCGACCGGACCGGCGCCCGTGACCAGAAGCGTTTTTGGTTGCCATGATCGCGAACGCTGACCGATGCGCTCGGTGTGATCCCACGCTTTGGCGACCACGCTGGTCGGCTCGAGCAGCACGCCGGCAATGCCGAGCGACGGATCGATTTTGACGAGGAAATCAGGCTCGACCCGGAAAAACTCGGCACCAAAGCCGTTCCGCTCCTTGATGCCGCGTTCGGTGTAAAGGCCATTGCGGCACATGTCCCACTCGCCGACGGCGCAGGCGGCACAGGGAACGGGATCGGGCCGGCGCACGATCCCAACGATGAGATCGCCGGCCTTGACGCCGCAATCCGCGGGCGCCTCCTGCACGGTGCCGAGCGATTCATGCCCGATCACCAACCGCCGCTGGCCAGACGGAGCCCAACCGTAACGCCCGGATACGATTTCGCGGTCGGTGCCGCAGACCCCGACTGCCACGGTGCGCACCAGAACCGCGCCGTCCGACAGAGGTGGATCGGCAACGTCTTCGACTTGAGCTGAATTGGCCGTGCCCGGCGCGACGGTAAGAGCGCGCATTGCGCTTATCTGCGATCAATCGGTTTCGCCATCGCTCGCGGCCTGCGCAAGCACCCCCCAGTCAGGACAAGCCTCGAGCGGCGGGAAAGTTCCCGCGATGGAACCAGGGCGCATCCTTTGGCGTTTTCTTTGCCGCATGCGCTGAAAAACGGCGCCGGCAATCGCGCTGCGAAGAGGTGATCATGGAGCCGATCGGCTGCAAGCGTTGGGCTATTGCCCAAGGATACATCCCTTCGCAAAGCTCGTTTTCCGATCGCCCCCTGATCTCTCACGAGACTGCCTGCATCCTCAACGCCGGCGACTAGGCAGCGCACGTCAATATCACCATCTTCTTCGCCGACCGTGAGCCGATTGGCCCCTACCGCGTTACGGTGCCGCCGCGGCGGACGCTGCATTTGCGCTTTAATGATCTCAAAGATCCCGCGGCCGTGCCCGCGACACCGACTATTCATCCGTTTTCGAGTCCAACGTGCCGATCATCGTCCAGCATACCCGACTTGATTCTCGGCACGCGGAAGTCAGCCTGCTTTCGACGACGGCTTACGCGCAAGCCTGAGCAATCTTGGCGCCACCCCGGTCTCCCGGAGCAAATACCAATTCCACGATTTTCAAGCGGTGAATCGTCGTTCGGCTGCGTTACATCGCATTATGAACGAAACGAAATCATGGAACAAAACCATAACCGCAACGGTTGTTGCGGCACGGTACTGGAGGACTATCCGTGACTGTCATCGTTGCTTCCAACCGCGTCGCGCGGGCAAAATCCGATGAGCCGGTAGCCGGAGGATTGGCGACAGCGCTGATCCCCATGGTCAAGGACTCTGGCGCGATCTGGGTTGGTTCGAGCGGTCAGACCGCCGATGCGGCGCACACAAAGGACTCCTTTGCCCGGATCGAAGCGCTCGGCACCGGCGCCCTGGCAACGGTCGACATGCCGGCGAAGCATTATCATGGCTATTATGAGGGTTTCGCCAATTCGGCTTTGTGGCCGGCGCTGCATTCGCGTCCCGATCTCATCCGCGTGACGGCTGAGGAATACGCCTCATATCGTGAGGTCAACGCCTTCATGGCACGGGCACTGTTGCGCTTCAGCGGACCGGAAGCGATCTTTTGGATCCACGATTACCACTTCCTCGCCCTGGGCGCCGAGATGCGCCGGCTGCAGATCGGCCGACCGATCGGTTTCTTTTTGCACACGCCGTGGGCCGACCGCCGCACCATGGCCGCAGTTCCTCACCACGCTGAACTCGTCCAGGCGATGCTCTCCTACGATCTCATCGGCTTCCAAACCGATGACGATCGGCAGAATTTCGAAGACTATCTCCAGTTCGAGCTGGGACTGACGGTTTTTGACGGAACTGTCGCCTCATCATCGGGAATGACTCATCTGGCGACTTTCCCGATCGGTATCGATGTCGAGGATTTCACCGCTCGGGCGGTCAAGGCCTCCACTCGCCCCGAAGTTTCGCGTCTGCGAGCGAGCCTGCAAGGCGCCAAGCTGGTTCTCGGCGTTGATCGCCTGGATTATTCGAAGGGCCTGAACAACAGGATGCGGGCATTCGACCGCGTGCTCGAGCTCGAGCCGCAATGGAAGCGCGCCGTCTCGCTGTTGCAGGTGGCGGTTCCCACCCGCGGCAACATCCGCGCTTACCGCGAGCTCAAGGCCGAACTCGCCGCCTTGATCAGCGAGATCAACGGCCGCCATGGCGAGGTCGATTGGACCCCCATCCGCTACCTTAACAAAAGCTTCTCGCAGCTGACGCTTGCCGGCTTCTACCGCGTCGCCCGGGTCGGCTTGGTGACGCCGTTGCATGACGGCATGAATCTGGTCGCCAAGGAATACGTCGCGGCGCAGAACCCCTTCGATCCCGGCGTACTGGTGCTGTCCTCGTTCGCCGGCGCGGCCAAACAGCTTGACGCTGCGCTCATGGTCAACCCGCACGATATCGATGGCACCGCGCGGCAAATCGCGACCGCCCTCGCCATGAGCGTCGAGGAGCGGCGCGCACGCTGGCATTCGATGATGGCTACGCTGCGCGCCTCCACGGTGCAGAATTGGTTCGCCGATTTCCTGCACACGCTCGCGGACTTGCGTCGTGCGACGTCGCGGCTCGCGATCCCGCAGCCTGCTGCGTTGCCGGTCATGTTTGACCTTGCCGGCAGGGCGCAGCGCCACTGACGCATCGCCGCCCACGGCGCGGTGTGATGCACGACCGCTAGGCCGCACCTTGGCTCTTTTGGGTCTTGGCCTTCACCGAATGAATTTCCTCGCGCCCGGCTTCCCGCGCCGCCTCCTGCAGGGCCCGCCGAATCTCGTCGCGCTTCTCGTGGATCGAAGCGATCGCTCGCCCGGTGGCAATCCCTAACCCAACCAGAGCCGCCTCCGAGAGCTGGAGGCTCGCCTCGATTGTCTCCGGCACGGCGTCGGTGGCGCCGAGGCCATAGAGATGACGGGCGTGGTCGGCATCGCGCGCGCGCGAGACAATGAGAATGTCCGGCCGCATGGCACGGACGTGTTCGACGACCTCGTCGATGACGCTCGCGGAGTGGATGGTGATGATCACGCCGGCCGCCTCGGCGAGGCCGCAAGTTTCGAGGAAGCGCGGATCGGCGGCGTCGCCATAATAAACATCGTGACCGTCGCGGCGGTCGCGAGTCACGGTCGTGGCATCGGAATCGGCGGCGATATACGGGATGCCATGCTCCCGCAGCAGCGCGCACACGACCTTGCCGACGCGGCCATAGCCGACCACGATCGCGTGCTGCTGCCCGCCCGCAGGCCGGGCGACCAGACCCGGATCGACGGCTTTCCCCGACGTGAACCGCGCCGTGAGGGATCGCGCGGCGAACGACAGCAGCGGCGTCAGCGCCATGGTGACCGAGGTCACAGCGAGCGTAAAGCTCGCGAGCGGCGCTTCGACCAGACCCGTAGCCGACGCCATGCCGATGCCGACGAAGGCAAACTCCCCGCCCGGACCGAGCAGCAGGCCGGTCTCGGTCGCGACCGGCCACGACAGACGAAACAGCCGGCCAAGACCGATCGTAAGCAACGACTTGACGGCGATCAGGCTGACAACGCCGCCAATAAGCCAAAGCGGCTCGCGCAACAGCTCGCGGAAGTCCACATTCATTCCCACGGTAAAGAAGAAAATGCCGAGCAATAAGCCCTTGAACGGCGCGACTGTCGTTTCGATCGCCTTGCGGTATTCCGTCTCGGCGAGCAGCAAGCCGGCAAGGAAGGCGCCGAGCGCCATCGACAGGCCGGCCTGACCGGCGATCACGCCCGCCGCCACGATCACGAACAGCACGGCCGCGATGAACAGTTCGCTGGAACCTGCGGTCGCCACCAGCCGGAACAGTGGCCGCAGCAGCACGCGACCGAAGATAACGATGACGATGACGGCGGCCGCGGCTTGCAATAGCGCGCTGGCGAGACTGGCGAGAACCGACCCGCTGGACCTTGCAGCCAGGATGGAGACGAACAACAAAATGGGGATGACCGCGAGATCCTGAGCGAGCAGGATGGAAAAGCTCGCGCGCCCGACACTAGTTGTCAGGCGCTCTTGATTGGAGAGGAGCTCGAGTACGATCGCAGTCGAGGATAGCGACAAGCTCGCTCCGAGCACGATCGCCTCCGGCGGATTCTTTCCCGCCATCACGGCGGCGCCGGCGATCACCGCACTGGTGAGGAGAACCTGCGAACCGCCCAGGCCAACGACCAGACGGCGCATCGCCGACAGCCTGGGAAACGACAGCTCGAGACCGACTAGAAAAAGCAGAAACACAATCCCCAACTGGGCGATGCCCGCCACGTTCTGGGCGTCGCTGATCGTGAACCACGACAGCCCCGGGAATGCATTGCTGATCGAGCCAAGTCCAAACGGGCCCAAAACGGCGCCGGCCCCGAGGTAGCCCAGGACCGAGCTCAATCCCCATCGCCGTACCATCGGAACCACGACTCCGGCGGTACCGAGGACGACCAGAGCGTTACTGTACGCGGCGACATTGGTGGGCGTGACCACTAAATCCTCCGGTTCCGCGTCGGCACAGCGACTGTTGTAGACGGTCCGCGCGATTCCCGCGACCCAAACGGGCAGAGGAGATTCGTGCCTCCCATCCGCGCGACACCGATACGACGCAGCTGGTCGCGGCTTGGCTGACGCTGACATTTGCCGTGAATTCAATCAATCGGAGCATGGGCCTGCAGGATTTGTATCCGTTCGTGCTGGGCCCCTTGGCAG